>Ga0207639_10002635_pt1 | contig 12045 bp, 9 predicted proteins | sample KBSCornC32_FD_184299 | JGI IMG/M metagenome (GOLD analysis project Ga0207639, IMG submission 184299) | Corn rhizosphere microbial communities from Kellogg Biological Station, Michigan, USA - KBS Corn C3-2 (SPAdes) (version 2) | ecosystem: Host-associated > Plants > Roots > Rhizosphere > Soil ...
TCGGCGCGATGGCCAGCCGCTGCGGCCGCCGCACGAAATACCCGGAGCGGTCGCGCGCCTCGACCCAGCCGTCGCTTTCCATGGCGCGGCAGACCTGCAGCGCGGTCGACAGGCTGATGTCGTGCAGCCGCATCAGGCTGCGCAGCGAGGGCAGCTTGTCGCCCTGCTTGAGCGAGCCGGTGTGGATCGCATCCACGTAGTGCGCGGAAAGCTGGCGGTAGAGCGGTAGCGAGTCCATGGATCGATGTTCCCCGCATCGGGCATCCGAAAACAGATGCAGTTGCCTGGGAAAACGACCATAACAGATGCGTTTGCGGCCCTGCTGTTCCGGTCGCAATAGCCATGGCGTGTGCCTGTTTTTCAGGCAGCAGGATTCCTACGATGAAGCCTCATCCAACCGACCTACGCCGCCATAGTCGCCACCGCCGCCATGATCACCACACTCTCCCAAGCGCCCGATTCCATCGTTCTCGAACCCGGACAGTCCCTGCGCACCTCGGTCGAGGCCGGCGCCTGGCTCCAGTTGGCCGAGGGGCGCGCCCGGGTGGTGTCGCCGCCGGGCTGGTTCGGCGAGACGGTGTTCATGAGCGAGACGCCGCTCGAAGAGGGCGACATCCACCGCCTGCCGCACGGAGGGTGGATCGAGGTGTCGGCGCTGACGCCGGTGCACCTGCGCGTGCATGCGCCCATGGCTGCGAGGGCGGCCGCTCCCGCGCAGGCGCGGCCGGTGATGCGCTTCGTGCGGCTGCTGACCGGCTGGTGACCGATCGGTGAGAGGGTCAGCGCTCGCTGGCCGCCTCGCGCAGCGCTTCGAGAAAGCTGCGCCGCCACCAGTGGATGTCCTGTTCGCGGATGCGCGACAGCAGCTTCTGGTGCCGTTCGCGCCGCTCCTCCAGCGGCATCTGCAGCGCCTGCTGCACCGTCTCGGCGGTGCCGTGGGTGTCGTAGGGGTTCACCAGCAGCGCTTCCTTCAGCTGCTCGGCGGCGCCGGCGAAGCGCGACAGCACCAGCACGCCCGGGTCGGCCGGGTCCTGCGCCGCGATGTATTCCTTGGCGACGAGGTTCATGCCGTCGCGCAGCGGCGTCACCAGCCCCACGGCCGCCGCGCGGCACAACCCCGGCACCCGCTTGCGCGCCACCATGCGGTGGATGTAGCGCACCGGCATCCAGTCGAGCTCGCCGTAGTCGCCGTTGATGGCGCCGCACAGCGACTCGAGCTCGCGCCGGATGTCGGCATACGCGTCGACCGTCTCGCGCGTGGGCGAGGCGATCTGGATCAGCGTGGCGCTGCGCCGGTTCTCGGGGTAGTTCGCCAGCAGTTCTCGGAACGCGCGCACCCGCTGCGGGATGCCCTTCGAATAGTCGAGCCGATCGATGCCCAGCAGCAGCCGGCGGCTCGAATACTCGCGCTTCATGGTCTCGTACATGTCGCGCGATTCCTTCGCGTGCGTGAGCGCCGCGAACTCGTCCACGTCGATGCCGATGGGAAAGGCGGCGCTGCGCACCGTCTGCCCGTAGGCGCGGTACATGTCGTTGCCCAGGTACTCGCCACGGGCCTCGTTGCGCACGTAGTGCTCGAAGTGCTGCACGTCCTGCTGCGCCTGGAAGCCGATCAGGTCGTACGAGAACAGCGAGCGCATCAGCCATTCGTGCTGCGGGATGGCCGCGGTGATGATCTGCGGCGGCAGCGGAATGTGCAGGAAGAAGCCGATGCGCTGCCTGCAGCCCATGGCGCGCAGCTCGGCTGCCAGCGGGATCAGGTGATAGTCGTGCACCCAGATGATGTCGTCTTCCTTCAGCAGCGGCAGCAGCTTGCGTGCGAACAGCTGGTTCACGCGCCGGTAGCCGCCGATGAAGCCGGCGTCGAAGTGCGCCAGGTCGAGCCGGTTGTGGAACACCGGCCAGAGCACGTCGTTGCTGTAGCCGAGGTAGTAGCTGTCGTGGTCTTCGCGGCTCAGGTCGATGGTGGCCAGCGTGACCTTGCCGGCCTGCTGCCGGTGCAGTTCGCCTTCGCCCGTGGGGCCGCCTTCGATGACCTGTCCGCTCCAGCCGAACCACAGGCCGCCGCTTTGCTGCAGGCTTTCGCCGAGCGCCACGGCCAGTCCGCCGGCGGCCGGCTTGCGTGGGTCCGCCACGCGGTTTGAAACGACGACCAGACGGCTCATATGCACGAATCCCAGGGAGCGGACAGGCGCACGGCCGCGTTGATGATGCCGACCATCGAATAGGTCTGCGGAAAGTTGCCCCACATCTCGCCCGTGACCGGGTGCGTGTCTTCCGACAGCAGTCCCAGCGGGTTGCGCGCCGCGAGCATGGTCTCGAAGATCTGGCGCGCCTCGGCCTTGCGGCCGATCTTGGCGAGCGCGTCGATGCGCCAGAAGGTGCAGATGTTGAAGGCGGTCTCGGGCTTGCCGAAATCGTCGGCGGCCTCGTAGCGGCGCATGTAGGGGCCGTCGCACAGCGACTTTTCCATTGCGTCGACCGTTGAGATGAAGCGGGGGTCGCGCGCGTCGATCAGGCCGACCTCCACCATCAGCAGGATGCTCGCGTCGAGCTCGTGCCCGCCGAAGCTCTCCGCAAAGGCCTGGCGCTCTTCGCACCACGACTTGGCGAGGATCTCTTCCTTCATGCGCGCGGCATGGCCATGCCAGTAGGCGGCGCGCTCGGGCAGGTGCAGCGCGCGGGCGATCTTGCTGAGCCGGTCGCAGGCCGCCCAGCTCATCAGCGCCGAGCTGGTGTGCACGCGTGCGCGCGTGCGCAGCTCCCACATGCCAGCGTCGGGCGTGCCGTAGACGCGCACCGCCTGTTCGCCCACCGCCTCGAGGTGCGGAAACTCCGCGAGCCCCGCGCGGCTGAGCAGCCGGTGATCGTGAAAGGCCTGCGCCGCGCCGAGCACGATGTTGCCGTACACGTCGTGCTGGAAATGCTCTTGTGCCTGGTTACCCACGCGTACCGGGCCCATGCCGCGATAGCCCGCCAGGCTCTCGACAAAAGACTCGGGCAGCTCGCGCTCCAGCCCGATGCCGTACAGCGGCTGGATGTGCTCGCCGTGCGAGCCGATCACCACGTTGCCCAGCCAGCGAAGGTAGTCCTCCATGGTGCCCACCTCGCTCAGCGAGTTGAGCGCGCGCACCACGAAGAAGGCGTCGCGCAGCCAGCAGTAGCGGTAGTCCCAGTTGCGCTGGCTGCCCGGCGCCTCGGGAATGCTGGTGGTCATGGCCGCGACGATGGCGCCGGTGTCCTCGTACAGCGAGAGCTTCAGCGTGATGGCCGCGCGGATCACCGCCTCCTGGTACTCGAAGGGAATGGCCAGGCGCTTGCTCCAGGTGCGCCAGTAGGAGATGGTTTCCTGCTCGAACTTGCGCGCGGTGTCGGCAATGCCGTCGAGCAGCGTCTCGTCCACGCCGAACATGAAGTTGTATTCGCGCGAGAGCACGAAGGGCTGGCGCGAGAGGATGTGCGAGATCGATGCGTCGGTGTTCAGCCGCAGCGTCACGTCTGGCCCGACGTAGCGGATGTGGTTGCTGCCGCGCGTGACCTCCACCGGCGCCGAGGCGCCCCACTGGAAGCGCGGGTCGAGCGACACGCGGATGCGCGGCGCGCCGGCAATCGGCCGCACGCGGCGCACCATCATCAGCGGGCGGAAGTAGCGCGAGCGGCTGTAGAAGCGCGGCGCGAAGTCGGTGATCTCGATGCCCTGGCCCGCGCTGTCGAAGAGCTGCGTGCGCAGCACGGCCGTGTTCGGCTCGTACCACTGCTTCGCCTCGGCGAAGTCCTCGATGTCGATGCTCCAGGCGCCGGCGTCTTCACCGGGGTGCAGAAGGGCGTTGAACACCGGGTCGCCGTCGAAGCGCGGCAGGCAGCACCACACGGCACGGCCGCGCGCGTCGATGAGCGCGCTGTAGGCGCAGTTGCCGATCACCCCCACGTTCAGCGATGGATCGGCTGGCAGCGCGAAGCCGCGCGGGCCCGGTGCGGCAGCGGCCGCCGCGTCGACCGGGGCCTTGTCGTCGGGGCCGGCGGCACCGGCCAGCGCGGCACCCGCGCGGTCGTCGGGGGCCTTCGACAGTTGTTGTTCTTCTTGTGCGCTCATTCGGGGCTCCTCGGAGATTTCGTGTTCTTGACGGCCGGCTTGCTGTCGCGTGCCGCGAGCAGGTCGCGTGCCTGCACCAGCCATTCGTAGACGGCCAGCGGCGATTCGAGGCGGTGCAGCGCCAGGCTCTGGCCGGAGCCGACCTTGACTGCGATGCCGCCGCGCGGCTGCACCACGGCAAAGCCGCTCTCGTCGGTGGTGTCGTCGCCGAGAAAGACCGGCACGCGGCCGGCGAAGGGCGCCTCGGCCATGAAGGCGTCGATGGCGATGCCCTTGTTGATGCCCGCGGGCTTCACTTCGAAGACGAACTTGCCGTGCATCAGCTCCAGCATCGGGTCGTGCGCGATGGCGCGCGACATCGCATCCCGGCACACCGCCTCGAGCTGCGGCGCGAGCCGGTAGTGCAGTGCGATGGCCGCGTGCTTGCGCTCCACCAGCAGGCCTTCGTGCACGCGCGCGAGTTCGTTGGCGATATCGAGGATGGGCACGAGGTCGGGCGCGCGCTGTTCCTGCATGTGGCCCGCGGCATCGCGGCGCTGCACGCCGTGCTCGCCGGCCGCGGGCAGCCGCAGCGGCGCGAGAAAACGGTCGATGGAATCGATCTGGCGACCCGACACCACGGCGAGCGCGCCGCCGAGCCGGTCGCGCAGGTCGTCCAGCAGGGGCACGAGGGCCGGTGGAATCTCGATGGCTTCAGGCGTGGGCGCAAGCCCGACCAGCGTACCGTCGAAGTCGAGAAAGAGGGCTGAGTCCCGGCCCAACGGAGGAGGCAACTGCGAGTTGCTGAAGGACTTTGGCATCGGGGAAAACCTTAACACGCGTCGCGCGCGGCGCATGTCGGCCAAAGCCCAATGTGCCCGGATCCGCTCCGCAGCGGGCGGGATCGGTCGGTCAGTGCGCGGGCGAGGGACCCGGCGCCAGCTCGGCGAGCGCGCGCAGCAGCATCGCCGGGTTCACCGGCTTGAACAGCACCGGAATGCCCGAGGCCCGCACGCGCTGCAGCCGCTCGGGCGAGGTCTCGCCCGTCACCAGCAGCAGCGGCGCCTGCAGCCCGAAGCGGCGCTGCAGGCGCAGGCCCACGTCGAGGCCGTTCTCGCCGTCGCAGAGGCGGTAGTCGCACATCAAAAGAGAGAAGGGGCGCTCGTGCGCGTCGGGGCGGCCCAGCAGCTCGGCGGCCTCGGCCTCGCTCGCGACGGCGTCCAGAGCGAGGTCGTGGGCCTGGAAGAGGCCGGCCATGGCTTCGCGGATTTCCGCCTCGTCGTCGATCAGCAGGACGCGGCCGTGCACGGCCTGCGCGGCGCGGCCCCGGTTGGTCAGGCCGGTGCCGGACATCGCCGCTTCCCCTGTCTCCGCCGCGGCCGGCAATTCGAGGCGGAAGCGGCTGCCACGGCCAGGCCGCGACTGCAGCCGCACCGGGTGCGCGAGCAGGCGCGAGAGCCGCTGCACGATCGACAGGCCGATGCCCAGCCCCTGCGCGCGGTCGCGGCCCGGGTTGTCTATCTGGTAGTACTCCTCGAAGACGCGCTCCTGCTGCTCGGGCGCGATGCCGATGCCGGTGTCGAACACTTCGACCCACACCATGCCGCCGCGCAAACGGGCCCGCACCGCGACGCCGCCGCGCGTCGTGTACTTCAGCGCGTTGTCGACGAGGTTGGAAAGCATGCGGTACAGCAACTGCGCATCGCTGTGCACCCACAGGCCGCTGGCGCGCACCCGAAGCTGCAGCTGGCGCTGCTCGGCCCGCGCCGCGAACGTGTGGTTGAGGGAGCGGAAGAGCGCGTCCAGCGACACCGGCGCTATGGCCGGCGTGACCACGCCGGCGTCGAGGCGCGACACGTCGAGCATGGTGTCCAGCGAATTGCCCAGCGCGTCCACCGCGCGCATCAGCTGCCGCGCGTTGCGCCCGCCGTGGTGCTCGCGCAGCTCGTTCTCCAGCGCGGCGCCGAAGAGGGCGATGGCATGCAGCGGCTGGCGCAGGTCGTGGCTGGCGGTGGCGAGGAAGCGCGTCTTCTCGGCGCTGGCACGCTCGGCCGCGGCGATCTGCCTGCCGAGCTGGCCGGCCAGCGCCTCGTTCTCGAAGCGCAGTACCAGCGAGTCGGTCAGCAGCCTGTGCTGCTGGTTGCCCACGCGCAGCGTGAACAGCAGGTAGCCCAGGCTGAACAGCGCGAGGAAGAAGTGCAGGGCGTCGCCCTGCCAGGCCAGCGCGACGATCAGGCTCAGCATCATCGGCAGCGTGTAGCCATACAGCGCCGGCTTGAGCGGCCACAGCAACTGCATGGCCCGCGCGCAGCTGCCGATGATGACCACCGTGATGACCGAGGTCACGGGCAGGTCGCCGGGCGAGATGAAGAGCAGCGGCGCGCTGGCCATGGCCGCGCCCACCACGGTGACGGTGCGCGAATGCCGGCGCGCCCAGCGCCTGGTGTCGGCCAGGGGCACGCCGGGGTGCCAGCGCGGCATCAGGAAGAGGAAGAGGCCGAGCGAGAGATGTGCCGCCATCCACACAAGAATCCAGGTGCGGGGCTCGTGCAGGTACATGGCGGTGCCCAGCGCCGCGCCCAGGCCGAAGTGCACGAACACCGACGCGTTGTAGGCCGCGTACACCGATGCCACGTGCTCGCGCAGCACACGCAGGCCCAGCTCGTCCGGCCCGGGCAGGCGCGGGAAATCGGCGGATTCGTGTGACGGCTTCGGCGCGGTGGCATTCACCCGGCCGATGCTATCGGCCGGGTTCGCGCATGGAAGTGTCGTAAGTCATGCCCGGGCGGCCAGGCTTCAGTCGACCTCAAGCCTGGCCGGGCGACGCCGAGACGGCCTCGACGCGGGCCCGGTGGATGGCCTCGCCGATCTTCGGGCCGGTGGCGCCGGACTGCTGGGCGGCCTTGGCCACCACGTCGGTGGGTACGGCAGCCGCGGTCTTCAATACAAGGAGCAGGCGGCTGCGCTGCGGATAGAATGCGCTGCTGTCGGCGTCGGGGGCGAAGTCGGGGCGGCTGCGCGCATCGCACTCGCAAGCCAGCAGCGCCTCGGCGAAGCGCTCGGGCTTGCGGAAGGCATCGCAGCGCTCCAGCAGGCGCACCAGCCCAGTGGCGTCGAGTGCGCCGCTGCCGTCGATGTGGCCGTGCTCGCGCGCCACCACCTCGGCCAACTCGCGGATGTCCACGGGCACGCGCCAGCGCTCGCACACCGCCTGAAGCGAGGCCACGCTGCGCCTGCTGTTGCCGAAGCCCCCGGTCAGGCAGGCGAAGCGCACGGCCAGCGATGCCTTCAGCCGCGCGGCGGTGTCGATCGCCCGCAACGTCCACGCGCCGGCATCGATCTCCGGCAGCAGCACGGCCAGCGCGCCGCATTCGCGCAGCACGTCGAACATGCGCGAGGGGCGCGTTTCCATCAGGCCGCGCGAGAGTTCCTGCCACACGCGCTCGGCCACCAGCGCATCGGCCTCGCCGGCCGCGACCATCTCGCGCATCAGCGCCATGGTTTCGGGGGCGACGCTGAAATCGTCGAAGCGGGCGGCGAAGCGCGCCACGCGCAGGATGCGCACCGGGTCTTCGCGGAAGGCGTCGGTCACGTGGCGCAGCAGCTTGTCGCGCAGGTCGCGCTGGCCGTGGAAGGGGTCGGCCAGGGTCTCGGGCGTGGGGTCGAAACGGCCGTCGGCGCTCACCAGTTCGGCGGGCAGCGCGATGGCGTTGACGGTCAGGTCGCGGCGCGCCAGGTCCTGTTCGAGCGTGACGTCGGGCGCGGCATGCACGGTGAAGCCGCGGTAACCCGGCGCGCTCTTGCGCTCGGTGCGGGCGAGCGCGTATTCCTCGCGCGTCTCGGGATGCAGGAACACCGGAAAGTCGCGCCCCACGGGCAGATACCCGCGCGCCACCATCTCCTCGGGGGTGGCGCCCACCACCAGCCAGTCGTGGTCGGACACCGGGCGCTGCAGCAGGCGGTCGCGCAGTGCGCCACCGACGAGAAAAATTTTCATGGCCGCAGTTTAGGGATACTCCCCCCTGTAAAAAATAGAACGGTCGTTCGATAATCCGCGGCGCAGACCGGGCAATCGTTCGTCATTCGGGCGATCTTCAGCGGCGGTCACAGCCGACGCCCGCATCCGCAGAGGGATATTCAACCAAAAGGATTCACATCATGAAGAAAAGAATGATTGCACTGGCAGCTCTGGGCGCTCTGGCGTCCAGCGGGGCCATGGCGCAACAGGCCGGCGACTGGGTCGTCGGCGCAGGGTGGTTCCATCTGTCTCCGCAGGATTCGAGCAAGCCGCTGACCGTGACCTCGCCCGTCCAGAGCGTTCTGGCCGGTTCGGGCGCCAGCGTGAGCGATTCCGACACCCTGGGCCTCAACGCCACCTACTTCATCGACAGCCACTGGGCGGTGGAAGGCGTGTTCGGTGTGCCGCCCAAGTTCAAGCTCAACGGCACCGGCACCCTCGGGCGCGTGGGCCAGCTCGGCGAGGCCCGCCAGTGGAGCCCGACGATCCTGGGCAAGTATTTCTTCAACGAAGGCAACGACGCCTTCCGTCCCTTCGTGGGCCTGGGCGCCACCTATGTCTGGTACAGCGACGTCAAGCTGACCCCGAACCTGCAGAGCGCGCTGGCCTCGCAGTTCCACCAGTCGCCCTTTGCGGTCAACACCACGGCCAAGCTGGACAGCAAGTTCGCGCCGGTCATCAACGTGGGCGCAGCCTATCAGTTCGACAAGCACTGGGGCGTCGCCTTCTCGGTCTCCTACATCCCGCTGAAGACCAAGGCCAAGCTGACGACCACCTCGGTCTACGGCCTGCCGGTGGCCACCAGCGAAGCCAGCCTGAAGCTGAATCCGATCGTCACCTACGTGTCGGCAACCTACAGGTTCTGAACCGGCTCGCCCCCAGGCTGCGGCGCACTTCGTGTCGCGCGCGCCTTCCCCCTACCGGGGGCAACACCTGCAGCCCGGCAAAGCCGGTTCCGCGGTGTTCCGCGACTTGCATCCTTCTCTTTGAGCACCTTGCGGTCTTCCCGAGACCCTATCGCCCCGTGCGGTAGGGCTCTTCGAACTGCAGGAAATCCTTCTCCGCCAGCCCCGCGTCGATCCAGGCCTTCACGCCCGGCAGCGCCTGCACGCGCTCGATGTAGGCCGTGATCTGCGGCGGCACCGGCAGGCCGTAGGTCCTGATGCGCGTGCCCACCGGCGCGAAGTAGGCGTCGGCGATGCCGAACTCGCGCCCGAACAGCATCGGGCCGCCATGGGCCTCGAGCAGGCCGCTCCACATCTGCACGATGCGCGCGAGGTCGCTGGCGACTTCGGGCACTTCCTTCATCAGCCGCGCGCCCACCTCGGGCAGCGAGGCTTCGAGGTTCATGCCGCAATGGTTGCGCAGGCCGCCGAAGCCGGAATGCATCTCGGCGCAGACGCTGCGCGCGCGTGCGCGGTCGGCCGCGGCCTGGGGCCACAGGTGCTTCTCGGGGAAGGTCTCGGCGAGGTATTCGGCGATGGCCAGCGTGTCCCAGATGACGAGGCCGCCGTCTTCCACCAGCACCGGCACCTTGGCCACCGGGTTCAGCGCGCCGATGGTGTTCTTGAATTGCGAGTCGGCCTCGAAGGAATCGAAGCGCACCGCGACCTCCTCGAAGTCGATGCCGGCCTGCTTCATCAGCACCCAGAGCCGCATGGACCACGACGAGTAATTCTTGTTGCCGACGTAGAGCTTGCGCATGAGAGGGTCTCCGGTCCGTTGCGGTGGGTTCAAAAAAGCCTTCGATGCTAGCCGCGCGCCGCGCGGCGATTGATGCCGAACGCGGGCCGGATTGATGCGGCGGACCTAGCGTTCAGCGCGCTCAGGTTTGGGGACTTCGTCGTCCTTGGTGCCGCTGCCGTTCTTCGGCGCGCCGGCCACCCGCTCGATCAGGCTCACGAGGCGTGGCACCAGCGCCAGCACGAAGAGCGCCAGCAGCGCGCTCACCACGGCGGTCACCTCGCGGCCCAGCCCGCAGGCCATGCCGATGGCGGCCGTCATCCACAGGCCTGCGGCGGTGGTCAGGCCCTGCACGTGGCTCTCGTCCTTGCCCTGCTTGAGGATGGTGCCGGCGCACAGGAAGCCCACGCCCGCCACCAGCCCCTGGATCACGCGGCTCATGTCGGCCGGCACGATGCCGGTCTGCTGCGGGATCAGCACGAACATCGCCGAGCCGATGGCCACCAGCATGTGGGTGCGCACGCCGGCCGCCTTGCCCTGCTGCTCGCGCTCGAAGCCGAGCACGAAGCCCAGCGCGGCCGCTAGCGTCAAGCGCAGCACGATGCGCGTGAGCTGGGCGACGTCGCCCACGTCCGAGAACTCGGACGCGAGGGTGTCGAGGACCTCGTCGCGCCAGCTCATTTCCGCATTTCGGTCAGGCCGCTGGCTTCAGGGAAGGTCCTTGTTCGGCTCGGGCTCGGAAGCATCGCGCGGGCCTACGCGGCCCAGGCGCTCCTTGAGCGACTGCGGCCGGCCGCTGATGATGGCGGCGTAGTTGGTGGTGTTGGCCAGCACCTTCTTCACGTAGTCGCGCGTCTCGTTGAAGGGCACGTTCTCGGCCCAGATGGCCGCGTCGAGCACCGGGCCGTTGCGCCAGCTGCGCGGGCGGCCCGGGCCGGCGTTGTATGCGGCGGCCGCCAGCGCCATCGAGCCGTCGAAGTCGTCGAGCGCAAGCTTCAGGTAATTGGTGCCGATGGTGATGTTGGTCTCGCGGTCGTTGATCTGGCTGGGCGAGAAGTCGGTCATGCCGATCTTGCGGGCCGTCCAGCGCGCGGTGGCGGGCATGACCTGCATCAGGCCCGAGGCGCCGACCCCGGAGCGCGCATCCATGATGAAGCGGCTTTCCTGGCGGATCAGGCCGTAGACGTAGGCCGGGTCGAGGCCGATGTCCTGGCTCTTGCGCAGCACCGTGTCGTGGAATGGCATCGGGAAGCGCTGCTCCACGTCGACCACACCCTTGGTGCGCTCGCTGGTGTTGATGCAGCGGTCCCACACCTCGCGCTGGCAGGCGAAGTCGGCCGCGGCCAGCAGCGCGCGGTCGTCCATGCCGCCCTTGTCGTGCAGGTTGGTGGCGTAGTTCCACTCGCGCGTGCCCTCGGAGCGCAGGCCGATGGCGATGGCGTAGAGGCCGCGCGCCAGCGACGGGTTGTTGCGCGCGGCGGCTTTCTCTTCGGGCGTGAGCGGGGCGGGGCGCGTGGGCACCACGGTGCGCTGGCCCAGTTCCTCGAGCGCCAGCATCTCGTAGAAGCCGCGCGAGCCGGCGATGCTCTGGTAGAGCTCGCGGGCCTGGGCGCGGCGTTCGTCGCCGCCGGCATTGGCCAGGCCGCGCGCCTTCCAGTAGACCCAGGTGGGGTCGAGCTGGGCGGTCTCGCTCATCGCGTTGATGGCGGGCACCACCTCCTTCCACTGGCCGGCGCGCAGCGCGGCGCGCACGCGCCAGCCGAGCATGTCGTCGGAGAGGTCGCTGTTCTTCGTGACGTTGGCGAAATAGCTGCCGGCCTGCGGCCAGAGCTTGATGGCGGAGGCGCGGCCGATGGTGCCCCAGAGCCAGTTGCGCTCCTCGGCGGAAAGCATCGGCCCCCACTTGCTGTCGAGTTGCGAGGCCGCCAGCTCGGGGTCGGCGATGGCGATCTTGATGAGGGCCAGCACCACCAGTTCCTTGCGCGACTTGGCAGCCACGAAGGCACGGCCGGTCAGGAACTTGGCTGAGCTCGCGTTGAGTTCCTCGAAGAGCGGCAGCGCGTCGGGCGCGGCGATGGTGACGGCGGCGCGGGCGGCCTGCGGGCGGTTGGCCTCCATGGCCAGGCGGGCCTTCTTCCAGACGTCGTTGGTCGACATCAGGCGGGCGGCGGTCATGCGGTCGGCGGCGGTGAGGCAGCCGTCGTCCAGGTCTTTCTGCGCGAACCAGTTGCGTCGTACCTCGTCGGCCTGCGCCTGCGTGGCGGTGCCGGTT
>Ga0207639_10002637_pt1 | contig 12037 bp, 9 predicted proteins | sample KBSCornC32_FD_184299 | JGI IMG/M metagenome (GOLD analysis project Ga0207639, IMG submission 184299) | Corn rhizosphere microbial communities from Kellogg Biological Station, Michigan, USA - KBS Corn C3-2 (SPAdes) (version 2) | ecosystem: Host-associated > Plants > Roots > Rhizosphere > Soil ...
TGTCGCCGGCTGGTTCGAAGCCCTGCGTCGCTATGGCCGCTTGTCGTCGGCCGTTATCTTCAAGCCGTCTATCGAGTACGCAGAGCGGGGCTTTCCTCTGCACCCGTTCAACGTCGACATGATCCGCAGCTCGCTGCCGCGGCTCAATTCGGCGGGACGGGCGATCTACGAGCCGGTACCGCACAGGATCGGCGCCATATTGAAGCAGCCGGACCTGGGACGCACGCTGCGTCTCCTGGCCGACGAAGGACCCGACTATTTCTACCGCGGCGAGCTGGCGACGCGCATCGACCGGTTCATGCGCGAGGAGGACGGATTGATCTTCGCCGACGATCTGGCGGGCTACAAACCCGATTGGGAAACGCCGATCGCCGTGACCTATCGCGGCCTGACGGTCAAGACCTGCCCGCCGAATAACGAGGGCTTCCAGATTCTGCAAACGCTGAAGCTCCTCGAATCATTCGATCTGGCCGGACTGGGGCACAACTCGGCCGACTACATTCATCTGGTGAGCGAAGCGGTCAAGCTAGCCATTGCCGATCGCATCCGCTGGGCCGGAGACCCGAAATTCTCGCCCGTGCCGCTCGACCGGCTGCTCAGCGAGCCGTACGTGGCCCAGCGCCGCGGCGAGATCAATCGCCAGCGCGCCTCGCGCAGCGAAGGCGAGCGCTGGCGCGGAACGGCCGCCGCCGAACCTGTGCGGCCGGGCCACATCGAAGGGTTGACGACCCACCTGACAGCCGTCGATGAGCAGGGAAACGTCGCCAGCATTACGCAGTCGCTGGGCAATGGTTTCGGCTCGGGGATGGTCGTGCCCGAAACGGGGGTGGCGCTCAACAGCTTCGCCCACTGGTGCGAAATCGATCCCGCCTGCCCGACTCCTAATCTCATCGCTCCCGGCAAGCGCTGGGCGGCCTGCATGGCCCCAGTTCACGTGTTTCGCCCCGGTCGTGTAGCTGAACTCGCCAGAGTTCAGACTAGTGGCGATAATCTGAAGTCAGGCGAAATAAGCTACGAAAAGGTAACCAACGCGCCAGAGCAATTCTGGTTCTCGATCGCCACGCCGGGAAGTTACGGCATTCTGCACACGACCTTGCAGATGCTGCTCAACATCGTCGAATTCGGGGCCGATTGCCAGGCCGCGATCGAGGCCCCGCGATTCCGACTCTGGGAGGACACGCGGATGCAGATCGAAACCCGCATTCCCGCGGCGGTGCTGGCCGAGCTGAGCCGTCGTGGCCATTATCTGGAGCACTTGGGAGATTTCAACTACGTCGTCGGCGGCGGGCAATCGGTCATGATCGACCCCGACAGCCACGCCCGCCTGGCCGGCGCCGATCCCAGACGCGACGGTTACGCGCTGGCGTATTAGCCTCAAAGCAGGCCGCGCCTGCAATCGTCAATTTGCAAGTGGGTAACTTAAAATTGCTGGCTCGCACGATCAATTGATTCAACACACACCTTCATACCGGCATGCGTTCCGCGTCAGCAACGCGGCTGGCATTCGATCCGTGCGCACACGCGTGCAATCGCCGCACATACAAATCGAGCAGCGCGCGGGCGTCATGAGGAGTCAATTGATGCGCGTCATAGCACTGGCTGACGGTCAGCGCGTTGCCGTACATGGAAACGGCGAATCCGGCCAGCGTGTTTCGCCGCACCGGCGGCGCGGCTTCGAAGCGTTTGAGCACCAGATCGTCACAGTGAACCAGCCGGTCTGCTCCCAGCAATCGCGATCCCGAAAATATGAGCCCCAGATTCGAGAACACGGTCGACCCCAGGCATGAGCAAGTTTGCAATCGTCCGCAGATTCCATTACGAAATCGTCCGAGGAAGCGCAGCGCCGCCAGCAGCACCATCTTGCGGCGTAATGCTTTCGCCTCGCCGACTTCACGATCGATGCTTTCCACCAGCTGCCTGGCATTCGCCAGCTCCGACGGCTGACGATCGACGAATGCGAGGCTTACGGCGTTGAATGCCGGTTGCCGTTCGCGCCCCCCCGAACGCAGGTTGACCGGCACGACGATGCGCAGGGGACGGCTGGCATGATCGGTCGACCGGCTGCGGTTCCATTCGTCCAGAGCCAGCGCCAATTCTCCCATCAATAGCGAATTCACCGACACGTCCATTCGTTTGGCGCCGGCACGAATCTGATCGGTGGTTGCGGGGTCGAAGAAATGGCTTTCCACTGCGGGAAATGCGTTGTCGCCGGAAGAAATCGCTGGCAAAACATTCGCCGGCGCGGCCAGAGGCGCCGGTCGCGTCTTGAAATAGCGTCCGAGCCGCTTCAGGCCTTGTACGACTCGCCCAAAATGATCCCTCCAGCTCGTGCAGTGTCGACCGCAGGCAATCTGTTGCCGCAGGGCCAGGCGACCTTCCCATGCTGCTGTCGGTTCTGAGTGGTCGAGATCTCCATAGTTCTCCAGGAAGGTTTCCAGAAACTGAATCGCCCCCAGCCCGTCGCAACAGGCGTGGTGCATCTGCACCAGCATTTCGGTCGTCGACTCGCCTTCGCGAAACCAGAACCGCAGACCGCATTCGCGAGTCAGGTCGATGCGCGCCCCGTCCGGGAAAGTGACAGGCTCGCTGACTGATTGCCAGACGATCGGCGGGGGGGAGGCATGGCCGTCCACCCAAAACAGGCGCGACGTTCGGTCGTGCACATCGCCCTGAACCTGCGCTGCGAGCAGGGGATGCCAGCGCAGTGCGGCTTCGACGGCACGTACGGCCCGATCGCGGTCGAACCGGCCGGTGAACTGCATCCGCAGGAAAAACGTCATCGGATATTCGACGCTGTCGTCGGCGAGCATATAATGCTCGAAGGGGACCAACGGCAACGGGAAGATCGACATCGCCACTCCTGCGCCAGGCCCGTGTCCATCGTAGGCCGGACGCCAAATCCGGGCAATCGCAAGATCCTGATGAGCCCGTTCGCCGCATTTCGTGCGCCACTTGTAGGTCAATTCGGGACGAACTATAATCCGGCCCGGCGTATTTCGGGCTTTCCTGCCTGAATACCAAGCAGAATTCAGCCTCGTCAGCCTTCATCGGCTGACTCAACATACCTGTCGGGCTCGAATGCCTGACCCACCAAAAGGAGCGTAAATCGTGGCAGCAGTTCGTGTTGGAATCAACGGCTTCGGCAGAATCGGTCGTATCGTCTTCCGCGTCATGGCTTCGCGGCCGCAGGAATTCGACATCGTTGCCATCAATGATCTGGGCAGCCCGAAGGCCCTGGCCATGCTGCTCAAATACGACAGCGTCCAGGGGCGCTTCGATGGCACCGTTGAGGCCACAGAGAGCGGATTGCTCGTGAACGGCAAGAAGATTCGTATCTGTGCCGAAAAAGATCCGCGCAACCTCCCCTGGAAGGCTGAAGCCGTCGAAGTGGCCGTCGAATCGACCGGTTTCTTCACCGGCCGCGAAAAGGACGGCAAGCCTGGATACGACAGCCACTTGAGCGCCGGGGCCCGCAAGGTCGTGCTGTCGGCCCCCGCTAAGGACGAGCCCGATCTCACGTGCGTGATGGGGGTCAATGACGACAAATTGACCTCGGCCCACCATTGCATTTCGAACGCCAGTTGCACGACGAACTGCCTGGCGCCGATGGTCAAAGTCTTGAATGAGACTTTCGGGCTCGAAAAGGGGCTGATGACGACCGTCCACGCCTATACAAACGACCAGAGAGTTTCCGACCAGTTGCACTCCGATCCGCATCGGTCTCGGGCCGCGGCACTCAACATCATTCCTACCTCGACGGGCGCGGCAAAAGCCGTCGGTCTCGTATTGCCGGATGTGAACGGCAAGCTGACCGGCATCAGCCTGCGTGTGCCAGTGGCGGCCGGCAGCATCACCGATCTGGTGGCCACCCTCAAGAAGAACGTGACCAAAGACGAAGTCAACGCCGCGATTAAGGCCGCGTCGCAAAGCTCACTGAAGGGGATCCTCGAATATAACGAAGATCCGATCGTTTCCAGCGATGTCGTCGGCAATTCTCACAGTTGCATTTTCGACGCCAGTTGGACGAGCGCCATTGGCGGCAACATGATTAAGGTCCTGGGCTGGTACGACAACGAATACGGCTATTCCAGCCGGACCGCCGACCTGATCTCCAAGATCGCGAAGCTGTAGCACGCCGTTGCCCCACGACGACAGGGCTCTTGGTTTCAGAGACTTTAATTAGGCACCGATGGAACGCGGACAAAACACGGAAAAGGACAGCTTTTGAAATCCGTGTTTCGTTCGCGTTCAATCCGTGGCTAAATTCGTCCTCCGTTCAGGGGCGAATTATTGCATTCGCAGGGCGCGGTATGCTTGACTTTTGGTTTGACTTCGTCCAACGAGGAAGACCGGAAAGGGCATATCCTATTCATGCGAAATGATTTACGGAAAATGCCGTCCATCAGGCAAGTGGCCGTTTCTACATTCGGCCAATCGCATGAACGCGCGAATGAGCCTTACCGCCTCGACATTTGGCTGGACGGGCCGTCCTAAAGCCGTAACAATTGGAAAAAGGCGACAGGACGCTCGCCTCCGACGCGCCGGTATAGAACAACGGCCCGTCTGCACAACAATTTGATCCTGAAATTACAACCCAAAGCATCACGATGACCCGGCCGGCAGTGCTGAGCAGGCTACTGAGCGGTACACCGCTCATCGCGCCGTCGATGCTCAAATGTGACTTCGCCAACCTGCACCGAGAGGTGGAATTGCTCGAGTCGGCAGGAGCGAAACTGCTCCATCTGGACGTCATGGACGGGCATTTCGTTCCCAACCTGTCGTATGGCGCACCCGTCATCAAGTCGTTGCGGGCGATTACCAGCCTGCCTTTTGATGCCCATTTGATGATTTCCGACCCCGGCCGCTACCTCGACGACTTTCTCAACGTCGGCTGCGACGTTTTGACGATCCATATCGAGGCCGTCCCTAAACCGACGGATCTCTTGCGGCGGATCCGGCAGCAGGGGGCATGCGCCGGATTGGCTTTGAACCCAAAAACGCCCGCCGAGGCGATCCTGCCTTATATTGGCGACTGCGACCTCGTGCTCGTCATGAGCGTCGAACCGGGCTTCGGCGGCCAGAAATTCATTCCCTCGGCGCTCGACAAATTGAGGTTCCTGGCGCCTCACGTGGGGAAAGATCGACTACTGTCGGTCGACGGGGGAATTGACCTGAAAACAATCGGCGCGGCGGCGGCGGCGGGGGCCACCGAATTCGTCTGCGGCAGCTCGATTTTCGACATTCCAGATTATCGCCAGGCAGTACACAACCTGCTGACGGCGGCCGGTAACGCGGCGGTTTCCGCAAGCTCGGAGTAATCAAGGCATACATGGCTCATATCTATCTGATTCGTCCAGGTTGTACCGACTTTGACGAACAGCATCGGATTCAGGGTAAATTGGATCTTCCATTAAGCGCACGAGGGGAGCAGCAACTCGCCAAATTGCAGCTCGACCTCGCCGAAGTTCAGATCGACGTGCTGTACAGTTCGCCCTGCGAACCGGCACGCAGTACCGCCGCTGCATTGGGCGCGACACGAGGACTGGCTGTCAAGGAAATTGAAACCTTGTACAACGTCGACCACGGTTTGTGGCAGGGGCTGACGGTCGACGACGTCAAACGCAAGCATCCCAAGGTCTTCAAACAATGGCAGGAATCACCCGATTCGATCTGCCCGCCGGGTGGCGAAACGCTGGCCGAGGCGGTCGACCGCGTCCGCAAGGCGCTCGAAAAGCCGTTGAAAAAGAAAGGCCATCTGGCCATCGTCGCGGCCGACCCGCTGGCGGCGATCATCTGTGCCGTCGTGCGCGGGACAACTCTCGAAGCCATTCCGGCGGCGTGTGAAGGAGTTTGTGGGAGTTGGGAAATTCTGACGGAAAACACCGGAAAGACGTCATCGGGTGAATTTGCCGCGTCCGATCTGGCGGCAGTCCGTCATAAATGAAAAAAAGCTGAGTGGGTCGAGTTATGACGAGGCAGGGCACGAGGAGTCATTGCGGATGAGTTCCGTCGAGAAACGCGACGTTCAGGAAAAGAGCCCGCGCCGCAAACGCGGAGTCCCCGAGGGACTCTGGATGCGGTGCGACGGCTGCGGCGCCACGGTCTTCAAGAAAACCGTGGACGAGAACATGGGGGTTTGTCCCGAGAGCGGGTGCAACCACCATTTCTACGTGACGGCGCGGCGACGCATCGAACAGTTACTCGACCAGGACAGCTTCGAAGAATGGTACGCGAACCTGGCCTCGCTCGACCCGCTGGGCTTTGCAGATCGCCGCCCATACCCCGAACGGCTGCGCGAAGAACAGGCGCGCACCGGGCTGTCGGAAGCGTGCATCGTCGGCCGCGGATATCTTCGCGGACGGCCGCTGGTGTGCGGCGTCACCGATTCGGCGTTTATCATGGGCAGCATGGGTTCGGTCGTCGGCGAAAAGTTGACTCGCGCCATCGAGCAGGCGACGCAAATGGCGCTGCCGCTGGTGATCGTCAGCGGCTCTGGCGGCGGCGCCCGCATGCACGAAGGCATCTTGTCTCTGATGCAAATGGGAAAAGTTTGCGCCGCGCTGGCCCGCTACGACAAAGCGGGAGGACTGTTCGTGTCGGTGTTGACCAACCCCACCATGGGCGGGGTTGCCGCGAGTTTCGCCTCGCTGGGAGACATCGTGCTGGCCGAGCCGAAAGCGCTGGTCGGTTTCGCCGGACCGCGCGTCGTCAAAGCCACGGTCAAGGCCGCGCTCCCCGACGATTTTCAGTCCAGCGAGTTCATGCTGGCTCACGGTTTTATCGACCGCATCGTGTCGCGGCCGCAATTGCGAACCGAAATCGCGCGCGTGATCGACTATTGCGTCAAGTGACGGAGCCGTAGCGGACCAACGACGGACCATTAACGGACCAGTTCAGGCGGTTGTGGCATGGCATTCAACTTTATCAAAGGAATGTTTGACGGCAAGAACCGGCCGGCCAAGACCGACATCACGCGCCGTTTCGAACTCCTGGGGCGCGTCGGGCAGGGAAGCATGTCGCGGGTCTGGCGGGCCCGCGATACGACTACCAACAAAATCGTCGCACTCAAGGTGCTCGATAAGGAAAAAACCGAGCGTTTCGAAGCCCGTTTTCCTCCCGAGCTCAAAAAGCCAACCGAGGGCGAAATCGCCCTGACGCTGAATCATCCCCACATCGTCAAGACGTACGAATGGGGGATCACGATGCAGGGCGAGCAGTTCCTCGTCATGGAATTCGTCGACGGGCTGGGTTTAAGTTTTCTGGTCGACGTTCAGAACGACCTGATGCAGAAGAATCGCATCAATTTCATGATCCAGTTGGGAGAGGGCGTTCGCTACTTCCACGAGCAGAAGTGGATCCACCGCGACATCTGTCCTCGAAACATCATGGTGTCCGACGGCGACAATCAGATCAAACTTATCGATTTCGGGCTGGTCGTCCCCAACACGCCTCCGTTTCAGGCGCCGGGCAACCGTACGGGAACTGCCAACTACATGGCTCCCGAGCTGATCAAACGCATGCGCACCGACCAGCGGATCGACATCTTTTCGTACGCCACCACCTGTTTCGAAATGTGCTCGAGGAAGCTTCCCTGGGAGGCCGCGCAGACGATGGAAGCCGTCTTGCAGCACATGAATACGCCTCCGCTCGACATCCGCGAAGCCGCGCCGGGAATCGACGAACAGGTGGCTGCCGCCATCATGAAGGGATTGGCGCTCGACCCGAAAGACCGCTGGCCGACGATCGACCCCATGATCTATCAGTTCCGCGAAGCGCAGGAACGGCTGTTTCCGAAGCCCGCGCGCGCGAAGCGGCCGCCGGGCGTGAGTGTGCTCGACCAACCGTCACCACCGAAGAAGAAGGCCGCCCCCACACCCGGCATTACGCTCGCCGACGATCAACCCGAAGAATTACCTCGCAAGGCGCCGCTTCGTGCGAATCCGGGAATCACGCTTGCCGAGGACGACGGTCCGCCAGCGACCGCTGCGGTCACGGCCCCCAAAGCCGCTCGCAAGCCGACTGGCCCCGCCCCTGGAATTACGCTGGCTGACGAAGACGAAGCAGCTCCGAGAGCCAAAACCGAAACACCGAGTGCGCCCAAAAAGAAACCGCCCAGTCCAACGCCGGGCATTTCACTTGCGGACGATGACGCAGCGCCGCCGAAAATCAGGTCGCCGGCGACAAAGCCGGGGACGGCGACTCCGGGGATTACTCTGGCAGATGACGACGAGCCTGCGCCCAAGCCGCCGGTGCTGGCGCCAATAAAAGCACCGGTTGAGAAACCTGGCAGGAAGTCCGGGCCGACACCTGGGATTACGCTGGCTGACGACCAGTGATGTGCGATTGCTCATTGTCTTATAAGACGTATATGACCTATATGACTTATGATTCGAATGGGCGGGCAACTTGCACTCCGGGGATCGGCTGCGCCTCACCGCTAAACGGGTCGCTGTTTCTTGAAAACGTGATTTATGCCGACTCGCCCAGCGATTCTCATGTGCCCTCCCGATTTCTACGGGATCGAATATGAGATCAATCCCTGGATGAGCCGCAGCCGGGCCAGCGACGATCAGCGAGCCCGCGATCAATGGAAAGCCCTGTTCGACTTGCTGTCCGGGCTGGGGACCGATGTCCGGCTGATGCCGCCCGTCAAGGGGCTTCCCGATCTGGTCTTCACTGCCAATGCCGCGCTCATCTGGCGCCAGGTAGCCTACCTGGCTCGCTTTCGCCACGCAGCCCGGCAGGGAGAAACGCCCTGCGACGAAGCCTGGTTTCGCGAAAACGGGTTTGCGACCCGTGAATTGCCGGCGGGCCTGGATTTCGAAGGAGCCGGCGACGCGCTGTTCTGCGGCCAGACGCTGTTCGGCGGTTACCTGATCCGCAGCGATGCACGGGCGCTCCAATGGCTGGCCGCGCAAATCGGATGTCCAGCCATCCCATTACAGCTTGTCGATGAGCGCTACTATCACCTCGATACCTGTTTCTGCCCTTTGACCCACGAGGCGGCTATTTATTTCCCGCCGGCGTTCGACGAGTACGGTCAAACGGCCCTGCGGGAGCATGTTTCCACATTGATCGCCGTTTCGCCCGACGAGGCCGCCCGGTTTGCCTGCAATGCCGTCGTGATCGGCAGTCACGTCGTGCTGAATACGGGTTGTCCACGGCTTGAAAGCGACCTGCGTGAGCTGGGAATGACGCCGCACAACACGGAATTGGACGAGTTCATCAAAGCGGGAGGCAGCGCCAAATGCCTGACGCTGCGCCTGGATGGCGAAGACGCCGCCCGCTGGCCCTGAACCGGCCCAGAAAAACGAGGTATGGCCCTGGAATCGCTTGACAGTACCGCTGGAAAGGGGGATGATCGAATGAAGTACGCGAACATCTGTCCCATTATCAAATCGGACCAGCCAGATGACCCCAGGAAATCGGAAACTTGACATCGAGGAAGTGAACGGCGTAACAGTTGCCCGTTTTACCGACAAGAAGATCCTCGACGAAAGTAACATTCAAATCATCGGAAACCAGTTGTTCAGCCTGGTTGACGACGACCATCGCCAAAAGATCGTTCTCGATTTCACCAACGTGGAATACCTGTCGAGTGCGGCCCTCGGCAAGTTGATCACGATGGATAAAAAGGTCAAAGCCGCGGGTGGCAAGTTGCGGCTGTGTGCGATTCGCTCAGACATCAAAGAAGTTTTTAAGATCACACGACTGGATAAGCTGTTTCAAATAATTGATAGCCGCGACAAGGCGGTCGAAGGTTTTTGAATACTTCCAGCGGGCCGGAAATCTGGCAGCTTAGCACTGTCATTCATCCTGAAACCGGGTGAAGCCAACGGAAACCCGTACCTGCCGAGGCTATGTCTACGATCGAAGACGCCATCAGGGAATTCGAAGTCGTCATTCCCAATAATACCTCGGCCGGCCAGACCGTGCAGGAGCGGATCATCCAGCTCCTCGAAGAGTTGCGTTTCGAAGAACGCGACGTCTTTGGTATCCGCCTTGCGCTCGAAGAAGCGCTGGTCAACGCAATCAAGCACGGCAACCAGATGAACCCGGACAAGACCGTGCGGATCAGTTGCCGCGCCGCCATGGAACGAGTTCGCATTGAAATCGAAGATCAGGGAGAGGGCTTCATACCTGCCGACGTTCCCGACCCGACCGCCGACGAAAACATCGAACGTCCCTGCGGCCGCGGCATCATGCTCATGCGGGCGTTCATGACCTCGATCACCTTCAACGCCACAGGCAATTGCGTGATCCTCGAAAAGCAGCGCAGCGAGCCCGAGCCCGAATCTGAGCCACAAGCCGAATCGGCGTAGCCGGATGTACGACGCGCGGCCATTTCAGAGCGGTCGCCAAATGCGACGCCGTTGTGGCAAAGATCGCCAGCTTTCCTAAGGCCGCTCTGTAGGGTGGGTCGAGTTTTTACGAGGCCCACCAGGTGGCAGTCGCGGTGGGCCTCGTAAAGACTCGACCCACCTTACGCCCGGGCCGCTGTGGTTAAAAGAAAAACGACTGCTTCGACGATTGTCGAAGCAGCCGTTTGGTTTCCATCGATTCGAGATTGTTCAATCTATGCCGCCGCGGCGCTGGGCATTCTTTGCGGCATCCGCATCGCCGAGGGCGCTTCAAGTTTCGGCGTTGGCGGCACGGCGGCCGGCGGATTGATCGGCTGCGGTAGCTTGGCCTGCATTTCCTCGCGCACCGCCTTCGCCATCTCGTCCTGGGGCTGCAGCTTCAGCACCTTGTCGAGCTGATCGATCGCTTCCTTGGGAAATCCCAGGTAGGCGTAATGAAAACCGGTCAAAAACCTGAGGGCCGGATTGTCGGGCTTGTCTTTGACCGCTTTCTCCAAGGCGCGGAGCTGGTTGGTATAGTCTTGGGGATTGCCATAGAGGTCTTTGTAATTGGTGACGACCACACCCCATTTGTCTTTGGGCATGATGTGCATGGCCGCCTGTGAGGCCCCCGCGGCTTCTTCATGGTTGCCCGTCGCAAACAACGCCTGTGCCAGCATCATGAGCAGTACGGGGTTCTGGCTATCGTCGACCATCGCATGTTTCCACGCGTAAACGGCCCCTTTGTAATCCCCCGCCTTGAAGGCCGCCTCTCCCTGATCGGTGAAGGCGCGGGCGCTAGTGGCCGGATCGGTCGAAGCCGCCGGAGTCGGTGTCACGACTGGGCCCTGCTGGGCTGCGACAACAGCGGGACCTGCCGCATATCCACTCCCGACCGCCATTCCATTCATGCCATAGCCGTAGCCATAACCATACGGGTCGTAACCGTAGTTGGAATACCCGTAATAGCCCGGATACCCATATCCGTACCCGCCATAGCCACCGTATCCGCCGTACCCGCCATACCCGTATCCACCGTAACCATAACCCCCGTATCCGTATCCGCCGTAGCCATATCCTCCATAAAGCCCGCCGTACAGCAGGCCGCTCAGCAAACCGTAGCCTAAGCCATATCCAAGACCATACCCGAAGAATGGATAGCCAAAACCGTAACCGTACCCCAAGCCATAGCCGAAGCGACCAAACCCATATCCGAAACCGCGGCCGAACCCGCCAAATCGACCTGCGAATCCTCCGTGGCCCCAGCCGCTGCCGCCCCATCCACTCCCCGAGAAATTGCGCCCGGAGAAGTTGCGCCCGGCGAATCCACTGCCGCTGCCGGCAAAGTTGCGCCCCGCATAACCGCTCCCGCTGATCCCACTATGGCCAAACCCTGCGCCGCCATGCCTGGCAGCAAACGAACTTCCACCAATCGAGCCAAAACCGCGGCCGCCGACGCCCGATCCGCCCAGCCCTGCACTGCGGGCCATGCCACCAGCGCCAAACGAACCGCCATGACGGGCTGCAAAGGAGGACGATCCAATGCGGCCTGCACCGGACATTCCGCCCAGACTCGCGCTGCGGGCGCCCCCCATCGAAGAAACGCTATGGCGACCCATGAACGAACTGCCGGCTGTGTGGCCCCCGCGCAATCCCTGTGCGGCGGACATACCTCCCATGCGGGCGCCGCCCATCGC
>Ga0207639_10002638_pt1 | contig 12037 bp, 11 predicted proteins | sample KBSCornC32_FD_184299 | JGI IMG/M metagenome (GOLD analysis project Ga0207639, IMG submission 184299) | Corn rhizosphere microbial communities from Kellogg Biological Station, Michigan, USA - KBS Corn C3-2 (SPAdes) (version 2) | ecosystem: Host-associated > Plants > Roots > Rhizosphere > Soil ...
GGCGGGCGCCATCAGCTGGAGACGAAAATGGCCTTCCTGTCCGATGCCGTGCTGCGCATTGCGCCGTCCGCGACGGTGGCGATCTCGCGCAAAGCCGCGGACATGAAGCGGGCCGGGCGCGACGTGATTTCGCTCGCGGCCGGCGAGCCGGATTTCGATACGCCGCTCAATGTTCGCGAGGCCGCGGTGCGGGCCATGGCCGAGGGCAAGACGCGCTACACCAATGTCGACGGCATCCCGGAGCTCAAGGCTGCCGTGGCGCGGAAATTCCAGCGCGACAATCATCTCGATGTGACCGCCGACGACTGCATGGTGAGCTCTGGCGGCAAGCAGATCATCTTCAATGCGCTGCTCGCGACGCTCAACAAGGGCGACGAGGTGGTGGTGCCCGTGCCGTATTGGGTCAGCTATCCCGAAATCGTGCGGCTCTGCGACGCCGTTCCAGTTTTCGCGATGGCGGATACCTCCAGCGGATTCAAGCTCCGGCCGGAAGCGCTGGAGGCAGCGATCACGCCGCGGACGAAGTGGCTGATCCTCAATACGCCAAGCAATCCGAGCGGCGCGGCCTATACCCATGCGGAGCTCAAGGCGCTGGCCGACGTGCTGTTGCGGCACGAGCAGGTGCACATTCTCACCGACGATATCTACGAAGTGCTGGTCTATGACGGCGGGAAATTCGCAACGATCGCGGAGGTGGAGCCGAAGCTCAGACCGCGGACGCTGACGATGAACGGTGTCAGCAAGAGCCATGCGATGACGGGCTGGCGCATCGGTTATTGCACGGGGCCGCGCGAGCTGCTGGCCGCGATGACCAAGCTGCAGGGGCAGTCGACGACCAATCCGTCCTCGATCTCGCAATGGGCGGCGCTCGAGGCGCTGGATGGGCCGCAGGAATTCCTGAGCGGCTGGCGGGCAAAGTTCCAGGAGCGCCGCGACCTTGTGGTGAAGGGGCTCAACGCCAACACGGGCATCGACTGTTTGACGCCGGAGGGGGCGTTTTACGTGTTCCCCTCGATCCAGCGGCTGTTGGGCAAGCGGAGCAAGGCCGGCACCGTGCTCAAAACGGACGAGGATTTCGTGCTGTCATTGCTGGATGAGACCGGGGTCGCGCTGGTGCACGGCTCGGCTTTCGGGCTCAGCGGGCACATGCGGCTCAGCTATGCGGCTTCGAACCGCGAGCTCGAGGATGCGGTTGGTCGCATCCAGGACTTCTGCGCCGGGATCAGCTGAGCGGCCGAAAACAAAAAGGCCCCGCTCGAGGGGATGAGCGGAGCCTTCGGTGCTGCTGGCCGAGGCCGGCAGCAATGAGACGCGGCTGAAGAGGAGGGGTGCCGCAAAATCTCGACTAGCTTATGGGACGCTGCGGCCGAGTCCGACAAACGCGGAATGGGCAGATGTGCCATGCGCATTTGCATGGCGGCGAATTAGAGCCAGGCAAAAAAAGGGGCTCCATCCGAAGATGGAGCCCTACGAAAGTGGTGGCAAACGGTCGAGGGAGGAGGATTCGCCGTCTGCCAGTGGGCCCGTGCCGAGGGAGGAGGATTCGGCGTGAGACCCGCGTCGGGGATAAGCGGGACCGAGGGAGGAGGATTCGGTGCGGCGTCTCAGCGACAAGCCGAATATGCTGTTGGCGAGGGATTCCCACAATGCGGGAGCTGACATGTCAGCCATGCGTCACGTGCAGGGAAGGTCAGTCTGTTTGACCCATTTGTGTTGCCGGAATGCATGGGTCGGGATGGCTTAAGTCACATAGATCGCCGACTGCGCCTCCCCCCACCCCGCGCCGCTAACTTGCTTCGCTCGTAAGCTTTGCGCCCTCCCCGCGCGGGGGAGGGAGAGAAGGGGAGATCAGAGCCAGCCTTTCCGCTTGAAGAAGAGGTAGGGCAGGATGGCCGAGAGGATCATCAGGCCCAAGGCAATTGGATACCCGAACTCCCAGCTCAGCTCGGGCATGAGGTGGAAGTTCATGCCGTAGATGGAGGCGACAAGGGTCGGGGGCAGGAAGACCACGGCGGCCACCGAGAAGATCTTGATGATCTGGTTCTGCTCGAGGTTGATCAGGCCGAGCGTGGCGTCGAGCAGGAACTGGACCTTGTTGTTGAGAAACGCCGCGTGATCGGAGAGGGCGGCCGCGTCGCGCTGGAGGATTTTCAGCTCGGAGCGCAGATCGCGTGTCGACTTGCCGGCGCCCGCCTCGAGCGTCTGGTGGAAGCTCGACAGCCGGGTGATCGAGACCAGGCTTTCACGGGCGAGCGTGAGGACGTCACCCTTCTTGCCGATCCGCTCGATGATTTCCTGAAGATCGCGGGATTTGCGTGTGACGTTCTTGGTGCGGTTGGAAAAGACCTCGCGGGAAATCTGGTCGATCTCGTCGCCGGTGGTCTCGAGCAGCTGAGCCAGTCGGTCGATGATGGCCTCGATCAGACCGAGCATCACCCGCTCGCCGCTGGTGTAGGTGTTGTTGGTGGGGCGCGTGACGAGACGCTCGAACAGCCGGAAGGGCTTTGGGTCGGCGTAGCGGACCGTCACCAGCTGGTTGTTGCGCAGCACGAAGGTGATCGGAGTTTTCTGCGGCTCGTCGGTTTCGGAATTGTAGAGCGCAGTAATGGTCATGAACTCGGCGCCGTCCTCGTTGTAGAGGCGGGCGCTGGGCTCAATGTCGTCCATCTCGGCGCGGGTGGGGATGTCGATGCCAAGGCAGCTCTCGACGAAATCATCTTCGGCCTTGGTAGGGTCGGTCAGGTTGTACCAGACCGCAGAGCCCGCGAAGTTGGGGGGCTCGGCAGCGTCGACGTCCATCGCCACGAGGCGTTCGTCCTGTCGGATATAGGCTCGCAGCATGTTTTGAGGCTCCTAGGCTGCATCGGCTTTGCCGACGCGCCTGCCTCGATCGAGACTAGGCCGCCGGCGCGTTCGAAGGTCGACTTCGACTGTCGGGGTTCATCTTCCTGTCCTGCTTGAATGTTCCGCGGCCGAACCGAGGAACGAAATCTCCCTGCGCCCGCAATGCGTTCGGGTCAATGACAAAAACGCCGCGGGGTTACCGCGGCGTTCGGCGGGAACTGGATACATGGCCCGCGGCGCAGAACAAGAGCGTTCCGCGCGATCAGAAATGGACATTGAGCCCGACGGTGATGGTGTCGGTGCTGAACGCCGTGTCGTCGTAGTAGCGATAGCCGATGGGATCATCACCGGTGCTGAGCTGGTCGCCGGTGACTGTCCCATAGACGGTGTGAGTGTACTCAGCGCTGAGACTGAGATTGCCGGCGATCATCGCTTCGATGCCGAGTCCTGCAGTCCAACCGGTGAAGTTGCCGCTCGGTTCAGTCTGATAACCGGGCTTCGTCGTCGTCTGCAGTGCCGTGCCACCGAACCAAACGGCGCCTCCCTTCGCGTAGATCAGTGTCCGGTCGAGGCCAAGACCCAAGCGGGCGCTCAATTCGGCGGTTGCACCCGGGGTGATGGTCAAGTCCTGATGATTTGGGGGCGTGGTCGAGGGGACGAGGCCCTTGCCGATGGGGTCGAGGTAGCCGACCTTCCCTTCGAGGCCAAGGACGAATGGTCCTGCCTGAAGGTTGAAACCGGCCCGGATGTCGGCGAGCAAATCCTCGGTCGAATAGGTGAAAGGGCCGGGAGCGACGCCCCCATTGGTATCGGTCACGCTTACCGCCCCGATACCACCTCCCAGGTCCAGACCAAGATAGCCACCGGTCCAGACATTTGACGCGTCTCCGGCAAAAGCAGCAGACGACGCGAGGAGCAGGACTGCTCCCAATACGCAACGCAACAACACAATGAGCCCCAAAACCTACGCGGGGCCGCAACCAAACACAGTAAACACAATATTAATGCCGCCGGCAATACGACTCAGCGGTATCCGTCTTGGCCGGTAGAATACAAAACTATTGAAAGGCGCTGATCAGTGACTTCCTGAGGTCGGTTCCGTCGGGATAGAGCACGTCGTCGATCCGCCAATAGCCGACATCCATGCCATCGATCGGGAGCTTCCTGAGGATAAGTGTGTCGGTAAAATTGGCGCCGGGGGCGTCGGGGAAGCCGTATTTAATTTCGACTTTGGCGTCGGTCTTGCTCAGCGTGACGAGGCCCGTCTCGCATTTGGCGGCGTAATCCGGAGAGGACTGCCAGGGGATACCATCGCCGAGCGGTGGCTTCTCGTCCGGGTTCTTCTTGGCGTAGTCCGCATCCTTGGCTTCGGCGTCGGCAATCGCCTGCCTAAGGCTTTGGGTCAGAATCCCGGCAATCACCGCTTCGTCGTTGCCGAGGCGGGACAGGCAAAAGATCTGGCCGATCTGCGCCGCCTTGAGGACGACCATCTGGCCCGTCAGCTCGTTGTCGGCGGCCACGGCGGAAGACACGAACAAGGCGATCGCCGCCCACGCGGCCAAAGCGAACTTAAGCATTAGAGTTCCCCAAGCAATCTCGTCGCTTATAACACGGCGTGCCGGACGCGTTCGACCCCGCGCCCGAGAGCTAGAACTGCCACTCGCGGGCCTTGCCGACGAGGAAATCGCGAAAGACGCCGACGCGCTTGGAATTCTTGAGGGCAGGTGGATAGACGAAATAGGCCTCGTAGGCCGGCAGCTCGATGCCGGTCAGCACCCGGCGAAGCGTCGTTTCGGACTCGGTCACGTAGTCGGGCAGCATGGCGATACCGATGCCGGCGCGGCAGGCCTGCATCATGCCCATGATGGCATTGACCTTCATGGCGGAGCGGCGGGGTGAGGAATCGGCGCGACCGAGGCGCTCGACATAGTTGATGTCGCCCAGATGCTGCGGCACCGGTTCACCGAAGGTGATGATGCGATGATTGTCGAGGTCCTCGACGTCCTTGGGCTCGCCGTGGTCGGCGAGATAGTCGAGCGACATGTAGAAGTGGTTGTGCACCGTGAACAGCTTGCGCTGGATCATCTCGGACTGGTTCGGCCGGTGCAGGCGGATCGCGACGTCCGCTTCGCGCATGGCGAGGTCGAGCTCGGCATCGTTGAGCTTTATCTCGATGGTGATGTCGGGATAGAGCCCGAGGAATTCGTGGATGCGCGAGCTGAGCCAGGTCGAGCCGATGCCGACGGTGGTGGTGACGATCAGCTGGCCGGTCGGGACGTCCTGGCTGTCGGACATCTGGGTTTCGACCTGCTGCAGCTCGGAGTGCATCCGGTGCGCAGTGCGAAAGAGCTGCTCGCCGAGCTCGGTCAGGACGAGCCCGCGCGCGTGCCGGATGAAGAGCTTCAGGTTGAGGTCTTCCTCGAGCGCTGAAATCTGCCGTGAGACGGCAGACTGGGACATGTTCAGCTTTTCGGCGGCGTGGGTGAAGCTGCCGGACTCGGCGGCCGTGTGGAAGATGCGGAGCTTGTCCCAGTCCAGCATCTTCTACTCCGCGGCTTCGGCCAGATGCTCTTCGGCGAGGAAACGTTCGGCTTCGAGGGCGGCCATGCAGCCCATGCCGGCGGCGGTGACCGCCTGACGGAAGACGTCATCGGTGACGTCGCCGGCGGCGTAGACGCCGGGGATCTTGGTCTGCGTCGTGCCGGGCTTCACTTCGAGGTAGCCGCCCGGCTTCATGTCGAGCTTGCCGGCGAACATTGCGGTCGCCGGGGTGTGACCGATGGCGATGAAGACGCCGTCGACGGGGAGGGTCTCGGTCTCGCCCGTGAGGGTGTTCCTCAGCACTGTGCCCGTAACCGAGGGGGGCATCTGGTTGCCGGTGATGTCGGCGAGCTCGGTGTTCCAGCGCACCTCGATCTTGGGGTGATTGAACACGCGCTCCTGCAGGATGCGCTCGGCGCGGAATTCGCTGCGGCGATGGATGAGTGTGACCTTCGAAGCGAAGTTGGTGAGGAACAGCGCTTCCTCGACGGCGGTGTTGCCGCCGCCGACCACGATCACGTGCTTGTTGCGGTAAAAGAAGCCGTCACAGGTGGCGCAGGCACTTACGCCAAAGCCCTGGAACTTTGCTTCAGACGGCAGACCGAGCCACCGCGCCTGCGCGCCGGTCGCGATGATCAGGGCGTCAGCGGTGTAGGTCTTGCCGCTGTCGCCTTTGAGGGTGAAGGGGCGGTGGTCGAGTTCGACCTCGGTGATGAGGTCGTTGACGATGCGCGTGCCGACATGCTCGGCCTGCGCCTTCATCTGCTCCATGAGCCAGGGGCCCTGGATGACGTCGGCAAAGCCGGGGTAGTTCTCGACATCTGTGGTGATGGTCAGCTGGCCGCCCGGCTGAATGCCGTTGATCATGATCGGCTCGAGCATTGCGCGGGCCGCATAGATAGCGGCCGTGTATCCGGCCGGCCCTGACCCGATGATAATGACTTTGGAATGCATGAGGGATTCCCTCTCCTGGGCCCTGAAAATAGAAGCCGCCGCTGTCGCCTTCAAGCCAGCGGCCGGCTCAAATCCAAGGGATTCAGGGGCATAGTCTGCTAAAAGTCACCGGCCGGAGGCCAAGCGATGCCATCTGCCCAAAAGCGCGGCAGGTGAATGGCGCCGGGCATGGCAGTCCACGCGGAAGCTATGCGTCAGACGTAGCTGACGTCCTCGATCTCGTAGTTTTTGGCGCCGCCCGGAGAATTGACCTCGAAGCTGTCGCCCTTCTGCTTGCCGATCATGGCGCGCGCGATGGGTGAGGAAATCGAGATGCGGCCCTTGCCGGCATCGGCCTCGGCATCGCCGACGATGGTGTATTTGCGCTGCTCTTCGCTGTCCTCGTCGACGATCCTGACGGTTGCGCCGAATTTCACGGTCGAGCCGCTCAGCTTGCTGACGTCGATGATGTCGGCCAGCGCCAGAAGGCTCTCCAGCTCCTTGATGCGGCCTTCGTTGAGGCTCTGCTGCTCCTTGGCCGCGTGATATTCGGCATTTTCCGACAGATCGCCATGGGCGCGCGCCTCGGCGATCGCCGCGATGATGCGCGGACGGTCTTCGGACGTGCGACGGCGATACTCCTCGCTCAGCGTCTTGTGACCCGCGGGGGTCATCGGAATCTTGTCCACGGCGGTCTCCTTCCCCACAACGACAAAAACCTGCTGCCGCCGTGTCCGGCGCCAGCGCGGTCAAGTGTCGGGGAGGGGGCCAAAATGCCCCCTCGGCGGAATGCGGTCAAGCGACGGGCCGGAAGGCCCGGCGCATCAGCCCTTTACGGCAGCCCAGGCGCCGTCAGCCACGAGCTCGGCGGCGCGCTTTGCGGCGACGCGGGCGCGGCCGGTCGAGGCGAGGCGCAAATAGTCATAGGCCGGCCCGAGGATCAGCGAATGAGCGACCGGCCAGGGCAGGTCCTTGACCTTCCGGGCCTTGGCAAATTTGGCATAGCTCGCCGAAAGCGACCCCTGGCCCTCGGCGAGCGTGTCGGCAACTGCCTCGAATTCCGGCGCGGTGGCCGACAGGGTGCGGATTTCGTCGGTGAAGCGGAAGAGTTCCGGATTCTTGGTGCCCCAGTTGACTAGGCCCATCGCGGCGGCCTTCACGGTCGCCTCGGCGGTGTCGCTCGAGCTCATCGACTCGCCGGACCAGCCGGCGATCGCGTCTTCCAGCAGCGCCATGGCGAGGGCGCCCTTGCCGTCGAAGAAGTGGTAGATCGAGCCGGTAGTCGCGCCCGAGGTCTCGCGAATGTCGTTGATGGTGGTGGCGATGTAGCCATTTTCGAGGAAGCAGGCGAGGGCCGCATCGAGGATTGATTCGCGGCGTTCGTCACCGGTCAACCGCTTGCGGGCTTTGACTTTTTTGGCTGCAGCGCGGGCCATTGGCAGTCCTTTCCTAGAAGATTTGTCTGGAATTTGACTCCAGCATGGACTAGAGGGTGGTTCTAGTCGAGCGTTTTGTTAAGTTTTGGACAATCCGCAATGCCAGCCTCGGACCCGAACGTGACCGGCTCAAGGCGCAGGGGGAATGTCCGGCTATTTAGCGAGGCTTGGGTTGGGCCTGCCGCGGCACGTTCAGCGCGCGGTTGAAGGCGCGGCCGCTAAAGCATTGAAAAGTCAGACCTAAGGCTCGAACCTCGCCGTTGGTCCGCCCTTAAAGCAATGGGCGCGGGGCCGGAGCGCCGCGCCTCCAACACGAGCTTGCGAAGAAAGCGCCCTCAGGACGCCATTGAGAGATTGTCGGCGGCGGACTTGCCGGTCCGCTTGTCCTTGACGATCTCGTAATTGACCTTCTGGCCCTCGTCGAGGCCGTTGAGGCCTGAACGCTGGACGGCAGAGATGTGGACGAATACGTCCGCCCCGCCCTCATCCGGCTGAATGAAGCCGTAGCCCTTCTGCCCGTTGAACCACTTTACCGTGCCCGTCGCCATGGAAGTCCCTCTCGAAGTCTCTGCCGTGGCGGCCCCGATGCTGGTGCTTCGCCAATCGAATTCCCGGTAGTGACGTCAGCAGGCGCGGTATGGCGTCGCCAAGCAAGAACAGTCGGCCGCAATATTCGACAGCAGCGTTCTAGCCCGAATTGTTAACCGGCACAATATGTCGCAGCCAAAAGCCAGCGCCGCCGCGGCGGGTGGCCGGGCGGAGAGCGGGAATCTGATCACAATGCAACGCGTTGAGGCCCGGGAAGGGCCCGAATTACGAGGTACCGGCCACTCGCGGCAGGCACGGCGTGAAGAGAATCGACGTTTACGTCAGGGGTGCGGCGCCGTCCAGTAAACTCGTCATTGGTGTCAGGGGCCCGCCGGCAAGGTCACCTGTGCCCAGATGGGCAAATGGTCGGAGGCCTCCCGCGCCAAAGCGGAGCGGTGGACGCCGGTTTCGCCGATCCGGATGTCCTCGGTGACGATGATGCGATCGAGGGTGAAGACCGGCATCGAGGCGTGAAAGCTAGGACCGCATGGGGCGATGGTGTGGCGCTGCTCGAAAGCGCGCAGGACACCGGATTTGAGATCCGGCTCGTTGAGATCGCCCATCAGCACCGTCGGCATGTGCGCTTCGAGGGCGTGCAGTTCGGCGACGATGGCCTGGGTCTGAAGCGTGCGCCATTTGCGCGTGAGGCCCAGATGCATGCCGACGACCCGGACGCGCCGGCCGGAGAATTCGAGGTCGGCCACTGCGGCGCCCCGCGGCTCGAGATGGGGCAGGGCCATCGGCCGGGCGTCCAGCACCTTTATGGATTTGCGCGCGAGGATGACGTTGCCGTGGTGGCCAAGGCTTTGCGGTCGGTGCGAAAACCGGATCGCCTGATAATCGGTCTCGGCCTCGATCATCTCGGGATCAAGGGCGGCGATGCGGGAGCCGAACCTGCGGTCGACCTCCTGAAGGGCGACGATATCGGCGCTGATTTCGTTGAGGACCCCCAGCACGCGCGCCGGCCGGCGCCGCCAGTCGAGGCCCACCGCCTTGCGGATGTTGTAGGAAGCGACCTTGAGCTGCATGGGGTGGAGTGGCGGCCTCGAGGGCCTGAAGGCCATTTGTCCAGTCTAAGGGAGCTTTGAGGCGTTCGCCAAGCCTCGCGTGGCGCGCAACGGCGGCAAATTCGGGGGCGGTTGCCGGTTCTTATCCGAAGGAACGGTTCGTTTACTGGGCGAGGGCAATGTGCAGACGGGGCGTGGCGCCAATGGTGGCCGCGGCGGAGGTATTTTGGACGATTTCGACCTCTTCAAGTCGGACGACGAGGGGCTGGACGCCGCTGTCCTGACCCAGAAGTCGCTCATCGACACCCAAGAGCGCCTGGGCGCGATGCTTGACGTGATGCCGATCGGCCTGCTGATCCATACCGGGCAGGGTATCCTCTTCGCCAACCGGGCCGCCTGCCAATTGCTGCGCACCGAACCGCAGCGCCTCCTCGGTCAGCACATGCTCGACTTCGTCCGCTCGACGGACGTCGAGCGTGTCAACGAGCAGTTCCACGCTTCGTTCGGCGGCAATACCCAGACATTCGAACTCGATGCGGTGCTGGAAGTCAGCGGGGGGTCGGCGCGGCTGGTCAAGATGATTTCGAGCCGGCTGCCGTGGCCCGGCAATGTCGTCATCCAGATCCTCCTGCAGGACATCACCGACCAGAAGCGGGCCGAGAACTCGCTGCGGCAGCTGACCATCACCGACGAGCTGACCGGTGCGTACAATCGCCGGCACGCTTTCTACGAGGCCGCGCTTTATGTGGGCGAGGACAGGGCGAACGATGTTCCACTGAGCGTCGTCATGGTCGACATCGACCATTTCAAGCGCATCAACGACACCTATGGGCATGCGGTGGGCGACCTCGCGCTGAAGCGCCTGGTGCTGCTCGCCAATGAGCTGCTGCCGACCATCGAGGGCAGCGATTCAGGGATTTTTGCCCGGATCGGCGGCGAAGAATTCGTCATGCTGCTGCCGGGCCTCGACCGGAAGGCCGCGGAAATCGCGGCGGAGCGGTTTCGCCGGTGTGTCCAGGCGATGAGCATCGAGTTGCCCGAGGGCAAACTGAGCTTCACTGTGTCCGCCGGGGTTGCGACCTTCGCGCCGGAAGATCAAGACTTTGCGGGGCTGTTGAGCCGTGCCGACCAGGCGCTCTACGAAGCCAAGGGTGCCGGGCGCAATCGGGTGCTTGCTGCCGCCTGAACTGCCGCGGCTCAGCCCGCCAGAAGGCGCACACCCACAATTGCCAGAATGACCGCGAGCAGCCAGCGCACGATGCGCTCGTTGACCATCGGCGCGATGCGGCTCGAGATGAGGATGCCGGGGATCGAGCCGCAGAGCAGCGCCACCAGCATGTGCCAGTCGACATCGCCGATGGCCCAGTGGCCGACCCCGGCGACGAGAGTGAGCGGCACCGCGTGGGCGATGTCGGAGCCCACGATGCGCAACACCGGCAGCTTGGGGTAAAGCAGCAGCAGCACGGTCACGCCGATGGCTCCCGCCCCGACCGACGAGATCGAGACCAAGACGCCGAGCAGGGCGCCGGTGGCCACGGTGAGGAACATCTGCGGCGTGGGCGGCAGTTCGCGGTGGGAGCCGGCGAGGGCGCGTAGTCGATTGCGGAACACGAGGCTCAGCGCGGTGAGGACCAGCATGGTGCCGAGGACGAGCGCGAGGAGATGGGCCGTTCCACCGGCCTGTACTCCGGTCGCGGAGAGATACCAGATGGTGAGGGCGGAAGCGGGAACGCTGCCGCAGGCAAGGCGCAGCACGATGCGCCACTCGATGGTCTTGTTGAAGCCATGGACCAGCGTGCCGGCAGATTTGGTGACGGCGGCGTAGAGGAGATCGGTGCCGACGGCGGTTGCCGGGTGGATGCCGAAGAGCAGGATGAGCAGCGGGGTCATCAACGATCCGCCGCCGACGCCGGTCATGCCGACGATGAAGCCGACGCACAGGCCCGACAGCGCGTAGAGAATCTCGATCGGTAGTGACAAGCGCCGCCCCGGCTTCCCCTCAACGCGCGGACCGTATTGGCGGATTGGCCCGATGGCCAGTCCATTGAAGGGCACGAATTGTCAGCGGGTGCGCGGATGGCGCGAATTTGTTTCAGCCACGGCCGCAGCGGCGGACGGCGGACGAAGATTCTCCCATGTTTTGTGCCGGTTGGCCCGCAATTCCGTCATGGCGGATGGGTACGTCCCCCGTTGTCTGCGCGGGCCAAATAATCTTAAATCGCGCAGAGGGATTTGATGGGGATGATCATGCGGATCGGTTTGGCCGCCCTGGCGGCTTTTGCATTGATGGGCTCGGCTGCGCTGGCGGACGACGCGACTGTGCCTTGGGGCGACGGCACGGTTGCGGGGTGGGATATCGCGATCGACCAGACGCTGGGAGGGGGATGCTACATCCTCGCCGAGTTCGACGGTTCGACGATCATCCGGATCGGTTTTGATCCGAGCAATTCCGACTATTATTTGATGCTGGCGGATGACGACTGGAAGTCGATCGAGGCGGACAAGGACTATGCGCTTACGCTGACGCTCGGCAAACGGCAGCCCTGGGATGCGACGGCGACGGGCATGATGATGGGGGACCAGCCCACGCTGATCGTGCGCAGCACGGATACCGATTTCCTCGACGAGTTTGCTTCGCAGCAGAACATCAAGGTCGAGTATGACGGCTCGCAGATCGCCAACCTCAAT
>Ga0207639_10002639_pt1 | contig 12036 bp, 7 predicted proteins | sample KBSCornC32_FD_184299 | JGI IMG/M metagenome (GOLD analysis project Ga0207639, IMG submission 184299) | Corn rhizosphere microbial communities from Kellogg Biological Station, Michigan, USA - KBS Corn C3-2 (SPAdes) (version 2) | ecosystem: Host-associated > Plants > Roots > Rhizosphere > Soil ...
AACGCGGCGTGCGCGACCAGCGCCGCCATCCGCGGGCTGATCCCCTCGGGGGCCTCCGCTCGGCCGACCTCCGCGCGAAGGCTGGACGCCCGATCGCGCTCGACGGCGCCGAGGACGCGCCGGTACACGTCGTCGAGCAGCTCGTTGCGGTTGCGCCGGACCGCGTCCGACTGGCTGGTCATGACGAACGGCTCCATGGCGCCTTTGAACTCGGCGATGCGGATCAGGTCCAGGTTCACGCCCAGCCGGTCCATCGCCTCCTTGTAGAAGGTGACGGTCTGGGTCAGCCCTGCCAGCGAGGCCGCGCCCGCCGGGTGGATGACCACGCGATCGCAGGCCGCCGCCAGATACAGATCGCGCGTCGACGGGTAGCTGACGTATGCGACGACGCGCTTGCCCCGCGCGCGCAGCGCCTGGACCAGGTCACGCAGCTCCTCGATCCGCCCGACGCCGAGCTCGAGGTCGTCGATCTCCAGCAACACCGCCGCGATGCCGGAGTCGCCGGCCATCGCCCGCAAGCGCATGGCCTGGGCCACGAAGGTCCGATCGCCGTCGAGGTGGCGGAGCTTCAGGCGGACCACGGTGGCGGCGCCCGCCGACGGCAGCAGGTGCTCGGCCGTCTGGTGCACCACCAGCGAGCCGCCCCACCCCGCCCCGGGCGCGCCTTCCTCCACGAACGCGCGGCGGCCCGCCAGGGCCAGGCTCCCGTGATCGAACGCGACCATCGCCCCGGCGGTGACACGCCAGTCGTTCGGGGTGCCGCTCCGGAGGCTGAGCGAGGTGCCCGGCGGCAACTCCCCCAGGTCCGTCGTGCGCGAGGCCCGCTCGCCGTCGGCGAAGACGCGCCAGCCGCCGCCCAGGCGCACCCCCGCCCGGAGATGCCAGCCCACCTGTGACCACGACCTTCCGCCGGTGTGCAGGGCCGCCAGGCCCAGCTCCAGACCGTCGGTGCCGAGCGGACGAAGCGCGACCTCCGCGATCCACCGACGCGCCAGCGACTCGGTCGCGTTGGGGAGCCGCGGGCGGTTCAGGTCCTCGATCACCGCGCCGAACGCCACGCGCGAGGAGACGCGGGCGGTGACGCCCACGTCGAAGGTGTCGACCCCGTCGGCCGGCGCGCCCCACACATGTCCCCAGCTCGCGCCCAGACCGAAGTTGCGGCCACCCAGCCCCAGCCCGAGCTGGAGCTTGGTGTAGCCCGACACCCGCCAGCCCCCGCCCCCGAACAGATGCTGAAGCCCCGCACCCAGGCCGAGCCCGTCGAAGAGCGGCGCCGCCAGCAAGAGGGCGGCGCCGCGTCCGGGCAGCGCCGTGTCGCCGCTCGACAGATCCAGCAGCCCCGCGAAGTCCGCGTGACGGACCACGCCGAGCTGACCGGGGTTCAGCTCGACGGCCGTGGCGTCGGCGTCGCCGGTCCGCGCCGCCTCCGGCACGAACACGCCGCGCGTCGGACGAAACCCGGAATCGGGGACCTCGGACAAGGTCTGCGCCTTGGCGCGCGGGACGGATCCCGTCGAGGCCACCGCCACCGCCGCGATCCCGGCGAGAATACGACCCCGATTGCGACCCCGATTCGACCGTCCCGTCATGAGGGCGCGGAGTATAGTCGTCGCTCATGGGGAATTGGGATCGGCCGCCCACCGGCATCACGACGGCCGAATTCTTCGAGCGCTGGTTGCCGGCCGCGTTCCAGGCCGGGGCACGGCGGGCACCGCCGCAAGCTCCCATCGTGCGCGCGTCGATCTCCGGCGAGGGCGGCGGCGCGTGGGACCTGCGCGCCGAGGACGACCAGCTCGAGGTCGAGCCGGCCGGACGCGACGCCCCCGGTGTGTGGGTGCGCCAGTCCATCGCCGACTTTCGCGCCGCCTTCGACGGCGATCCGGATCTGCCGGTGCTGATCCCGCCCGGCTGGACCGCGCTCGATCTGCTGTTTCTCGACGAGCGCGAGGCCGAGATGATCCGCAGCGTGCAGGGCCGCATCCTCCTCGAGCTGAAGGGCCAGCGCGCGCGGCGCTGGAGCCTGGACGTCGGCTTCGGCAAGACCGGCGTGACGGCCGGCCGCCCGCGCACCACCGTCCGCGTGGACGCGGCCACCTTCGAGGGGATCCAGACGGGCGCGATCGCGCCGCTGCAGCCGCTGCTCGACGGGCGCCTGGCCCTCGAGGGCGATCGCGCGCTGGCGATGCAGCTGCTGATGCTACTCGGCAGCCGGCTCGCGCGACGCTGACGACGACGTGCCCGGCGCGTCCCTCGCGCGCGCCTGAAGCTGCAGGCGCGCCCGGAGCAGGTGCCGTCGCATGCGCGCGTCGCGGGGCGTCTCGGCCAGCGCGCGCTGAAACTCGGCGACGGCCCCCTCGAGGTCGTTGAAGGCGACGAGCGCGTCGCCCAGCAGCCCGTGGGCGCCGTGCGTGCTCATGCCGGGCTCCGCCAGGGCCAGCGCCTCGCGCGCGCGGCGAGCCACCACCTGCCAGTGGTAGCCGTTCACGGCCTTCGCCCCCGAAGCCGCCAGCGCCTCGATGAGCAGCGACTTCACGGCGGGATCGGTGCTGAGCGGGTTCGTGCGCAAGAGCGCGATCGCCTCGTCCGGATTGCCCGAGGAGAGGGCCTCGCGCGCGCGCTCGAGGGGTTTCGTCGGAACGATCTCCGGCCCCGGGCGGCTCGACGGCGGGGCGGGCGCCGTCGCCGGAGAGGCCGCGGGGGCCGGCCGCTCCGACGGCGGTCCGACCGAAGGCGCGACAGCAGGCCGCGAGGGCGGAACGTCACGGGCACGAAGGGCTCCGCCCGCCGCCGGGACCGAGGGCGGCGGAGACGCGGAACGCCGCTGGCCCTGCCGGGAGATCCACACCAGCGAGACGATCACGGCGACGAGCAGCATGGCGAGCGCGATCCGCCGGCTCAGGTCACGCCCCCGCTCCCGAGGAAAGAGCGGGACCGGCTCGACGGCCCCCACGATCGGCCCTGCGCTGTTGCGCCCCGGCGAGGGCTCCGCGGCCGCGACCGCAGAGGGCCCGGTCACAGCCGGCGCGCCGACGCCGTTCGACGTCGCGACGATGGGCCGGGAGGACGAGGACGCGCTTCGCCGCGGTATCCCGGCGCTCGCGGCCGCCGCCACGGCGATCGCCGTCGCCGCCGCCGCCGCGGGCGCCGTGAGCTGCGGCTGCGGTGAAAGGTCGGCCTCGAGGAAGGCCTCGGTCTCCTCGGGCCGCATGCGCGCCGGCGTGGGCGCCGGCACCAGGGACAGCGCCGGCCGGGGGCTCGAGGCTGGGCTCGCCGATCGCGGCCCGACGGCCTCGGCCAGCGCCAGCGCGGCCGACGACAGGAGAGCGACGGCGGGCGTCGGCTCCGAATTCAGGGCCGGCGTCTCTGTGTGCCCGGCCGACAGCTCACGCAAGCCCAGCAGATCGGTGACCGCCTGCGCCCGCCCCGACAAGATCTTGGTCAGCTCGTACTCCAGCGCGGCCATGGTCTGCGGCCGGCGAGCCGCGTCGGGGGACATGACCCTCGACACCACGGCGTCGAGGCCAGGGGGGATGTCGGGGCGCTGCTCCCGCAGCGACGCCAGCGGCCTCATCTTCTGGTCGAGCATGGAGTCGCCGGTCGTCGCGCGAAACGGCGGGCCGCCCAGCAACATCTCGTACATCAGCGCCCCCAGCGCGTACACGTCCGTCCGGGGATCCGCCGGCCGGCCCAGCACCTGCTCGGGCGACATGTACTCGGGCGTCCCCATGGTCATGCCCGGGTTGGTGAGGCGCGAAGCCTCGGGCGAGGTGTTGCGAGCGATCCCGAAGTCGAGGACCTTCACGAAGTCGGTCTGTCCGCCGCGCGCCACCAGGAACACGTTCTCGGGCTTGAGGTCGCGGTGAATGATGCCCGTCGCGTGGGCCGCGCCCAGCGCCCGGCAGATCTGGACCGCGATGCGCATGACACGCGCCGCGTCGAGGGGGCCCTCGTGGGCGAGGACGTCCGCCAGGTCCATCCCCTCGAGGTACTCCATCACGAAGTAGGCGCACCCGTCCTCCGTCGTCCCGAAGTCGGTCACGTCGATGATGTGCGGGTGTCCGACGCGCGACGCGGCCCGCGCCTCCCGGCGGAAGCGCTCGACGAGCTGCTTGTCGCCCGAATAGCGGCGCCGGAGGATCTTCACCGCCACGCTCTTGCCGATCTCGACGTGCTCGGCCTTGTAGACGGTGCCCATACCCCCTTCGCCGATGCGCCCACGGATCCGGTAGCGGTTCTCGATGATGCGGCCGACGAAGGTCTGGCTCGAGCTGGCGCTGGCCGGGCTCTCCGCAGTGGATTCCAGGTCCGACCGATCTTCCGATCCAGCGTCCGACTGATCTTCCGACCCCGCGTCCGACCGATCTTCTGACCCAGGGTCCGACCGAGCGTCCAACCGAGCGCCCGACCGAGCGTTCGACGCGGGCTCGGAGTTGGCGTCGGAATCGGACCTCGCCTCGGGTTCGAGGGAGTCGGCGCTCGAGTCTGGCTCGCGAAGCGGGGCCCGCCGTCGCTTGCGCCGCCAGACCTTCGTCTCGATCCCGGAGGCGTCGGCCGGAGTCGGCCGGTGTCCAACCGAGACGCTCCGGACGCGCATCGCGGAGGCATGCAACGTCTCGCCTCCCGATTCGACCATGCGCGTGACCACCGTGTCATGCACCGGCTCGGGCGCCGGCAGGGACGCCGCCGGGCGGAGCGCCGCGCCCTCTCTCGAGTCGAGGCGCACGCGTGGCGACGAAGACGCCGCCGCGCCGCTCGCCGCCGCCCCGACACCAGCCTCGGGCGCGATCGTGGCGCGGGCCGCCCGGGCGGCCGCCACGATGGGGACCACGTTCGTCGTCGGAGTCGGGCTTGCCCCGGGCGCCTCCCCGCGCCACCGCGGCAGAATCTCGGTCAGGAACCGGTCCCGCTCGGTGCGCTCCTCCTGCCGGATTTCCTGGTACAGGCCCCCCATGAACTCCGTCACCCGCTCGGCGTCCGCGCGCGGCGCGATGCGAGCCATCAGGTCGGACAGCGCGCGGCGCAGCTCCTCCGCCGACTGGAAGCGCTTCGTCCGGTCGGGAGCCAGCGACCGCAGCACGATCTCGTCGAGCTCGGGCGGAATCCAGGGCGCCTGCGTCGACGGGGCGATCGCCTTCGGGTTGCGCACCAGCGCCAGGGACGTCACCGGATCGAGGCCGCTGAGCTGCAAGTACGGCTGCCCCGTCAGGAGCTCCCACAACACGATGCCGAGGCTGTAGATGTCGGTGCGCCCGTCGGCGACCTCGCCGCGCGCCTGCTCGGGCGCGAGGTACGAGGCCCGGCCGAAGACGACGCCCGGGGCCGTGTGCTCCTGCTTGATGGCGCTGCGCGCCAGCCCGAAGTCGGTCAGCTTCACCTCGCCGTAGTAGCTGAGCAGGATGTTGGGCGGCGCCACGTCGCGATGAACGAGGCGGAGCTCACCGTAGCTGTGCACGTAGGCCAGCGCGCGGGCCGTCTCGCGGATGATCTGGAGCGCGACGTCGAGGGGGATGCGGGTGCGCGTCTTCACGCACCGGTTCCAGATCTCGCGCAGGTCCTTCCCCTCGACCAGCTCCATGGCGATGAACAGCTCGCCGGCCACGTCGCCCGCGTCGAACGTCGGCACCAGATTGGCGTGCGCCAAGCGCAGCACCACCTTTGCCTCGTCGAGGAAGCGGTTCACCTTCGCGCGATCGGTCTTCTCGGCGATGATCGTCTTGATCACGCACAGCTTGGCCAGCCCGCCGCCCTGATCCGTCGCGGCCAGATAGATCTCACCCATACCGCCGCGGGCCAGCGATTTCAGCAGGACGTACTTACCGAACAATCGCGGCAGGCGCTCAGGCATCGGGCGAATGCGATCCTAACACCGTCGCCGGCGCTCCGACCCGCGACCGGAGGGATCATTCTCCGATGTCGATGTCGGCCTGGCGCGCCTCGGCGCGCAGCCGCGCCAGGTCAGGCCCGGACGCCGGCGCCGCGAGCGGACGGACGCGGCCGGCGGTCGCCAGCGCCGTCCGGATCGCCGCGACGGCGCGCGCGCGAGCGGCCTCGTCGCCCGTGGCGTCGATGGCCAGGACCACTCGCCGCGCTCGGGTCCACCGCCGGGTCGGCCGCCAGGAGCTGCCCGAGCGCGCGCGCCGCCAGGTGGCGCACCACCGGATAGCGGTCCCCCTCGATCGCGGCCAGCAACATGTGAGCGCGGGTGAGACATCCTGCGCCCGCCCCGCCCCCCGCCCCGAGAGGCGCCGCCCCCAGCGCGTGCGCGGCGACCGCGCGCGCGATGGGATCACCGGCAAACAGCGCGTCGGCAGGCGCCAGATGATCCGCCTCGGATCCGGCACGCCCGGGGTGCGGGGACGCGGTCGTCGAGCGCGCGCTGGCCGCCACTTCATCTCGCATCGCCTTCGCCCTCTCGCCGTTGCCGTACAATGGCTCCGTGATCGTCGAGCTGAGGTCGGACACGTTCACGCGGCCCACGCCCGAGATGCGCGCCGTGATGGCGGCCGCCGACGTGGGCGACGACGTCTGGGGAGAGGATCCGACGGCCCGGGCGCTGGAGGAGCGCGCGGCCGAGATCCTCGGAAAGGAGCGGGCCGTCTTCGTCCCGAGCGGGACCATGGCCAACCAGATCGCGCTGCTCGTCCATTGCCGCCCGGGCGACGAGGTCATCGTGGGCCGCGGCGCGCACAACCGCGCCTTCGAGTCGGGCGCCGGCGCGGCGTGGGCCGGCGTGCAGTTCGCGGAGGTGGGCGAGCTCGACGGGACGTTCAGCGCGGCCGACGTGGCCGCCGCCACCCTCCCCGTCGACCGCAACCTGCCGCACACGCGCCTCGTGTGCGTCGAGAACACGCACAACCGGGGCGGCGGCCGTGTGTGGCCGAAGGCGCAGGTCGCCGCCGTGGCCGGGGCCGCTCGTGAACGCAGCCTGGGCCTGCACCTCGACGGCGCCCGCATCTGGAACGCGGCGATCGCCCTTGGCCTGCCGGAGCGCGAGCTGGCCGCGCCGTTCGACACCGTGGGCGCGTGCTTCTCGAAGGGGCTCGGCGCGCCGGTCGGCTCGGTGTTCGCGGGCCCGCGGGACGCCGTCGACAGCGCGCGCCGCTTCCGGAAGATGCTGGGGGGAGGCATGCGCCAGGCGGGCATCCTGTGCGCGGCGGCTCTGTACGCGCTGGAACGGCACCGCGCGCGCCTGGCCGACGATCACGCGAACGCGCGGCGGCTGGCCGACGGGTTGGCGGCCATCCCGGGCATCACGGCCTGGCCGGCGCGCGTCGAGACGAACATCGTGATCTTCGAGGTGACGCCGATCCCGGCGCGCGAGCTGTCGGCGCGCCTCGCGGCGGCGGGCGTCCGGATCGCGCCCATCGCGCCGAACCGGCTGCGCGCCGTCACCCACCTCGACGTCGACGCGGCCGGCATCGATCGCACGCTCGCGGCCGTGCGCGCCGCGCTGGTGTGACCGGCCTGCGGAGACCGCGCCGCGACCAGGTCGTTACCGAAGAGTGACCGCGAGGCGCCTTCTGTTACAGACGTCGCCCGAGCGCCAGGAGAAGGCGCGCGCATTCCGTGCGTTCTCCGGCGTCCCTACACCATCCGTCCGGCTTGGCTGTTGCATCCGGGATGCCCGTGTCGTGCGCACGCGCCCGGACCGCGCTCGCCTTGAGCGTGGTGACAGTTCTCGTGGTCAATCCTTTTCCATCCGTCGCGGGGGCGAGGACGGTGGACCCGCGCGAGTTGGAAGCGCGGCGGGACTTCGCGGAGGCTCGCTACGAAGAGGCTCTCCACATCTTCGCCGAGCTGTTCTCGCAGGTCGGCGATCCCATTCACCTGCGCAACCTCGCGCGGTGCTACCAGAAGCTGAAACGCCCCGCCGAGGCCATCGCCAGCTTCCAGGATTATCTGGTCAAGGGGAATCTCGCTCCCGGCGAGCGGGACGAGATCGAATCCTACATCGCCGAGATGCGCGTGCTTCAGCGGGCGGAGCGGGCTCCCGTGTCCGTCCCGGCGTCCGCCTCGGGCGACCGCCCAATGCCGGTAGGAGGCGCAGGAGGGTCGCCTGGGGAGACGCCGGCGCCGAGGCTGGCGGCCGCGCCTCCGCCGGTCGCCGCGCGTCCTTCGCCGAGGCTGCCTCCGCTTCCGGCGCCGCCCGCTGACAGCGACCATCACAGCGTCCTTCGACCGACGGGGCTCGCCCTGGGGGCCGCGGGCGTCGTCCTGTTGGGGGTCGGCGTCGGATACGGCATGGCCGCTCGCTCGGCCCAGCACGAGGTCGAATATCAGTACGATCCCGGGCGGGACGCCGATGGCGCCCACTACGAGCGCTTGCAATGGATTGCCTACGCCGCCGGCGGCGTCACCCTGGCGACCGGGCTCGGGTTGCTCCTGGCCAGCCTCCGCGAGCCCGGATCCTCCGAACGCTCGGAGAGCCACGCCATCGTGAGCCCGAACGGCGTCGGATGGGAGAGCAGGTTTTGACAGTCACGCGTCGCCGCGCCTCGGCCACCGTCGAGCGGTCGCCGAGGGCAATGGGAACGCGAGGGGGTTCCGTCTTTGCGCTGGCGGTCGGCCTGGTCTGGGTCCTCGTCGCGTGCGACTACGCTCCGAGCTTTCAGAACACCCGCTGCGCGATGTCGGGGCCGCAGCCCTGCCCCGCGGGGTACGTTTGCGATCCGAGCCAAGGTCCGCCGCCCGGGATGTGCGTGCGCGCGGCGGACGCGGGCGGCGAGGACGCCGGCGCGTCGGGCGGCATACCTGGCCAGGACGGGGGAAGCGCCGGCGCCGGCGCGCGCGGGACGGGCGGATCCGGGGTGGCGGGCGACACCACGCCAATCACCGGCGGCGCCAACGGCCGCGGCGGCGTGAGCGCGGCGGGCGGCAATCGGCCAGAGGACGGCGGCGGCGGTCGGCCCGCGCAGCCGGCAGGTGGCGCGACGGGGTCCGCTGGCGGCGCGCCTGGCACTGGCGGCGCCGGTGGCAGAGCGCCGGCAGGCTCCGGGGGTAGCGGCCCCGGCACGCCGTCGGGCGGCGCCCGCGGCTCCGGCGGAGTCACGGCGACCGGCGGCATCTCCGGCTCGGGCGGCGGGGTGGCGAGCGGCGGGAGCTCGGGGTCCGGCGGCTCGCCGGGTAAGGGGGGAGCCGGAGCCGGCGGTCGGCCCGCCGCCTCCGGGGGCATGACTGCGACAGGTGGAATGGCGGCGACCGGTGGGACGGCGGGCTCCGCCGGCCGTCCGGCATCGGGCGGCGCGACCGGGATGGGGGGTGGAGCCCAAGGAGGAGGTCCCGCTGGCAGCGGCGGCCAAGGGGGGGCCTCTTGCAAGCTCGGCACAGTGGACGATTGCGGCACCTGTGGCACACGCTGCAAAGGTCTCGACGCGGACTGGGCGTGCGTCGGTGGCATGTGCGTCGTCACTGGCTGCAAGAATGATCGCGCCGACTGCAACAAGCTCGCGTCCGACGGCTGCGAGACACGGCTCAGCACGGACAACGACAACTGCGGCCTATGCGGCGTTCAGTGCGGGCTCTTGGGCCTGACGACCTGCAAGAATTCGCTCTGCGTGCTCGGCCTTTGAGCCGGCGCCCGAAGAGTCTCCACGCTCGGAGCGTCGGGTCACCTCCCTTATCAGGGATTCGCGCTCCGCACGAGGCAGGCCATGGTCCGCGGGAGGGCGTCCCTGGCGGGGCTGTCGCGAGTGGAGGCACCAAGGGCGGGACCGGAGGAACGTTCGCAGGAACGGCGGAGCCAATGTCCCGGGAACGGGCGGAGCCAACGTCCCGGGAACGGGCGGGGCCAATCTCCCGGGAACGGGCGGAGGTGGCGCAACGGGAGGAATGCCCGCCGGCATTCCTCCGGCATCGGGAGGAACAGTTGGCGGCCGGGCCGGAGCGTCGGGTGCGACGGGCGGCTCGTCGATGGGAACCGGAGGCGCCGGCACGGGCGGTTCGCAATCTGGGACGGGTGGCGTCGGAGGGCGAGCCTCTGGAATGGGCGGCGTCGACGGACCCGGCAACGGGGGCGGAGGCGACAAAGAGCCCGGCCACTGCGATGACGGCAAGAAGAACGGCGACGAAACCGGGACGGATTGCGGAGGCAAATGCCATCCGTGTTGACCTGACCTCAGTCTGTCGTCCAACGAGCAGGGCCACCCCACCCGCCCGCATCTCGGCAACCTCGCTGAGGGGACAGCGACGACGTCAGAGCTTGCGTTGATCGTCGGTGAGCTCCACGACCGCATCCGCGCGCGAGATCCGACGAGCTGTTGCCCCGCCGCGCGCGTTGTCGCGTGCCTTGCCCTCACTGGTGCGCGGCTGGCTTCGCCCGGCCGCCTTCGCCGGCAGCGGCTCCACCATCTCCGGCTGGGCCTCTTCCTGATCCAGATCCGCGGCGGCCCCCGGAGAAGGCGGCGCCGCCGAGACCAGAGCCGACGTTGCCTTCGAAGGCAATTTGGCGCCGCGCTCGGGAACGTCCTCATCCGGCTGCGCCGGAAGGACCGCGCGACGGTCGACGGCCGGGCCGCCATTATCGACCGCTGCCGTGCCACCCTTGGCGTGCGAGACCCCCACGTGGAACCCGGGGACACGGTGACCCTCGCTGACAGCCCTGACCGTCGAAGTCGCCGTCGCCGGTGCGAACGGCTGGACGGACGGCTGGGCAGGTGCGCCTCGCTCGCGCAGCGCTACGGCCGCCACCAGCGACACGCCGAGCGCCCAACCGACGCCCAGTCCCGCCAGCCGGCGCCGCGACTCGAGCAGAGATCCCATCCACCGCGTGACCGGACGCGCCCGAGGCGGAAGCCACGACGCCATCCGTCCGTCCCAGAACGATTCCCAGCCCCGGCGCAGGTCCGCCAGCGCTCCCGCCCCGGCCTGCGCCCGGCGCATCACGCTGGCGATCTCGGCACGAACCTGAACCATCGTTTGAAGGCGCCAGGAAGGGTCCTTCGCCAGCATTCGCGCGACCAACCTGGACGCGGGCGCCGGCAAGGCCGGTGGCGCCTCCCAGAGCTGGGCCGCGATCAGCTGGCCGAAGGTGCTGGCCTCGAACGGGACGTGGCCGGCGATCATCTCGAAGAGGACGCACCCGAGCGAATAGATATCGGTGCGGTGATCGACTGACCGCGCGTCCCGGCACTGCTCCGGCGACATGTACGCCGGGGTTCCGAGCACGCGGTCGGCCAGCGTGTGAACCTCTGACGTCTGGCCCGATCCCCCACGGGAGTTCAGCAGCTTGGCGATTCCGAAGTCCAGGACCTTCACGCGCGGAAGCCCTCCCCCTTCGGAGCCCGGCGGATTCACCAAGAAAATGTTCTCGGGCTTCAGGTCCCGGTGAACGATGCCGCGCGCGTGCGCGGCCCCCAGAGCATCCGCGAGCTGATCGGCGATCCCCAGCACCAGCGGGAGATCGCGACCCAGCTCGGGATCAAGATGGGCGTCCTGACCGACGCCACCGACCCGACAACGATCGCTCAACGATCACGGAGGAAGTGGTCTTCCGAAGAACGCAAAGTGGTCAAGGTGATCGAGATGGCCAGGGAGAAAGGCGTTTCTCCACCGAGGATGTTCGGCGTCCCCGAGGCCTACATCCTCAACCGCATGCAGGGTCGGTGGAAGGGCTTGTTCCTGCTCGTGATCATCGGCCCGCTGCTGATCTCGGTCGTGGCGCGCACGCTTGGCTGGGCGCTTCTGTTCGGCGGCAATAATGGGATCGCCAACAAGCTCCTGATCGCGCTCGGCCTGATCAGTTCGCCAATCAGGTTCATGTTCACTGAGGCCGGCATGGTGATCGCACTGGCGCATGCCATGATGCCGTTCATGGTGCTCGCGGTCTGGACCGCGCTGCAGCGGCTCGATCCGCAGGTCGAGAACGCGGCGCTCTCGCTGGGCGCCAGTTCGCTGACCGTGGTCCGCCGCATCGTGCTGCCGCAGATCATGCCGGGCGTGCTGTCGGGTTCGATCATCGTGTTCGCGCTGTCGGCGTCCGCGTTCGCCACGCCCGCGCTGATCGGCGGGCGGCGCCTCAAAGTGGTCGCGACGGCCGCC
>Ga0207639_10002641_pt1 | contig 12036 bp, 7 predicted proteins | sample KBSCornC32_FD_184299 | JGI IMG/M metagenome (GOLD analysis project Ga0207639, IMG submission 184299) | Corn rhizosphere microbial communities from Kellogg Biological Station, Michigan, USA - KBS Corn C3-2 (SPAdes) (version 2) | ecosystem: Host-associated > Plants > Roots > Rhizosphere > Soil ...
ATGCCGGTCTGATCTTCGCCGTCAGGGAGGATGGCCCCAGTGGATCGCATGAATACAAAGGTCGAAAAAGCGGGTGGCGCCAACGGGCTCGACATCGTCAAGCTGACGCTTGCGGCCGTGCTGCTGGCGGCGGGCCTGGTGGCCTACTACTACTTCGCCGACTGGAACGGCTGGGCGCGCATCGGCATCCTGCTGGTCGGCGTGATCGCGTCGGCTGCGGTCGCGGCATTCACCGGGCTGGGGCGCAGCGTGCGCGAGTACCTGGCCGAATCGCAGTTCGAATTGCGCAAGGTCGTATGGCCGACGCTCGATGAAACCCTGCGCACGACGCTGGTCATCGTCGTCGTCGTGATCATCCTGAGCCTTCTGCTGGGCCTGATCGACGTGACCTTGAAGTGGGTCGTGCTCGACCACCTGTTGAAGATCGGGCGCTGAGGAGCGGGAATGAGCAAGCGTTGGTATGTGGTGCATGCCTATTCCGGCTTCGAGCACACGGTCGCGCGTTCGCTGAAAGAACGCGTCGCGCGCGCCGGAATGCAGGAAAAGTTCGGTGAAGTGCTGGTGCCCACCGAGGAAGTCGTGGAAATGCGCGGCGGTCAGAAGCGTCGCAGCGAGCGCAAGTTCTTCCCCGGCTACGTGCTGGTGCAGATCGAGACGCACGACGAAGGCAAGGCGCTGAAGATCGACGACGAATCCTGGCACCTCGTCAAGGAGACGCCGAAGGTGATGGGCTTCATCGGCGGCACGGCGGATCGCCCGCTGCCGATCAAGGACTCCGAGGCCGACAGCATCCTGCAGCGGGTGCAGGAAGGCGCCGAGAAGCCGCGCCCGAAGGTGCTGTTCGAGCCGGGCGAAATGGTGCGCGTCACCGACGGCCCGTTCAACGATTTCAACGGCGTCGTCGAGGAAGTGAACTACGAGAAGAGTCGCCTGCGCGTGGCGGTGCTGATTTTTGGGCGTTCGACGCCGGTCGAGCTGGAGTTCGGCCAGGTCGAAAAGGCCTGACCCGCAGCCTGCCAAGGCGCGGAAAGCCTGCTATACTGACCGGCTCCCCAGCGAAGCCGGGGACCGTTTCGGCCGCCTCGTGCGGCCGTCGGCGCAAGACGAGTTGCGTGAAGCCGGGACACGCGAAATTTCCGGCGCGATGGGGAGCCTGACAACAGGCGCTTGCACCCGGAGACAGAGCAATGGCAAAGAAAGTAGTCGGTTACATCAAGCTGCAGGTGAAGGCCGGTCAGGCCAACCCCTCGCCGCCGGTCGGTCCCGCGCTCGGTCAGCGTGGCCTCAACATCATGGAGTTCTGCAAGGCGTTCAACGCCGCGACGCAGAAGCTCGAGCCGGGTCTGCCGATCCCGGTCGTCATCACGGCCTATTCGGACCGCACCTTCACCTTCATCACGAAGACGCCTCCCGCGACGATCCTGTTGAAGAAGGCGGTCGGCATCACGTCCGGCTCCAAGCGTCCGAACACGGAGAAGGTCGGCAAGGTCACGCGCAAGCAGCTCGAGGACATCGCCAAGGCGAAGGAGCCCGACCTGACTGCGGCCGACCTCGACGCCGCCGTTCGTACGATCGCGGGCAGCGCCCGCAGCATGGGCCTGGTGTCGGAGATCTGAACATGAGCACGAAGATCAGCAAGCGTTACAAGGCGCTCAGCGCGAAGGTCGCCCCGGGCAAGGCCTATGCGATCGATGAGGCACTGAAGATCGTCAAGGACGGCGCCAAGGCGAAGTTCCCCGAGTCGGTCGACGTGGCGATCCGCCTCGGCATCGACGCGAAGAAGTCGGACCAGGGCGTGCGTGGCTCGGTCATGCTGCCGCATGGCACCGGCAAGACGGTCAAGGTCGCGGTGTTCTGCCCGGCGGGCGAGAAGGCGGAGGCAGCGAAGGCTGCCGGCGCCGATGCGGTCGGCATGGAAGACCTCGCCGAGCGCATGCAGGCCGGCGATCTGGACTTCGGTCGCGTGATCGCGACGCCGGATGCGATGCGCGTGGTCGGCAAGCTCGGCCAGCTGCTCGGTCCGCGCGGCCTCATGCCGAACCCGAAGGACGGCTCGGTCGCGGCGGATGTCGTCACGGCGGTCAAGAATGCGAAGGCCGGCCAGGTGAAGTTCCGCAACGACAAGGCCGGCATCGTGCATTGCACGATCGGCAAGGCCTCGTTCGATGCGGCCGCGCTGCGGGACAACCTGAATGCACTTCTCGCCGACCTGCAGAAGGCGAAGCCGGCTTCGGCCAAGGGCCAGTACCTGCAGAAGGTGTCGATCTCGAGCACGATGGGTGTCGGCGTCATCGTCGATCCGTCGTCGGTCGCGGTCTGATCCAAAAAACCCCGGGCCGCCACGGATCGAATCCGCGGCAGGCTCGTCCGTCGCTGTGCGCGGCGGATATCGCATCAGAGTTTGTTCCCCATTCCGGAGTGGATGGGGTCGTCGGAAATTTTGAGGGCGCCCGCTGAAGCGGGAGCCGTCAAAGACCGCAGGCGGCCGAGACGGCGCGATCGGGATGCATGGATGCACGTGTTGCAGGGATTTCTCCCGATCCTGTCGGCAAGGCCTCAAAAGCCCAGCCTGCGTAGATGGTGTCGCCTCCTGGATTCACCTGGTTCATCACCCTCTGGGCAGACCAGTACAGACAGGCCACCACCGGGACGCGATCCGCGTCCCCGGCATCCAGGACGGATGCCGTTCAGGACCGCAAGCGACGCGCGTCGCGAGCGGAGTTCATTTGGAGGAGTGCAATGGCTCTAAATCTGTCCCAGAAGAAGGAAGTTGTCGCCGAGCTGGCCGTCGTCGCCGCCAAGGCCCACTCCCTCGTCGCCGCCGAATACGCGGGCACCACGGTCGAGCAGATGACCGCGATGCGCAAGAAGGCGCGTGAGACCGGCGTGTTCTTGAAAGTCGTCAAGAACACCCTGGCATCGCGTGCCGTCGCCGGTACCGAGTACGAGTGCGTCCAGGATTCGCTGGTCGGTCCGCTGCTCTACGCGTTCTCGAAGGAAGAACCCGGAGCAGCCGGTCGCCTGATCAAGGAATTCGCCAAGGGCAACGACAAGCTCAAGGCGAAGGTCGTCGCGGTGGGCGGCCAGCAGTATCCGGCCAGCCACGTCGAGGTGCTCGCTTCGCTGCCGACACTCGATCAGGCACTGGCCATGCTGGCCCGCGCCCTCGCCGAACCGGCTGCCATGTTTGCCCGCGCGGTCAAGGCCGTCGCCGACAAGCAGGGTGGTGGCGAGACCGCCGCCGCGCCGGCCGAAACGGCCTGAGTCGACCTTCCAGCAACTTGCTGAACCCTATCCAGAATATTTTACCGAGGTAACTACCAATGTCCCTTTCCAACGAACAGATCGTCGAAGCCGTCGCCGCGAAGAGCCTCATGGAAGTCATGGAGCTGGTCAAGGCGATCGAAGAGAAGTTTGGCGTGTCCGCTGCCGCCCCGGTGATGGCTGCCGGCCCGGCCGCCGGCGCCGCCGCTCCGGCCGAGGAGCAGACCGAATTCAACGTCATCCTCAAGGCTGCCGGCGAGAAGAAGGTCGAAGTCATCAAGGCGGTCCGCGCGATCACGGGCCTCGGCCTGAAGGAAGCGAAGGACCTCGTCGAAGCCACCGGCACGCTCAAGGAAGCGGTGTCGAAGGACGACGCGGCGAAGTTCAAGAAGGAACTCGAAGCGGCTGGTGCCACCGTCGAGATCAAGTGAGCAGCGCGCCAAACGCGTTGCTTGCTGCTGTAGCCAAGTAGAGCCAAGCCTGGGGGCGCAAGCCCCCGGGCTTTGCCCGTTGCGGCGATGCCGAATGGGCATGGGAAATTGCGACGGAGTCCTCATGTAGAGGGGTTCCCCGCGTCATTTCCGATGTCCGTTTTTCCGCCGGTTCTTTCCCAGCGACGTGCCGCCGTCGCGCGCTGTACGAGGTGTGCTCCTCATGACCCAGACGACCTACTCCTTCACCGAAAAGAAGCGTATCCGCAAGGATTTCGGCAAGCGTCCGCCGGTGCTCGGTGTTCCCTTCCTGCTCGCCATCCAGGTCGACTCGTACCGCGAGTTCCTGCAGGCCGAGGTCGACCCGAATGCGCGCGAGGACAAGGGCTTGCATGCCGCGCTGCGCTCGGTCTTCCCGATCACCAGTTATTCCGGCAGTGCGGCGCTCGAGTATGTCAACTACCGCCTCGGTGAACCTCCGTTCGACGAGCGCGAGTGCCGTTCGCGCGGCATGAGTTACGGCGCGCCGCTGCGCGTGACCGTGCGCCTGGTCATCTACGACAAGGAATCGTCGAACAAGGCGATCAAGTACGTGAAGGAGCAGGAGGTCTACATGGGCGAACTGCCGCTCATGACCGACACGGGCACCTTCATCGTCAACGGTACCGAGCGCGTGATCGTTTCGCAGCTGCACCGTTCGCCGGGTGTGTTCTTCGATCACGACCGCGGCAAGACGCACAGCTCGGGCAAGCTGCTCTACAGCGCGCGCGTGATTCCCTACCGTGGCTCGTGGCTGGACTTCGAGTTCGACCCGAAGGACGCGCTGTTCACCCGCATCGACCGTCGCCGCAAGTTGCCGGTGACGGTGTTGCTGCGCGCGCTCGGCTACACCAACGAGGACATGCTCGACATCTTCTTCGAGAAGAACGTCTTCCACATCGGCAAGAAGGACAGCGCCAAGCTCGACCTCGTCGCCGAACGCCTGCGTGGCGAGACGCTGAATTTCGACCTGCGCATCGACGACAGCGTGATCGTAGAGGCCGGCAAGCGCATCACCGCGCGCCACGTCAAGCAGCTCGAGAAGGCCGCGATCAAGTCGCTCGAAGTGCCGGACGAATACCTCGTCGGGCGTATCCTCGCGCACGACGTCGTCGACACCAAGACCGGCGAGCTGCTCGCTTCGGCCAATGACGAGATCAACGACGCCCACCTCGAGGCGTTCCGCAAGGCCGGCGTCGACAAGATCGCGACGCTGTGGGTCAACGACCTCGATCGCGGCGACTACATCTCCAAGACCCTGCGCATCGATCCGTCCAAGACGCCGCTCGAGGCGCTGGTCGAGATCTACCGCATGATGCGCCCGGGCGAGCCGCCGACCAAGGACGCCGCGCAGAACCTGTTCCAGAACCTGTTCTTCTCGCCCGAGCGTTACGACCTCGATCGCGTCGGTCGCATGAAGTTCAACCGTCGCGTCGGGCGCAAGGACGACAAGGGTCCGGGCATCCTGTTCGACGGCAAGTACTTCGGCGAGCGCAATGACGAGAACTCGAAGTCGCTCGTGCGCGAGTTCGGCAAGGGTTCCGACATCCTCGACGTGATCAAGGTGCTGATCGAGATCCGCAACGGCCGCGGCATCGTCGACGACATCGACCACCTCGGCAACCGTCGCGTGCGTTCGGTCGGAGAGATGGCCGAGAACGTGTTCCGCATCGGCCTGGTGCGCGTCGAGCGCGCGGTCAAGGAGCGCCTGTCGCTGGCCGAGGCCGATGGCCTGACCCCGCAGGACCTCATCAACGCGAAGCCGGTGGCGGCCGCAGTGAAGGAGTTCTTCGGCTCCTCGCAGCTCAGCCAGTTCATGGACCAGAACAACCCGCTGTCGGAAGTCACCCACAAGCGCCGCGTTTCCGCGCTCGGCCCGGGCGGTCTCACGCGCGAACGCGCGGGCTTCGAGGTGCGCGACGTGCACCCGACGCATTACGGTCGCGTCTGCACGATCGAGACGCCGGAAGGCCCGAATATCGGCCTGATCAACTCGCTCGCGGTGTACGCGCGCACCAACGACTACGGCTTCCTCGAGACGCCGTACCGCAAGGTGAACCACGGCAAGATCACCAACCAGGTGGAATTCCTGTCGGCGATCGACGAGGGCGAATACGTCATCGCGCAGGCGAACTCGCCGTTGAACAAGGACGGCACCTTCGTCGAAGACTTCGTGTCGTGCCGCTTCCGCGGAGAGTCGGAGCTGCGTCCGCCGAGCGAGATCAACTACATGGACGTGTCGCCGATGCAGACCGTGTCGGTCGCTGCGGCGCTGGTGCCGTTCCTCGAGCACGATGACGCGAACCGCGCGCTGATGGGCGCGAACATGCAGCGCCAGGCCGTGCCGACGCTGCGTTCGCAGACACCGCTGGTCGGTACCGGCATCGAGCGCGCGGTCGCGCGCGATTCCGGCGTGACCGTCGCGGCGAAACGCGCCGGCGTGATCGACCAGGTCGACGCGGGCCGCATCGTGGTGCGCGTCAACGAGGACGAGATCGGCGACAACGATGCCGGCGTCGACATCTACACGCTGACCAAGTACACGCGTTCGAACCAGAACACGAACCTCAACCAGCGTCCGCTGGTGAACGTCGGCGACCGCGTCGCCCGTGGCGATGTGCTCGCGGACGGTTCGTCGACCGATCTCGGCGAGCTCGCGCTCGGCCAGAACATGCTGGTCGCGTTCATGCCGTGGAACGGCTACAACTTCGAGGACTCGATCCTGCTCTCCGAGCGCGTGGTCGAGGAGGATCGCTACACCACGATCCACATCGAGGAGCTGACCTGCGTCGCGCGCGACACCAAGCTCGGTCCGGAGGAAATCTCAGCCGACATCCCGAATGTCGGCGAACAGGCGCTCGCGCGCCTGGACGAGTCGGGCGTCGTCTACATCGGCGCCGAAGTGAAGGCAGGCGACATCCTGGTCGGCAAGGTCACGCCGAAGGGGGAATCGCAGCTGACGCCGGAAGAAAAGCTGCTGCGCGCGATCTTCGGCGAGAAGGCGTCCGACGTGAAGGACAGCTCGTTGCGCGTTCCGCCGGGCATGGACGGTACCGTCATCGACGTCACCGTGTTCACCCGCGACGGCATCGAGAAGGACAAGCGTGCGCGCCAGATCGAAGAGATGGAGATCAAGCGCATCAAGAAGGACTTCGACGATCAGTTCCGCATCCTCGAAGGCGCGATCTACAACCGTCTGCGCGTGGCGCTGGTAGGCAAGGTCGCGAACGGCGGCCCCGGCACCCTCAAGAAGGGCGCCGAGATCACCAACGACTACCTCGACGGCCTCAAGAAGGACGAGTGGTTCGCGATCCGCATGAAGGACGAGGACGCGGCTGAATTCCTCGAGCGTGCGCAGGAGCAGGTCAAGGGTCATAAGGAAGAATTCGAACAGCGTTTCAAGGCGAAGCAGGCGAAGATCACCGCCGGCGACGACCTCGCGCCGGGCGTGCTCAAGATGGTCAAGGTGTACCTGGCCGTGAAGCGCCGCATCCAGCCGGGCGACAAGATGGCGGGTCGCCACGGCAACAAGGGCGTCGTGTCGATGATCGTGCCGGTCGAGGACATGCCGTACGCGAAGGACGGTCGTCCGGTCGACATCGTGCTGAATCCGCTCGGCGTGCCGTCGCGAATGAACATCGGCCAGATCCTCGAAGTCCATCTCGGCTGGGCCGCGAAGGGCCTCGGCGAGAAGATCGACCGCATGATCAAGGCGCAGGCCAAGGTCGCGGAGCTGCGCAAGTTCCTCGACGAGGTCTACAACTCGAACGCGAGCAAGGAAGCCGCTGCCGGTCATCACGTCAACCTCAAGTCGCTGACCGACGAGGAGCTGCTCACGCTCGCGCAGAACCTGACCGAAGGCGTGCCGATGGCGACGCCGGTGTTCGATGGTGCGTTCGAGGAGGAGATCAAGGCGATGCTGAAGCTCGCGGATCTGCCCGAGTCGGGACAGACCACCCTGTACGACGGTCGTACCGGCGAAGCGTTCGATCGCCCGGTCACGGTCGGCTACATGCACGTGCTGAAGCTGAACCATCTCGTCGACGACAAGATGCACGCGCGTTCGACCGGTCCGTACTCGCTCGTCACCCAGCAGCCGCTCGGTGGCAAGGCGCAGTTCGGCGGCCAGCGCTTCGGAGAAATGGAAGTCTGGGCGCTCGAGGCCTATGGCGCGGCGTACACGCTGCAGGAAATGCTGACGGTCAAGTCCGACGACGTTTCCGGCCGCAACCAGATGTACAAGAACATCGTCGATGGCGACCACGAGATGGTGGCCGGCATGCCGGAATCCTTCAACGTGCTCGTGAAGGAAATCCGCTCGCTGGCGATCAACATGGAGCTGGAAGAGAGATAGGACGGGGATCGGAGATCGGGTTTCGGGATTCGCCACGCGGCGCCCGACACCCGCAATCCCCGGCTTCTGACCCATCCCGAATCTCGAATCCCGAATCCCGGAGTCACAAATGAAAGACTTGCTCAACCTCTTCAACCAGCAGCGCCAGTCGCTCGATTTCGATTCGATCAAGATCGCGCTGGCCTCGCCGGACCTGATCCGCTCGTGGTCGTTCGGCGAAGTGAAGAAGCCCGAGACGATCAACTACCGCACGTTCAAGCCGGAACGCGACGGCCTGTTCTGCGCCGCGATCTTCGGTCCGATCAAGGACTACGAGTGCCTGTGCGGCAAGTACAAGCGCATGAAGCACCGCGGCGTCGTGTGCGAGAAGTGCGGCACCGAAGTGACCCTGGCCAAGGTGCGCCGCGAGCGCATGGGCCACATCGAGCTCGCGTCGCCGACCGCGCACATCTGGTTCCTGAAGTCGTTGCCGTCGCGCATCGGTCTGATGCTGGACATGACCCTGCGCGACATCGAGCGCATCCTGTACTTCGAGGCCTACGTGGTCGTCGAGCCGGGCATGACCTCGCTCGAGCGCGGCCAGTTGCTCAACGAAGAGCAGTACCTGCAGGCCGTCGAGGAACACGGTGATGATTTCGACGCACGCATGGGCGCCGAAGCCGTGTACGAGCTGCTCAAGACGATCGACCTGCAGCAGGAACTGATCCGCCTGCGCGAGGAGATCGCGTCGACCAATTCCGAGACCAAGCTGAAGCGCCTCAGCAAGCGCATCAAGCTGGTCGAGGCGTTCCTCGAGTCGGGTAACCGCCCCGAGTTCATGGTGCTGACCGTGCTGCCCGTGCTGCCGCCGGACCTGCGTCCGCTGGTGCCGCTCGATGGCGGCCGCTTCGCGACGTCGGATCTGAACGATCTCTATCGCCGCGTCATCAACCGCAACAACCGCCTGAAGCGCCTGCTCGAACTCAACGCGCCCGACATCATCGTGCGCAACGAGAAGCGCATGCTGCAGGAAGCGGTCGATGCGCTGATGGACAACGGCCGCCGCGGTCGCGCCATCACCGGCACCAACAAGCGCCCGCTCAAGTCGCTCGCCGACATGATCAAGGGCAAGCAGGGCCGTTTCCGCCAGAACCTGCTCGGCAAGCGCGTCGACTACTCCGGCCGTTCGGTCATCGTGGTCGGCCCGACCCTCAAGCTGCATCAGTGCGGCCTGCCGAAGAAGATGGCGCTCGAGCTGTTCAAGCCGTTCATCTTCTCCAAACTGCAGCGTCGCGGTCTCGCGACCACGATCAAGGCGGCCAAGAAGCTGGTCGAGCGCGAGAGCGCCGAAGTGTGGGACATCCTCGAGGAAGTCATCCGCGAGCATCCGGTGCTGCTGAACCGTGCACCGACCCTGCACCGCCTCGGCATCCAGGCGTTCGAGCCGGTGCTGATCGAAGGCAAGGCGATCCAGCTGCATCCGCTCGTCTGTACCGCGTTCAATGCGGACTTCGACGGTGACCAGATGGCCGTGCATGTCCCGCTGTCGCTCGAAGCGCAGCTGGAAGCGCGTGCGCTCATGATGTCGACCAACAACATCCTGTCGCCGGCGAACGGCGAGCCGATCATCGTGCCGACCCAGGACGTCGTGCTCGGCCTGTACTACATGACGCGCGCGCTGGAGAACGTGAAAGGCGAGGGCATGGCGTTCGCGAACGTCGCCGAAGTCCATCGCGCCTACGACAACCGCGCGGTCGAGCTGCACGCGAAGGTCAAGGTGCGCCTGCGCCAGGTCGACATCGACGACGCCGGCAAGCGCACCGAGAAGACGGCGCTGGTCGACACCACCGTCGGTCGCGCGCTGCTGGCCGAGATCCTGCCGGACGGCCTGCCGTTCGCGCTGGCCAACATCGAGCTGACCAAGAAGGCGATCTCGCGCCTGATCAACCAGTGCTACCGCCGCCTCGGCCTGAAGGACACGGTCGTGTTCGCGGACCAGCTGATGTACACCGGCTTCCATTACGCGACCCGCGCGGGCATGTCGATCGGCATCGACGACATGAAGATCCCGGCTGAGAAAAAGGGCATCCTCGACGAAGCCGAGAAGGAAGTCACCGAGATCCAGCAGCAGTACCAGTCCGGCCTCGTTACCGCCGGCGAGCGCTACAACAAGGTCGTCGACATCTGGTCGCGCACGAACGAACGCGTCGCCAAGGCGATGATGGACGGTATCGGTTCCGACAAGGTCAAGAGCCGCAACGGCGAGACGGTCGAGCAGAAGTCGATGAACTCGCTGTTCATCATGGCCGACTCCGGCGCGCGTGGTAGCGCGGCGCAGATCCGCCAGCTGGCCGGCATGCGTGGCCTGATGGCGCGTCCGGACGGCTCGATCATCGAGACGCCGATCAAGGCGAACTTCCGCGAAGGCCTGAACGTGCTGCAGTACTTCAACTCGACCCACGGCGCCCGCAAGGGCCTCGCGGATACCGCGTTGAAGACCGCGAACTCGGGCTACCTGACGCGTCGACTGGTCGACGTGGCGCAGGATGTGGTCGTCACCAGCACCGATTGCGACACCAAGGCCGGCCTGACCATGGCGCCGATCGTCGAAGGCGGCGATGTCGTCGAGGCGCTGAAGGATCGCGTGCTCGGTCGCGTGGTGGCCGAGGACGTGTTCGCGCCCGGCAACGACGAGGATCCGATCGTGCTGCGCAACTCGCTGCTCGACGAGGCCATGGTCGACAAGATCGAAGCGGCCGGCGTGCAGTCGATCCTGGTGCGCTCGCCGATCACCTGCCAGGCGCGCTTCGGCGTCTGCGCGATGTGCTACGGGCGCGATCTCGCGCGTGGCCACCTCGTCAACATCGGCGAAGCGGTCGGCGTGATCGCCGCGCAGTCGATCGGCGAGCCCGGCACGCAGCTGACGATGCGTACGTTCCACATCGGTGGCGCGGCATCGCGAGCGGCGGCAGTCGACAACGTGCAGGTCAAGACGACCGGCGCGCTGAAGTTCACCAATCTCAAGACCGTCGCGCACAGTGCCGGCCACCTGGTCGCGGTGTCGCGCTCGGGCGAGTTGTCGGTCATGGACAACCATGGTCGCGAGCGTGAGCGCTACAAGGTCCCCTATGGCGCGGTCATCGACACGAAGGACGGCGCTGCGGTCAAGGCTGGCCAGACCGTCGCCAAGTGGGATCCGCACACCCATCCGATCGTTTCGGAAGTCGCAGGCGTGGTCCGCTTCATCGATTTCCAGGACGGCATCACCGTGCAGGAGCAGGTCGACGAGCTGACGGGCCTCGCCAGCGCGGTCGTGACCGATCCGAAGCGTCGCGGCGGCCTCGCCAAGGACCTGCGCCCGATGGTGCGCCTGGTCGACAAGAAGGGCGGCGAGCTGCGCCTGCCCGGCACCGACATCCCGGCGCAGTACTTCCTGCCGGCGGGCGCGATCGTGTCCTTGCAGAATGGCGCCGAGGTCGGCGTCGGCGACGTCGTCGCGCGTATTCCGCAGGAGACCTCCAAGACGCGTGACATCACCGGTGGTCTGCCGCGCGTGGCCGATCTGTTCGAGGCGCGCAAGCCGAAGGAGCCGGCGATCCTCGCCGAGCGCTCCGGCATCATCAGCTTCGGCAAGGACACCAAGGGCAAGCAGCGCCTGATCATCCGCGATACCGACGGCAACGAGCACGAAGAGCTGATCCCGAAGTGGCGCCATGTGATCGTGTTCGAAGGCGAGCACGTCGAGAAGGGCGAGACGATCGTCGACGGCGAGCCGAATCCGCACGACATCCTGCGCCTGCTCGGCGTGGAACCGCTGGCGGCCTACCTGGTCAAGGAAATCCAGGACGTGTATCGCTTGCAAGGCGTGAAGATCAACGACAAGCACATCGAAGCGATCATTCGCCAGATGCTGCGCAAGATCGAGATCGCCGCCGCAGGCGACACGCGTTTCCTGCGGGGCGAACAGGT
>Ga0207639_10002644_pt1 | contig 12027 bp, 8 predicted proteins | sample KBSCornC32_FD_184299 | JGI IMG/M metagenome (GOLD analysis project Ga0207639, IMG submission 184299) | Corn rhizosphere microbial communities from Kellogg Biological Station, Michigan, USA - KBS Corn C3-2 (SPAdes) (version 2) | ecosystem: Host-associated > Plants > Roots > Rhizosphere > Soil ...
ATCGGCATTCTCGACAGTCTGTCGGACGGCCGGCTCGAGCTGATATTCGCATGTGGCGTGTCTTGGGAGGCGGCCCGTGTGTTCGGGATCGACCATGAGAACGTCTACGGGGTCATGGCCCAAAAGCTCGATCTCCTGCTCGAGGTGCTCGCCACCGGACGGATCACCGTCTCCGGAGCGGGCGCCACAGCCGGGCACGAGGTGACCCTGGTGCCGCGTCCGGTTCAGCGGCCGCGACCTCCTGTCTGGATCGGCGGTGGCCTGCACATCGAGTCGTGCAATCTGGCCATCGAACGGGGCTTGCCGCTGATGCTGCCCAGCCTGTTCCGGCACCCCGAGGATTACTTGCCTCTCGTCGAGCAATACCGCGCCGGGATGGCCGCCGCTGGCCGGAGCCATCTGACCCGCGTCGCCATGCCCAGCTATTGCTGGGTCGCCAAGAACAGCCAGGACGCGCGCCGCACGTGGCAGCCCCGCCTGCAACGGTACGTGAGCTTCGCGCAGAGCCTGAGGGACGGCCACGGCCGTCCTCTGGATTTCGACAGTCTGCTCACCGGTCCCGCGATCTGCGGTTCTCCGACGGAGGTCAGCGATCGCATCGCCGCCATCAACGAGGCGATGGACCTCGACGATCACATCCTGATGATGGACCTGGGCGGCGTCCCCATCGACGAGCTCCGAGACGCGATCGGGTTGATGGGCAGCGAGGTCCTCCCCTCTTTTCGTGCCTCGCCGCCCTGAGCGCAGCTCCCGGCGCCCGCCCGTTCCTCAGGAAGGAGATCCGGCGGCGGAGGTGACGGAGTCGTCCTCGCCGCCGAAATCGGGCTCGTCGTGATAGCCGCCGTTCCGCAGCTTCTCCCAGAGGGTCTTGCGCGAGATACCGAGCATCTCGGCGGTGCGGGTCCGCTTGCCGTCGGCGGCCTTCAACGCGCGCTTCAGGTACTGCAGCTCGAACTCGCGCAGGGCCACTTGCAACGGCCGCACGGCGGCCGGCGACGCCGCGGGGTTGAGGCCCCCGCTCACCGCGTCGGTCATCGTCGACGGCAGGTGCCGCAGATCGATCTCCTTGCCGCCCGACAACACGAGCGCGTGCTCGACGGCGTGAGACAGCTCGCGAACGTTCCCAGGGAACCCGTACTGCACCAGCGTGGCCCAGGCCGCGGGCGAGACATTGGGCGGCTCGGTCCCGGACGGGGTGAATCGCTGAATGAAGTGCCGCAACAGCAAGGGCAAGTCACCGGGCCTCTCGCGCAAGGCCGGCAGATGCACCTGGATGACGTTGATCCGATAGAACAGATCCTCCCGGAAATGTCCCGTCTTGATCCGCTCGGCCAGATTTCGATGGGTGGCCGAGATGATTCGAACGTCCACCTTCACCGTCGTGTTCGTGCCGAGCGGCTCGAACGTCCCCTCCTGCAGGACGCGCAGCAACTTGGCCTGCGCCGCGGCCGGCAGCTCGGCGATCTCGTCCAGGAACAACGTGCCCCCATCAGCGGCCTTGAAACGACCATCGCGCTTGCGGACGGCGCCGGTGAACGCGCCCCGCTCGTGACCGAACAGCTCGGCCTCGATCAGGTTCTCGGCCAGCGCCCCGCAGTTGACGACGACGAAGGGCTTCGCGCGGCGGGGCCCCTCTTCGTGGATCAGGCGGGCCACCACTTCCTTCCCCGTGCCGCTCTCGCCGGTGACCATGACGGGCACCTCGCTCTGCGACACCATCTTCACCATCTCCATGACCCGTCGAATGGCGGGCGAGTCCCCGACCAGCGTCGTCTGGGTGGAGCGCCCGGAGAGCTCGCCCCGAACTTTCTCCAGCTCGCGCCGGAGCGCCAGGTTCTCGTCGATCCGCCGCAGCTGCACCAGCAGCTCGTCGGTGTCGAACGGCTTGACCAGATAGTCATAGGCGCCTTCCTTCAGCGCCGAGACTGCCTGTCCGACCTCTGCGAACGCGGTCATCATGATGACCTCCGTTCGCGGGGCCTGTTTGCGCACCGTCCGCAGCAGCGTGACACCGTCGACCTGCGGCAAGTGAACGTCGCAGATCACGACGTCGTACACGCGCCGGAGGACCTCGTCGACCCCGGCGGCGCCGTCGACGGCGACTTGGACATTGTGCCCGGCATCGCGAAGCATCTCTTCCAAGGGCTCGCGGAGACCGACCTCGTCCTCGATGAGCAGGACGTCTAACATGCGACCCAACCGGCGCTCTCGGCGCTTGATAAGTTGTGAAACATCGTGGTCCGCGTCCGTTTCACGTAACGTGCCAATCGTCCGGGCTGACCCGTTCGAGCGCATCGGCGCGTGTAATTTCAAGAAAGTTCGAGCCCTCGGCCCGATCGGCAGTGGAACAGGTCGTTACTTCCAAGTAACGAGCCACGGTGTCGCGTTACCGATCATGGTCCTGGACGTCGAGGGAGCCGGCGGCGACGATTGACCCGGCGACGACCGCGCGGTGCGCGGATGTTCGCGAGCATTGTCGGGACATTCCACGTAGTTGAAGTGGCGGCCCCGGCTTCGGTTGCCGGAATTCACGAGTCTCCACCGAGGAGTGCAGCCCGAGCATTCGAGTGGTACATGACTTGAAGTCAACCGGCGGGTGGAGCGCGGGACTGTTTTTGTGAGGAGCGTACCCATGACCTCGCCACCGCGACCTCGTCGCGAACTCGCCGATATGTAATGGACCAGCCCGACGACCGTTCGGACGTCGCACCCGTCCTCGTGGTCGATGACCACGACGAGAGCCTGCGCGCCATGGAGGATATCCTGGCTCGCCCGGGTGAATGGCTGCGAACCAACCGGTGCTTCGCGCGCAAGATCGGCTACGAGCCGGGCGATCTGCTGAACCTGCGCATGGAAGACGTGGTGTACCCGGTCGATCTGCCGGGCGACCGCGCAAAGCTGCGGCAGTTGTTCGACGGCGAGCTGGACACCTACCACCGCGAGGAACGCTACCTCCACAAAGACGGTCACACGGTCTGGGTGGACCTGACCGTCTCTCCGCTCCGGGACGCGTCGAGCAAGGTCAAGAATCTGATCTTGCTGATCGAGGACATCACCAGCCGCCGCGACGCCAAGAAGCGAGAGCGGCTGGTCGCGGGGGTGAGCCAGATCCTCCTTCAATCTCTCGACCATCCCGCCGACATGGGGCGAGTCGCCCAGCTTGTGGTGGGATCGCTCGGCCAGTGGTGCGTGATTGGCACGATCGACGGGCACGGGGCCGGGCGCGGGGAGTCGACGGCAGAGGCGGCCGTGGCTCACGCGGATCCGGGGCTGGCAGCGGTCGCCGACCGCTTGCGGGCCGCGCTCGCCGGCAACGCCGAATATGCCTCGAGCCTGGCGAGCCCCGTTCCTCTCACGTCCGTCGCGCCGAGGGACGACCTGCGCGCGGCCTGGAACATCGACGAAGGCCTGCTCGACGATCTCGCGGTGAACGGGGCGTTGAGCTTGCCGCTCGTCAGCCACGATCGCGTGCTCGGACGCATCACTTTCCTGTCCGTCGATGCGCTTGGCCCGGGGGAGCTCCTGATGGCCCAGGAAGTGACCCAACGGATTGCATTGGCCCTGGACAACGCGCGCCTGCACCGCGAGGCCGAGGATGCCGTCCGGGCGCGCGACGAGTTCCTCTCGATCGCGTCGCATGAGCTGAGGACTCCCCTCACCCCGCTTCGAATTCATTTCCAGCGCATGCTGGACGAGCGCGGGCAGCTGGTCACGGAACGCGCCGAGCGGATGCAGCCGATCTTGCAACGATGCGAGCGACAGGTGCGACGCCTGGAGGCCCTCGTCGAGAACCTGTTCGACGTCTCCCGCCTCACGACCGGAAAGATGAACCTTCGGCTGGCCGAGGTCGATCTGGCCGAGGTCGTTCGGGAGGTCGCGCCACGCTTCGCCGAAGAGCTGGCGGCCGCCGGCTGCCACCTGTCGCTCGACCTCGCCGCCGGCGCCGCGCTGGTCGGTCGCTGGGACCGGCTGCGCCTGGAACAAGTCATCATGAACCTCATCACCAATGCCATCAAGTACGCACCGGGCAAGCCCATCGAGATCGCCGTGGCACCGGGAACCACGAGAGGCTCGAGCCCGGAGAGGACCGCCCGCCTGACCGTCCGTGACCACGGGGGCGGCATCCCGCCTGCCGATCTCGAACGGATCTTCCAGCGCTATCACCGGATCGCGCCGCCTTCCCTCGGCGGGCTGGGCCTGGGTCTGTTCATCTCGAAAAAGATCGTGGACGCGCATCGCGGGTCGATCTCCGTCGAGAGCTCCTGCGAGGGTACGCAGTTCGTGCTCGACTTCCCGCTCCAAGGGGCTGCCGACACCGCCGCCATCTCCCTGCCCGATGGCCAGAAAATTCCAATCGGGACTGGCCCCGGTCCCGGCCCCACCCTGGTAGGATGTAACGATCCGGGGGTCTGGAGCTGATCATGGGGGTATCGGAACAGGGCAGCGGCGGGTGCAAGACGGTCCTCCTTGCCGAGGACGACCAGGACATCCGGGACGTCGTGCAGGAGGTCCTCGAGGAGCGGGGCTATGACGTCATCCCGGCGCGCACGGGCCGTCAGGCGCTCGATTTTCTGGCGACCGCGGATGTGGACGCCAGACCGGACGTGGTGATCCTCGACCTGATGATGCCCATCGTCACCGGGTGGCAAGTGCTCGAGGAGATCCGCCAGCGGCCCGACCTCGAGAACATCCCGGTCATCGTGCTGACGGCGGTATCGCAAGACATGCCGACCGGCGTGACGGCCATTCTGCGCAAGCCGTTCAACATCGACGAGCTCCTGGCCCTCATCGGGGACGGCGTCGGCGTGAAGCCTTCGTAACACCCCGTCTCGTCACCGTGACGTGAAACGGCCGGACGGCGGCCCTCGAGCTTCAACCGCCAGCAGCGACGCGCGACGGTACTCGGGAATTGGTCGAGAGTCGGCGACCGGTGCCATCACCGCCCTGGTGGCACGTCCCTTGATGAGGCGAACGAGCGTACGTCGGTCGGGATTCAGGTTCACCGACGACACACCAACCTTCACCGAGAGGTGCTGCGATGCTTTGGACCGTTGCCGTCGTCTTGTTGCTCCTGTGGGCCCTGGGCCTGGTCAGCTCCTACACGTTAGGGGGCTTCATTCACATCCTGCTGGTGCTCGCCATCGTGGCGGTCCTGGTGCGGGTCATCGGCGGTCGGACACCTCCTTGATCGACGTCCCGTCTTCTTCATCGGCCCCATCCCGAGCGTCGGGCCTTCCGGCCGTGATGGTCACTGCCCGGCCCAGCCCGGTCGCGGGCTTGCCCCGCACCGTCACCGACGCGCCCAGCGGGACTCCGCCGCCCGGGCTGGCGCCGTTCACCACCGCGGTCATCGCCACGTCAGCGGTGGTGATGGCGGTGGCGCTCTTCGGCGCGGCCTTCGTGATGGGGCCAGCCTTGCTCATGGCGCTGCTGGCGCTGGTGCTGGCGACGGCTGCTCTTCCCGTCGTCGACAGCCTGGGCCGGTTCCTGCCACGGCCGGTCGCGGCCCTGGTGGTGCTGGCCGCTGGCCTGGTCGGCTTGGTCGCCGCGATCGCCTTCGCCGTGCCGGACCTGACGGCGCAATTCGGGTTGCTGCTCGAGCACCTACCGGCGCGATGCCAGGCCCTGAAGACGTGGACCGGTGGGAACGCCGGCCAGGGCGGCCTGGCCAAGCAGATGGTCGCGGCGATGTTGCCTTCGGACTGTACGGCCGTCGTGGCGTCGCTGCCCAAGCGGGTCGCAGCCTGGCGATCGCTGGTATGGGCCGAGAACACGCTGTGGTCGGTCCTCGTGGTTGGAGCCATGTCCTACTGGTGGCTCCTCGAGCGGTCCGAGCTCTTGATGCGGATGACCCTCCTCTTGCCGTCGTCGGTTCGCGAGCGCACCCGGGCTTTCGTCGACGAGGCGGAGGTGCGGCTGGGCGCGTTCATCCGCGGGCAGCTCATCGTCTGCGCCCTGGTGGGCGTCGCGACCTTCGTGATCTATTTCCTGATGGGACTCCCCACGGCGCTGGCCCTGGGGGGACTCGCGGCCTTCGCCGAGCTGGTGCCAATCGTCGGCCCTCTGGTGGTGGCTGCCGCCGCCCTGGTCAGCGCCCCGCATGCGTGGCTGGGGATCGTCACGGTGGCGGTCGTCGTGCGCCTGATGGTCGACTACGTGGTCACCCCCGTCGTGATGGGACGGGCCATCGGGATGAACGCGCTCCTCGTCCTGGCGTCGCTCGTGGCCTTGACGAAGTTCGGCGGCGTGCTGGGCGCCATGGTCGCGGTTCCCTTCGCCGCGATCGTCCAGCTGGCGGTGGACCGCTGGATATTGAACGCACCCATCGACCGCACGGCCCGCAGCGCCGCGGGCCGCGACCGGCTGAGCGCCCTGCGCTATCAGGCGACCGTGCTGGGCGTGAGCGCGCGCAAGCTGGCCCGCCGGCGCGGCCGTGGCCGGCAGGTCGTCGAGATCGAAGAAGAGGTGGAGCTCATCGCGGAAGGGCTGTCGACCTGTCTGCGACCGGAACCATGAGCCCGCCCAAACACCAACGCCAAACCCCTAGCCAAACGTGAGCCTGCCTTGACGACGTATACGAGCCCACGCGCCATCTTCCGCCGCATGTTCGGCATCGCGCTCGGCGCCCTCCTGGTCCTGTCCGCGGTCGCCTTCGTTTATCGCGCGCGCGACCTCTTCCTCCTGTTCGGCGCAGCGCTGGCGCTGGCGGCCGCGGCCCGCCCCGTGGCGGACGGCTTCATGCGCCGGGGAATCGGCCGCGTTCCGGCCACCGCGATCGCCTACGTCGCCGGCCTGGTGCTGGTCGGCTCGTTCGCGGCGGTCATGTTCGGGACCGCCTTCAACGAGGTCGGACCGGCCGGCGGCCACCTGCTGCGCCGCTACGAGCTCCTCCTCGCCGAGCTCGCCGACGGCGGTCACCTGGCGCAGCTGCTCGCCTCCATCCTGCCCCGTCCCGACGCATCGGGCGTGGTGTCCCGGCTGCTGCCGCCCAGCGAGGCCGGTAGCGCCGCGTTCACCGTGACGTCCTTTGCCCTCGAGGTCTTCGTCTCCGCGATCCTCGTGGTCGTGTTCAGCCTCTACTGGGGAAAGCACCGGCCGCACGCCATCCGCCTCTTCCTTTCGCTGATCCCGGCCACCCAGCGCACGTGGGTCCGACAGCTAATCGAGGACATCGACACCAGCGTCGGCACCCTGATCCTCAACGAAGGTCTGAAGAGCATGCTCGTGTCCGTGGTGCTGGCGCTGCTCTTCCGGTTGCTGGGCCTGCCCTTTCCGACGGTCCCGGCCCTGGTGATCGGGCTCCTGCGCGTCGTCCCGCTCGCGGGGAAGGCGCTGGGCCTGGTGGTGGCAGTGGTGGCGGCAGCGCCCGCCGGACCTTTCGCGCTGGTGGCGGCGCCCTCCCTGACGCTGGCGGCGTCCCTGACCGCCGATCGCGTGTGTCAGCGTTTGCTCTCGTGTCGCGAGATGAACCCGCTCCTCGGCATCTTCATGGCGGTCGTGACCTGGAACCTACTCGGTTGGTGGGGGCTGCTCTTGGCGCCCCCCTTGTCGGCCACTCTGCAGACCGGCCTCGAGACGGTGCGCGCCCTCAGGCGCACGGGCGGCCCGCACGTTCCGGCTGGCTGGGACGAGATCGTGGACCGGCAGGACCAGCTGTTCACGCGCGCACGGGCGGCTCCCTTCCCCATTCCCCGGGCGACCGCGGCCCTGTTGCGGCGCCTGGAGGAGCTGATGCGCGTGATCCGGGAGCCCGATCAATCGACGGCGTCGGTGGTGCGCTGATGGTCACTCGCGTGGGGTATCGAAGGGGTGAGACGCCGGTCCCGGCCGCGGTCGGTCGCGAGTGGTTGATCACGAATGGCCTGGGGGGATACGCGTCGGGCACGCTGGCCTGCATGAACACCCGGCGCTATCACGGCTTGCTGGTGGCTGCCCTGCCGAACCCGTTCGGCCGGACCATGGTCTTCAATCAGCTCGTCGAATGGATCACGTTCGAAGCGCCGCCGAGCGGCGGTAGCCCGTCGGCCATCGCAGCCCGCGATTCCCTGGCGCTGAACGGCAGCGACGGAGGAGCGCTCGAGGAATTTCGGGTCGAGGACGGACTGCCGGTCTGGCGGTACGAGGCTGACGGCCTGCGCCTCGAGAAGCGCATTCGCCTCCCCGCCGGGCACAACACGGTGTGCGTGACCTACCGCCTGATCGATGGCCCCGACGAGGTGGCGCTGCACCTGCGGCCGACCATCCAGATGCGCCCCCACGACGCGCCGGTCTCGACCGAGGCCCCCGCCTACACGATCGCGTTGTCGGAGGACCGATTCGAGGTGATCCCCGGCGGCGGATATCCGCCCTTGCGCATGTTTGTTCACGGCGATGACGCCGCCTTCGTGTTCGAACCGCCGGCGCGGGCGGACGTCGACTACTCCCTCGAAGCGGCCCGCGGCTACGAGTCGCGCGGCACCTTGTGGTCCCGGGGCCGGTTCGACATTCGCCTCCGCCGAAATCACGCCGTCGCGCTGATGGCGTCGGTCGAGAGCTGGGAGGTCCTGCTGGCGCTCGAGCCCGAGGAGCTCGCGCTCTGTGACACGCGCCGGCGCCGGCGGCTCATCCGCCGCGTCGAGGACGCCGCGCGCGATCCTCTCCTCGGCGAGCTGGTCCTGGCCGCAGACCAGTTCGTGATCGCGCCGGTGGGACGGACGCGTGACGCCGTGCGGGCTCGCGCCAGCGGCGACGAGCTGCGCACGGTGATCGCGGGGTACCACTGGTTCACGGACTGGGGACGCGACACGATGATCTCGCTCGAGGGTCTGTGCCTGAGCACGGCGCGCGCCGAGGAGGCCCTGTTCATCCTGCGGACGTTCGCGCGCTACGTGCGCAACGGTCTGATCCCGAACCTGTTCCCCGAGGGCTCGCACGAGGGCCTCTATCACACCGCGGACGCGACGCTCTGGTTCTTTCACGCGATCGACCGCTACGTCACCTACACGCGAGACTCCGAGTTCTTGCGCGAGATGCTACCGCTGCTCGAATCGATCATCGACCACCATGTGGCGGGCACCCGCTTTCACATCCGGGTCGATCCCGAAGATGGACTTCTGTCTCAGGGCGAAGAGGGCTATCAGCTGACGTGGATGGACGCCAAGTGCGGCGACTGGGTGGTGACGCCCCGCCGGGGCAAGGCGGTCGAGATCAACGCCCTCTGGTACAACGCGCTCACCCTGATGGCGACGTGGTTGCGCGAGGCGGAGCGGCCAGATGATGCCCGGAAGCTCGAGGAGCGCGCCGCCCGCGCCCGCGCGGCCTTCAACAAACGTTTCTGGTACGAGGAGGGCGGATACCTCTACGACGTCGTCGACGGCCCCGACCGCCCGAACGATCCGGCGCTGAGGCCGAACCAGATCTTCGCGCTCTCACTGCCCCACCCCGTCCTGGACGAAGCCCGCTGGCGGCCAGTCCTCGACAAGATTGAAGCGACCCTGCTCACACCCTATGGCCTGCGCTCCCTGGCCCCGGGCAGTCCTGACTACCAGCCGACCTATCACGGCGATCTGAGGACCCGAGATGCGGCGTATCACCAAGGAACCGTGTGGGCCTGGCTGATCGGACCCTACGTCGACGCGCTTCTCCGGGTCGACCCGACCGCGACCGGACGCGCCCGTGAGAGCCTGCGCGGGCTCATCGACCACCTGGGGCAGTCCTGCATCGGGCAGGTGGCCGAGGTCTTCGACGCCGAGGCTCCGTTCACCCCGCGTGGTTGCGCCGCCCAGGCCTGGAGCGTGGCCGCGCTGCTGGCCGCCTACCGTCGCGTGCGCGAGCCAGGGCTGGGTTGACGCCGCCTCGTGGGCCGAGGCAACAATCCCACGGCACCCGCACGCCCGCGCGACCGCCGTCGAATGACTCGACGGCGGCTTAGCCCCGCCGCCTAGGCGACCGCACGGTGCGCGTGGGACGTGACGAGTCTTCCGCGCTGTGCGCCGGTCCGGGAGGCCCGTGAACGGCGATTGTCGCTGGACGCCTTCCGCACCGGGACCGCCCCCGCCCAGGCAGCTTCCGTCCCTCGCGCCGCCGATGCGGGACCAGTGCTCGACAGGGTCGACCTGGCCAACCAAGCGGCCAGGAGCCTGGTCGCCAGGATGGCCTCGATCGCCGGGTCCGAGGTGACCCGCGAGGCTCGCGCGTAGGCTTCAGCGACGAGCTCCCCGATCGTGTAGGTCACCCGTTGGCCGCGGTCGTCTGTGGAGGACGTCACTCCGAAGGGACTGGATGTTTCGCGCCGGGGACGACGGGCATTCCGGATCTTCCCGCGGTTCCTCGGCCGCGCGGGCGCGGATTCTTCCCTGAACATCGAACCGAATCGAGTACCTAGTCTCTGCGACATCGTCGTCCTCCGCGGTGCTTTTGTTCGCGCGCGCCGCCTTTCAGCGGTGCGCAACCCTCATTCGACTCTCGGCGCTCCGAAAACACAGCGAACTTCGTGCCACGATCTCGGATGGGAGCGCGACGAGCGTCTCCCTCCTCAAGGTCGCGCCGAGGACCCCGCGGACGCCGAGCTCTGGCGGTGCTTCAGCGCCGACATGATGCTGTGGGTCCTGATCTGCTGCGGATAGATGGCCGTGGACACGATGTCCCGCGCCGCGCCGTCGAGCGAGGGCAACGCCTCCTCGTACTCCTTGAGGCCATGATCCTCGCCGGCCTCCAGAGCCGAGATGGCCGTGCTCGCCCCGATGGTCTTCGCGCCGCCCTCGACCGCCTTGGCGAATACGCCCCAGGCCCCCGACGACTCGTCAGGCTTGCCCCCCCGCTCGATGATCTCCAGCCGCAAGCGCTCGACCCGGTCGCGATGGGATTCCTGGCACTCGCGCAGGTCCTGCTCGGCCTCCGGATCGTTCGTCACGGCCGACAACGCTTGACCGTAAGTTTCGAGAGCCGAGAGCTCGCCCCGCAACAGCTCGTTCAGGTTGCGGATCGTCTTGCTGTTCGTGTCGTTCTTCATGACTTTCTCCTTTTTTCGGGACCGGACCTCGTGGAGATCGCTCCGCCGTCAGCGATTTCCGCAGACCTTTCAAGGCCCGTACCAACTGACGATTTGCCCTTCCCCCGGGACGAGGGAGCGTCCTACGTTGCCTGCCGCCATCCAGCGGTGAGTTGGCACGTATCCGGCAACCGGAAATTCGTCGTGAATACGCCGTGCCTTCCGTCGCTCTGCAACCTCGCGGCTCGATTGGCGGTTGCACGGAAGGGCCCATTTTCGGAGGGGGAGTGGCCGTAACAACCACCGCCCGCGGTTTCCGGAAAGGAACGGCGGGCGGCGCCTCTGCTCGGACGTGGCTCGCACCTATACAAAGAACGCGGATCCTCAGCACAGTTGATCGGACCCATCGCCAGGAGAAAGCATGATGAAAAGTTCCACGCTCGACGTTCAGAGCCGACCAGATTCCCCCCAGCTCGGCCCCATGGGTTACGGTTCGCTGCCTGCGATCGATCCCGAGACCACACGCCTGCCTTTGCTGGTCGTCTTCAAGTCGCGGCTCGTGGACGACGGCGACACCTACACGGACGAAGCCGACGTCGAGCGGATCCGAGCCGAGGTCCGCGGCCTGGGGATGACTCTGCTGCTCGTGGCGCCAGACGGGGTCCGCTTCTTCGAGAGCAACGACCGGTATCGCTGCCTCAAGAGCCCCGAAGAGCTCCTGCCGCGCCAGCTGATGACGATGTTTAGGACCTTCGCCGTCGTTCCTCCCGGTTCCCGTTCGTTCCGTGGTCTGATCGCCGCGTTCGTGATCGGCCCGCAGTTCGAGATTCGCTTCGCGTTTCGTACGCCGTCCGAGGGGGCGGAGGACGCAGGGTCACAGGAAGAAGGCGGCGCCCTGTTGCCGGCGCTGGTGGCGGCGTCGACGTCGTTCGAGATGATCCGCCTCCCGCATGTTCCCCTCGTCGAGCTGACGACGCGGGCGCTGGTGATGGGTCTGGAGCAGGCGCTCGCGCCAGCCAGCCCGCACGATGGCGTGGGCGCGAGCGCCTGCTCCAGAC
>Ga0207639_10002647_pt1 | contig 12024 bp, 14 predicted proteins | sample KBSCornC32_FD_184299 | JGI IMG/M metagenome (GOLD analysis project Ga0207639, IMG submission 184299) | Corn rhizosphere microbial communities from Kellogg Biological Station, Michigan, USA - KBS Corn C3-2 (SPAdes) (version 2) | ecosystem: Host-associated > Plants > Roots > Rhizosphere > Soil ...
CCGCGCGAGCTGTATTGGGGCGGTATTTGATCCTCCCCGGAACGGGGAGGGGAACCAGCGTAGCTGGTGGAGGGGCCGCAACCTAAAGGGGCTTGCCGACCGCTTTGTACGAGCGCGCGCCGACCTGGCGGTACCAGTCGCCGCCGCAGTAGAAATAGGAAGCGGCCTTCTCGACCATCTTCATGCACCCGCCCGGGAGCGAGGCGTAGGTGCGGCCCATGACCCACGGCTCCTTCGGCGAGGGCGGCGGCGGAGGCGGGCGCGCCTCGGCCGGCTGATCGTGGACCACGACCACGTCGTGAACTACCTCGGTCTCCGGATAAAGGATGAACCCGCCGCCGCCGAAGCCGTGATGACGATGAAAGCCGCCGTCGAAGGTGCCGTGAATGACGCTCTGCGGCGGAGGCGGCGGGGTGCGCGGGGTGAGGGCGATGCCGCCCTGCTGCTGGGCGTTGGCGGGGAAGGCGGTGACGAGCGCCGCGATCAGGATCGGCAGGCGATGGGTGTTCATGGTGCGCCTCATTTTGCTCGCCTTAAGGGGCGAGGGCAATTGGGTTGAACTGTGTGTGGTGTCTGTGGGGAATTTCGTTCGACCGCGTCCTTATGCGGACTTACGCAAGATCTGCGAAACTGGGCACCTCGCCGGACATCCGGGATTCGGCGCGACGGGGCCGTAGAATGCTCCCGCCGTTTTTAGCGGCGTCACGTAACGCTGCCGCGCTGCGAGGAACGCTTTGGAGCCAGATGCCTCAATCAAGAGGTCAGCAGCGACGAAAAGGCCGGCCAGAAATGAGACGAAGGAAATTGTCGGCGTATCGCCCGGCACATTCTCATCATGAGGATGCAGGCAAGCTGCGCAGGCGGTGTAAGGATAATGCACCGACGACATCGAGTTGAAGTGGCTGGTCGCTCCAACACCCATCCACATGCTGCGGCGCTGAGCTAACAACCAACGAGTTCGGACATTATCCACCCCAACAGCGACTTGGTCGGATAATCCTCCGAGATCACGCGCTTCGAAGTGCCGTGGGATCGCATCGACGCGAAGACCGCGGCCATAGTGTTCGAACAAAGCCGCTTTTGTGAGGTGCTCCAAGGAAGCGATGAGAAGCATATTTCGATTTCGATTGCTTTGATCGGACCAATCTCGATCGAAAACACGCGCTTCGCCAACGACGTCCGGAAGCCGCAGCAGGGTATACAGGAAGCCGTTCGACACGGCTCCGGCGCTGATAATGTCGATGACGCCAAGATTTGAAATCTTCGGGGTATCATCCGGCGCCAAGTGGATGCGCGATCCACGGTTCAATTCGAAGAGTTCGGCGAAGTGTCCCTTGTGTCCGAGAATACGACATAAGGCGGCGCCCGAAAGCTTGATCGCCTCTGCGGCGACGAGCACGGCGGCCACAAGCGCCCCGATAGGCCAATCACGTTCGGCAAACCGGGATCGTCTGGGCCAAGCATTGACTTCGCCTGACCACGCTGTCCACCCAACGGTGATTGTTCGTTTAGCCTGCAAAGGGGCTGTCGAAGACTCTCCGCCGAAGACAAAGGCCATGTCAGCGCCCATTGGAAAACCAACCTGTATGTCGTTCCCGTCAATCAATTGGCCGCGAATATTCTCGATCGCTTCATAGAGCGTGCGGCCAGTGAAAGGCGGCTGATAGCCGATCAGCGGCGCGTCGAGCGCATGGATATAAACTCGTTGGCCAGACCGAGCGATCAACATTGCCGCCGTTAGAAGCGATACCTGACCGGCCCGAGTTTGCATCGCTGCGTCCCCGGCTGTGAGGACTATTTTCGGTGCGCCTAATGCGTGAAGGACCAATTCAGTATCGTCGATCCCGAGATCGGACTGAAACAGTAGCGCCGTGCGCGCCAGTTGATCGGCCCTACTCATGGACGCTGAACTTCGCCTCAATGGGCACTTGCTGCCATCGACCGTCGCGTTGAATCTCCGTCAGATAGGCGCCGCCGAAGCTGACTTCGCCTTGCGCAAAGTCGGGGATGACCAAGCTTAGGAAGCCCGCGTCGTGAATGAGCGGGAAAGCGTCATCTGTCGGTGAATGGAAGGCAGCGCCAGGATGTGTATGCACTTGGACGCGAACGCCCATTTCTCTGTCGACAAGTTCATTCCAGAACTTCGTGATCCACTTATCGTGAATGGTGAGTCCGTAGCGGCTCGAATCATGCTCGGGATGCGCGACCTCGACCAACTGATCGAGATCGCGCCAAGAGCTAAGCCAGTAGAGCTTGCACTCGCGTTCTCCCGCGCCACAGCAGCGCAGTGTCGCAAAGGTCTCGTCGAGCATGCGACGCGGAAGACGATACATTTCAGCCGGCCTTGACGGTCGAGGGCCGGAGCAGGAGGCGGTCGCCTTTCTTAATCTTCGCTTCGTGAACGGTCTGCTGCTCGTTCTTCAGCTCATTACCGTCACTGTCATACAGGGCCAGTGTGTGAGGCTGGGGCAGGTTGCCGAAGGCTGCGAGCGCTTTTTGCAACACGCTACCGATCACCTCGTCCTTCGTGACCTCAAGCGGCTTGGCGATGCCGTTGTAGACAACTTCAATCTCGAACGGTTTGTCGCGGCCGCCACCATGCTCATCGTCGGAGCGACCGCGCTCGTCAGAGTCGTCGCCGAATTCCTGCTGCCTGTCCGCCATTTCCAACTCCTCTGTTGCTAGAGTGCGAATCAATTGCTACGTAACAATCGCCTATATGAAGGAGGCAGGCCATGATTGCAAGATCGCAATTTCTTCCTGAGGAGAAATTTTGTATGGAGTCGGTGTGACGGAAGGCTTCAATCATGAAGCCTTCTTCGCTGCTCTCAATACGGAAAGGCTCGCACGCCGGAAAACGTGGAAAGAAGTAGCTCAAGAGAGCGTAGTTCCAGCATCCACGTTATCTCGTATGGGCCAAGGAAAACGACCTGATGTCGACAGTTTGGCAAAACTACTGGCCTGGTCGAACCTTAAGGCCGAGAGTTTCATCGACAAAAAGGGGGACAGCACCGCACCGTCATCTCTCTCACAAATCACAGCCCTTCTCAGGGCTGATCCAAAACTGAGTCCGGACAGTAAGAAAGCATTAGAACGCATAATTAACTCGACGTACTCAGCTCTCTTGGAAGGATGACGCTTATGGAGAGGGGGTTTAAGGCCAAAGCAAACCGAATAGCGGTCGAGATACGGAAGGCTCTCGACCTTTGTGCTTGGGCTCCCCTAGATCCCCTCTCTACCTGCGACCATTTTGATATTCGACTGATTCCCTTGAGTTCATTCGGGAAGGTCGGTCATCATTTCAGTAACGTTGAAAAAGGGGTGTTCTCCGCTGTTACCGTTCCATGCGGGATGAAGAGAGCAATCGTTCATAACGATTTCCATCACCCGTATCGGCAGCGAAGCAACATCATGCATGAATTGGCACACGGGTTTCTCGGCCACCCGCCCTGCGAAACCTTCGATTGCGACGGCGAACGGAATTATGATGGCGGGATCGAAGCGGAAGCGTCCTTTCTGGCTGGTTGTCTTCTCATCACAAACGAAGCCGCCTCGCATATCATGCGAAATGGATTGAGAAGCGTCGCGCGGGGCATGTACGGAGTTAGCGAAGCCATGCTCTCATATCGCTTACGGGTAAGCGGCGCGCAGACAATCTACGTTCGCGCACGCCAAAAGCGCGGGTAACTCGGCCAGCTTCTCCTTTCAGGAGACCCGCTCTCATCCGTCGAGGCGGATGAAGGCGGGCCTCCCCCCAATCGGCTCAGCGCGATCGCTGCCCGCCGAGTGCCGCCGCTTGGGCGACGGCGGCAGTAACCAATGGCTATCGTTACGCATCCGGCACGCAAGATTATCGGAAGTTATCGAGTGTGCGACGTTCGCGCGTCGACCGGGGCGCACTTGCGCTGCGCACCTCCCTGCACTTATCTTCACCCCATGACGCGCCCGCATTCTTCATCCAGCTTTCTCACCGGTGACGACCGCAAGAAGTCGGCCGTCAAGCCGAAGGCGAAGCTGCGGTCCGGCCACGATCCCGAGCGGTCGAAGCGCGCTCAGCAATGGCTCGCGGAGAATATGGCGGCGCTCGACGCCTATAACGACTATGTCGCCGAGCGCGGACTGCCCCTGGCGAAGTATCGCCTCTTCTGATCATGGCCCAGTTCGACGTCCACCGGCTTGGCGAAGGCCTTGTCGTCGATTGCCAGTCGGATTTGCTCGATCACATTGACAGTCGATTCGTGATCCCGCTGGCGCTGAATCAATTCGCCGCGATTGCTGCCCGTCGGCTCAATCCGTCGTTCAGAATCGGGAGCGAGACCTACATCATGGTAACCCAGCAAGCCGCATCGGTCCGTCGAGGCGAGCTCGGGCCGGCTGTTGCTTCACTGGCGGATCGATCGTTCGAGATCACCGACGCGATCGACGTTTTGCTAAGCGGCGTCTGATCCGCGCCTAGCTCTCATCGCCCATTCTCAGCGCCGCGATAAACGCCTCCTGCGGGATCGACACGCTGCCATACTCCCGCATCCGCTTCTTACCCTCCTTTTGCTTCTCCAGCAGCTTGCGTTTGCGCGTCGCGTCGCCGCCGTAGCATTTGGCGGTGACGTCCTTGCGCAGGGCGCCGATCGTCTCTCGGGCGATGATCTTGCCGCCGATCGCGGCCTGGATGGGGATCTTGAACAGGTGGCGGGGGATAAGGTCCTTCAGGCGCTCGCACATGCCGCGGCCGCGGGCTTCGGCGTTGGCGCGGTGGACGATCATGCTGAGCGCGTCGACCGGCTCATTGTTGACGAGGATGCTCATCTTGACGAGGTCGCCCTCGCGGTGGCCGACCTGGTGGTAGTCGAAGCTCGCATAGCCGCGGCTGATCGATTTCAGGCGGTCGTAGAAGTCGAACACCACCTCGTTCAGCGGAAGCTCGTAGCGGAGCATGGCGCGGGCGTGGCTTCCGGTGCCGACATAGGTAAGGTCCTTCTGGATGCCGCGGCGGTCCTGGCACAGCTTCAGGACCGCGCCGAGGTAGGTGTCGGGGACGTAGATGGTGGCGTCGATCCACGGCTCCTCGACCGCCTCGATGAGGCTCGGGTCGGGCCAGTCGGCGGGGTTGTGGATGTCGTTCGTCTCTCCGGTACGGAGCTTGACCTGATAGACGACGCTGGGCGCGGTGGTGATGAGGTCGAGGTCATATTCGCGGGTCAGGCGCTCCTGGATGATCTCGAGGTGGAGGAGGCCGAGGAAGCCGCAGCGGAAGCCGAAGCCTAACGCGGCGGAAGTCTCCATCTCGAAGCTGAACGAGGCGTCGTTGAGGCGGAGCTTGTATAAGGAGTCGCGGAGCTTCTCGAAGTCATTGGCGTCGACCGGGAAGAGGCCGCAGAAGACGACCGGCTGGACCTCCTTGAAGCCGGGGAGCGGGGCGGGCGCGGGGCGCTTGGCGTCGGTGATCGTGTCGCCGACGCGGGTCTCGGCGACTTCCTTGATCTGCGCGGTGATGAAGCCGATCTCGCCGGGGCCGAGCTCCTGCAATTGCTCGATCTTGGGGCGCATGCAGCCGACGCGGTCGACGAGGTGGGTGGTGCCCGCCTGCATGAACTTGATCTGCTGGCCCTTGCGTAAGGTGCCGTCGATGACGCGGACGAGGATGACGACGCCGAGATAGGGATCGTACCAGCTGTCGACGAGCATCGCCTTGGTGGGGGCGGAGGCGTCGCCTTTGGGCGGCGGGATCTTGGCGACGATGGCGTCCAGGACCTCTTCAATCCCAATCCCGGTCTTTGCTGAAGCAAGAACCGCCTCGCTCGCATCGAGCCCGATAATTTCTTCTATTTCTTGCCTGACGCCTTCCGGGTCGGCGGCGGGGAGGTCGATCTTGTTGATGACGGGCACGATCTCATGGTCGTGCTCGATCGACTGGTAGACGTTGGCGAGCGTCTGCGCTTCGACGCCCTGCGCGGCGTCGACCACCAGCAACGCACCCTCGCACGCGGCGAGGCTCCGCGACACCTCATAGGCGAAGTCGACGTGGCCGGGAGTGTCCATCAGGTTGAGCTCGTAGCCCTGCCACTCCAGCCGCACGGTCTGCGCCTTGATGGTGATCCCGCGCTCGCGCTCGATGTCCATATTGTCGAGCACCTGGGCGTTGCCGGTCATCTCGCGGTCGGTGAGGCCGCCCGTCGCCTGGATCAGCCGGTCGGCGAGCGTCGACTTCCCATGGTCGATGTGCGCGATGATGCTGAAGTTACGGATCTTCGAAATGTCTTTCACGCCGCGCCGCTAGCAGGCGATTGAACCGAGCGCGAGGGTGGGGGTACTTACGCGGTGCGATGCCGGGCTTCCCTATTTGATGGGGCGGGGGCTGACGCGTCGATTCGCGTTGCGCATGGGAGGCGCATTGGCTGCGCTTGCCTGGCTGATGCCCGCGCGCGCACTCGCCGAGACAATCCGGCAAAGGCTGCCGTGGGGCGCGGGTCAGTCTGATCGGCCAGACCGCATCGACGACCGGCCGGGGTACATCTTCCTGACGTCGAGCGAGGCGGCATTCGTCGAGGCGGCGGTGGCGCGGCTGATCCCGAGCGACGCGACCGGGCCTGGGGCGATCGAGGCGGAAGTCCCGCGCTTCATCGACCGCCAGCTTGCGGGGCCGTACGGCGCGGGCGACCATTTCTATCTGCAGACGCCGTTCTCGAAAGGCCTTCCGACGCAGGGCTGGCAGATGCCCGCGCCGGCGGTGGTTTACCGCGCTGCGATCCTGGCGATCGATCAGTGGGCGACGGCGACCTATGGCAGGCCGTTCGCGGCGCTCGATCCGGCTACGCAGGACCAGGCGCTGAAAGCGCTCGAGGACGGCAAGGCGGAGCTTGGCAGCACCAGCGCCAAGGCCTTCTTCGCGCTGCTTCTGCAGAACACCCTCGAAGGATATTTCGCCGACCCGATCTACGGCGGCAACCGCGACCTTTCCGTGTGGCGGATGATCGGCTTTCCCGGCGCTCGCTATGATTTGCGGCCCTACGTGACGCGCTTCGGCGAACCCTATGCGCTCTCGCCTGTCGGAATTTCCGGCCGGCCCGAGTGGAGGCGGCAAGGCTGATGGCGGAGCCCGCGGTCGATGTCGTCATCGTCGGCTTCGGCTGGACCGGCGCGATCATGGCCGAGGCGCTGACCGCCGCGGGCTTGAGCGTGCTCGCGTTCGAGCGGGGCGGGTGGCGGACGGCGCCCAACGACTTCGCGCTGACGTTCGACCAGGACGAGCTCCGCTACATGTGGCGGCATCATCTGTTCCAGAACGTGGCGCACACCACGCTGACGTTCCGCAACAAGCCCGACCAGCTCGCGCTTCCGATGCGGCGGCTGGGCTCGTTCCTTCCCGGCGCGGGCGTGGGCGGCGGCGGGGTTCACTGGAACGGGCAGGTGTGGCGGTTCCTTCCGTCCGACTTCAAGGCGCGGAGCCACAATATCGAGCGCTACGGGGCCGGCGTCGTCAATTCGTCGGACATGACGGTCCAGGATTATCCCGTCACCTATGAGGAGCTGGAGCCGCATTACGACCGGTTCGACAAATTGTGCGGCGTGTCGGGCAAGGCCGGCAACTTGGGCGGCAATATCGTCGCCGGCGGCAACGTGTTCGAAGGCCCGCGCTCGCACGAATATCCCAATCCGCCGCTGACGATGACCTACGGGCCGAGCCTGTTCGCGAAGGCCGCGGCGGACGTCGGCTATCATCCCTTCCCGCATCCGGCCGCGAACATGTCGCGGCCCTATACCAACCCGCTCGGAGTCCAGCTCGGCCAATGCACCTATTGCGGGTTCTGCGAGAAGTTCGGATGCGGCAACGATTCAAAATCAAGTCCCCAGACGACCATCCTTCCCGTGCTGATGCCGAGGCCGAACTTCACGCTTCGCACCTATTGCGAGGTGATGAAGGTCGAGCTGACCCGCGACGGAAAGCACGCGACCGGCGTGAGCTTCATCGACGAGAATGGCGCGACGCTGTTCCAGCCGGCGAACATGGTGATCTTGAGCGCCTTCATGCTGGAGAATGTCCGGCTGATGCTGCTGTCGGGGATCGGCCCGCCTTACGATCCGAAGACCGGCACGGGCACCGTCGGCAAGAATTATTCCTACCAGATCACCTCGTCGGTGAACGTCTTCTACGACGACAAGATCACCAACCCCTTCATCGGCGCGGGCGCGCTCGGCATGATCATCGACGATTTCAACGGCGACAATTTCGATCACACCGGACTGGGGTTCATCGGCGGCGGCTATCTCGGCGCGCTCAACACCGGCGCGCGACCGATCGAGACTCATCCGGTGCCCGACAAGACTCCCAAATGGGGCGCCGAGTTCAAGCGCGCGGTCGCGTCGAACTATCTGAAAAATGTCCCCATCGTGACCCACGGCGCGGTGATGAGCCACCGCAATAATTATGTCGATCTTGATCCCACATGGCGCGACCGGCTCGGCCGTCCGATGCTCCGGATGACGTTCGACTTCACCGATAACGAGCACAGGATGAGCGACTATCTGACCGGGAAGGCGGCCGAGATCGGGCGCGCGATGGGCGGGCGCGAAATCAGGATCAACAAGCGCACCGGCGATTACGACATCAGCCCCTACCAGACGACGCACACGACGGGCGGCGCGATCATGGGCGCGGACCCGAAGTCGAGCGCGATCAACCGCTATCTGCAAAGCTGGGACGTTCCGAACGTGTTCGTCGCGGGCGCCAACGCCTTTCCTCAGAATGCGGGATACAATCCGATGGGGACCGTCGCCGCGCTTTCCTATTTGTCGGTGGACGCGATCGTGAACCGCTACGTCAAGTCGCCCGGTCCGTTGGTCGACGCCTGATGGCGAGCCGCGCACCGACCATCGCGCTGTGCGTCGCGCTTGCTACGTTCGTCGGAGCGTGCGCGACCGCGACCTATCGGCAGGTGCCGCCCGCGGTGCCGCTGGGAGCGGACAATTCGGGTGGTGGAGCGATCGGGCTGCCGAGCGCGAATTCGGATTACGGAACCGAAGATGTCGCCTCGTGGGGACCGCCGGGCGCCGCTGCATTCCCGCCCGACGCGGCCGGACCGAACAGCGCGGACCCGATCGCGCGCGGGCGCTATCTCGCCGTCGTCGGCGACTGCAAATCGTGCCACACCAATCCCGGCGGGGAGGAGTTTGCGGGGGCGCGACCGATCCGGACTCCGTTCGGGATCATCTATTCGGCGAACATCACGCCCGACCCGAAGACCGGCATCGGGCAATGGACCGAGGCGGATTTCTACCGCGCGCTTCACAAGGGAATCGCGCACGGCGGCAAGAACCTCTACCCGGTCTTCCCCTATACCTATTTCACGCGGATGAGCCGCGCCGACGTCGATGCGATCTGGACCTATTTGCAGACGTTGCCGCCGACCTATCAGGTAAAGCCGCGCAACCAGCTGCCCTTCCCGCTCACCATCCGCTTCGTGCTGAAATTGTGGAACGCCTTGTTCTTCAAGTCGGGCGAGTTCCGGTCGAACCCGGCGATGAGCGCCGAATGGAATCGCGGCGCCTATATCGTCTGGGGACCGGGCCATTGCGGCGCGTGCCACACGCGCAAGAATTTCCTCGGCGCGGACCGCAACAACCAAGCCCTTCAGGGCGGAACGCTCGACAATTGGGTGGCGCTCGACCTGACCGGCGACCCGCGGCGCGGGCTTGCGGACTGGAGCCAGGGCGACTTGGTCGAATATCTGCGCAGCGGGCGGAACGCGCGCGCGGCGGCATCGGGGTCGATGCAGGAAGTCATCTATGAATCGACCAGCCGGATGAGCGATTCCGACCTCGCGGCGATTGCGACCTATTTGAAGACGCTGCCGCCCCGCGGGACGGAGAAAGGGTTGAGGCCGCCGAGCGAATCCGCGATGCGCGCGGGGCAGGCGATCTACGTCGACAGTTGCGCGGCGTGCCACGGCCAGAACGGCGAAGGCCAGCCGCGACTGTTCCCGCCGCTCGCCGGTGATACGGCGGTGCAGGCGAAGGACCCGACGACGATATTGCGCATCATCCTGGAGGGAAGCCGATCGGTGCCGACGCCTGCGCAGCCGAGCGCACCAGCGATGCCGATGTTCGCGGGCAAGCTGAGTGACGAGGAAGTCGCATCAGTCGCGACTTACGTGCGCAACAGCTGGGGCAATGTTGCGCCGGAAGTTTCAGCGCGCAGCGCGGCGAAGATGAGACACAACGTGATGACGCGGAGTAATCTGCCGACGGGGCATTAGGGGTAGGAATGGGTCGAAGGCTGTCGCGACAAGTTTGTGTGGAAAGCTGACGTTAGAGATTGCCTCAATTGCTAAGATGAAAAATCTATCGCCACTTTGTGTCCCCATTGAGAACCGGGAAGCAGATTGGCTGCCACCGCGACATTGATACCGATTGCCCAAATGAGAAACACATTGTCGAGGCGGCATGATCGGCTCACCACTAATCCCGCAAGCGCGATCAAATAGCCGACGAAATCGAAATAGAACCACCAGTCGTTCCACGCTGGCATCGCGCGGGTCAGCATCGATCCTAAGATGACGATGTTCGCGAACAGCATCCCAAGCGCGACGAGCCTTTTGCGCGACCAGTAATGATCATCGAGATTGGCCCATCCGTGGCTGGTTCGAGGAAACACAAGTGATGCCGCGAGAAAATAGACAAATGCCAGGAGGACGCCTCCAAAGACGGTCGGCCAGTTGATCATCAATATATTGCGAGCTCCCCAAACAAACAGCCAGAAGCCGGTCACATCGGTCAGGACAAGGAACGCCAAAGCGGGCGTCAAAATACCGATGGGTCGCTCAGCGTGCGAATCGATCGCATCTGCAAATTTGATTGCGAGTTCGGCGACAATCAAGCCGAACATAAGGCTCAATAATCCAAAGAGTCCCTCGAAGTCGCTCATGCTATCCCCCCGCGACATCTGGAGCGTAACAGAAGGCGACATGTCCGCAATACGACTCAGAATGTCGGCGTCGTTAATGTCCGCAACGGGTCGAAAGCTGCCATTGTGACGCCACTGTATTGCTCTATTAAGACACATGTGCGAAACTGGCTGTCTCATCGTGTCCGGGTGAGGAGATTGATGTGGCCACTCCCATCGTCGACGTTTTCGCCTTTCAGGAAGCGCTGCTGATCGAGGCGGTCTTCGGCGTCGTCATCCTGACGATGCTCTGGATCGGGTTCCGGCGGTGGCTCCAGCACAAGGAGAGGATGGGCCGGCTGATCGCCGAGCAGAATGCCGCCCACATCGCGCGCGTCGAAGAGCGGTTGGAAGCGGTGGAGCAGATTGTCGGCGAAGGCGGTGCGAAGGCGCTGCCCGACCTCATCTCAAGGGACGGCGAAGCTTAACCCGCCAGATGCGGTACGCCCGCAACCCGGGCCAGCCGCCGGTCGCGTCGCCAGACTTCGGTATCGAGCTGCCTCTTCATCGCACGCACGGCGAAAATCGCTTCGTCGTCGTTCGCGGCCTCGATGACCTTATTGCCGGTGATCCTCCCCTCGGGATCGATGCTGTAAACCTGATATTCCTGCACGAATCGCCCCACTCCGCCCCTTCGAAAGTGGATTCATTTTCTGTTAAATCGACGCGATTGGCAAGACCTCTTCCCTTGATTTCTTTAACTTTTTGGTGAGTGAGTCTTGATAGATATCAAGCCAGCACGCGGCCGCCGTTAAGGCTTAGGCGCGCGCCACTGGAACAAGGGCGGTTCGGTGCCTCCACTCACCGGGCCGCCCTTAGTTTTTCACGGGCAGGGCGACCGTTCAGACTTCGAGACGATCACCTTCGCGCGCGACCAAGGTGTAGAGCGCGGGCATCAGGAAGATCACGATCGCGAGGCAGGTGATGAGGCCGCCGACGATCACCACCGCGAACGGGCGCTGGGTATCTGTGCCGACACCGGTGGCCAGCGCTGCCGGGAGCAGGCCGAGCGCGGCGACTAGCGCGGTCATCATGATCGGGCGGAGGCGGAGGATCGCGGCTTCGCGGATGGCTTCGCGAAGCGGGGT
>Ga0207639_10002649_pt1 | contig 12019 bp, 10 predicted proteins | sample KBSCornC32_FD_184299 | JGI IMG/M metagenome (GOLD analysis project Ga0207639, IMG submission 184299) | Corn rhizosphere microbial communities from Kellogg Biological Station, Michigan, USA - KBS Corn C3-2 (SPAdes) (version 2) | ecosystem: Host-associated > Plants > Roots > Rhizosphere > Soil ...
GGCGGCGGGCGTTGGGCAGGCACCGTGCACGAGATACGTTGCGGCGGCTTTTTCGATGTGCCAGCCCGCAGGCTGGGCGGTCGATGCCGACGACGGCAGCGCCTTTAAATCGCTATCGGGCAAGAACAGCGGGGGCAAAAACGCGAACGTCAATTTTACTGAAGCCGATAACGACGCGAACCTATCGGACTTTGTGGACGAGGCGAACAAGTACACGCTCGAACATTATGTAGAGGCGGGCCTTTCGTCGATCAAGTTCGTGGGCCGCACTGCGGTAGTTACAGATTCGAGCGAAAAGGGCTTCAAGAGCACCTTTCTCGAGGAGGCCCAAGGTCACAAACTTTTCGGAGCTCAGTACGTGTTTTCTGACGGCAAGAAGAAGCTGTTTGTAACCTTCACCTCCCTCGATCCGCAGGCAGACGCGGACGAGAGGCTATTTGACGCGACGATAAAGACGCTTGTCATCGGCCCCGCAGCACACTGATCCAAACCTCAACGGCCTCTAGTGGGTCGAGACCATTCAGATCTTGAGCCGTTGATACTCGGCAAAGTGCTTAGTGATCTGGGCGTTGAGTTTTTGCTTTTCGGCGGCATTAGAGGTTGCGTCGCGGCGGCGGACGAGTTCGCGGATCTCGGCGTCGAGTTGGTCGAGCTTCGACTCGGGCTTCTTTGACTTGCCGGGGATGTTGTATTTGTCGTCTCGGGGCTTCATACGGAGATTTAACCACGAAAGTACACGAACGGACACGAATCAGACACGCAGGCAGGCTGCCTGCTTTCCGATGCGGGCATTCGCTTTTACATCGTTAGGATCTCACAAAGTTTGTTGAAGTCGATGTTGCCGCCGGAGACGATGCAGACGATCTTACCGGCACCCGCCTTACCAACGAGAGCTGTGGCGACGGCGGTGGCGGCGGCGCCTTCGGCGATGACGCGGTTGCGCGTGGCGATGAGGCGGAGGGCGGCGGCGACTTGGTCGAGAGTGGCGACGAGCGAGCCGTCGAGGAGCTTTTGGGCAAGCTCGAGCATTGATAGGAAGACGGTCTTCGCACCGATGCCGTCGACGAAGGTGGGTTGGAATTCGACAGTTTGCGGGCTGCCGGCTTTGAGAGATGGACCGAGCGGGGCCGCGGTCGAGACCTCGGCGGCGAAGATCTTGCAATTCGGCTTGAGCTCACGCATTCCGGCGGCGATGCCGCACGCGAGTCCGCCGCCGCCCCAGGGGACGATGATGGCGTCGACGTCGGGAAGGTCCTCAATGATCTCGAGGGCTATCGTGCCGTTGCCGGCCATCACGGCGGGATCGTCAAAGGCGTGAACGAACGCACCTTCGACACCGGGGAACGCACGCTCCTGGAATGCTCGCCACCAATCGTCAAACGGCGCTTTGATGACGCGACCGCCGAGGCGTTCGATGGCGTCGATCTTTGTCTGCGGAGCGGTCTCGGGTGCGATAACGGTGCATGGAATGCCGAGCCGACGCGCGGCGAAGGCGACGCCTTGGGCCATGTTGCCTGCGGATGCGGTGACGACGCCTTTCGCCAATGTCTCGGGTGACATTTGCGCGATGGCGTTCGCGGCACCGCGAATCTTAAAGGAACCGATCGGCTGCAGGTTTTCGAGCTTGAGATATATCTGAGCCGGAGCGTCATCGACGTTCAGACGAATGAGCGGCGTACGGATAGCGGAGCCTTTGATACGTTCGCGAGCATCCTCGATTTCGCGCAGAGAGATCACGAAAGTGACGTTACGAGCGCGACGCGCAAAAGTCAAAGTCGCGGGCGTGATCTAGGCGGCGGTGTTCGCGGTGACGAGTGCGAGGACGCGGTCAATGTCATTCGATGAGAAGGGCTTTACGATGTAATCGGCGGCACCGAGTGAGGTCGCTAGAGACCGATGATCGTCGCCGTCGAGCGATGTGACGAGGACAACGGGGATGTGGCCAAAGTGCTCGTCGGTTTTGATGTACTTGAGCAGCTCCCAGCCGTCGACGTTTGGCATTTCGACATCGGAGAGGATGAGGTCGGGCTCGACGCTGCTATTAAGAAGAAGCTCGAGAGCGTCGGCACCGTCCTTCGCGGTGATGGTGCGGAGACCGGCATTCTCGACGATGGTTTGCGTGACGCGACGAATGCTGGCGCTGTCGTCGACGATGAGGATCAGCGGGGCGGTGGACGCTAGTGTGGGGAGAGAAGCGGGTTGAGTGTCGGTGATACTGTTTTTGATCGCTCCTGACTCCTGTGTTACGCCCTTGCTAACGCGCAGGCCTCCGCAAGGAGTGGCCACGCGCGGGTTTCCGCCTTCAATGCCGACGCCCGTGGGCAGCATTAGGGTGAAGGTGGTGCCGAGTTGGGGCGTCGATTCGATGTGAATGCTGCCGCCGCGAGACTCTATGGATTCCTTGACGATGCTCATGCCGACGCCGCGGCCGGCGTTGAGGGTGATGGTGTCGGTCGTGGTGAGGCCTTTATCAAAGAGGAGTTTGTAGGCGTCGCGATCGGACATAGTGCCGGCCGTTTGATCGGAGATCAGGTTGCGGTCGATGGCGCGGTGCTTGAGTTTGTCGACAGCAATTCCGCCGCCATCGTCGGCGACTGTGACGACTACGGCTTCGCTGTCGGCGTCGACGCGAATGCTTATCAGGCCAAACTCGTGCTTGCCGAGCATTCGCCGTACCTCGGGCGGCTCGATGCCGTGAACGACGGCATTTTTGATGAGGTGGAGGAGCGGCTCGACAAGACCGTCGAGAACGAGAGTGTCGATCTCGACGTCGGGCGTCTCGATGTCGAGAACTGCACGTTTGTCCTCCTCCGAGGCCGTGATGTTGACGGCTCGTGCGAGGCGATTTTCGAGATTGCCAAATTTTATGAGCCGGAGGCGCACGAGCCGATCGTGAATATCGAGCACAAGCTTGCGGGTGTCGGAGTTGAATTCAGCCTGACTCGTGAGCAACTGCTCGGCGAGCATTACTATCTCCCCGATTCGTTCGAGCGAGACGCGGGCGACGCGTTTGTTCTCAGTTGGTTTGTCGTGAGCGGGGTCAAGCTTGTGTTCCTTGAGACCGGCATTAGCGGAGCGTTGTTCGAGCGACGAGACGGCGCTCGAATATGCGAGCTCCAGGCCTGCGGCATTTGCGGGATGGCTGTCGAGAACGCCGCGGAGACTCCGGACGCAGCCGCGCATAAAATCAAGCACGGCCGGCGAGGCATAACCGCTCGATTCGACCAGGCGATCAAGCAGGTCCTCCATTCGATGCGCGAGGGACGACGCCTCGCCCAAGCCGACAATGCCGGCGGCACCTTTAAAGGTATGAGCGGAGCGGCGAATGTCCCAAAGCGAGGTTTGGTCCGAGGGTGACGCGGCGAGCATATCGATCGCGAGAGTGATGTTCGCGAGCAGCTCCTCGCCCTCGGAGCGAAAGATCTCGAGCGTCTCATCATCGATCTCAAATTCTGGCGCTGTCTCGACAATGTGCTCGTGGAGGATCTCGCCAAACGAATTATCGATAAACCCCTCTATATCCGCGATCTCATCCGGCAGGGAAATGCTGAGTAGCTCTGCCTCGACGAGAGCTATAGCGTCGAGGGCGCGATACGCGTTCTCGGATGTTGTGGCGGCTACGACGCTTTTTTGGCAAAAACGAGCCTGGGCGGCGAGCTGCTCGAGCCCGAGCTCAGTCGATATCTCGCCGATATTCGATAGTTGCGCGGCGAGCGGTGCGAGGTCGAATTTTGCGCCGCCTTGCGAAATCAGCAAAAGACTGCCGCGGGCCGACATGAGTGCGGCCTCGGCAGACTTTATAAATGAGCGGAGTCCCTCGCGGTCCATCAGACCACGGGTTCTAGTTCAGGCTCCTGCTGGAATGCGGGTGCGGGAGCATCGGGAAGAAGATAGGTCTCGAGTGCACGCATGAGCGTCTCGGGGCCAAAGGGCTTTGTAACATATCCGGTCGTGCCGGCCATGCGGCCCCGGACCTTGTCAAAAAAACCGTCCTTGCCGGAGATCATCACCACGGGCACGTGGCTGCATGCGGGATTAGCGCGGATCTGTTTGCAGACCTCATAACCGTCCATTCGCGGCATAGTGATATCGAGGAGAACGAGGTCGGGCACCTGCTCGGACATTCGTTCCAGAGCCTCGACGCCGTCGGACGCTGAGACGACGTTATGGCCGCTCTTTTCGAGCTTACCGGAGATGAGCTTGCGGACGGTTGCGCTGTCGTCGACGACAAGAATCGTCTTGCCCTTTGGCCGGGCGTCGTCGATCTCGCGTTGACGGTTGATCTCGTCGAGGCGAATGGCAAGCGCGTTGAGCTGTCCGGCGAGAACGACGTTATTGGGATCTCGCTGGAGAGCCTCCTGGAGGTAGTTGCGGCCGGCGTCAAAGCTGCCGAGATTCAGATGCCCGAGCGCGAGGTTTGTCAGCTCTGGAATGCTGAACTCACGCTCATTCCAGTCGGCCTCCATACGGACAACAGAACGGCTGACGGCGTTGCGGTCAACGGTGGAATTCGCGAGGACCATCTCAAGGTCGGAGAGGCTAAGTATCGCGTTGCAGCCGTCACACTCGAACGCATTCGCGGCATTATTCTCGCCGCAGAAGGGGCACAGCAAACTGTTGTGATCTGCGACGGCGACGGCGTCGAAAGGTGAATTTGGTGCAACAGTATTCTCGACCGACAGCTCGAAGGGCGTGGCGTCGTGGATGTCGCCATTCGTCGAATAGTCAACGGTCGCGTAGGGATAGTGGCCGTTACCGTTGTGCTCGACCTCTGCGGCGGCGAACATCGGCTCCGCCACGTCAATGAAATCCGCAGGCTGCTCGACGTACTCCTCTACATCGGAGATCGACTCCTCGGTGATCGCTTCGGCAGCGGCTACCTCTTCGTCACTGTGGTCAGAGAATTGGTTGGGATGCTCATCGCTGACCTCGTCCTCCGCGTGAGGAGCATTCTCCGACGGCTCAGTGACGAACTCGGCGGCAGGCTCCTCGGCCTTTGGAGCGGCCATTGAGGAGAGGAAATCATAGCCGCTCTTTGCGGCGGCGTTATTGGGATCGATCGCGAGAGCTTTTTCGAGCGAGGCGAGCTTATCATCGACGCTCTGCGAAAGGTGTGAGCAGAGGACCCACGCTTCGGCGTTGTCCGCGTGGCTTGCGAGATACGCATGCACCAGCACGAGGGCTTTTGCGTTGTCGCCGGCGAGTGCAGCGGCTTTTGCGTCGTTGAACATTCCGGCGACCCGTTGCTCCTCATGTATACGGGCTTCTTCGGCACGGCGTTCTTCTTCCTGGCGAGCCTGCTCTGCCAGACGCTCTTCTTCCAATCGAGCGGCCTCGGCGGCGAGACTGGCTTCCTCGGCAACGCGTTCCTTCTCGATGCGACGCTCCTCTTCGCGACGCTGCTCGATCTGACGGACGGCGTCGGCGGCATCGGCATTCTCGGAGTCGATCTCGAGTACACGCTGCAGACATTCGAGCTGCTCGTCCTCATCGGAGACGATCGAGGCCCGCCACATCCATGCGTCGACGCAATTCACATCATGCGCAAGCGCCTGCTCAATGCATTGGTCGGCGAATCCCGGATCACCCTCGTGATGAGCGTCGATGGCCCGTTTGACAAATGTTTTTGCCATCAACGTGGTGGTCGCTGTATGCCATTCGGCGGCACGCTGGTTGTCGGGATTGATCGCAAGAACGCGATCGAGGAATGCCATCAGCTCCTCGGGATAGTCGCTGATCGAGGCGAGCCACATCCATGCGTCCTCGCTCGCGGGATCGAGAGCGACGACCTGGGTGAGGAGCTTTCGCGCGGTATCGCGGTCACCGGATTGCGCGGCAAAAACACCGCGTTTGAGGAGACGGGCGGCATTACGGTAGCTGTCAAATTCGTCGCGGGAGGCGCTGTCGAGCACCGCGGGAGCGGCGGGGCTTGCTTCGAGATCTAATCGCATATTTTTGGGGTGCGAGAGTAGGGGTTTTTATGGTCGAGGGGCGGAGGGACGCCCGAGACCCAGTTACATTGGACATTCGAGAGCAATACCGATGCCACTATAAAGGGGCGATGCCTGGATTGAGAAGTGCGTCGAAAGCCCATAAAATAGGGCTCCGAGTGTCAAGCTTCAGGTATTTTTAGGAGCGAGTCGAGCGATATTCGTCAGAGTGACAAAAAATGGCATTTGTGCCGTAACAAAAAGTAGTCGAGAGGAGCGTTGAAAAAAGGCCCGGAAAGTTTGGATGTCATCATTATCGGCGGAGGTCCGGCAGGCATGTCGGCTGCGCTTTGGTGCGCCGATCTTGGACTAAGGCCGCTGCTGATCGAGCAAAATGCAACGATGGGCGGACAGTTGCTTTGGATCCATAATGCGATCAAAAACTATCTCGGTGCCGAAGCGCCGAACGGAGCGGAGCTTGCCGGCAAGTTTACGGCGCAGGTCGAGCGAGCGGATATCGAGCTCGTATCCGGCGGTGAAGTGACATCGGCAGACCTCGGATCTAAGGCTGTCATTTGTGACGGACGAGAATTGATCGCGGATGCGATCGTGATCGCAACGGGCGTGCGGCGCAAGAAACTGGGAGTTCCCGGCGAGGCAGAGTTTGAGGGTCGCGGCATACTAGTTTCGGGTGCGCGCGATCGTGAGAGCGTCACGGGCAAGCACGTGGTAATTATCGGCGGCGGAGATGCGGCGCTCGAGAATGCGCTGATGCTGAGTGAGACGGCGACCAGGGTGTATGTCATTCATCGCCGCCGAAGTTTTAGTGCGCGAGACGAATTTATATCGCGCGCGCTGGAGCGTTCAAATGTCGAGTTTGTGCTCGAGTCCGTTGCCATAAGCATCGGCGGCGATGACCGGGTGCGTCACGTTACGGTCGAGGACAGCTCTGGCATTAGGTCAACGATCAAGTGTGATGCGGTGCTGATACGCATCGGTGTTGAGCCGAATACGGACTTGTTCTCGGGTCAGATCGAGATGAATGAAAGCGGCTACGTCGTCGTCGATGAGGAGTTTAGAACAACCGCCGCGGGTGTCTGGGCGATCGGCGATGTGATCGCGAGGCCGTCGATGACGATAGCTCGCGCCGTCGGCAACGGTGCCGAGGCCGCGAGGAGCATACTCGATCAGCTAAGAAACAGTTAATTCTTGACGGTGTTCCATAGGATTTACAGCGCACCGAACGCGTCGTTGCCGGTAGGTTTGATGAGATGACGCGTGTCGTTGAGCGCCATGACACGAATATTGCGGGGACCACGGATCTCAAAGCGGTTGATCCCGCAGTTTGAGGTGACGATCCAGGGGGTCTGCTTTGTCCAGCGATTTATGGCGCCGATGAGGTGGAGCGTGAGAAAGCAGATCACGCCCGTGTGCGAGTAGATCGCGATGCGTTCGTGGCGGTGGTTGCGAAGGATCTTGTCCAGAGTACCCGTCGCGCGCCTCAGGAGCTGTCGATAACTCTCGCCGCCCGAGATCACATGATGAAGATCGCGGTTGACGAGTGCGTAGTAATCGCTCGGATACTTCGCCTTTGACTCGTCAAATGTGAGGCCCTCGAGCACGCCCACATGACGCTCGCGAAAAGACGGTGTCGCATGGATCTCGAGCCTCGTCACGTCGGCAGTGTATTTCGCCGTCTGTATCGCTCTCGGAAGATCGCTCGAGTAGATCACGTCGACGCCCTCGGACGCAAGCATCCTCGCCGTCCGCTCGGCCTGCTCCTCACCAAGGGCGGACAACGGAGTCGAGCTGTGACCGCCAAAACGGCCCTCGGCATTATTCGCAGACTGGCCGTGCCGGATCAGATAGAGCTTGGTCGGAGGCGGCATATTAAACAAAAAATGCGGGCAGCGGGCCCGCATTCCGTGAGCATTTTGGAGTATACAACAACTTACGCGGCGACGGCCTCAGCGTTGAGTTTCTCGGTCTGGTAGTGCGTGCGCAAGGCTTCGACGAATTGATCGAGGTCGCCCTCCATCACAAGGTCAAGCTGGTGAACGGTCATGCCGATGCGGTGATCGGTGACGCGATTCTCCTTGAAGTTGTAGGTGCGGATCTTTTCGGAGCGGTCGCCGGAGCCGACCATGGATTTGCGTTCGGCGGAGAGGGCGTCGTGCTGCTTTTGCTCCTCGATCTCCTGCAGGCGAGCGCGGAGGACGCGCATCGCTTTTTCTCGGTTTTTGATCTGTGATTTTTCGTCCTGCATCGAGACTACCGTGTTTGTCGGCAGGTGTGTGATGCGCACTGCCGAGTAGGTCGTGTTGACTGACTGACCGCCGGGACCTGACGAGCAGAACGTATCGATGCGAAGATCATTCTGATCGATCTGCACGTCGACCTCCTCAGCCTCAGGTAGGACAGCGACTGTGATAGCAGATGTGTGAATGCGGCCGCTCGACTCGGTCGCGGGAACCCGCTGCACGCGGTGAACACCGGACTCGAAACGCATCTTTGAGTACACGCTGTCGCCCTCGATCATCACAACCGCGTCTTTGATGCCGCCGACGCCGGTATCACTGACCTCCATCACGTCAAACTTCCAACCCTGACGCTCGGCATAGCGGGCGTACATACGGAGGACCTCGGCTGCAAAAAGCGTTGCTTCGTCGCCGCCGGTGCCGGCACGGATCTCGAGGATGACGTTCTTTTCGTCATTGGGATCTTTGGGCAGGAGCAGCAGCGTCAGCTCCTCTTCGGCTTTTGGAAGTTTGTCCTCGATCTCGGCGATCTCGAGATTTGCCATCTCACGCATCTCGTCGTCATCGGCAAGTGCGAGCAGGTCGCGAGCGCCTCGAAGGTCCTCGCGCATCTTTTTGACGTTGCGGTACTTTTCGACGATCTCGCCGAGTTGGCGATGCTGCTTCATCAGCTTGGCATACGCCGACATGTCCGACATGAACTCTGGCTGCGAGATCTGATCGGTGAGCTCGTTGTAGGACTTTTCGATTTGTTCAAGTTTCTCGAACATAAAAACTGTGGGCTGAACCACCCTGCGTTAGCGGGTGGGTTCCGGTGTCGTGGCCGAAGAAACCACCCGCTAACGCAGGTGGTTCTTCCTTACGCGGTCTGCGGCTCGAGTTTGAGCGACTCGTCTAACGCGTGGATAGCGACCTCGAGTTGTGACTGGTCGGGTTCCTGGGTCGTGATGTTCTGGAGCCACAGGCCGGGAGCGGTCATTGTTTTAAAGAACGCACCGGACTCCTTTTTGGCCGCGTAGCGGATGACCTCGTACGACAGCCCGGCGACGAGCGGCATAAGGGCAATACGGATCGCGAGATTCATCCAGAGCACGTCGAACTTGATCACTGAGAACAGCACGATGGCGACCAACATGACCACCATCAGAAATGACGTTCCGCATCGCGGATGCTGACGTCGCTGGACGGTCGCGTTATCGGCCGTGAGATCGAGGCCTTTTTCCCACGTGAAGACGGTCTTGTGCTCGGCTCCGTGATATTCAAAGACGCGATGAATATCCTTGATCCTCGACATCGTCAGCAGCATGATCACGAAAAAGAACATTCGTATAAGGCCGTCAATGAGGTTGAATGCGAGCCACGAGTGAGGTTTTACTTCCCACACATAAGCTTTGATCGTGGCGAGCCAGCCGGCGCCGTTTGCAAGCGTCGGAGCGTCTCCCCACCCGAGCCAGATGAACGCGAGATTCGTCAGCAGAAGCGGTGCCGCGAGGAAGAGCAGCACGTTGAACGCTAGGCCGAAAACTATCGAAAAGATAGCCGCGATCGAGTGTGCCGCGCTCTTTTTTTCTTCCTTCTCCGGCATCACCACCTTGACCGGAGCGAGGCCAAAGGTATCGTCAACGCTCCCGGACACGAGGGCGACCTCGGACTCGACGAGCTTCTCCTTGACGGTCTCGGTCTCGGGATGGTCTTCTTCCCAAACTTTTGCGGAGAAGTTGAGAGCCTTTACGCCTAAGCCCATCGATTGAATGAGCGTCGCACCGCCGCGAAGCACCGGCCACGCGAGCCATTTGTACTTATCGCTCCACTTTGGCAGGCTCTCGGCTGTCGAGACGATCGAGCCATCCGCACGGCGGCAAGCGATCGCGTACGCCGACGGCGTGCGCATCATGACGCCCTCCATCACCGCCTGGCCGCCGACGATAAGGTCGCGTTCCATGGCGAAGATGGTATGGACGAGTTTGAGTGTGCGTGCTTTTGAGCGGCTTTTCATGTCTGATCCCAGGCCAACGGTCACATTCTAAGATGCTATCTCGCCAAGAGTCGCTGTAATCGTTTCGCCCACTTATGCAGGCGGTTCTGACAAATGACTAACGCCGCCTCTTTTTCTGCCTTTTTCGAGCTTTGGATAGAACTCGAGGGCGGAGCCGAGGCGGCGTCGGTTGTGTTGCTAAAGGTTGTGCGTTGTCGCTATCAATTTACTTGCTAACGTGGCCCTTACTTACGTGCGGGCTACTGACACAATGCCTTACTTCGTGCCGGCTTCCGCAGTGGCGGCACCGCCGCGTTGATAGCGTTTGTTAAAGCGATCGACGCGTCCGGCGGTGTCGACGAGCTTTTGCTTGCCGGTGAAGAACGGGTGGCAGTCGGAACAAATTTCGATATGCAGATCACCGCCCGTCGAGCGTGTCTGGAACGTATTGCCACACGCACAGGTGACGGTGACGTCGTTGTAATTAGGATGAATGTCTTGTTTCATTGCTTTTTCCTCCGCCGTATATAAGCGGTATTTACGGTATGAACGCAATCTTTAAGCATACGCTCGCAGGCTGTAGAAGTCAATTTTTTCGCTGCCGAGAGGCTCCGGCGAGCATGCTTTCGTAGGTGTCAATCCATTGCTGCGGCGTTAGTTTTGCGGCGAGATTGCCGATGAGGTCGAGGGGTATGTCCTCAGGCTTTTTGAATCGAAGACAGGACTTACCGAGATCGAGCTTTTTGGACGTGTACTTTGGCCATTCCGCGAGGAACCACTCGTTCAGCTTTGTGCCGGGGTAAAGGCCCATGTGGTAGATGGCGATATGGCTTTTTTGCGAGGCTAAGCTCATTATTCCCAACGGTTTGGAGGCATCGGCGTGATAGCCCTTTGGATAGGTCGAGTGCGGCACGGCCCAGCCGATCATCCCGTAGGGCATGCATTCGACGAAGCCCTGTGGAATGTTGGCGTTGATCGTCTCGCGGATACTCGAAATGATCTCGCAGCGGTCTTCGGGGAGAGAGGCGATGTATTCGTCGGGTGTCGAGGCGGCGCGTTGCATATGAAGAGCGGCCACGGATCAAACGGATAAACACGGATAAGAAGTCGCCCTATCCGTGTTTATCCGTGTCATCCGTGGCCATTTTTCCTCAGTAATTCATCGAGGTGCTGGTGTTTTATACCATAGAATGCCTTGATCTGATCGATCTCGTGCTGAAAGCCTGCGATATCGGGTGCCTTTTTTAGACGGATGGCGACGAGCATGTTGTTTTTGGGGGTGTGCTCGGTGGCGACGAATTCGAAAAGTTTGGTTGTGTAGCCCTCGCGTTCGAGGATGAGGGAGCGGAGGCCGTCGGTGAGCGTTTCGGCGACGCGTTCGAGCATGACGGGGTGTTTTAGGATATCGCGGAGCATTTCGGGCGGTTTTAGCTGAGGGCGGATCTCGTGTTGGCAGCAGGGGACGGTGATGATCAGGTCGGCTTTGTGGGTGATGCCCTTGTAGATCGCATCGTCGGTGGCGGTATTGCAGGCGTGGAGGGCGATCAGGATATCGACATCGCCGGGATCATAGCTCTGGATCGTGCCGCAGACGAATTTTAGCTTTTCGAATCCGCTTGCCTCGGCGACGTCGTTACAGGTCTGAACGAGATCGGGGCGAGCCTCGACGCCCGTGATCTCGACGTCGATGCCGCGAATATTTGCAAAATAGTCGTACGCTGCAAACGTCAGATAGCCCTTGCCGGAGCCCATGTCAACGGCGTTCAGTGACTTACGGTCCTCGAGCTCTGACTTGTGGACGAGACCGGCGAGTATCTCAACGAACTTATTTATCTGCCGCCATTTGTCCTGCTGTT
>Ga0207639_10002651_pt1 | contig 12017 bp, 8 predicted proteins | sample KBSCornC32_FD_184299 | JGI IMG/M metagenome (GOLD analysis project Ga0207639, IMG submission 184299) | Corn rhizosphere microbial communities from Kellogg Biological Station, Michigan, USA - KBS Corn C3-2 (SPAdes) (version 2) | ecosystem: Host-associated > Plants > Roots > Rhizosphere > Soil ...
GCCTGCAACACTAGCGCCGCAATTGGCACCAGCGCGTAGATCAGCACCGGGTAACTGTGGATCTCGAAGTCGCGGCGGCTCTCGGCCGAAAGCACTGACATGGCTAGCGGTTCTCCCCCTGCGGTGCTGCGGGCGGCTTCGTGCCCGGGTTCTCTGGAGCTTTCGGGGCAGGCTTCTTCTTGGGAGTGCTTTGATCGTTAGCGGGTGCGCTCAGACTGCGCTCCGGCGTCGTCCCCAGATTCGGCGTTGTGGCGTTCCCGGGAGTAAAGCGATCGGGATGAAGTGCCACCGGAGGCCGCGATACCGGGGTTGGATTCGAAGTGTCATTCAACGGCTGCTGATCCGGTGGCACATTGGGCACGATCAGTCCCGGCAGCTTTTCTGCCATTCCTTCTGATGTCTTCTGCTTCTCGGCCTCGGCACCTTTCAGCGCCTCGCTGGCGGCAATGTCCTGTTGCTGATCCGGTGGGAACCGGGGTTCGGTGGACGTGATCACCAGGACCTCATCCAGTTGGTCGAGATGTGCCGCCGGCTTTAGAACGACCTCGATAAATCCATCGCGCTCCGGATCATTGAGCACTCTATCCACAACGCCCACAGGCAATCCCCGTGGGAAGATCTGGTCGCCGCCCGCCGTCAGCACATTGTCGCCCGGCTTGATCCGCTGATCGCGAATCACATCTTCAATCTGCGGCTGCCCTGCGCCGTTCCCGCGCAAAATGCCGCGAATGCGCGTAGCTTCCAGGATCACTCCGGCGCCGCTGGTCTGGTCGTTGATGGCCAGCACCTGCGCCGTGTGCGGGAACACTTCGCGGATCTTGCCTACAATTCCATCCGCCGTGATGACCGCCATGTCGCGGTCGATGCCCTCATTTTTTCCTTTGTCGATGTAGAACACGCGCGATTGATCTGTCCCGCTGGTGCCTATCGTTTGTGCAGCGACTGTTTTGTAAATGTATTTCTGCTGGAAATTCAGCAGAGCCTGCAGCCGCTGGCCCTGCTTTGCGTCTTCGAGAAGTGCCGCCTGCTCCAGTCGCAGCCGGTCAACCGTCTTCTGCAGATCTGCGTTCTGCTGGCGCACGTGGCGCAGATCGACATAGCTATGCCACAGCCCGGAGATGCCCGAACCCGAAGAGTGAAGCGCCTTTTCCGGAGGGGAGACGATCGAGTTAGCCCACAGGCGAATCAACTGCACGCTATGTCCGTCGCCCGCCTGTCCGCCGCTGCTGCGGCGCACCTGCATGGCAAGACCCAGAATCTGGGCCACCAGCAGCGCCAGCAGCACCACAAGATTCCGATAGCGAACGAAAAACGATTCCATGAAGACCAGTGATCAGTGATCGGTGAACAGTGGACAGTGTTCACGAGACCGTTGACCGTTTGGGGCTAATAGCATGCGTTCGCGACGGAACTGATCACTGTCCACTGATCACTGTCCACTGCCTCTAGTCGATCTTGATCTTGCGCAGCAGTCTGAAGTCGGAAAGCATTTTGCCGGTGCCCAGCACCACTGAAGCCAGCGGATCGTCGGCAACCGAAACCGGCAGTCCCGTTTCTTCGCGAATGCGCTTGTCAAGATTCTTGATCAGCGCGCCTCCACCGGTTAGCACAATGCCGCGGTCTGAAATGTCCGCGGACAATTCGGGAGGAGTCCGCTCCAACGCCACGCGAATCGCATTCATAATTACCGCAATGCATTCGCCCAGCGACTCACGGATTTCGCTGTCATCGATCGTGATGGTCTTGGGCACGCCCTCAATCAGGTTGCGGCCTTTGATCTCCATCGTCAGAGGCTTATCCAGCGGATACGCCGACCCGATCTCGATCTTGATCTGTTCCGCGGTCCGCTCACCGATCAGCAGGTTGTACTTCCGCTTCAGATAGTTGGTGATGGACTCGTCCATCTGGTTTCCGGCCATCCGCACCGAACGCGAATACACAATGCCGGAAAGCGAAATGACTGCAATATCCGTAGTCCCGCCGCCGATGTCGACCACCATGTTGCCGCCCGGCTCAGTAATCGGAAGCCCCGCGCCAATCGCCGCCACCATGGCCTGCTCCACGAGATACACTTCGCTGGCCTTGGCGCGATAGGCCGAGTCTTCGACCGCGCGCTTCTCCACCTGCGTAATCTCCGAAGGCACGCCGATCACGATGCGCGGATGGACCAGCATCTTGCGGTTGTGCGCCTTCTGGATGAAGTAGTTCAACATCTTCTCGGTGACTTTGAAATCGGCGATCACGCCGTCTTTCATCGGCTTGATAGCCACGATGTTGCCGGGAGTGCGCCCCAGCATGTCCTTGGCTTCCTTACCTACCGCTTCCACCTCACCGGTGTTTTTGTTGATGGCCACGATGGAGGGTTCGTTGACAACAATCCCCTTACCGGCGGCGAAGACCAGTGTGTTGGCGGTCCCAAGATCGATAGCCAGATCGCTCGAGAACATGCTGAAGAGAGAGCGCAGGCCATGTGACCGCGAAGTACGCGAAGGATAACCGTTCTGTGACATGTATGAGTGGAATCTACCTCAATTGAGATTGTACGGCCAACGGGGTAGTGCAACGAAAAACACCGTTGGTAATCAATAAAGAGGGGAGCTTTGTAAATAACCCTTTGTAGCTACCCCTTGAGTTATACGAGTTACCCTTTAAGAGAACCGTCTGCTAGCCGACTCACGCAAGCCTTCAATTTCAGAATTGAGGCCGGCGTTGGGCAAGGCGAGGTCGCCCTGATGCGCTAAAATCAAGTGTTTTTGTGCCGATCAGGGCAATGCTTCGCTAACCGCACGTTCGACAAGCCTCTGTCCCCTGATCACTGACCACTGTCCAGTGAAACTACGAACTAAGAACGCAGAACTGAGAACTCACACATGACCTACCCCACCTACCACAATCTGATCGGCGGCGAATGGCTCCCCGCCGCAAGCGGCAAAACCATCCTTAACGTAAATCCCGCCGACCACGACGACATCGTCGGATCATTCCCGGCCTCCGACGCTGAAGACGTCAACCGCGCCGTAGCTGCCGCGAAAAAAGCATTCGCCACATGGCGACTCGTCCCCGCGCCCAAGCGAGCCGAGATTCTCCTCCGCGCAGGCATCCTCCTCCAGCAGCGCAAGGAGCAGTTCGCCCGCGATATGACCCGGGAAATGGGCAAGGTCCTTGCCGAGACCCGCGGCGACGTGCAGGAAGCCATCGACGAAGCCTTCTATGTTGCCGGCGAAGGCCGCCGCCTCTTCGGCCAGACCACGCCCTCAGAACTGCAGAACAAGTTCGCCATGAGCATCCGCATGCCCGTAGGCGTGTGCGGCCTCATCACGCCGTGGAACTTCCCCATGGCCATTCCGAGTTGGAAGATGTTTCCCGCGCTCGTCTCCGGCAATACCTGCGTCATCAAGCCAGCAACGGATACGCCGATCTCCGTCTACAACCTCGTCCAGACGCTCGTCGACGCAGGCCTGCCTCCCGGCGTGGTCAACATCGTCAGCGGCAGCGGCAGCGGTGCCGGCAGCGCCCTCGTCGAACACCCTGACGTCCGCGCCATCAGTTTCACCGGATCCAGCGAAGTGGGCTCACATGTCGCCCAGCGCGCCGCCGCCACCTTCAAACCCGTCTCTCTCGAAATGGGCGGCAAGAATGCGCAAATCGTTCTCGACGATGCCAACCTCGAGCTCGCCCTCGACGGCGCGCTCTGGGGATCCTTCGGCACCACCGGCCAACGCTGCACCGCCACCAGCCGCATCCTGCTGCAGAAGGGAATCGCTCGCAAATTCACCAATGAATTCGTGGCCCGTGCCCGGGCCCTCAAGATTGGCAACGGACTCGACGAGTCTGTGCAGGTCGGCCCACAAGTGAACAAAAGCCAGATTGAAACCTCAGCGAAATATGTCGACATCGCCAGCGGCGAAGGTGGAAAGATTCTCTGCGGCGGCCACGCTCTCTCCAACGGCGATCATGCCAAAGGCACATTCTTCGAGCCCACCGTGGTCGGCGGCGTTACGCCCTCCATGCGCATCGCCCGCGAAGAGGTTTTCGGTCCCGTAGTTTCACTAATCGAGTTCGACACCTTCGAGCAGGCCATCGAGATCGCCAACTCCATCGACTACGGCCTATCGACCGCGCTCTACACCAAGGATGTGAACCGCGCCTTCACTGCGATTCGCGATCTCGAGGCGGGCATAACCTACATCAACGCGCCCACCATCGGCGCCGAGGTGCACCTGCCCTTCGGCGGCGTCAAGCACACCGGCAACGGCCACCGCGAAGGCAACGGCGCCATCGATTTCTTCACCACGTGGAAGGCGGTCTACGTCGACTACAGCGACAAACTCCAGCGCGCCCAAATCGACAACGCCGAATAGCCACTCCAAACTTCAGGATTTAGAAAACTCTGTGTTCCCCATCCATGCGCAGTTTCATCGCGCATGGGGTGGGAAAGCAAGAATCTACTCCAACAAAACGTCGTCTTACTTTCACCCAAACGAAACATGCCGCGGAATCAACCTGTTTTCGTACGCCTGCCGCCCCAACTCCTCGCGGAAATCTGGATGCGCCAGCCCAATCAATCCCTGCGCGCGTTCCGCCACCGACTTTCCCTTCAGGTTCACCATTCCGTACTCCGTAACCACGTACATCACGTCGGAGCGCGGCGTAGTCACAATGTTTCCGGGGGTCAGGCTCAACACGATCCGGCTACGGCGTTCCCCTCGCTTCTCGTAAGTAGATGAGAGGCAGATGAACGACTTCCCACCCTTTGACGCATAAGCACCGCGGACAAATTGCAGTTGTCCCCCGGTGCCGCTGATGTGCCGCAGCCCGTCCGATTCCGAGGCAGCCTGCCCCTGAAGGTCCAACTGCGTCGTGTTGTTGATCGAGACGGCCTTTTCGTTCTGCATGATAATGTGCGGCGAGTTTGTATAGTCCACCTGGTGGCAGCACATATCGGGGTTGCGGTTCGTCGTCGCGTAGAGAGAGTGCGAACCCAGCGCGAATGTATACGTAACCTTGCCCGGATCAAGCGTCTTGCGCGCCCCCGTTACGCGGCCCGAACGATAGAGCAGGGCCAGGCCGTCCGTCAGCATCTCCGTATGGATGCCAAGATCCTTCACTCCACTTTCGAGCAGCAGGCAGCACACAGCATTGGGCATGCCCCCAATCCCGATCTGCAGACACGCGCCATCCTCCACTTCCGAGGCGATGCGCTGCGCTACGATGCGGTCAATCTCGCCTGGTTCCGGGTTGGGTAGCTCAGCGCATGGCTCATGATCGCCCTCAATGATGAAGTCAACCTCGCTCACATGCACGCCGTTCTCCTGCCCGAAGACGTAAGGCTGAGAGCGATTAATCTCGACAATCACCACCTTGGCACGTTCAACCACGGCACGCTGCCAGATATTCGTGGGGCCAAAGTTGAAGTATCCGCCATCATCCATCGGACAGGTTTGGAGTATCACCACGTCCACGGGAGGCAGAAAACGGCGGTAATAGTCTGGCACTTCTCCCAGATTCAAAGGGATGTAGTTGCAACGCCCCGCGTCATGCTTTTTGCGGTCGTAGCCCGTGAAGTGCCAGCTGAACATGTGAAAATGCTCACCCTCCGGATCGCATTCAACCACCGCGCGGGGGCGCAACGACAGGCACGAGCGGATCTTGACATTCGTCAGTTCGTCCTTCCGTCCAGCCAGCGCCCGGTCGAATACGTCTGGTTGGCAATGACAGGCCCCATAATCCAGCCACATGCCCGATTGGACGAGGCCGGCAGCCTGCTCCGCGGAGATCGTTTCAGGCATCGTGTAGTCCTTCGTGGATTGGAGATCCGCGTTTGCACAAGAGTCTACGACAGCAATGCCGGCACGGTCCTGAATTTTCACATTCGTCGGGGGCTTTCTCATCCCCGGTCACCGCTCAGCGATGGCTCGTATCGTATCTCGGAACTCCGCGAGCCTGTTCTTTCTGCTGTGCGTCTTACCATAGGCACACTTGCAATCCCGGAGGTCTTCTCCCCACCGTATGCGCCCATTCATCGGATTTTTCTCTGCAATCATCCTTGCGTTCAGCGCCACGCTCGCCTGCGCTCAGGCAACTCCCGATCCCCGCAACGCCCCACATAAGGACATCACGCTCAAAAGCCTGTTCACGGCGCCGGCGTCCAAACTCTCTCAGCTATTCATGCGAAACAACGCTCTTCGTCCGGATTCGCGGCTAAATCAGAACTACACCTCCGCGCCCGAGACGCCGCTGGTGTTCACCAGTCCTGTCTTTAACCAGTCCATCTTCGACACCGCCACCCAGGTGCAGACCTCCACAGCGCAGGGCGATCCCTACGTCACCCCCGTCACCCGCATCGTCTCCTCTGACTCCGGCGTAAACGATACCGCGCCGCTCTACACCTACCACAACTGCAACTACACTGCGGCGAACTCCGCAGCCCCCTGCGTTGGCGCGTTCATGATTTCGCAGAACAATCCTGGTGATCTGCACAACGGCGTGTGGGGCATCAACCCCATTGCCATCCAGCGCCACGGCAGCGCCAATTCGCTCACCTACGGAGTTGAGGCCAACATCTTCAACGAAACCGGATCCGATCCCGGGCCGCCCTCCACTCCGTCCCGCGCCATGAGTCAGGTATTCGGCGTCGCCGCCACCATTGCGGGTAATCACCCCGGAATCACGCATGGAACATCCGCTTTTCTGGTCACCGACGAAAACAGCGGCTCCTATTGGTACGACGGGCTCTGGGTCGAACGCGCCATCTATGCTGCTCTGGAAGCCGGGCCCGTCGGCGGTGGTTCCGATCTTCAGTGGTCGGTAGTCTCCAACGCCACCGGCAGCGCCAGTCCGCAGCGCAACTTCGGCAGCATTCCCCAGGCAGACATTGCATCCTCGTGGAACGGTCACGCTTCAGTACTCGAAGTTCTCAAGCGTCAGTTCGTGCCCAGTTCAGCCACGCACCCTGCCGGCTGCTACGACTACACTTTTTCGACCGCCCTCCGCCAGCAGTTCTGCGACGACGGCAGCAACGTCTTCCTTCCCTCTGCGAACGCAGCCGCCATCCGTGTCACTCCCGATGCCAATGGAGAAACCGCAGCCGCCCTCTCCGTCACCAATGCCGCCAACAGCGCCTATGCCTTCCTCGTCCAGAAGAACGGCGCCACCACCATCGACAACTCCCTTACGGTCAACAGCTCCGCGCGCGCCACGTCCTTCCAGATTGGACCGCATACTGTCCTCTCATCCACCTTGGACGGCTTCCACGGTTCCGGCCCTCGCGTTCAGATCAGCGACGGCAGCGGAACCAGCGGCAACCTGCCTCAATACGATTCTTCCGGCAACGTCACCGATAGCGGCGTCTCGGCCGCGCAGGTCCCGGTAGCTTCTCCGAAAGCCACAGCAGGCCACGTTGCCTGCATCAAGGCGATCGGTCCCCCCATTCAGATCGGCTCCTGCTCCACCCGACCTGACTCCGCCGGAGCTTGCTCCTGCCAATGATCGGCTGGCATCGATGGGTACACGGCAGCAAAGTGAGGTCAGGGGCCTCTAATTCCACTTGAAATTGGGGCGAATTACGCCTCGCTCCCATGTCAAGTGCCACGTAGCCATTACCCCCGCAAGTTCCACATTTCATTCATCAAAAACATGAGTTCCCGTTTGCAGATAATTTCCTCACAATGGCGCACAATCAAAATGACCCGAGGAAACAGCGAGAAGTTAGAGAGAACAACTCTGCTAACTTCAATCCCTGCAGGACTCTAGGCCCAAACCGATTATTTGCAGTACTTTGCAGCGCTACCCCTCCGGTAAGCTTATGTACCGCAGTACTTTGCAGCCAAAGTCCCCATAAATGCCCCCTGGCAGAGGGCAGCAAAAGCCAAAGAACTTTTTGCAAGCGAAAGTTTTCCGCAGACGGCGAGCTTGCCCGAAATCACGTCAGCAAATCTCTACTCTTGTTCGTGATCTTCTGCTTGCTTTTGATCTACGTAGTCACGACTGCGGAATTGGCATCGGGTTCCCCAGTAGCTTTGCGGCGGAGGACAGCAGCGGAGATAAGCGTAATGATCAATCCCACGGGCAGAGGCTCCATAAAGGTATAGGCCATGTTGACGAGCGGCTTCTGATAGAGCTGCTGAGAGCGCTGTATCGCTGCAACCTTCGCCGCAGTGGTCGTCGGGTCAAGTCCTGCCGACTGCACCTTGTGGATCTGCGCTGCGAAATAGCTGTCCATAAAATGCGGCATGAAATTGAAGTAGAGGACCTCCCACATTGCGACGTAACAGACCGTGGTGATGAGAGCGATCAGGATGCCGCAGCTGAAGGCACGGCCGAAGGAGATCTGGCCGCCGAGTGTATTGTCCCGGTAGCTTCGGATGCCAAAGTAGATCAGCAGGAAAGACGCCACCATGATGGTGTAGCCGAGCGCCATGCTGTGGCCGGAGCCGATCCGGTCGGCGAGCAGAAGTGAGCCGCCCATGAGGACTGAGATCATGACGCCCGAAATGAGGCCAAAGGTGAGGACAATCTTTTTCATTTGTTGCTCCTGACTCGAATAATCGGCTACGACAAAGCTCCTGACGGCGGAGCATGGACTCACAATGAGGTTTGATCGAACCGGCTGTCGTCACACTTTCGAATGATTTTGTGGGAATAGAGACCAAATCGTGCTTTCGGATGACTTGGGAACGGTAATCCGCGCTCCGATCCAGAGAAGATGACCTGTCGCTGGAACCTCTCGGGTCACGGCAACAGCCCTAGTTCCTTGCCGCGCCGGACGGCCTGCGTGCGGCGCGCTGCTCCGAGCTTGTCGAACGCGCGCGAACAATGCGTCTTTACCGTGTTTTCAGAAACGAAAAGCTGTGTGGCGATCTCGCGATTGCTGAACCCGCGCGCGACCAGCGTCAGAATTTCCAACTCACGAGCCGTTATCCCCAGAGTCTGCTGTTGGGCCGCATTGGGGGCGAAGGGTTCCTGAGCGGGAGCTTCGGCTGGCACAAGCACCTCCCTCACCACAACCGTTTCGCGAATGATTTCGCGACGGCGCGTGATGCGCAGTCCGAGCCAGATACCGAAGCCCGCGAAGAGCGCGGCGACCAGCGCACCATAGAGCTCGATGGAGTGCTCGACGACGATAAAGCGGTACTCGACGTATTGCAGTGTAGCGATCAGGAGACCGCCAACCAGACCAAAGATGAGAACGTGGCGCTTCATCGTGGATTGCAAGAAAGTATATCGTTCAACTCCTCATTGACAGCCGCATCAATCCGCGGTTCAACTCTCAGGAAGAGGTCGTCCATGACACTGAAAGATGTCGTTATTGCTGCGCGCGTTCTTGCCAGGCGCCCTGCCTACACGTTGACAGCAGTTATTACCATCGCCCTCGGCGTCGGCGCCAGCACCACCATCTTCAGTGTCACGAATGCGGTCTTGCTCCGCCCGCTGCCTTACCGCGACCCAAACAAACTCGTGATTGCCGGCATGGATCTGCGCAAGCGCGACGTCCACGGCCTGCCCTTTTCCAACGCGGACTTCATTGACCTCCGCGAAGGCACAAAAGCCTACTTCTCTGACATGGCCGGCATCTTCACCAACCGCACCCTCGTTGCGCAGGAAGACGGAACGCCAGAAGAGATCGGAATCGCCATCGCCACCACCAACTTCTTCAGCGTCATGGGCGGCAAAATCCTGCTTGGCCGGGACTTCAATGCGCAGGACGGAATTCCGCAGCAGCAGCCGCCAGCCAACAACGCCGCCAACGCCCCGCCGCCACTCCCCGGGACCGCCATCCTCAGTTACGAGTACTTCCGCAGGCGCTACGGTGCAAACACCGCTGTTCTCGGACGCACCATCACGTTTCCCGGCCAACCCGGCCCTGTCATAGCGGGTGTTCTGGCTCCGGGCTTTCGCCTCTACTTTCCTCCCGACGCCGACACTGAGCCCGCTCCCGACATTTACATCGCCAATCGTCTTAACTACGACTCAGCCGAGCGCAACAGCTTTTCTATCCGTCCCATCGGCCGGCTTAAAGAAGGAGCTTCACTTCAGAGTGCGCAAGGCGCGGCCGATGGCGTCGCAGCCCAGGCGCGCCAGAATTTCACCATTGACGAGACCGCAGGCTACTACATTCATATGGAGCCAATGCGACAGCACCTCGTCGCAGCTGTTCGCCCCGCCATCCTCACCCTCATGGTCTCCGTGATCTTCTTGCTCTTGATCGCCTGCGCCAATGTTGGCAACCTTCTCCTCGTTCGTGCCTCGCTCCGCCAACAGGAGTTCTCAGTGCGTGCAGCCATGGGTGCAGACCGCTCCAGGCTTATAGCCCCCATACTTATTGAAGCTGTCCTTCTCTCTGCGATGGGCACGCTTGTTGGTCTCGGCCTGGCCTGGGCCGGAATCCTCGAACTGCGCGCCCTCGCTCCCGCTAACCTTCCTCGCCTTGAAGATGTGCGCATAGACGCTGCCGTGCTCTTATACAGCGCGCTCGCAGGTCTTGCTTCCGCTGCCATCTTCGGCATCGTTCCCGCTTTGCGCGCCTCCCGCCCGGCGCTCATGAATGTGTTGCGGGGCGTCAGTCGAACCTCCGGCATCGGCAGCGGAGCCATCCTCCGCAATACCGTGGTGATGGCAGAAGTCGCGCTCTCCTTCATTCTTCTCATCGGGTCCGGGTTGATGTTTCGCAGTTTCCTCAAGCTGCAGTCGATCGATGCTGGCTTTGATCCCCATCATCTCCTCACCTTCCAGATTCAGGGCGCTCGCCTCAACAAGAAGACTCCGGAACTCCGGGCCGCCTCGGTGCACGAGATCACCGATCACCTCAAAGCCATTTCCGGAGTTCAGGGCGTCACTGGATCATTTCCGTTTCCGCTCACCGGCCGATTCAGTCCCATTCGCTGGGGAAGGGAAGACGCGGCGCGCGATCCCAGTCACTTTCAGGCAACCGATTTTCAGATCGTTCTTCCTGGATACTTCGAAACGATGCGCACGCCCTTGCTCGCCGGACGCACCTTCACCGACGAAGACAATCTTCCTGGACGCGACAGCGTTGTTGTTGATGAAGCACTCGCCGCCAAGGCTTTTCCTGGCCAGTCTGCCATCGGCAAGCACATCCTTATCCGCCTCCGTACACCTGAAGCGGAAAAAGTACAGATTATCGGCGTCGTTGCTCATCAGCGCGTAAAGTCGCTGGCTGAAGCAGGACGCGAACAGATCTATTTTCCCGACGCCTTTGTCGGCTCCGGCGCGATTCAGTCCTGGGCGCTGCGAACGGGCAGCGACCCAGCTTCCTACGAAAACCAGGTACGCGCAACCATCAAAGCGCTCGATCCTCAGCTCCTCGTCGACAAAATGGAGACCGCCGACTCCGTGGTTTACGACGCGCAGGCGAGCACGCGTTTTTCACTTTTGCTGATCTCGGTCTTTGCCGTTATTGCTGCCTTGCTGGCAGGCGTCGGCCTCTACGGCGTGATCTCCACGTCGGTTCGGCAACGCACATCTGAAATCGGCGTCCGCATGGCCATGGGAGCCGAGCGCGGCGATATCCTTCGCCTCGTCGTTCTGCAGGGAATGCGTCTGAGCGCAGCAGGCATTCTTATTGGAGTCTTTGGATCGATCTTATTGAGCCGCGTGATCACGGCCTTGCTCGTCGGAGGAATCAAACCCACCGACGTCACCACCTATGTCTCCATGACTGCAGCGTTCCTGGCTATCTCCGCGCTCGCATCCTGGCTGCCCGCACGTCGTGCATCCAGCCTCGACCCTGTCAAGGCGCTGCGGGAACAATGACTTCTCCAAGGCTCACCTGAACGTATGCCGGATTTGCGTTGATCTCCGATCGCTAGTTCAGCCGCGCATGCAACACAGCCGCTTGCCCCGCTGCCGTCAGCGCGCAATTGGCGTGCTGATCGCACTTGTAATGAATCAGGGTGTACTTGTTCGACCAATCTGAAGCCGTCGCCTGCCCATACCGCTTGTCGATCGCGAAGGTCTTGTTCTCCGCCCACAACAATCCACGCGCCTGGTCGTATCCC
>Ga0207639_10002656_pt1 | contig 11992 bp, 8 predicted proteins | sample KBSCornC32_FD_184299 | JGI IMG/M metagenome (GOLD analysis project Ga0207639, IMG submission 184299) | Corn rhizosphere microbial communities from Kellogg Biological Station, Michigan, USA - KBS Corn C3-2 (SPAdes) (version 2) | ecosystem: Host-associated > Plants > Roots > Rhizosphere > Soil ...
CAGAAGCTGGCCGACGAGAAAGAAGTTTTCGGCTTCTATCTCACGTCGCACCCGTTGACCGAACACTCGTCGAAGCTGCAATTGTACTCGACGCACACTTCGGCCGACCTGGCGACACTGAACGATGGCTCCGACGTGCGGCTGGGAGGCATGATCTCGGCCATCAAGCGCACCAACACCAAAAAGCCGAGCCGCAATGGGCACACGAAATATGCCAACTTCGATTTCGAAGACGTGCGCGGCACCGTGCGCTGCATCATGTGGCCCGAAGATTACGCGCGGCTGGGCGAACATGTGAAATCCGAGGCGATCTGCCTGATCGAAGGTCGCGTCGACCGCCGCGGGCGCGAGCCCAACGTCGTCGTCAATTCGCTGATCACGCTGGACGAGGCTTCTCGCAAGTTCACCGATCAGGTCGCGGTGAAATTCCAGCGCGGCATGCATGGCGTCGGCGAAATCGACCGGGTCGGAGAAATCCTGCGGCGGCACCCGGGACGCTGCGACGTACTTGTGGTCATCGAATCGTTCGACGAACACAACCCGACGCTGCGGTTCCGGCATCTGTTGCAGCCCTCAGCGGCGTTCAAAGTTGCCGCCGATTCCGAACTGGCGACCGAGCTCGAAGAAGTCCTGGGGACAGGGAACGTGCGTTACGTGTCGACGCAGAAGCACAAACCGGGCGGGAACGGGAATGGCCGCAGGAACGGGTCCCACTGAATTCGGCCCGGCGAGCGGCGTGGCGTAAGCCCGCCGGTGGGTGCAGGTGTCTCTGTGCGTCAAAATGAATTCTGCCCTGTCAGGAATGCCCTATGGATCGATACTGGCTACTCACATCGACGACATACGGCAACTGGTTGCCCGGTGATCCCCGCGGCTTTGTCAGCGGAGTCGATGATGATGACGGAAGCCGGGTTGTCCACAATCAACCGACGACAGAGTACGACCGAGATATGCCCGGATTGCGAGCGTTCGCCCAGGCCCAAATGAAAGGGCCGCCGATTACGCTCAACCTCCAGCAGGCCGATGCCATCTTTCGGCAATTCTATGAAACGGCGACGCATCGGAAATGGGAAGTCCGCGCCGTCGGAATCATGGGGAAGCACGTGCATCTGGTCGTTGGCGTCAATGGCGATCCAGACCCTTATAAAGTCTTGGGCGATTTCAAGAGCTACGCAAGTCGCGTACTGAATAAGAAGTGGGGTAAGCCCGAGTCTGAGACCTGGTGGACGGAAAAAGGGTCGGTTCGCAAGCTTCGCGACGAGGCAGCAGTTCTCGCGGCGATCGAATATGTCCGGAATCAAGAGAGGCCGTTGTTAATCTGGATTGCAGGGGAGGATCCGGCGCCGGTGATTGACGTGCGCAAATGAATGCGATGAGACGCTTGCACCCACCGGCGGGCTGACGCCACGCCGCACGCCGCTCGCCGGGCCAGATTGCGCTTGTTGCTCCTGCGCCAGAGAGCTATGCTCAATGCGTCCAAAGGAGTGACTCGACATGAAACGACTTTTCATCGCCCTGATGCTCGGCGTTGCCGTCTGCATTCCCGCTCATCTCGCCCACGCAGGACGCGTCGATCCCAAAACCAAAGCGGCTGTCGGCCGCGCGCTCGACTGGCTCGCCCGCGAGCAGAAGCGACAGGGATACTGGGAAGCGAACCAGATGCAGTACCGCGTCGCCATGACGGCGCTGGCCGGCAATGCGATGGCGTGCGAAGGTTCGACGACGACGCGCGGCAAGTACGCCAAGAACATCCGCCTGGCCGTCGACTATCTGGTCGATCTGGCAGAACCGGGGGGCGGCACGACGCCCAATGGCCTGATCGGCTACAAAAACGATTATCACTATATGTACGGGCATGGCTTTTCCATGCTGTTCCTGTCGCAGATTTTCGGTGAAGAAGAAGACGCCGAACGGCGCGAGCAGCTCAAGCGGGTACTCACGCGGGCCGTCGTGTTTTGCGGCCAAGCGCAGACGACCGCTGGCGGCTGGGGCTACGTTTCGGCCAAGGACGGAGGCGATTTCGACGAGGGTTCGACCTGCATTACGCAGGTGCAGGGTTTGCGTGCGTGTCGCAATGCGGGCATTCCGGTTCCCAAGGAAATCATCGACCGGGCGGTCGAATACATCAAGAAATGCACCACGCCCGAAGGGGGCGTGCAGTACAGCATCAAAGGGGGCGGCTCGCGGCCTCCCATTACCGCGGCTGCCGTCGCCTGCCTGTTCAACTCGGGCGAATATGATTCCGAATACGTCAAGAAGCTGCTCAACTTCTGCAAAAACAATCTCTCACCCAGCGGCGAAGACTCGCGTTCATTCGGACATTGGCACTATTCGCATTATTATTATGCGCAGGTCATGTACCGGATGGGGGGAGAAGACTGGAAGACGTATTCCCGCACGATCAGCCAGACGATCTTGCGGAAACAATCGGCCGATGGAAGTTGGAAGGACGGACACGTCGGTCCGGTCTATACGACTGCGATGAATGCGACGATCTTGCAACTCGAAAACGGGTACTTGCCGATTTATCAGCGGTAGCCCGGCGGAAACCGGTCGTTTAACCCCGAGCCTGCGGCGAGGCCGGCCAAAGTCGGGGCTAAATTGTTGGATCGCCTTCGGTCGCGACGATTCGTTCTGCAAAGTCTTCTGTCGCGAGCGAACGTGGTCACACATCACGAACTGCCACTTGGCCGGCCTCGCCGATGGCTCGGGGTTAAACGACGGACCTGCACGCGAACGTGTCTACGTTAGCCCTTCCATGTGGCACGACACGCACTCGGCCAGGGCATGCACGTTGTAGCCCCCTTCCAGCAGGCTGACGAGACGTCCCTGGCAGTATTGGTCGGCAACCTGGCGGACGAGTCGGGTCAATGGTTCGAAATCTTCGGTTTCCAACCCCAGTGAGCCGATCGGATCGGCCGCGTGGGCATCGAAGCCGGCGCTAAGCAAGATCAGATCGGGGCGGGCGCGGGCTGCGGCCCGTTCCAGGGTCGATTGAAACATGTCGAGATATGTCGGCCGCGGCGTTCCCAGGCGGACTGGCAGATTGAACTTCGTTCCCAGACCCGCGCCTGTTCCTGTTTCGTGGGCCGCTCCGGTTCCGGGATAGAACGGATAGCGGTGGATGGACATAAAGTAAACGGATTCCGAATTGTAAAACGTGTCCTGGGTTCCGTTGCCGTGGTGGACATCCCAGTCGATGATCAGGACCCGGTTGAGACCGTGCTCTTTGATGGCATGGGCAGCCGCCACAGCGACGTTATTGAACAGGCAAAAGCCCATGGCGGAATGCGGCAATGCATGATGGCCGGGCGGCCGGATCAGGCAGACCGCCCGCGGAGCCTGGCCTGCCACTACGGCATCGACTGCCGCCAGCGCCGCCCCCACGGCGAGGCAGGCGACATCGAAAGACCGGGGCGAAACGATCGTGTCGGACTCGATCCGTCCACCGCCGGCGGCCGCGAATCGGCGGACCTGCGCGATATAGGCGGCATCATGGACCAGTTCCAGTTGTGAAGGTTGTGCCACCTGGAACTGGCCACGGTCAAAGGCCCGGTTGACGGGCCGAGTTTGCAGAAACTCGTGCAAAAATCGCAACCGCTCGGAACTTTCCGGATGGTTTCCCGTCTGATGTTCCAGGAACACTCCGTCGGAAAAGAGCAGGGGACGCTGCGGCGCAGAGGTTTCCGGCATGGGACGATTCAGTCCCGGTATCGGTGCGGGTATATTCGATCCCGGTATTATCGACACAGGTACTTCCTAAAACGCGGCAACTGAAGGGAAAAAACTTGACAGTCGCCGCGAATGATTGATAGCTTAAACGTGGGGTGCACACAGGGCGCCGTGCGGGCGTTGGCATTCTTGCCGTTGCATTGTTATTCTACACAAAGATGTTAGTGCGTCCCAAGGCCGTTCGCGACCCTTTGCCGATTGTTCAGGACCCCCTGCCGCACCAAATAATGTCGAAATCCTTTCCGGCTCCCATTTCTTCGCGAGTCGCCGCAACGCGGATGGTCTTTTCATTCCTCGTTTGCGGAGGCGTGTTGTCGGTTGCGTTCACTTGCGGTTCGCCGGTCCATGCCCAGGCGAAAAAGCCTGGCGGCGGACACGGAGCAGGCCCGGGTGGCGGACACGGGGCAGGTTCGGGGGGCGGGCCGGGTGGCGGGCACGCCGCGGGGATGCCCGGTATGTCTCCGCCGGGAATGGCTCCCCCCGGCATGTCTCCCGGCGGTCGCGGCTATGGGGGAGGCATGGGGCCAATGGGACCGATGGGCCCCATGGGGCCCGGCGGTAAAAAACCCGGAGCCAAAAAGCCGGTCGTCAAGCGCGAGGCGCCCGAGACGATTGATAATGAAAGTCTGCCTCCGGGCTATACAGTCCCACAGGAACCGCCTGAGGCGCTGACGACCACGGCCGAATGGATCGAAGATCCATTTCAGGACAAGGTTGGCAAAAAAACGAATTACAATTCCATGATTTCCCGGTACCGCAAGATCCTGGGAGACGGAGACTTCAAAGAGGGTGACAAAGACAAAGCGCTGGTGGCGGACGTCATGAAGTGGAAATTGTCGCAGTTGACTCTCAAGGATAAGCGCGAGTCGGCCGAAGATTGGCGCGAGAAAAGTATCAAACGGGACTTGCAGCAATTCCCTGAAAAAGGAAACCCCAAGACGGTGCGGAGTTTCCTGCTCAAAGTCGTTGCCGAAGAGGCTCCGCGGCTGTTTGAGTATCACGCCATGGCGAGAATCAACGGGGCGATCCTGCTGTCGGAGCTATGCGAGATCAACGAAACCGATGCCGTAGGGAAGGCCCCGGCCGTCCCGTGTTTCCGCGGCGCCGATCCGCTGATGGAGATGGTCAAAGATACGAAGCAGCTAACGGCTGTCCGCGGATGGGGTGTCAAGGGTTTGGTCCGGCTGGCGACGTTGCCCGAAATCCCTTCAGCGAAGCGCAGCCAGATTGTCGACACGCTGGTGGCGCAAATGAATACCAGCGGCAAAGAGTACAAGTGGTACCAGTTTCGGCTGGCCGAGGGCCTGGGCAAGCTGAATATTGTCCAGAACCAGGAAAAGCGGCCGTTCGTGCCCCAGGCCCTGGCCCGCGTCCTCACCGACACCGAACGACCCTGGCTGGTGCGGGCCGAAGCGGCCCAATCGCTCGGGCGGTTACCTTATGACATCAACCTTGATGTCGGGCTCATCGCTTATGAAGTCGCTCTGCTGGCCCAGCAAATGACCGAAGCGTACAACAAGCAGCCGTCGCACGCGATCTGGAAACTCTGCTTCATGAAGGTTTATGGGGCATTCAAACCCCTGGAAGAAGAGGATGGTTCCAAGCAAAAGCGAGGCTTGTTGGCGCAGGTCGAGTCGCGACCCGCTCTGAGCACGTACAAGAAGACAGTGCAGGATTCGTTCGACGTCGTTCTGCCGCTCGTCGTCAAGGTAGTCGGCGACGACAAGGAAGTCGACGTATCGCTGGCGAATCTGAAGAAGTGGCTGGAACAGAACACGCCCAAGAATTTCAGGCTTCAACAAGACGAAGATCCGATCATTTCCAAGCCCAATACGGCGATTTCCAAGCCCAACACGGCCAATCGCGCTCCGGACAGCGAGCCGGCGCTTTCGGGTCAACCCATCGGCGCGGCGCGCTGACGATCTCATTCGCCGGCGCCTGTTGTCGAGGCGTTGCAGAAAATCAATCGACGAGGTGGAATAATGCGCGCAAAGGTTCTGTGTGGTTTGAGTCTATGTGTCGTGTGGCTGGCGGGCCTGGCCGCTCCGGCCCAGGCCCAGATTCTGATCTGGAGCCTTCCCAAAGACGAGGGGGGCTGGATTCGCCTGGAAGGCACTTACCGGCAGACCCGCGACCGGCCCAATTCCAATGCCGGCGCAGAAGTTTTGGAATGGCACAGCGAGCTGACGATCAGCTCGGTCGGACGCGAAATGGCCGACGTCGATGGAACCGAGACAGCCTGCCGATGGGTCGAATTCAAGAATATCACCAAACCCGGCGGTGTCGACCAGCAGCCCGGCCCGGGCGATACGTATGTGTATAAAGTCCTGATTCCGGAAGATCGCGTCGTCGGCAAAACCGTCGACGAAGAAGAGCTGCCGATCACATTCCTGCCGATCGTCAAAGGCTTCCGGCGGGTCGGCCAACGCGAGGTCGAACCGGTTCAGGAAAAGGCCCTGGCCGTGTATCCCACGGTCGCCCTGGTCACGTATTATCCCGATCTCGAAGCCGCTGGAGAAGAGGCCGAATCGATGCAGGTCGCCGGGAATCCCGTGGCGGTGAAATTATTCAAGGGGACCCGTCATTTCAAACGGTCGACGACCCGCTCGGCCAACGTGGCGTCGCTGTGGCGGAGCGATGAAGTGCCGTTCGGTCTGGCTCGCTTTCAGGTGGCGCTCACGGTCGAGCAGAAAGACCTGACAGCCAGCGACGACGAGTTCCAGCGCAGCTCGCTGATCGAAGTCGATATGAGCGCGGTGGCCGTGGGCAACGATGCGCGGAGCGAACTGGGCGAGGCGAAGTAGCGGGTGGCGGCGACGCCGCCACTCGATTCGTTTAACCCCGAGCCAGCGGCGAGGCCGGCCGCACATCGCATCGATTGAATGACAGCGTTCGGTCGCGACGCTACGCACGGCAGAGTCCAACGTCGCGACCGGACGCACTCGCTCGATGTCGCCCCGATTTTGGCCGGCCTTGCCGCAGGCTCGGGGTTAAACGATATCTAAACGGTCCCGGCGTTGCGCTTGTGGTCGCGCTCGAAAAAGCTCGACCCAGACTACTCGACCTATTTCTTCGGGCGTTCGCGTTTGCTCTTGCGGTCGCGCCACGGGATATCGAGCTTCTTGAGGTGCTTGTCGAAAAAGCCCGCCATGTAGTCCTCGATCTGCACTTCCTTCAGGTTCAACAGATCGGTCCCAGCCAGTTTCGGCGTATAGACCTTGAGGTACATCCGTTCGGAATTCAGGGTGTCTTTCTCTTTGTTGCCCACAACGGGAGGATTAATCATGGTGAAGATCTTCTTGGCCTGGGCTTCTTCCTTCTGGTCGCTGCCCGAACAAATCATGACCGCGATTTGCTTATTTTCTTTGATTGCCGGAAGCAGTTTCGCCATCTGGATTCCCTGATATTTCTCTTCGGGAGAAATCAGCACCAGAGCCTTCACATCCTGGCCGCGCGGCGTCTGGAAACCGGGTTGTGCATCGTCATAGGGCTCTTTGTTCCAGTCGAGTATCGTGTAGGCGACGGCAATGCTGGCGCCCATTTCGGGGCCGACAATTCCCATCTTGGCCATGTTCAGCCGGCCGGCCTGGTGCTCTTCGTGTACGAATTTCTTGACGGCCTCCATGTCGGCCTCGACCATGGCGTCATAATCGCCCAGCTTCAAATTCAGCCCCTGGTTCTTTTTCCCCTTCTTTTTCCCGGCGCCTCCCTGGTTGGCGTTGCCAGCGGCGGCCGCGGGGCCCCCCTTGTTCTCGCCATGGAACCGCAGATCGACCGTGATGACGGCGAAACCATCCGCCTGCAATCTTCGCGCAAATCCCCCCGGCTCGGCTTGCCACACGAAACGGTTGCCGTCCTTCATGTGCAGGAGCACGACGACGGCTGCATCCTTTTCCATTGTCGACTTGTAATAAGTGATGTGCAGATTCTGCCCGTCCTCGGTCGACAGCAGGCGTTCTTCTTTCTCGAGCGACCCGGCATCGACCGGCTTCTTTTGCGCGGCGCGACCGCTGGCCGCCGGCCACAGTCCGGCCAGACATAACAGCAGCGCGATCGTCGTCAATAATCCAAATCGAGCGATGTCCCAGCGTGCGCGTCGCATAGAATTCTCCGGATTGTCGATGTCGCTAACCCACTCCAATTATTCTATAACGATCGACCAACGCCGGAAAGCCAGATTTGCGGGTCGATTAGGGTGGTCGCTGAAGATGCCGGAGTTAGAGATCCGGCTTTGCGATCGGCGAGATGCAGGGTGGGTCGAGTTTTTACGAGGCCCATCGGGCTGGCGATGGCGGTGGGCCTCGTAAAAACTCGACCCACCCTACGGCGGCATGCGCCCCTCGGAGTCCGCTTGCACCAGGTGGGAAGATCGCCCCCTAACTGCTATCCTGAAATCATGTCGAAGCAGGCCGAATTGACGGGTTTGATCGGAATTGATCTGGGGACGACGTTCTCGTGCGCGGCGCGTCTCTCGCGCGAGGGCGTGCCGCAAACGATCCCCAACCGTGAGGGAGACTTGATCACTCCCAGCGTGCTGATGATCGAGGACCACCTGGTCATCGTCGGTCGTGAGGCGAAACGCAGCGAGTGCGTGTATCCGGATCGGACGGCGGTTTGCGTCAAGCGCGACATGGGCGACGTGCGCTATTCGAAGTCGCTGTCCGGGCGGAGTTACCGTCCCGAAATTCTTTCGGCCATGATTCTCAAGCGGATCAAAACCGACGTCGAAGCCCGGTTCGGACCAGTGCAACATGCGGTGATTACCGTGCCGGCGTATTTCGACGACACCCGCCGCAAGGCGACCCAGGACGCCGGACGAATCGCGGGACTCAACGTGCTGGACCTGATCAATGAGCCGACCGCCGCCGCCCTCGCGTTCGCCTTCGAGATGCGCCGCCGTCGGCATGACCAACCGCCCGACCTGTTGCAGGTCGTCGATGAGCAGCCGATGACGGTGCTGGTTTACGATCTGGGGGGGGGCACGTTTGACGTTTCGATCGTCCGTATTTCTCGCGAGCGGTTCGAAACGATCGCCACCGACGGCGACGTCAAGCTGGGCGGGCGCGACTGGGACGAACGCCTCGTCGAATTCATGGCCGTCGAGTTCAAGAAGCAATACGGCTGCGACCCGCGCGACGATGCGCAATCGCTGGCCTGTCTGTATCAGGAGGCAGAACACGTCAAACACGCCCTCTCTGCGCGGAGCGCCACTCGCGTGATGATGACGCACGACACCAAACGCCTATCGCTCGACACGACGCGCGCCCAGTTCGACCGCATGACCGACGACCTCCTCTTGCGCACGCAAACGACGACCGAGCTGGTTGTCGAAAACGCCGGGCTGACCTGGCGCGAGATCGACCGCGTGCTGCTTGTGGGCGGCATGACGCGCATTCCTCATGTTCGGGAGATGATCAAGCGCGTTTCCGGCCACGAGCCCGATTGCAGCTTGTCCGCAGATGAGGTGGTGGCACACGGGGCCGCACTGCACGGAGGTATTCTGCTCAGCCGCGCGGCGGCCCACGACCAGTCGATCAGCAGCGGGGCCCTGGATATGTGGATTGGTGTCGCGTCGACCGACGTCAATTCCCATAGTCTGGGGATCGCCGTCCGCACCTCGGAGGGATACGCCAACAGTATTCTCATCCCGAAAAACACCTCGTTACCGGCTGAAAGCAGCCGCATCTACTACACCAGCAATACGAATCAGCGGCAGGTGCGGGTGCGCGTCCTGGAAGGCGAGGCACATGAGGCCGATGCCTGCGTTCAAATCGGCGAATTTGTGCTGGCCGGGCTGCCCGCAGACCTTCCGGTGCGCGCGCCGATCGAGGTCGTGTGCCGCTATTCGGCGGACGGCCGGATCTCGGTGAGCGGCCGCGACCTGACGAGCGGAAAACTTGCCGAAACGACCCTCGTTTCTCAGGGCCGGCTGGAAGATGCCGAGTTGCGTGACGAAGCCAAGAACGTGGATTCGATCGAAATCGTATAACGGGCCGTAGCTGAAAATCGCCAGAGTTCAGACGAATGGGGCTTGTCGTCGTCCGCGGTGTAATGGGAGGCGCCGACGGATGGAGACGACCCCTGCCACCTTGCGTGGCAGGTGAGCGAGATTCCGTGGCTAGATTCGATACGATCAAGGTCGACTAGACCCCTGCCGGCTCGTCCGGCAGGTGAATCAGATTCTGACGCTGTCAATTTTTCAAAGCGATGTAGATCGCAGCGTTGCTCGAGTGCCGCAGAATCTGATTCACCGGCCACGCAAGGTGGCAGGGGGCTTTCGATCGTTAGTGACGAGTATCTAGCTACGGAATCTTCTTCACCTGCCGGACAAGCCGGCAGGGGTCGCTAAAAGCGTGACGCGTACATTTCAATGGTTCGATCGACGTTTGCAAGTCGCTTGTGGTTTCGCGAATATCAGTCGCAACATGAAACCTCTACGTGGGCTCTTCATCACCGGAACCGACACGGGCGTTGGCAAGACGCAAATCGCCTGTGCGATCATTCGAGTCTTGCGCGGCCAGGGGGCGCGCGTCGGCGCCTATAAGCCTGCCGTTTCGGGGAGCCGCTCCGGTCCTGACGGCCCCATTTGGGACGATGTGACGCAGTTGCAGGCAGCCCTGGGAAGTGGCGTCGCACCAGAGCGAATCTGTCCGCAATGCTTTCATGCACCGCTGGCGCCGCCGGTCGCTGCGCGACAAGAAGGAAAGACAGTCGATGCCGCCTTGCTCCGCAGCGGAATCGATTGGTGGCGCGGCCGGGCCGACGTCGTAATCGTCGAAGGCGCCGGTGGTCTTCTTTCGCCGGTGACCGAAACGGAATCGGTCGCCGATGTGGCGTGCGATTTGGGGTTTCCGCTAATCGTCGTCGCCAGGGCGTCGCTGGGGACGATCAACCATACGCTGTTGACGCTGGAAGCCGCCCGCCATCGCCGGCTGCACGTCGCGGGAATCGTCCTCAATCAGGCCGTTGCGGCCGATCCGCACGATCCTTCCCCCTTCACAAATGCCGAGGAATTGCGGCGCCGCGCGGGCGTGCCGATTCTGGCGAATCTCCCTCACGCCGTCGCGCCGGACTTGCTTCAACCCGCCCCGCTTTCCACAATAGATTGGATGCAGTTGGCCCAGTGCAATCTGCGGCCAGTGCAATCTACCCAGTGCGGTCGTGGAATTACGGAGTAAAAAATCGTGATGGAGTTGATTTGCGGGGCCTGCCACGGGCGATTGCTCGTGGAAATGCCCGGGACGACCGTGGCCTGCCCGCATTGCGGCACTCATTTGCAGACGCCGGCCGCGGAAGCTTTGCCGCAACCTCAGACGCCCGTGCTGATCGATGTGGCCGACGGTCCTGCCAGCGGCCCCGACCCGTCACGCGATACGATACAGATGGATGCCTGGGCGCAATTGGCGGCGGCGCAAAGTGCTGCCGTGGCGCCCGAGCCGTTTGTCGCTGCCACTGTCGATTCTCCCGTAGCAGCTCACGTTGCCGATGCGGTCGTGGCCGCTCCGGCATCGACGCCAGTTGGTCCCAGTTCGCCCGAGGCGCTTGTCGCATCCGCGGCGCCGGCGCGAGCGGATTCCCCGGTTGATGATCCCCTGCTGGCGGTCCAGGCTGCTTTCCGGGCTGCCGAAACGATTCCACCGCCGGTCCCGGATCATTCCGACGCCAGGCAATCCAGCGAGACGGCGTTTTCTAACGGCGAAGACGCCCATAATCAACATAAGACGACGGAAGACGCGTTTCCAGCCGTTGTCGGATTCGAGAATTCAATCACACCCGCGGCGACGCGCGAGATCGGGACCGCAGAACCCCCAGCACCATCGTCCGCAACGGCCGCCGAGATTGTTTCCAGCAGCCCACCGATTGAATCGGCCGGCGTGTCTGATGCCGCTGCTGTGCCGATCGGCCTGCACGAGCAGAGCGCCGGCAAAGAGACCAAAGACCAGCCGCCGCGAACGACAACCCGCGCCGGCATCTCGCCGACAGTCTTCATGATCGTCCTCAGTTACGCCAGCGCGATGACTCTGGCATGCCTGTACCTGGCGTTCCAATTGCTCAGCAATCCTCGCACCCACGACCTGCCCGATCTGGCGCCGCCGAAACCAAAAGACAAGAAAAAAGTGACGACGCTGATCTACCTGTCTCCCGATCAGGAGCTGCCGCCGGCAAATGTCCTCAAGCTGGGCGAGACGCGCCAATTCGGTTCGCTGAAGGTGACGCCGCTGCGCGTGACCCGCGGTCTTCTGGAGTTCGACTATTACGA
>Ga0207639_10002662_pt1 | contig 11983 bp, 11 predicted proteins | sample KBSCornC32_FD_184299 | JGI IMG/M metagenome (GOLD analysis project Ga0207639, IMG submission 184299) | Corn rhizosphere microbial communities from Kellogg Biological Station, Michigan, USA - KBS Corn C3-2 (SPAdes) (version 2) | ecosystem: Host-associated > Plants > Roots > Rhizosphere > Soil ...
GATGTCCTCGCCGCTCGCCTCACACATTATGCCGTTGGGGATCACTACGATCTTCTTTCGCGGAAAAATGCGTTCCAGATGCTCGACCATTGCGGGCGAAACGGCTATCGCTCGATCGACGTTGCGTAATGCGAGTCGATGAAAGGATTTCATCGGAAACATGACATGTCGCGTGATCACGAGCCGCGTCTTTGCCGAGCGGGCCGCGACCGCAGCCGCGAGATAGTCGCGTGCGACGTGCGCGTGGATCAGATCGATGCGGTTATTCGTTAGAAACCGGGCGATGCGGTTGGCGCTCAACATCCCGAAAGAATTTCGCACCGAGACGTGCAAAAAACGCTCGGGCGGAATGAAATCAAAACGTCCCTGCCACTGATTTGTCGGCCTCAATCCAATGAACACCTCGTGGCCGCGACTCGTCATTTCGCGAGCGAGATCGACCACATGCCGCTCTCCGCCGCCATACGTCAACGCCGATGAGATGTACATTATTCGCACGCAATTGAAAGTATAGCGTGACTAACGAGAACGGTCGCGAGGCAAAGAAAAAGGGCACGCCTTCCGAAGAAGGCGTGCCGCAGTGTCTGGTAGACCTCTTACTAAAACGAGAACCGAGCCGCGAGCTGGATTTGGCGCTCTTTGTAGAAGAAGTTATTCGTGGTCGTCGTAGTTCCAAACCCGGTCGGTCCCCCCTGGAAAGTGAGAACGCCCGTTGTACCGTTCAATGAGTACATCGTTGTGCTAACGCCCGTAACGATCTGCTTGTTGAAGATATTGAATCCTTCTGCAAGGAGCTCGATATTACGTTTCTCGCCAAGGTTGAATCGGCGGGAAATACGAAGGTCGACGTCCCAAAAATGGGGTGACCTGAACTGGTTAGGTTTCGTGTTCGGCAGCCTCGTTGAACCTCCCGCGCCGAGTGGTCCAGTGCTGGTGCCGCCTCCGATACTGCCGCTAACCACCGCAGTGTAGGCAAAGCCTGACGAGCCGGTCACGATCGGGGCGATCGTCCAGCCGCCGAAGATCGCTTTACCTACGGCAGAGTCGTGACCTACACCAAAAAGCATATCCGGGCTGTAGACCAGACTCGCTACGAAGTGATTTGGTACGTCGAAAGTCGACTTGGCGCGCTCGTCGTCAAGGTTGAACGGATCGAGCGGACTGTTGCCAGTAGTAAAAGTCTGCGAGTTCTGTCCATTGTCCGTTGATTTCGAGTATGTGTAGCTCGACTGGAACTGAATACCATTCGTCAGACGACGGTTGGCCTGCAGCGTGAACCCATAGTACTCGGATGAAACTGAGCTGCGGATCTCCGTGATACGACTAAACGCCGCGTTCGGGCGGGTACCCGTGTACTTAGGCACGGTGATGGTCTGACCCGCAAACGGACCACCGACAAAAGTCAGCGTACTCGTCGCGGTAGGCGGTCTGAGATTCGTGTCCACAAAGTATGGCAGGAACCGTCCGACACTGATCATGCCCGTCGCAGACACGACAGTGTTACGCCCGATGCGGCGTTCGTAAACGACATCCATCTGATGTACCAGCGGATTCTGGAAGCCGTTGGCGAAGGTAATCACGTCTCCGGCACTACCGCCGCTACTGGGGCTGAAGGAGGCCAAGACGTTTGGATACAAAGGTGCGATAGCAGCGCCCGGGAGGATGCTGCCTGTCTGGATCTGCCCGGCCGCCATGCCAGTGTTCGTTATTGCATTCGAGATAGCCGAGTTGGTTATGCGGCCGTAGAACATTCCATAGCCCGCACGGATGACGTTCTCGAAGTTCTTACCAAAGGAGTAGGCAAAACCGACTCGTGGACCGAAATTATTCTTATCCGACGGAAACTGGTTTGACAGCGGCAGCGCCGGATTGGGGATCTGCGGTTTTGGCAGTTGCTCATACTCCCAACGCATGCCGAAGTTCAAGGTAAGGTTCTGGTCGACCTGATAGTCCATTTGGCCAAAGAACGCGTAGTCGTTCGTCTTGAAGCGAAACGTCGTGGGACCGAAGCCCTGACTGAAGCTCGAATAGAACTTCGGTGATGTGCCGGCGCCATTGAAATCTACCAGCCAGTGAGCATAGTCGGTGTAGTTATAGATACCACCCTCCTGGAACAGGTTACCCATGACATCGCTGACGTGGTTAAAGTCGCCGCCAAACTTATATGTCTGCTTTCCGTTAATCCACGTGAGCGTATCGGCGATCTGGTTACGACGCTCATCGGGAAATGCGGAGCGGTTCAGGAAGTTCGGCTTTCCAAACGTGATCGAATTATTTCCACCGATTGATACACCAGGAGAGAACCCACCCGGTCCCGTTGTCGGTTCTCCCGGCAACGGGTTCTCAGCGATCTGCCTTTCAAAGTCTCGCGACCACTGGTAGCGGCCTTCGTTGAGCATATTCGACGAGAGCGTCGAATTAAGTCGGACGTTCACCGTGTCGATATCGACGAGGTCGGTACCAAAGGATGTAAGGGAACGGCTGACGATGTTCGCGGTCTGGACACCGCGTGGTGAGTTCCAACGCATGTGGTTCCAAACGGCGGTCAAAGTATTCTTATCGTTCAACTTCCAATCCAGTTTCGGCAATATCAGTCGCTGATCGCCCCTGCGCGGAGCAACGCCAGTAATCGACCGGATGTAAGCGTTGCCCTTGTCTATCTGAGCTTGGGTCAGGATCACAGATGGCAATGGATTCGCCTGAGTAGACTTAGGATCAGTGACTGTCGCGGATGATGTGCCTGCGACCACGCTCGTGTAAAAGTTGTCACCCGTGCTAGGCTGCGAGATCGCAGGAAAATCACGCTTCTGCTGATCGTAACTGAAGAAGAAGAATGCCCGGTCATGTATGATCGGCCCACCGAGCGAGCCACCAAACTGATAACGACGATCTTTGGGCTTTAGACCGACTTTAGTGCCATTGGGAAGCGTTGCGAACGCGTCCGCATTGCGGGCTGCCCATTTCTCACTACGGGCATAAAGAAAGCCGTCGCCGTGAAACTCGTTCGTACCGCTTTTTGTGACCGTATTAACAACGCCCCCGGCCGAGCGGCCGAATTCAGCCGAGTAATTAGAAGTGTTTACTGAGAACTCACGGACTGCATCGGCACTGATCGAGTAGTTGATGCGTGTACGCCCGCGCTGCTCGGAAAAGAATGCCTGATTATCATCACCGCCGTCGACGGTACTGTTATTCATCAGTCCCGAGATCCCGCGGAAGCTCAGGAGGCCAAAACCGCCATCCGGATTCACACCCGGCGTGAGCAAGGCAAACGATGCGGCGCGTCGGCCATTGATGGGGAGATTGTTGATGGCAACCTGGTTAACATTGGTCGCGTTTGTCGCGTCGACGGTGTTGATGACCGGTGTCTCGCCAGTGACCTCGACTTCAGCTGTTGCGCCTACCAGGCCGAGCTTAACGTCGACGGATGTCGGTTTACTGACCTCGACGACGATGTCTTTGGCGCTCGTGCCGGTCGCAAAACCGCTCGCTGTAACTTCGATCTTGTAGTTGCCGGGCTGAAGATTCTCGACCCGGTACGTGCCCTCTGAGCTGGTCGTTACCGTCGATACCGATCCGGTCTCAAGGTTTGTGACCTTGACCGTGGCATTGGCAATGACCGCATCCTGTGGGTCTGTAACGCGACCCGTCATGGCTCCCGTGACCGATGTCTGTCCTACGGCGTATCCGATGCTCATCAGGGCAACGGCGAGAACAGCAAACAGCCGGAGCGAAAAGTATTTATTCATGTTTAGCCTCTTCTGCTTTTGAAATGAAATGGTTTCCGAGGAAGTGAAAAAGGGTCTCGGCATCTGTTTTTTGGATAAGTGTTCCAGTTTTTCGGATATTGGAGGTCAACGATAGCTGCTTTTTTGATTGAAGCAAGGCCCATCGTGCCTGCCAAATAACCGCAAAAAATCTTGATTCCGCCTTGAATAGTGGGCTGCCCGAGTATGGGAGGGTGGACGCCACACAAAGACACTGTCCCGGAGTCTCTATCTTGGGCTTTATTATGCAATTTCAGTACCTTGTGGAGCGTTTTAGCACTCGGTAACCCAGCAAACAATCGCTGGTACATAGGGCAAGTAACGTATGCGTTACGAACTCGGGAGTTTTTTGAATTTTGGCTAGTCAAATGGGACTTACGACAGCCATTAAATGCTGCCAACGGACGCTGAAGGATAGGCGTCTAAGAGAAACTTGACTTTTTGGTAAAGGTGCCGTAAGGTTGTCAATCCTTTTGGTTACGGCGATGGTCGGCTGGAGGATATATAAAGCAAGGAAGGGATATAAATGGCTGATCTTGAATACGCAACGTCATCATACAAATCACCGCTGCACCACCGGATCCTGGCCAGCATGCCTGTCGAGGCAAGCTGGATCGATGCGGAAAGTGGCGAAAAGATCAATGTAGGTGGTCACACCGAGAATATCGGTGAAAACAGCACTCTCGTTAACCTCGACACCCTGCCGCCGGTCGGCAGCGAGGTCAGGCTAAAGATCCTCGAGGAGGACAAACCGATCATTACGGTACAGACCCGCGTGATCCGCGTCGAGCGCGACCCGTCAAAGCCGATGGCCGCCCTCACCGTTCTCGAGAACCTTAAAAAGTGGAAAAATGTCGCGATGACCGCCGCCGAGGCGTGGGTCACACGCCATTGGCAGCTTAATTATGAGGAGGAGTGGGTCAACTAAATTGGCCTGGCTCTCTGATCCGAAGGGTGGAAGGTGCAGATAATGCCTTTCCGCCCTTTCTTTATGGACGGCGAGGCGAACTTCGGTTTGCCCGCCGGCATCTTTTATACGACATGAAAAAGGCCGCTTGTTTATTGCTTCTCCTCAGTTTTGCCGTGTTTGGCCAGGAAAAACCCCTGACTCAAGCCGAATACGTCAAAATGCTCTACGCCTTTCAAAAAAACACGACGACAAAGGCTGATATCGTCGATGCGCTGCGAAAGCGAGGCATCGATTTTGAGGTGAATGACGGCATCTTGGGGCTGACGCGTTCAAAAACCGCGAATGACGACGATATTCGAAGCTCGCTCGAGGAGGCTGGCCGGCGACATGCGAATCCGGCGGCCGCAAAGCCGCCATCAGCCACGGAGGCTGATGCTTTGATCGGTAAAGCTCGAGAGGCTACGGCCGCGGCGCTCGACGACATGCCCGATTTTGTCGTCAAACAGGTGATCTCACGCTCCGAGGCTTTCGCAGGGACCGGAAATTGGAAGCCGATCGATACGGTCATCGTCGCGACGAGCTACAGTGCGGACAAGGGCGAGCAGTACCGAGTGCTTGCGATCAACGGTGCTCCGGTGCAGTCGGAGACCAGCAGCAGCTACGCGAATATCGAGGGCAGCACGACCGGCGGCGAATTTGTCGACGCTCTAAAAAAGCTCTTCGATCCAGCTAGCAAGACGACGTTCGTTGTCGAGACCACCGACACGATCCGCAATCAGCCGACGCTCGTTTACGAGTACCAGATCAATATCGAGAACAACCGTGACGGCGGCATTGGCTTTAAGACGCCAAACGGCTCGGGCGGATATTCCTTTACGAGCGTGCCGGCCGGAGAGAAGGGACGCGTGTGGATCGACCGCAAGACGGGTCGCGTCCTACGGATCTCTTTTGATGCAACCGAGATTCCGCGTGATTTTAAGGTCCGTGCCTATACGAGCACGATCGATTATGACTGCGTCGACATCGCGGGCGATCGCGTCCTGCTGCCGATCACCTCAGATAACAGGTTCACGTCATCGGACAGTTATGGCGGTCAGACCAAGCTCTTTCAGGACCGCAACTTTATTAGATTCAAGAATTACCAGAAGTTTGGCAGCGAGGTCCGCATCCTCGACGACGATACGACGCCCGAACCGACACCGTCACCCACGCCTAAACCGGAGTAGATTCACCACAAAGGACACAAAGGGACTTTATTGCTCTGTCCCTCGTGTCCTTTGTGCCCTTGTGGTGACTAAATCCTATCGGTCGAGTGTCCACCAGGCGGCGGCGATCACGCTGAGCCAGATGAGGCCTTTGACGAGAAAAAAGAGGAAGGCGACGATGCCGGCCCACTTGCCCCATCGTTTGGCACTCGGCGAGATCGTCCACACACCTTAACGATACGCCGGTGAAAATTTGTTGACAACGACTGTGGTTTAGGCGGAGAATCGCGCGGAGACAAGCAGTATAAACGGGCTGGTTTTGACCAGCCGCGGCCGCAGGTTGATTCACTCGAGCTTTTGTATTCCAGCATACGGAGGCAGGAGCTTGCGCCAATGGACATTTGATATTAGAGGAAAGGAGTAAAAAGAGAGATGAGATCGTTCTACCCACTTAATAAGTTTTGTCTTGGAATCGCACTTTTGCTGGGCGTTTTTGCTGTCGCGGCAATGGCCCAGACGCAGCCGTCCGCAAATACGCCGGCCGCTAATTCGGATGCCAAGCTTCAGGAACCAAAAGCCGTTACGCCCGCACCTGCCAAGGAGGCTGTCACGCCGCTCGTCCATTCGGTACGCGACGTTGAGCTCGGGATGACCGTTGACGAGGTGAAAAAGAAGCTCGGCAAGCCGGAGGTGCAAGACGACACCGGTTTGTATTTTTCGCTGTCGGGCGGCGACTCGGTCCAGATCGGGCTCGACGCCGACAAGCATGTCCGCACTGTGGCCGCGATCTATGCGGCTGGCAGCAAGGATGCACCGGCATTCAAGGACATCTTTGGCGCGTCTGGCGAGGAGAATAACGGCAACGTCTACAAGATGCAGCGTTACCCCGACGCAGGCTACTGGGTCTCCTACAGCCGGACGAATTCGCAGGACAAGCCCGTCGTTGTCGTGACGATGAAAAAGATCCCCAAGAATTAATTGGCACGACGGATCACGCGGTTTTTTGCTGGAGCATTCGTTTGCCTTATTCTCTCTTTGTGCGCCGCGGTGGCGACGGCGCAGGACCAACCGCCGCATGAGGACGGCAAGAAGAAGGCAGATCTGGTAGAGCTCACAAAACTCGATAAAACGATCAAGCTCGATATCCGTTATGCGACCGCCAACAATTTTGTCGGGCGGCCGGTGTACACGGAGGCACGCGCCTTTCTGCAGCGGCCTGCGGCGGAGGCGCTTGTGAAGGTGAACAAAAAGCTTCGCAAAGAGGGGCTTGGGCTAGTGATATTTGACGGCTACAGGCCGTGGTCGATAACAAAGCTCTTTTGGCAGGTCGTGTCCGAGAGCGAGCGCAAATTTGTCGCCGATCCCGCAAAAGGCTCAAAGCATAACCGAGGCTGTGCGGTCGATCTGAGCATCTACGATCTCAAGACCGGAAAAGAGATCCCGATGCCGTCCGGTTTTGACGAATTCACCGAGCGCGCCTCACCGGATTACGCCGGCGGTACCGACGAGCAGCGTCATAACCGCGACAAGCTCCGGCACCTGATGGAAGACGCGGGCTTTACCGTTAACGCGAACGAATGGTGGCACTTTGACTACAACGGCTGGCAGGAATACGCGATCTACGACATCGCGTTTGACGATGTCGGACGGAAGAAGCACCCGTGATCCGACCGATAAAATCGAGAGCAGCTTTCACAGCCGTTTGATAACATACACGCATATATGCAAAGACCTGCTGCGAATGAATTCGACCCCTATTACGACGGCTATATCTCTCAGATCAAAGACGGCGAGGACCTGCTCGCGATAATGGAACGCCAACCCGAGGAGTTGCGTTCGATGTTCGCGCAATTCCCCGAGGACCGGGGCACTCACGCCTACGCGGACGGCAAGTGGACGCTCAAGGAAGTTTTGAGCCACATCATCGATGCGGAGCGGATGTTCGCGTACAGGGTGCTGAGGGTCTCGCGTGGTGACCAGACGCCGATCGAGGGATTTGATCAGGAGGTCGGTTATATCGAGAATTCGAATGCGAACAATCGGCCTTTTGCGGAGCTGATCGATGAATTTGATCTTGCGCGGCGGTCGAATATGCTGATGCTGCGAAATCTCTCCGACGAAGCCGGTGCGCGAATGGGCGTCGCTAACAACATTTCGGTCTCCGCCCGCGCGCTCGCGCACATGATGGCCGGACACGTCCGACACCACGAGAACGTACTAAGAGAGCGTTACCTCGTGTGAGGTAACGCTCATAAAGTTCCCAGAGCCGGTTCTGGCTACCAGATCCTTACACGCTGATCGGGAGCGAGGTACAGTTTCGTTCCGGGCTTTACGTCAAACGCCGTGTACCACGTATCGAGGTTGCGGACCATGTACGCACGCCAGCGGTCGGGGGAATGTCCGTCGGTCGTTATGATCGCCCTCAGCGTCTGATCGCGCATCTTGCCGCGATGAGCCTGGCCGTATGCAATGAAGAACTGCTGATCTCCCGTAAGACCATCCACGGTCGGGGCTTGCTTGCCGCCGTATGCGGCTCGATAGCCGTCAAACGCGGCATTCAACCCGCCGAGATCGGCGATATTCTCGTCGAGGACCTGACGTCCCTTGAGATGGAGTCCGGGTAATGCCTCGTAGGCGTCGTATTGATCCGCGAGCATCTTTGCCGATGCCTGAAAGTGCGCGAGGTCGGCCGGCGTCCACCAGTTGTTGAGCTTGCCTTGAGCGTCAAACATCGCACCGGTCGAGTCAAAGCTGTGGCTGATCTCGTGACCGATGATCGAGCCGATCGCACCGTAGTTGTCGACGGCCGGAACCTCTGGATCGAAGAATGGCGGCAGCAGGATCGCGGCCGGGAAATTTAGTCCATTCTGCAGCGGCAGGTTAACGGCGTTCACCGTCTGCGGCGTCATCCACCATTCGTGCTTATCGACAGGCTTCTTTAACTTGCCTAGCGCGTATTGCAGATTGAGCAGCTCGACGCGGCGGGCATTACCAAGCGCGTCGTCAGGCTTGACCACGAGTCCGTCATACGAACGCCACGTCTCGGGATAGCCGACGCCGACGTACAGGGTGTCGACCTTGGCCTTTGCTTTTGCCTTGGTTTCGGGGCTCATCCAGTCGAGCTTGTCGATCCGCGTGCGGAATGCGTTTTTGACGTTTTTTACAAGGTCCTCGATCTCGGCCTTGGCCTTTGGCGGGAAGTACTTTGCGACATACATCTGACCGACGATATCGCCAAGCGCTCCACTCGTGACGTTGATCCCGCGCAACTGGCGCGCGGATTGTACTCTTGCTCCGCGCAGCGTGCGGCCAAAAAAATCAAACGATTCGTCCGCAAACGCCTTTGGCAAAAGGCCGGCCCAGTGATCGATAACGTGGAATGCGAGATAGTCCTTCCAGACGTCGAGCGGCTGCGACGCGACGAGAGCGGAGATGCCCTTGGTAGCATTCGGGTGCCAAACCATTACCATCGGCTCGCCGGATAGGCCGGCGGCCTTAAAGTACGTTTTCCAGTCGAGGCCTGGAGCGACCTTGTTGAAATCGGCGGTCTTCCACGGGTTGTTGGCCTTGTGGACATCCTCGGAATCTTCGCGCGTGGCGCTGACGTCGGCGATGGATTTCTCGAGAGCGTAGATCTTCTCGGCCTTGGCGTCGGCATCGCCGATTCCGGCGTTGCGAAGCTGATTGGCGATGTGCTTGCGGTACTTCGCCTGCACGTCCCGACTCTGCGGGTCCGTACCCTCGTAGTAGTCGCGGTCGGGTAGCTCGAGTCCACCCTGAAGAAGATACGGGACATTCTTAGATGGGTTATTAAAATCGGCGGTGACCCACAGACCAAACAAATTGTCGGTGAAGAAATTGGTCGAATTCAGAGCATCGACATCGGCCCTCAGATGCGAGCCAAAGTAATTCGCCAACTGCGTCTGGTCCTTGATCGCCGCGGCCGCTTCCAGCTCGCCCTTGATCGGAGCAAGGCCGAGCGACTCGATCTTTGCGTCGTCCATGTACGCCGCATAGTAGTCGGCGACCATCTTTCCTTGCGGCGTGCCGGATTGCCCGGCGTCCGCGATCAGACCGGCATTGCGCCTGGCGACCTCGCTGGCGATCCCCTGAAAAACTCCCAGCGAAGTGCGGTCATTCGGGATCTCGGTGTTGTTGAACCACGTCCCATTCGCATACAGGAAGAAGTCGTCGCCCGGATTTGCCGAGCGGTCCATCCCGGCGATATCGATGCCGTGATTCGTCTGAGCCATGGCTGCGAATGGCAGGCTCGACATCAGGAATGCCGCGACGATAGCAAGCGCGGCTAGTCTCTTGGAATATAATGGTTTCATATTGGTATGGCGGCAGCGGGAGATGCAGCCTGCGAATCATATTTGACGCTGATACGCTAGCTTACTTTGCAGGGTTTCTTTTCTGCAACGTTCGTCGATGCGGAGCGTTCTAACAACAGCGGACATTTGCCGCGAGGATGATAATGAAGAAGGCGGTTATCACAGTTTTTCTCACGCTGATATTGGCTGGCTTTGCAGCCGCTCAATCCAATGTGTCGCTGCGTCAGGACGATCAGAAAAGGGTCGCAAAAGGGCTGACCGTCCATTTTATCGAGGTGACCGACGACAGCCGCTGTCCTGTCGGCACGACCTGTGTCTGGGCGGGAAATGCGAAGGTAAAACTTACTCTTTTGTCCGGCAAAAAAAGAGCACAAGAGTTTGAGCTAAACTCGGACCTCAAGCCGACGTCGATCGACTACGCAGGTTATAAGATAAGCTTCGTCTCACTGACGCGTAGACCGACGCAGCCCGGGCGGATGACGATGGTGCGACCTGAACTTGTGCTGTCGATAAAGAAGATCAAACGCTAGCCGGTTTTGAAAGATACAGAAGTATCAACTGCAGGATAAAGTACGGCACGAGCACCGCCGCTCCGGGATAGTCCTTTGCGACCCGCTGCCCAAAAAAAAGCCCACAGAACGCCGCCGCCCCGATGATCGACGCGTACCAGATAATAGAGGTGACACCCGTCGCGAGAAAGTAGATCAACCCGATCACAGTTCCCAGACCCGTGACGAGCTCGAGGATCGTGATCGTCACGACCATTATCGGAACACCTCGAGCGAGAAAGGTCTTTGAGAAATGACCTTTCAGCCATTCCATGTTGCCGCTAAAATAAAATACCTTATCGAGCCCAGATTGCGTGAAGAGAATCGCTACAAATAATGAAGCGAAGATCAGCGGGAGGTGGTTGAGAAGTTCCGAAAGCTTCATTAACGATGCGCATCTGCATATTCGCGGAGGGCTGTCGTAATGATCCCGGGATAGTCGTCTTCCTGCTGTTCAAACCAGTCGAGCAGGTCCTTGTCGACGGTAAGCAAGACCGCAGACTTGCCCTCTGGCATCCGGAGTTCAGCCGTTTCGAAGAAATCGGCTCCAATTGCAGGAATGTCCGACGTGTCGATATTGTCGTCGTCCATTTTGGCCAAACTAACCCAGTCGGTTCTTGATCGCCTCTTTATAGTATCGTCGCTCATCTCGCCGTGCTCTGCGGAAGGATATTACTCGAATTGTATCACCTCGTTCGGTAAAGACGATCGCTACGACCTTCCGCTCAAGGACGCCAAACGCCAGGTATCTCTCTTCGCCGTAGGGTTGCCGCACGTCCAGCTTTTGCAACATCGGCCGCTCAAATACCTCCCAAGCATCGCAGAAATCAAGCTCGTGTTTGCGTATGTTTTCGGCATTTTTGTCCTCGTCCCAATCAAAATTCATCACCGCCGCGACTTTGCCATGATCGCCTCGATCTCCTCGGGCTCCTTAGGCACTTTGCGGGTGAGATTGAGATTGCCGTCCTCGGTCACGAGCACGTCGTCCTCGATGCGGATGCCGATGCCGCGATATTTTGTGGGCGCGTCCTTGGCGTCGGGCGGAACATAGATGCCGGGCTCGACCGTGAGGCACATTCCGGGTGCGAAGGCACGTGAATTCTTCGCCTTTTGGTCCGCCCAGTACCGGCCGGCATCGTGTACGTCGAGGCCGAGGTAATGGCCGACGCCGTGCATGTAGTACTTCATGTACGACTTCTTTTTGATGAGGTCTTTGGTC
>Ga0207639_10002671_pt1 | contig 11975 bp, 15 predicted proteins | sample KBSCornC32_FD_184299 | JGI IMG/M metagenome (GOLD analysis project Ga0207639, IMG submission 184299) | Corn rhizosphere microbial communities from Kellogg Biological Station, Michigan, USA - KBS Corn C3-2 (SPAdes) (version 2) | ecosystem: Host-associated > Plants > Roots > Rhizosphere > Soil ...
CGTGGTGATATCAAAACAAAAAAAGGAAAGATCTTCAGTGGTTCATTTGGTAAGACAAGACCTGCCAAAGCTGCAACGAAAGTGGCGGTAGCCAAGAAAGCGGCGGCTAAGAAAAAAGCTTAACAAAAACATGAAATTAGTAATTGGGAATTGGGCGGCCAACCGGTTTAAACCTGATTACCGATTACTAATTATTGCTGACCCTGTATCCTTTTTAAGGAGCCAGTCTTTCGATCTTCCAGTTTGCAGCAGGTAATTTTGAGTACCGGATCCGATCATGCAGGCGGCTTGGGCGCCCCTGCCAGAACTCCATAACAGTTGGTATTACTATATAGCCACCCCAATGTGGTGGCCTGGCAATATTTCCGCCGGCAAACTGTTGTTCGTATTTTGAGATATTCTGTTCAATTATTTCCCTGGATGTAATTACCTGGCTTTGTGGCGAAGCCCAGGCACCGATCCTGCTTCCTTCCGGCCTCGAGTTAAAATATTCGTCACTTTCCGCGGCTTCCACTTTTTCTACTTTTCCCGATATCCTGATCTGTCGTTCCAGCTCTTTCCAAAAAAACACCAGGCAGGCATGCGGATTTTCTTCCAGCTCTTTGCCCTTATCACTATTATAGTTGGTGAAAAAAACAAAGCCTTCTTCAGAAACTGATTTCAGCAATACGATCCTTGCGTCTGGAATACCTGTTGCCGAAGCCGTGGCCAGCGTCATGGCATTAACCTCATCCAGCTCACTTTTTATCGCATCATCCCACCAGCGGTTGAATTGTTCAAAAGGGCTAATGGCAACATCGGTTTCCAGCAAGGTTTGTAACTGGTAATCTTTTCTGATATCTGCAATATTCTTACTCATCTTGTTTGCGGTTTCAAATGTAAAATTCAGCTAATTAAGTCAAACAAAAAAGCATCCCGGTTAACCGGGATGCTTTTTTGTTTTATCTGAATATTGTTTATCCCATAAATCCGCCTGCAGTTAACCCTACAGCAGCAAATATCACTGCTGTTAAAATAGCAACCAGGATTAAGCTGATGGCAATCATAATTATAAAAGCTACGATCATATATACCACTTTCTTGTCCTCTGGGGTTTTCTTAATTGGGCCTATACCCAGGTACATTAAATAAACACTATACCCCCATGCTGCCAATGCTAAAATCCAACTAATTACGGGAATGAAAGACAATAAGCCCGCTACATAAGAAGGTGTTCCGGAATAAGCAACCAGTTGGGCTGATTTGCCCATGTTCTTCTCAGATCCGAAACTTGGAGCAAGCATATCAACAATCATTACCGTTACAAAGAACGAAACGATGGCAGCAATAAACCCGATGGCGGCGGTAACAATAAAAAATTTCAACCCTAAAGTTCCGGCGAATAATAATCCCCTTAATAATGAACCTGCTGCTGATACGATTGATAAAGGCAACACATAACCCATCAACAAAGATTGCGTTGTAGCTGTTTCTCCGTTAATAACATCCCACTCCGTTTTAGGCGTAAGTAAAATGTTTTTTACTCTTTCAATTAAATTCATAAGTAATAAGTTTTAGAAGAGTAAAATAGAAATTAGGAAGCAGTTATGCAAGCGTTTACGGTTATATTTTTAGCTGCCGGGGATGGCGCTAAATTTCTTTCAAAAACCTTTTCGCTTCAAGTGCTGTGAGTTTGTTCTTCAGCTCATCTCTTTCGAGCTTACTATTTTCAAGCGTACTTTCCAGCTCGCCGATCCGGCTGGCGACCTTTTCCAACTCAGCATTTCGTTGTTGCAAGGCGCTTAACTGGGATTGGATATCGTTGTATCGGCTTTGCAGGTAGCTATATTCCTGCAACAACAGGTTGTAATCCTTGTTCAGTATTGCGAGGCCGGTCAATTCCTGCTGCAGTTCAAATTCTCTTTCTTCGGCGCCTTTTGCAGCTTTTTGTTTTTCGCCGAGCCGGTTCTGGATGCTTTCGATCTCATCCTGCTGTCCGTCCAGTTTGCTCCTTAGGGCAGTAGACTCCGCAAGTTCTGTATTTAAAAAATCGATCTCCTGTTCCCGGGCAGCAAGCATGGCATTGGCATCAGCCAACTGTACCCTCAGGCTATCGTTTGCCGAAACCAGTTTTTTTACCTGTTCTTCTGTTAACATACCCTGTTATTCTTTTGATTGCCGGTAGTCAATTTAGCTTTTTACTGCCTTAAAACAAAAAATCCGGTCCTTTTTTGTATCTTTTAAGCAATAATAGGCGCCCGGGCAGCGTATAGTTCTGATAGCGTATCTTGAACCATAAAGCCCCATGTAAACTTAGCTATAATTGACGGAAGACGAACTCATACGAGGATGTTTACAGGAAGATGCCTCCTGCCAGAAGGAGATTTTCAACCGCTTCGCCGGCCGTATGCTGGGTGTGTGTAACCGCTATGCCCGTAACGCTGCGGATGCTGAAGACATTTTACAGGATGCGTTTATCAAGGTTTTTGACAAGATATACCAGTTTAAATTTGAGGGGTCGTTTGAGGGCTGGATAAGAAGAATTGTGGTGAATACTGCACTGAAGAAATATTCGCTGCGCAGGTACGAGAAAGAAGTAGTGGGATACGAGATAAAAGACAGGGACGAAAGCGGGCTTGAACCATCTGCTTATGCTCACTTAACCGAAAAAGACCTGCTGCTACTGATCAATAATTTACCCGACGGATACCGGCTTATTTTCAATTTATATGTGATAGAAGGGTACCAGCATGATGAAATTGCAGACATGCTGGGGATTCAATCGGGAACCAGCAGAAGTCAGCTGGTAAAAGCAAGGAGTATGCTGCAGAAACAAATTTTACAATTACAAAAAGTTGCGGTATGAACAGTAACCGGCAGTTTGATGACCATATAAAAGAGCAGTTCAATAATTATGCTCCAGGTGTGCCTGCGCATATCTGGGAAAATATTATTGCTCAAAAAGATAAAAAAAGGCCTGCGGGCTTCTGGGTTTCGATGTTTAATAACCGAAACAAATTATTACTGATCGGTCTCATCATGGCGTTAAGCAGCGGTGGAGCCTGGGTCTATTTTACCGATAACTTCTCAAAAAATAATACTACTGCCGCTATTGAAAATAAAAATACCGACAAAGGTTCCGGAAATAAAATCAGTTTATCGGAGACCGGAACCGTTGCTGAACAGCAATCAAATGAAACAGGCTCAGTAAATGAAACAACGACTGAGGATAATAATAAAACCAACAACTCTTCGCTGGTAGCTGATGCAAGAATAAAAACCCGTATCTCACCTGCGTCAGCAGACCAGGATAACAATGTACAGGACAATAATGCAGATGTAACCAATGCTACTGCAAACGATAACACAAAGGTCTTCCCAAACAGCAGGTCTCCCAAAGTAAAGGCAAATAAAAAACAATATACCGGTCTTGGTAATATGGTTGTTAATACTACCGCCCCGGAAACAAGCGAAGATGAGTTTGAAGGACAGGGCACGTTGCTGGGCAGGTTAAATTATACTGCCGAAAAGTATACTGCAAAACGAAGGAGCGGAAAACCTGAAAAAATTTCTGATAAATCAGTTAATTTTTTACCCGGCTGCCCTTCATTTGAAAAAGATGCTGCCGGCAATAAAAAGTACCTGGAGTTTTATGCTGGTCCTGATTACGCTTTCCGCAGTTTACAGGACACCGCCAACTCTGCCTACCTGCAAAAAAGAAAAGAAAGTACAAAATTCAAATCTGCGTTCAGTGCCGGTATCCGGTATACCAAAGTATTCAACAACTCCATGAGCGTTAGGGCTGGTGTTAACTTTAGCCAGATAAATGAAAAATTTACTTTTAACCAGGGCAACATTGTACAGATAACCTATATCATCAATAACAATGGCGACACGGTAGGCAGTTACGCTACCACCGGCAGCCGATACAAAACAACCATTAACAGGTATCGCAGCATCGACATACCGCTGATGATCGGTTATGAAGTAGGTAACGGCAAACTGCACGCAAATATAAATGCCGGACCTGTTATCAATATTTACAGCTGGCAAAAGGGCGATGTGTTGGATATGTCAGGCAACCCGGTTAGCATCACCACGGGAAAAGGCTCTTCTCCCTACCAGTTTAAAACCAATGCCGGCATTGGTTTTATGGGTGCAGTATCAGTTTATTACAAATTGAATGAGCGGTTACATCTTATGGCAGAGCCTTATTTCAGGTATAATTTTTCGCAGATGAATAAAGAGAGCATTACCCTTAAACAAAAATACCAGGCTGCCGGCTTAAGGCTGGGTATAAGACTTGATTTTTAACGGAGGCAGCAGAAATAAAATTCAGCGCATCTGATTAGTGAGCACATTATTCAAACAATAACTGATGAAAATAAAAACATTCATATTTATATTTATCTCGGGAGCTTTCCTCTTAAGTTCCTGCCAGAAGAATATTGATATTTTTGTGCCCGATCCCGGGCAGCCAAACGGACCAGACACCAGCTGGTACAGTTCTATCACCGCAGCCATGCCGGTTACCGCACTAAGAAACAGTTTATTGCTGGAACCTTACCAGGATACCATTACCGTTAATGCAGCCATTGCCAGTGTAGCAACGCCATTGGGCATACAGATAAACTTCCCGCCTAACTCCTGTGCTACTGCGGCCGGACAGATCGTTACCGGCAAAGTGCAGGTAGAAATACAGGTGGTGAAAAAGAAGGGCGACATGATAAGGCTGAATAAGCCGAGCACTACTGCTAATGATAGTTTGATGACGACCGCAGGTAATATTTTTATTCGTTTAAAAAAAGACGGGCAGTTGCTTCAGCTGGCTCCCGGCGTTAGGATCAATATTCATTACATTGACCTTCCAACTGTTCCGCTCATGAGTTTTTTTATGGGCGACGAAACCAATCCGGAACGTTTTAGCTGGTTACCTACCCCGTTGCCAAATATTGATACCATTGTTGTTGCCCCGCAATCATATGAAATATACAGCAGCCGTTTGCGCTGGATAAGTGTAGGCTCGTTCGTTGAGGTCAGCAACACAGCGCCAAGGATAAATGTAACAGCAGATATGTTATCGCAATTTACTAATGCCAATACCATTGCTTTTACAGTATTTAAAGATATTCGTTCGGTAGTTGCCATGCAGCCTGATGTAACAAGCCGCAAATTCATTACCGGGAAATTACCGGTAGGAAAACAAATTACCGTAGTTGCTATTTCCAAAATGGGTGATGATTATTACCTGGGCTATGAATCTGCCACAACTTTGTTACCACCTTCAAATTCAGGCGTTCAACATGTGCGTGTTGTACCTGTAAAAAGATCGCTGCCCGAAATATTGTCTTACCTCAGTTCGCTATAGTTAGTTTAGTTTTGAAGTTAAATGCAAAGAGGCTGTATAATTTATACAGCCTCTTTCTATTAGTTTATTGATCTTTTTCTATGATACCAGTGTGCCTACTTTTTCGCCGGTAACCACTTTCAGCAGGTTGCCTTCTGTGTTCATATCAAAAACAACAATGGGTAAATTATTTTCCATGCATAAGGTAAATGCTGTCATGTCCATCACCTTCAGGTTTTTTTGAATACACTCATTAAAGGTTATTGTTTCGTACCTGGTTGCTGTTGGATCTTTTTCCGGATCAGCTGTATAGATACCATTGACCCTTGTGCCTTTTAAAATTACATCTGCTTTTATTTCTATAGCCCTTAAAGAACCAGCTGTGTCTGTTGTAAAATAAGGATTGCCGGTGCCAGCACCAAAAATAACCACCCTTCCTTTTTCCAGGTGCCGCATGGCCCTGCGGCGAATATATGGTTCGGCAATTTGTTCCATTTTAATGGCACTTTGCAGGCGGGTATAGATCCCTGCCTTTTCCATACCACTTTGTAAAGCCATGCCGTTTATAACTGTTGCCAGCATACCCATATAATCTCCCTGCGCTCTTTCAATACCGCTTTCGGCCTCATTCATACCGCGATAAATATTCCCTCCCCCAATAACCACTGCAACCTGAACCCCCAATTCCAAAACAGATTTAATGTCATGTGCGTAACGTGCGATCACTTCGCTGTCTAATCCAAAATTCTTATTGCCCATTAATGATTCACCGGAAAGTTTTAGCAGAATTCGTTTGTACTTAGGTAACATTGGCTGTAGGTATTTTTTGCGAAGATACTACTTCGCCTATTTGCTAATGAAAATTTTTAGTTTCAAAGTCAAAAGCGCACTGTGCAGTTCTATTGTTGCTTAATTGCCTTTATAGAATACATCATCGGCATTTTATCGTTCATCCCTTTAATGCGCCACATTTTATCAGCTCCCTGCTCAAGATTATTGAAACAATTGTAGGGAGAATAAGGGAATTCGTTAAACAGGCTAATGTGCAGGTCATGTTTCAACAGAGCAGTGATGATCTCTGAAAAAGGATGATTCCATCCATGCTCTACAGATCTTATCGGTGCGTCCCTGTTGGAATAGGTACCTGATACCTCTTCGGTAATTGTTTCGGTATTAAAATAATTGTATTTGATCTGTTCAAAATTTTCATCCATCATCCAAAGTGCCGGGTGAAAATCTGCAATATAAAACGTACCTCCCGGTTTTAAAAAATGGGCCACGATCCCTGCCCAGGCATCCAGGTCGGGCAACCAGCCAATGGTACCATAAGACGTAAATACAATATCAAATTTTTTATCAAGATGGGTTTCCAGGTCGTACAGGTTGCAGCAAATAAATTCAGTATCCAGGTTTAATTCTGCATTGATCTCCCTGGCAAGTTTAATAGCTTCATCACTCAGGTCAACACCCATACAAGTGGCACCTGCTCTTTCCCAACTCATGGTATCCATACCAAAATGGCATTGCAGGTGCAATAAAGACCTTCCGCTCACAGCACCCAGTTCTTCCAGTTCAATTTTGTTAAGCGATGATCTTCCTTTTTTAAAAGCATCCAGGTCATAAAAAGCCGAATCCTTGTGAATGGCAGTACGTTTGTTCCAGGATCGCCTGTTATCTTCAAAATGAGATTGATATATTTCCATACTTAAAATTAAGGGTAAAGCCGGTATTGAAAAGCCGGCCTTGCATAAATAAAAACAACCTTATAAAATTAATTATAAGGTTGCTTAATAAAATTTATCGCTGGCATATTATCCCAAAGCCACTCTCTTAAAATCAGTAACTTTCAGATCAGCATCAATGCTCTTTAAATAATCGGCAACAGATTTGCTGTTGTCTTTTACGAAAGCCTGGTGCATTAAAGTATTGTCTTTAAAGAATTTATTCATTTTACCGTCGGCGATCTTTTCAGCCATTTCAGCAGGTTTACCTTCTGCCTTGATCATTTCAATAGCAATGGCTTTTTCCCTGTCTTTTGTTTCCTGGCTGATAGATGTTTCATCAACTGCCAATGGATTCATTGCTGCGATCTGCATCGCTACATCTTTTCCTGCTTCAGCAGCTTCTTTGGTCATTGAAACCAACACGCCCATACGGTTTGCACCGTGTATATAAGAAGCAACAAAAGGCGCATCCAATCTTTCAAAACGTGTAAGTTCAATTTTCTCGCCAATTGCAGCAAGCTTGTCATTGATCATGTCAGCAACGGTTTCGTTACCAACTTTAGCTTCCTTAAGTTCTTCGGCTGTTTTTACATTATTTGCAATAGCTGCATCAGCAATGGTTTGTACAAATGCTACAAACTCAGGGTTACGGCTTACAAAATCGGTTTCAGCACTAACACATATCACGATACCGCTTTTGTGATCGGGAGTTGTTTGTGCAATGATCACACCTTCTTTGGCTTCGCGGTCGCTGCGTTTTGCGGCAACTTTCTGGCCTTGTTTACGCAACCAGTCGATGGCTGCTTCAAAATCGCCGTTGCTTTCTGTTAATGCTTTGCGGCAATCCAACATACCAGCACCTGTTGTCTGGCGTAATTTATTTATGTCTGCTGCTGTTATTGTTACACTCATGTGAATTAAAAATTAAAAATTAAAAATTAAAAATTCTCAGCGTACAAATTATTATCAATTATACGCTTTCGCTCAATGGTACTTAAATGTACAAGAGTGCGACGCCACTGAAGTTGATAAAAGATTTAATGCCTGGTCCATAAAAAATCAAAACATAATCTTCGCTTCAATCTTCTCCTTTTACCCCTTTAGGGGATAGGGGCGTTCTTATCTTGCACCACCACCACTACCGGCTGGCCTTCTGCCACCCTGGCCCGGACCAGCTACACGACGCTTTGGTTGAGAAGCTACGCCTCTTCCACCACCACGCTTGTTCCTGTCATCGGCACCATCCTGCTTAGCTTCAAAACGTGCTGCTTTTGCTTCTGCACTTTCTTCTGTATCGCTGTGATCATCTTCGTCTTTATTTGCCTGGCGTTCCTGTAAACCTTCAGCGATTGCTGCAGTTAAATAATTAACCACGATAGCGATCGATTTGGTTGCATCATCATTTGCAGGAATAGCAAAATCGATTTTATTAGGATCGCAGTTTGTATCAACCATACCAAATGTGCTGATGCCCAGTTTTCTTGCTTCGGCAAGTGCAATGTGTTCGTGGCCTATATCTACCATGAACAAAGCTGCTGGTACACGGCTGATCTGTGCGATACCACCCAACACTTTTTCCATCTTCTCTTTATCACGGGTAAGGGTTAATTTTTCTTTTTTGGTCAGGCTTTCAGCACTGCCATCAGCCAGCATTTTTTCAATGCTCTGCATTTTCTTAACACTCTTACGTACAGTGTTGAAGTTTGTCAACATACCACCTAACCAACGTTCGGTTACAAATGGCATATTTACACGTTTTGCGCAATCGCTCACAATTTCTTTAGCTTGCTTTTTTGTAGCTACGAACATGATCTTTTTGCCACTGCGTGCAATCGCTTTTAAAGCTGCAGCAGATTCCTGTAAACCTTCTACGGTTTTGTTCAGGTCAATGATATGAATGCCTTTCTTTTCAGCAAAGATGTAAGGCAACATCTTGGGGTTCCACTTTTTCTTTAAATGTCCAAAGTGTACACCTGCTTCTAAAAGTTGCTGTTGTAAGGAAGTATTTTCCATTGTATATGATGTTAACTGTTATTTGTTAATTGTTGTTTGTTAATTGTATGCTGGCAACCGATAAACGATTAACCAACGGCCATTAACGTTTAGAGAACTGGAAGCTTCTTCTTGCTTTCTTACGTCCTGGTTTTTTACGCTCTACAGCACGTGGATCGCGTTTTAATAAACCTGCAGCTTTTAAAGCCGGGCGGTAATCCGGACTTACAGCGATTAAAGCACGGGCTATACCGAGTTTAGTTGCTTCAGCCTGGCCTTTTACACCTCCACCCGTTGCATTAACCACCACATCAAATTTGTCGGATGATTCAACGGTTTTCAAAGGAGCTTCTACCTGGTTTTGTAAATAAACCAGCGGGAAGTAGGTTTTATAGTCTTTGCCGTTCACTGTTATCTTTCCGTCGCCCTTTGAAAGGAAGATACGGGTAACAGCTTCTTTTCTGCGGCCGACTGCGTTTGTTTGTTTTTCCATTTTATTTTTAGCTTTTAGCCTTTAGCTGTTAGCTGTTAGCTAAAGGCTAACGGCTCGCAGCTAACAGCTGTTTTTAGAATTTAAGTTCTTTTGGTTGTTGTGCAGCGTGAGGATGCGCAGCTCCCTGGTATACAAATAATTTTTTGTACATCTGGCGACCCAAACGATTTTTAGGTAACATACCTTTTATTGCTCTTTCGATGATCACTTCAGGCCTGCGTTTCATCAGGTCTTTAGCTACTTCTTCTTTACGGCCACCGGGGTAACCACTAAAGTTGTCATAGATCTTTTCATCCATTTTATTGCCGGTAAGTTTTACCTTTTCGCAATTGGTAACAATGATGAAATCGCCGCAATCAACGTGGGGCGTGTAGTAAGCTTTATTCTTGCCACGAAGAATTGCCGCAATACGGGCACACATACGACCAACGGTTTGATTAGTACCATCCACAACGTACCAGTTGTGAGTAACGGTAGCCTCGTTCGCATGTTTTGTAGTGAAATGTAATTTGCTCATTTTTTATTTTTTTAAGTTTCGTCTTTCGACATTGTCCACAGCCATCCCTGTGGTTTTTAAATTTGGACCGCGAAGGTAATTGCAAACAAGGCTATCTGCCAAAGAAAAAAGGAAGTATTTTTTATCTACCATTCGCAACTTATTGATTTTCAGTAAAAATTTTGACCATTAATTTTAATCATGGTCCATACAGTATAAAAAAGCAGCCCCTTTTGAGGGCTGCCTGGGTTCAATTGATCAAATTATTACTCTTTAGCAAACTGTTTTACAAAGCTATTCTTACCATTTGAGAGCCTTATATAATATATGCCGTTGCTGAACTGGGAAATATTTACCGGCATGGAATTGCTCCCTTGTTCCAGCACAATATCTCTTACATACAACTGTCGGCCAGATGCATCTGTAATGCTCAATATTGAAGGACCGGCCATGCCATTTGTTTGCACCTGCAATACTTCTTTTACCGGGTTTGGAAATATCAACAGCTGTATATCTTTTTTATTGAGATGTATGGCAACAACCTGGCTGTTGGAATACTGCCCGTCAATATCCACCGTCTGCAGGCGATAAAAAATAGTGGAGGCATTTTGCAGAACAGCAGGTAACATATCATTATAATTGTACGAAAGCGGAACACTTGAATTACCCGCAGCACTAACATTATCAATATCTGTAAAATTTATTCCGTCTGTGCTTCTCTGGATAATATAATGTTTGCTGTTTTGCTCATATTGGGTTTGCCATTGCAGTTTAACATTACTGTTATTGTTTACCGCTGTAAACGAGGTAAGTTTCACAGGCAGCGCAACGCTGTGAAGGATCAGAATTTCAAGATCTGTGAGGGCCCGGTTATAAATTCTGAACTCATCAAGTTTGCCATTAAGTCCATTATACTGTGGTGGTGTTTGCCCATTAAAAAACATAGAACCAAACCTGGCAGGGAAATTATAAACAGGTGTAAATGTGCCTGTAGCTGTTGTTGCATTTAAAACACCATTTATATAAATCTTCATAACCGCGCCTGCCCGTACACAGGCAACGTGTTTCCAAACGCCAACTGCAAAGCCGCCATTGGTACTTCCAACAGAGCTGTTTTTAAAATTAAACTGAATTTGAGGAAAGCCATTGGCATTCCAGAACCAAACGCCGGGGCCGCCATAATTTAAATTATTATCATAAAAACCGCCGGTATGCACAAAAGGACTGTTGGCATAAACAGAAAAATCAATCGTAAAATCCTGGTTGGTGCCAAAGCTAAGGTTAGCATTAACCGGGTGTGTGGCATATTGTGGTACAGTGCTGGAGGGATTGGCAAAAGCCATTGCTGTGTTTGCAACATTTCTGTAATTGCTGGTAACAGTTGAGCCAACGTTGGTACCGTGAATAGCGTTAGGACTGGCATCAATATAATTACCATCCATGCGCCAGTAAGCCATTAGTCCGGCTGTGGGTTGGGCTGTTGCAGGCACCAGGCATACGCATGCTAATGCTGTAAGTAGAAAAACTTTCATGCTTAAGGGTTTTATTAGTAAATAAGAATTGAGGGTTGCAGTTATCGTTGTTTATGCGGCTTTCAGGGTATTAAAATAATTGGCAGCTTCAGTTCGGTTCCGGACTTTTAATTTCTTGTAAATGCTCTTGCAATGCTTTTTTATGGTATTGATATTTACCTTTTGCATGGCCGCCATTTCTTTATACAGTAATCCTTTTGACAATAAAGACAGTATAACCAGTTCTTTTGCTGTCAATAATTTCTCCTGTAGTTTGCTCATTTTGGTTTTTAAAATTAGGATGAACATCAATGCCAAACAATGGCTCTTTTGTGTACCACCAACTTCTATACAAATATAGCACTAACGGTGTAGAGTAGCTCAGGGTAATTAAACGGTAAATAACCGGGGTGAAAAAACGGTACCTATCGGT
>Ga0207639_10002673_pt1 | contig 11973 bp, 11 predicted proteins | sample KBSCornC32_FD_184299 | JGI IMG/M metagenome (GOLD analysis project Ga0207639, IMG submission 184299) | Corn rhizosphere microbial communities from Kellogg Biological Station, Michigan, USA - KBS Corn C3-2 (SPAdes) (version 2) | ecosystem: Host-associated > Plants > Roots > Rhizosphere > Soil ...
CGTGGCGACAGGCACCCCGACGCGCCGCCGCGCGCGCCGCTGATGGCAAGCCGCGACCTGCCGGCCGCGATCGAACTCTCCATCGTCGAAGCCGCTCCGGTCAGCGAGCCTGCAAACGAGCCGCCGATGGCCTATGTCTCGCCCGTGCGCGACACCACGCATGAGGACCGTCCCCGTCCCCTGCCGCGCTCGCCCGAGCCGTTAAGCGATTCCGACCTAGGTTGGGTGCGGGGCTTGCTGTCCGAACGCGGCGACAAGCCGGTCACGGACGACGCGACGCCCGCGCGGCCCTCGGAAGGCTCGCTCCTCGCGATGGTCGATCGCTTCGAGCAGGGCGTGTCGCGCCGCATCGCGCTGATCGACTCGGCGAGCGCGATCGCTCGCGTCGAGGGTGATGCCGCCCCGGCCGCGCCCGCCGCCGCCAATCCCGAAACGCCCGTGGACGAGGCGCAGGAGATGGACGACGCGCTGGACGCGGCGCTCGAAACGCTCAGGAAGCTGTCCACCAGGGTGGGCTGAGCTACCATGCCTCGATGGTGAGAATGGAGAGCGCGAGTCGCGCCTCCTCCTCGCCGGCCGACAGGATGCCGTCCACACCGATGTCGGCCACGATATGACCCGGAATGGCGAAGTCGGCATCCGGCAGCATCGCCGCCAGTGCCTCCGCGCGAACCGCCGCATCGCCGCCGTGCAGAATCAGGATGATCCCGTGCCGCGCGCCGACGAACGTCGCGCTCGCCCAGGGGGTCAGCGTCGCGTCCGCGACCGCGCAATCCCCGCCCGCCTTGTCGATCAGCGCCGCGATCAGCCTGCCATGGCAATCGCGCCGCACCGGACGCGGCGAACTGGGCAGGATCGAATCGGGCGGACGACGCAGCAGCCGATACCGTTTGCCGGCCGGCAGGGCCGGGAGCGCGGGAAACAAAGCGCGGGCGTTCATGCGCGGCCTCCCTGCGCGGCGCTGCCCGCATGGGATGCGATATAGTGCGACAGGCGGCGGCACATGCGTTCGGTCGGCTCGCGGCCGTTGCGCATGTCGAACACGATGCGCGGGTCGCGCACCGCGTTGCGGCCGAAGCGCGTCGGCGCCATGCCCGTTTCGCGCAGGAAGGATTCAACGGTTCTGAGCATGGTCATGGGCGGTCACTCCGTTTGTGATTCGATAGGAAGTTCCCTATTTGTTCTTTTTCAAATCCTACTTGTCTAGGATTTTTCCTATCCTATATGTGCCGATATGGATGAAGCGTCACCGCGCGAGACTTTGGACCGGCTGATCGGGGAACGGGGCACCAGCTATGGTGCTCTATCGGCGCTGTTGCATCGAAATCCCGCCTATATTCAACAATATGTCAAGCGCGGCACGCCCCGAAAACTGGATGAGGAGGACCGCCGTACGCTTGCGCGCTTCCTGGGTGTGGAGGAGCATCTGCTCGGCGGGCCGGACGAGCCGCCGCCCCCGCATGCCGCGCCCCGGAAAAATAGGAATAATCCTATCGTGGTCGTGCCGCGCCTGTCACTCGGTGCCTCGGCCGGCGCGGGGTCGCTCGACCAGGACGAGGCGGCGGCGGACGCCTTTGCCTTCAATGAACGCTGGCTGCGCGATCTGGGCGGACGGCCGGGCAGCCTTTCCATCATCCGCGTCGATGGCGAATCGATGGCCCCCACGCTGGGCCATGGCGACGACATCATGGTCGATCGCAGCGACGGCGCGGAACGGCTGCGGGACGGCATTTACGTGCTCCGCCTCGACGACATGCTGATGGTGAAGCGGGTCGCCATGACCCTGCGGCGGGGCTGTTTTTCGATCCGCAGCGACAATCCCGCCTATCCAAGCTGGGAGGACATCGACCCCGCTGGTGTCGCGATCGTCGGCCGCGTTATCTGGGCGGCGCGCAAGATCGGATAAACGCCGCAGAATCTTGTTGCATCGCAGCAAGGATCGCGGTTTCATGCGCCCGTGATAACCGCAGCCCTGCATCATAGGACGGCCTACCACTACAACCGGGCGATCCGGCTGGGTCCGCAGGTCATCCGTCTCCGTCCGGCGCCGCACAGCCGCACCAAAATCCCGAATTATTCGCTGAAGATCGAACCGGCGAACCATTTCCTGAACTGGCAGCAGGATCCGCACGGCAACTGGCTGGCGCGCGTCGTCTTTCCCGATCCGGTCGATCATTTCTCGATCGAGGTCGACCTGATCGCCGACATGGCGGTCATCAACCCGTTCGATTTCTTCGTCGAGCCTTATGCGGAGGACTATCCCTTCGCCTATGACGAGTCGATCGCGGGCGACCTCGCCGCCTATCATGGGCTGGAACCGCAGGACGCGCTGTTCGAGTCGCTGGTGGCCGAGTTGCAGGGCTTTCGGGGCCGCACGGTGGATTTCCTGGTCGAGGTGAACAGCCGGGTCCAGCAGAAGATCGGCTATGTCATCCGTATGGAAACGGGCGTGCAGACGCCCGAAGAGACACTGCAGATCGGCACCGGCTCCTGCCGCGATTCCGCGTGGCTGCTCGTGCAGTTGCTGCGTCGGCTGGGCTTTGCGGCACGCTTCGTGTCGGGCTATTCGATCCAGTTGGTCGCGGACGTGGAGCCGGTCGAGGGTCCGAAGGGCGTCACGCAGGACGTGGTCGATCTTCACGCCTGGGCGGAGGCCTATGTGCCCGGCGCCGGCTGGATCGCGCTCGACGCCACGTCCGGCATGTTCGCGGGCGAGGGTCACATCCCGCTCGCCGCGACCCCCCACTTCCGCTCCGCCGCGCCGATCAGCGGAATGGCCGAGCCGGCCGAGGTCAATTTCGCCTTCGAGATGAGCGTGTCGCGCATCGCCGAAGCGGTCCGCATTACCAAGCCCTTTACCGAAAGCCGCTGGGACGCGCTGATGGCGCTGGGCGACAGGGTCGAGGCTGACCTGATCGCGCAGGATGTGCGCCTGACCACCGGCGGCGAGCCGACCTTCGTCGCCGTCGATGACCCGGAGGCGCCCGAGTGGAACGGCGACGCCGTCGGTCCGACCAAGGCGATCTACGCCGACCAGTTGATCCGTCGTCTGCGCGAACGCTTTGCCCCCGGCGCGCTGCTGCACCATGGGCAGGGCAAATGGTATCCGGGGGAGAGCCTGCCGCGCTGGGGCTATTCGCTCTACTGGCGCACCGATGGCGTGCCGGTGTGGCGCGACCAGAGCCTGATCGCCGGCTCCACCCTGCCGCCGAAGACGGAGGAAGAGGCCGGCACCACGCCCACCCTTGCCGTCGGTGTCGCGCAGCAATTCCTGCTCGCCACGGCGGAGGCGCTGGGCGTCGACACCGATTTCGTCGATGCGGTCTATGAGGATGCGCTGGCCTGGTCGGTCAAGGAAGCCGAACTGCCCGATAATGTCTCGCCCACCGATCCCAAGATCGACGACCCGGAGGAGCGCAGCCGCATCGTGCGCGCGTTCGAGCGCGGCCTGTCCAATCCGGTCGGCTATGTCCTCCCCATCCAGCGGTGGAACAGCAAGGTCGAACCCGTACCCCGCTGGAAGAGCGAGAAGTGGAAGGTCCGGCGCGGCGTCCTCTTCGCGGTGCCCGGTGACAGCGCGCTGGGCTATCGCCTGCCGCTGGGCGCGCTGCCCTATGTTCCGCCCGCCGATTTCCCCTATATCCACCCGCGCGACACCAGCGAACCGCGCGAACCCTTGGCGGATTTCCGGTCGCAGTTTCAGGCCAGGATGCCGGACGGCGATCCGGGGCAGGGCGTCGATCTCGCGACGCGCACCCGCACCGACAAGGAACAGCGCGCCGAGAAAGTCTCCGCCGCCGAGGGCGGGCATGACGCGCAGGAGCGGGTCGAGCAGCGGATCATCGACGGCGCGGTCCGCACCGCGATTACCGTGGAGCCGCGCGAAGGCTATCTCTCCGTTTTCATCCCGCCGGTCGAGACGCTGGACGATTTCCTGGAACTGGTCGCCGACATCGAGGCGACCGCGGAGCGCACGCGCATCCCGGTCCGCATCGAGGGCTATCCGCCGCCGCCGGACCCGCGCCTCCGGGTGCTCAAGATCACCCCCGACCCCGGCGTCATAGAGGTCAACATCCACCCCGCCACCAGCTGGCGCGAACAGGTGGACATCACCACGGCGGTCTATGAGGAAGCGCGGCAGGTCGGGCTGACCGCCGACAAGTTCATGGTCGACGGCCGTTCGATCGGCACGGGCGGCGGCAATCATCTCGTCATGGGCGGCGCCAGCCTGGCCGACTCGCCCTTCATCCGGCGCGGCGACCTGCTCAAGAGCCTCGTCCTCTACTGGCAACGGCATCCGGCGCTCAGCTATCTTTTCTCCGGCCTGTTCATCGGCCCAACCAGCCAAGCGCCCCGCATCGACGAGGCACGGCACGACGCGCTCTACGAACTGGAAATCGCGCTAGCGCAGATTCCGGGGCCGGAAGTCGAGTTACCGCCCTGGAAGCTCGACCGGCTGATGCGCAACCTGCTGGTCGATGTCACCGGCAATACGCACCGCACCGAAATCTGCATCGACAAGCTGTTTTCGCCCGATGGCCCCACGGGCCGCCTCGGCCTCGTTGAATTTCGCGGGTTCGAGATGCCGCCGGACGCGCAGATGAGCGTGGCGCAGCAGTTGCTGCTGCGCGCGCTGGTCGCTTGGTTCTGGCGCGAGCCGCAGCAGGGTAGGCTGGTCCGCTGGGGCACCAGCCTGCACGACCGGTTCCTGCTGCCGCATTTCGTCTGGACCGATTTCCTCGATGTGCTGAACGACCTGCGGCAGGCGGGCTATGATTTCGATCCCGCCTGGTTCGAGGCGCAGCGCCAGTTCCGCTTCCCCGTGCACGGCACGATCGAGGCGGGCGGCGTTTCTCTTGAAATCAGCCACGCGCTCGAACCCTGGCATGTGCTGGGCGAGACGGGCGCGATCGGCGGCACGGTGCGCTACGTTGACAGTTCGACCGAGCGCGTGCAGGTGCGCGCCACCGGCCTCGTTCCCGGTCGCCACATCATTTCGTGCAACGGCCGCCGCGTGCCGATGCAGGGCACCGCGACGCAGGGCGAGGGCGTGGCGGGGGTTCGCTACAAGGCGTGGGAGCCGGCCAACTGCCTCCACCCCTATCTCAAGGCCAATGCGCCGCTGACCTTCGACGTACTCGACAGCTGGAGCGGCCGGTCGCTGGGCGGCTGCGTCTATCATGTCGCGCATCCGGGCGGGCGCAACTACGACATCGTGCCCGTCAACGACCTGGAGGCGGAAGCCCGCCGCCGCGCGCGGTTCCAGGACTATGGCCACACCCCTGGCCCGGTCGAGATGCCGCCGGAGGAACAGCCGGGCGAATTCCCCGTGACGCTGGACCTGCGGACCTTCGGCGGCCACTAGAGCGAAATGACATCAGACGGAATCATGCCCCCTCCGTTCGCTTGACACGAACGGATCAACCAAATGTCATCAGGCGCTAGTCACTTGAATCCGAAGTTCGGTTCATTGTTTTTTGGCAGAAGCGCCTGACCCAGGCGCGGATTTCGTCTGCGGATTTGGTCCATTCGTAGGATCTGGGATTTTCGTTGTGCGTCTGGATGCACGCGACGATGTCGACCTCGAGTTCGGCGGTAGATCGATGAACACCGCATTGTGGCTGCTTGCGCGTCAGCTCGGCGAACCAGCGCTCCACCTGATTGAACCAGGATGCCGAAATGGGGCTGAGGTGCACGCGCCAATGCGGTCGGCGCGCCAGCCACGCCTTGATCTTCGGGGTCTCATGGGTGGCATGGTTGTCCATCACCAAATGTACGTCCGGGCCCTCGGGCATCGCGGCATCAATCCGCTTGAGGAAATCGAGGAACTCGGTTGCCCGATGGCGCTTGTGGCATTTTCCGATCACGGCGCCGGTGGCAACGTCGAGCGCGGAGAACAGAGATGTCGTGCCATCGCGGATGTAGCCATGGCGCCGCTCGGGCACGCCCCGCGCCATGGCAAGACCGGCTGCTCGCGATCCAGTGCCTGAATCCGGCTCTTTCGTTCACGGACAACATTATCGCCCGGTTCGGCGGCGATATGTAAGAGCCGTTTGGAAATGCGCCTTTGGCGCATCCGCACCGGGCCACATCCGATACCGTTCGTGGGCGGTCCGCACGATATTCGTCGGTCAGCCCCGCAATGCCATCTTTTACAAACCGCCGTCGCCATTTGCCTGCAGGGTGCTCGTGGACACCGAGACGTTGGCAACTTCCTTACTCTGAAGCCCTTCGGCACACGGCAAGGCCATTCGACAGAGAACGTCAAGTCCAATGCAAGGCATGGAAACGCCCGGTACAGTCACGGATGTCGCGCCTTCGCTGCGGATTTGCCGGCTGAGCAGTGTACGGATGCGCCAATAGCCATGTTTCCGCCGTGACGCGGACGGTCTTCGAATTACAGATCGAACCCGGTTCGTTACCGCCCCATCTTTCGCTGCGTTTTGCCATAGCGCAACTTCCGCGTCCCCGGCTTTCCCTCGCTGGCTCGCCCTCTTGGCGCCGCCACCTGCTGTTCGTGCGGGAGGCCAAGCTCATCCGCCTCCAGCTTCCGGATTTCGTCGCGAATCCGCCCGGCTTCCTCAAACTCTAGATCCGCCGCCGCCGCGCGCATCTTCTTCTCCAGATCCTCGATATAGGCGCGCAGATTGTGGCCTACCAAATGCGGTGCGTCGTCGATGCCCGTGTCGATCGTCACCTGGTCCTTCGAGGCGACGTGGGCGATGATGTCGCCGATGTTGCGTTTGATGGTCGCGGGCGTGATGCCATGGAGCGCGTTATAGGCCTGCTGCTTCTCGCGCCGGCGACTGGTCTCGCCCAGCGCGCGTTCCATGCTGCCCGTCATCCGGTCGGCGTAAAGGATCACGCGGCCCTCGACGTTGCGCGCGGCGCGGCCGATGGTCTGGATCAGCGACGTTTCGGAGCGCAAAAATCCCTCCTTGTCCGCATCCAGAATCGCGACCAGCCCGCATTCGGGAATGTCCAGCCCCTCGCGCAGCAGGTTGATCCCGATCAGCACGTCATAGACGCCGAGGCGGAGGTCGCGGATGAGTTCGATGCGTTCCAGCGTTTCCACGTCGCTGTGCATGTAGCGGACCTTCAGCCCCGCCTCGTGCATATATTCGGTGAGGTCCTCCGCCATGCGCTTGGTCAACGTGGTGACGAGGGTGCGATAGCCCTTCGCGGCGGTCAGCCGGGCCTCGTTGATGAGGTCGTCGACCTGGTCCTCCACCGGCTTGATCTCGACCGGCGGGTCGATGAGGCCGGTGGGGCGGATGACCTGTTCGGCGAAGACGCCGCCCGATTGCTCCATCTCCCATCCGCCGGGCGTGGCGGACACGGCGATGGTCTGCGGCCGCATCACGTCCCATTCGTTGAAGCGCAGCGGGCGGTTGTCGATGCAGCTGGGCAGGCGGAAGCCATATTCGGCCAGCGTGATCTTGCGGCGGTGATCGCCCTTCGCCATCGCGCCGATCTGCGGAATGGTCTGGTGGCTTTCGTCGACGAAGAGGATCGCGTTTTCGGGCAGATATTCGAAGAGCGTCGGCGGCGGCTCGCCGGGGAGGCGGCCGGTCAGGAAGCGGCTGTAATTTTCGATGCCGTTGCAGGCGCCGGTCGCGGCGATCATCTCCAGGTCGTAGTGGGTGCGTTGTTCGAGGCGTTGCGCTTCGAGCAGGCGGCCTTCCGCGACCAGTTCCTTGAGGCGTTCGGTGAGTTCATGTCTGATCGCGTCCGACGCCTGTTTCATGGTGGGGCCGGGGGTTACATAGTGGGAGTTGGCGAAGACGCGGACGTGGGCCAGCTTCGCGCCGGTTTTCCCGGTCAGCGGATCGAATTCCGCGATCTCCTCGATGTCGTCGCCGAAGAAGCTGACCCGCCACGCCATATCCTCATAATGGCTGGGAAATATCTCCAGATTATCGCCGCGCACGCGAAAGGTGCCGCGCGTAAAGGCCGCGTCGTTTCGCTTATACTGGAGCCCCACCAGCTTGCGGATGATTTCGCGCTGATCGACGACATCGCCTTTCTTGAGGTCAAAGATCATCGCCGAATAGGTCTCCACCGACCCGATGCCGTAGAGGCAGGAGACCGACGCGACGATGATGACGTCATCCCGTTCGAGCAGCGCGCGGGTGGCCGAATGGCGCATCCGGTCGATGCTCTCGTTCACGCTCGACTCCTTTTCGATATAGGTGTCGGAGCGCGGCACATAGGCTTCGGGCTGGTAATAGTCGTAATAGCTGACGAAATATTCGACCGCATTGTCCGGAAAGAAGCTCTTGAACTCGCCATAGAGCTGCGCCGCGAGGATCTTGTTCGGGGCGAGGATCAGCGCGGGCCGCTGCACCGCCTCGATCACCTTGGCCATGGTGAAGGTCTTGCCCGAGCCGGTGACGCCGAGCAGCACCTGGTTGCGCTCGCCCGCCTCCACCTGCTCCACCAGATCGGCGATGGCGGTGGGCTGGTCGCCCGACGGGCTATATTCGCTGACCAGCGTGAACGGCTTGCCACCCTCGATCTTGTCGGGCCGCGCGGGACGATGGGGAATGAAGGATTGGCCGGTCTCCGGCTCGTCGAGCGTGGTGCGGATCTGGATTGCCATGGCGGCAATATGGCGATGGGGGCGGGGCGGGGCAACCGGGGACGGGGAACAAAAAGGGGGCGGTTGAAGGATAGTTGCGCGCCGCCCGGCCTCTTTTGACCGCGGTCAAATCCCGCCGCGCGATTCGCCGCCACAGTCGTGCCATCCCAACCGAAGGACGCCCGACATGACAGACATCATCGCCCACTGGCCCTTGTACATCGTGATCTCCGGCATGTTCGCCTTCATGGTGGTGCTGGTGACGGCATCGATCGAGGATGCGATGCGGCCGCGCAGATAGCAGCGCCCCGCCCGGCGCCGCGCGGAGCGCCTGCTGACTTTCCCCGGCGGACGTGCCATGAAGCGGCATGGATTTGGTTCAGCAGCGGTGCCATGATTGCCTGGTGCGCGACACGTCGCTGTGCTCCAGCCTGAGCGATGGCGAACTGGTCGCGCTGAGCCAGATGGGCCGCCGGCGCACCGTGCCCGCCGGGCAGGTTGTGACCTGCGCCGGCGACCCCGTCACCAGCTATGCCAATGTGGTGAGCGGCGCGTTGAAGGTCGCGGCGTCTACCGCCGATGGCCGCGAGCAGATCGTCGGCCTGCTGTTCCCCGGCGATTTCATGGGCCAGCTTTTCGCCGACGAAGCCTCGCTCACCATCACCGCGCTGACGCCGACCGACCTGTGCAGCTTTCCCCGCGTCGGCTTCGAGCGGCAGCTCGATTGCCATGCGCGGATGGAGCGCATGCTGCTGGAGCGAACCGCCGCGTCGCTGAACGAAGCGCGCGAGCGGATGCTGGCGCTGGCGCGGAAAAACGCGGGGGAGCGGGTGGCGGGGTTTATCATGCAACTGGCGCGCCATGCGGGGACGCGCAATGCGGAGGGGGGCGTCGAGGTGACGATCCCGATCAGCCGGGGGGAGATGGCGGCGTTTCTTGGGCTGACGATCGAGACGGTGAGCCGGCAGTTGACGCGCTTGAAGGCGGCGGGGCTGGTGGATTTTGTGAAGGCGGAGCGGCGGTTGGTTGTGGTGGATATGCGGGGATTGGAAGGGGTGGCGGAGACGGGGTGAGGGGTGGAGGCGAAGAAGGCGTTGCGCGACACAGAATGCGCGGTCAGTCCTCTGCTGCTTCCCCTACTTCCATCTTATGGCGTCTTTCGAGATGGGCGGATAGATTCTCGGCTTGTCGCCATAGCGTTTCTGGAGAGCTATCTCTCTTCTATCGACATCGAAGGATTCCACATCCACCTCTTCGGGGTAGGCGAAACTGGCGTCGAAACGCTTTCCGGTGACTTCATATTCCATCACCGACCAGCGTTTGCCTGGTTCCTGGGCATACCAAGCGTCCTCAACGGCCGCGATGAAGTCTTGGTCGTAATCAAAATATCGTACAGAATTACCTTCGTCCCTGAATATGGAAGCACCAATAACACCTTCAAAGACTTCGATATAAATATAAAGTCCATCGGGATTTCCACCCACGAGGCGCGTGGCCTCCTCGCCGATCGCCGCAATAAGTGGTCCCAATTCTTCAAATTCCTTGCCGGCCATTGTGCGTTTCCTTCTTTTCGTTGGGGAACTCTCGGCTTGTCTTTTTCCCGTCGATTGTCCATTCGACGGTGAGAGTATAGGGTCGGATGGAAACGCCCCGATAGTGCGGGACGATGTTGATGGAGACCGGGTGTCCCGTCCGGTCGGACTTGGCCCAGCTTGTTTCGAGGTTGTTGTAGCGACCCCGGTTGAAACTGGCGTCCTGCGCAAAGTGGTTGAACCATTCGCGTGGCCCCCCGAAGCGAGCAGCGACAAAATGGCCGCCATCGTCAGTGGGAAGCCGATCCGCACCGCCTGCCTCCCGCTGGAGACGTTTTGACCGGCGCTCCGGCCGTGAAGTGTCCAGTTCACCATAGATTCTTCGTGGCCTCAGCGCGGAGTCGATATCATAATGATAGCCGTTTGCGGTCCTTGTCGTTATCTCGCTATCCAACTGCGCCGTGACGGACGGGACATGCGCGATATTGGGCGGAAATTTCCCGCCATGCGTCTCCATATAGAAGGCGAGATTCATGAAGTTCGTGCGGGACGCTTTGCCTACGTCCAGATAGGCCTGCGTGGGTACTATCAGACGCTGGCCGAGTTTGAGCCGTGCATCCGTCGGCAGGTCGTTCAGGCGGGCAAGGTCGGATGGCGTCAGCCCTTTTCGTTTGGATGCGATCCTCGTCAGCGAATCGCCAGCCTGCGCCACATAGACGCTGTGGTTTGTCGGATAGCGCGGGTCGAAGCGGCGGAACGGGTTTTGTCGCGTGGCCCGTCTCGGCGGCGTCCGTCCACGTGCGTCCTGTGGCACGCGCGCCATGCCGGCACGAGGTTGCGCAGGGTCCGAACCGGAGGAATAGCTGCCGCCGCCGGCGAAGGTGAAGCGACCGTCGTCAGGATCATGCCAGGGGTTGAACTTGACCTCCAGATCAAGTCGTCGACCTGTCCTGAGATAGAATGCAAAAGCGGATTGCGGTCGTTCGTCCGATCGGTCGTCTTCGATCATCGTGGCTGACTCCCCATAATGCAGGAGTAGCCTCTTTATGCAGCTATTTTAGAACAAATAAAGAACATTGATCCGTTCTGGATCAACCTCCCCCCAACACATTGATCGTAAACGCGATCACCCCCAGATTAAACACGAACGCGGCCAGGCAGTGGAACAGCACCGTCTGGCGGATGGCGCTGCTGTTGACCGCGACGTCGGACGTCTGGAACGTCATGCCCAGCGTGAAGGCGAAGTAGAGGAAGTCCCAGTAGCGCGGCTCGGGCGTTTCGGGGAAGTCGAGGCCGCCGCTGTCCTCGCCATGATCGTTGGCGAGGTAGAAGATATGGGCATAGTGCATCGCATAGACAGTGTTGGAAAAGAGCCAGGCGAGCGCCAGCGTCGCCAGCACCAGCGCGATCACGCCGTCGCCGATGCGGCCATGCTGCATCACCTCCACCCCCACCGCGACGAGGACGACGCTGGTCACGATGGCGGTGAGCAGCAGCATGACGCCGCGATTGGCATCGTTGGCGGCGGCGTTGCGGCGCATCGTGGCGGGCGGAATGCCGAGCAACGGCCAGACCGAGAGGAGGAAGGCGAGCGCGGCCACATCGAACCCCGCCATCGCCGCCACATGCCAGCGCAGCAGGACGGCGAGCGGCAGGATGCTGGCCAGCAGGAGGAGGAACATGCCGTAGCGCCAGGGGAAGATCGTGGGTCGGTTCATGCGGCGCATAGAGCGGGGAAAGGGGGCGGGGCGCAAGGGGCGTGATGTGGGGGGGGGCAAGAGTGAAGGGGACGAATATTTCTCTCCGTTCGGGCGAAGCGAAGTCGAAGTCCCGATCCGGGCGAAGGCGAGGGCGCGGAGG
>Ga0207639_10002677_pt1 | contig 11961 bp, 10 predicted proteins | sample KBSCornC32_FD_184299 | JGI IMG/M metagenome (GOLD analysis project Ga0207639, IMG submission 184299) | Corn rhizosphere microbial communities from Kellogg Biological Station, Michigan, USA - KBS Corn C3-2 (SPAdes) (version 2) | ecosystem: Host-associated > Plants > Roots > Rhizosphere > Soil ...
ACACCGCCGAGTCGCTGATGGCCTGCTTGGACGGCTGGCCGTCGGAGCCCTTGGGGTGGAACGCGTCGAACAGCGCTGTGCGCAGCGCTTCGGTCTGTTCGTTGGTCAGCGTCTCGGAGCGGATCTGCACGGTTTCCGAAGCGCCGCTGCCGACGACGACGACCGATTCGGGCGCCTTGCCGATGGTTTTGCTGAAGACGTCCTCGACTTGCTGGGTGCTGACGGTGCCGTTCTGCCCTGCGGCGGGCATCGACACCTTGGTGCCGCCCTCGAAGTCGATGCCGAAGGTGAAACCGCGCAGCAGGATGCTGGCGACCGCGACCAAGACGATCAGGCCACTGATCGAGTACCACATCTTGCGCCTGCCGATGACCTCGAACGCGCCGGTGCCGGTGTAAAGCCGGACGAAGAAGCCGTGCTTGGGCGCTTCGGCCGGCATGTCCTCGAGGTCGGGCGCTTCGACGGCGCCGGATTCGGTCGCGTCAGATGTGTGTTTAGCCATCGGACTATCCCCGTCCCGTCGCATGCGCCGCGGCACGTCGCTCGCGCGCGATCTGTTGCACCGCGCCGAGCCCGTTGAACGCAGGCTTGGCCAGCGTCGGCGACTTCGATGCCAGATACACCAGCGGCCACGTCACCAGGAACACCACGACGACGTCGAGGATCGTGGTCAGGCCCAGGGTGAACGCAAAGCCCTTGACCTGGCCGACCGCGAGGAAATAGAGCACCGCAGCCGCCAGGAAGGTGACCGCGTTGCCGGACAGGATCGTCTTGCGCGCCCTGGCCCAACCGCGTGGAACCGCCGAGCGGAACGAACGCCCTTCGCGTATCTCATCTTTGATGCGTTCGAAGAACACCACGAATGAGTCCGCTGTCGTACCTATACCGATGATCAGACCTGCGATGCCTGCCAGGTCGAGCGTGTAGTTGATGTATCTGCCCAGCAGCACCAGGATCGCGAAAACCATTGCGCCGGAAGCGACTAGCGACAATGCCGTCAGCAATCCAAGCACCCTGTAGTAGAGCAGGGAGTACAGAAGCACCGCCGCAAGGCCGATCGCGCCCGCGATCAGGCCGGCCCGCAGCGACGACAAACCCAATGTGGCCGACACAGTTTCGGCCTCCGAGGATTCGAACGACAGCGGCAGCGAGCCGTACTTGAGCACGTTGGCCAGTTCACGTGCTGAGTCGGCGGTGAACCGACCGGTGATCTGCGTACGTCCGCCCGGGATGGCCTCCTGGATCTCCGGTGCGCTGACCACCTTGGAGTCGAGCACGAAGGCGGTCTGGGTGCCGACGTTGGCCGCGGTGAAGTCGGCCCAGATCCGCGACGCCTGATCGTTGAACTCCAGGGTCACGACGTACTCGCCGCGCTGCTGGTCGAGTCCGGAATCGGCGTTCTTGATCTGCTCGCCCTTGATGATCGCCTTGTCGAGCAGATAGACCTGCTTGCCGTCCTGCGAGCAGGTGACCAACGGCAGATTCGGGTCGTCGTTGCCGGCCAGCACGTCTTCTTCGTTGCAGCGGGTGGCCTGGAACTGTAGCGCCAGGATCTGGATCTGCTGCTCGGCGCTCTGCCGCAACTGCTTCTCGTCGGCGATGCGCTGCGCCAGCGTCTGCTTCTCAGCGGGCGGCGGCGCGCCCGGCGCGGGCGGAGCGCCGGGTCCGGGCGGCCGCGGTGGGGCCGGCGTCGGCGGCGGTTCCTGCGGATAGGGCCGCGGCTGTGGTGCCGGGGTCTCCGCGGGAGCGGCCGGAGGCGGTGCCTGTTCGGCCGGTGGGGACACGGGCGCGCCGGGCTGGGCAGGGGCGACGGGCGGCAGGCCGGGTGCGCCTGGCCCTCCTGGCGGCGCGTTCGGCGGCGCGTCGGCGGGTGGCTGCTGGGCCTGCCCCTGTGCAGGAATCACGTGGATGACGGGCCTGATGTACAGCCGGGCCGTCTGGCCCAGGTTGCGCGCCTCGCTGCTGTCATTGCCCGGCACCGTGATGACCAGGTTGGACCCGTCGATGATGACCTCGGACCCGGACACGCCGAGGCCGTTCACGCGAGCGCTGATGATCTGCTGCGCCTGGTTGAGTGCCTCGCGCGTGGGCGCGGAGCCATCCGGTGTGCGTGCGGTCAGCGTTACGCGGGTGCCGCCCTGCAGGTCGATACCGAGCTTGGCCTTGGCCTGCTTGTCGCCGGTCAGGAACACCAGTAGGTATACACCGACGAGCAACACCAAAAAGAGCGTCAGGTAGCGGGCAGGGTGCACCGGCGCCGAAGACGATGCCACGTTCTCAGGGTCTCCTTCGAGATCAGTTCGTCAGCACCGCAAAGGGTACGTGCTTGTGCTGAGTCGTCAGCCGTCAGTCTTGCTGTTCGGGCTATCGGTGATCTCGGTAGCGGTCGATTCGCGAGCCTCGTAGTCGAGATCGGTGCCCTTGTTGTCGTCGACTTCGTCTTCATCGATGTCGTCGACGATGCGATCACGCACCGCCAGCTTCATCCAGGTGGTCACGACGCCGGGCGCGATCTCCAGGTCGACGGTGTCGTCGGAGATGCCGGTGATGGTGGCCTGCAGACCCGACGTGGTGTGCACGCGATCGCCGACGCTCAGCGAATTCTGCAGGTCAATGGTGGCCTGCATTGCTTTCTTCTGGCGCCGCGACGCGAAGAACATGAACGCGCCCAGAATGATGATGAGGGGCAGGAAGACGACCAAATCCATGGCAAAAACTGTCTTTCGTATCGGTCTTGTGGCAGGCCTCCAGACCGCAGGTCACGGGCCTCGTCGTTGACCAGTGTGCCATTGCCGACGCCGACGGCCGAGTCCCCGGTCGCCCGCGACCTGCTGTTAGCGTCGCTAGGTGCTCGGACACATCGGCATCAACGTCCCTGACCTGGATGCCGCGAGGCGGTACTACGGCGCCGTAATGCCGCTGGTCGGATTCGAAGTGTTCCTCGATGCCGACGACGAGTTCGCCTACCGCCCGATGGCAGGTAAGCCCGGCACCTACCTCTTCTTCTACCCGTCCGCAGAGCAGTCCCGGTACTCGCGACATCGGACCGGCCTCCAACACCTCGCATTCATGGTGCGGACCCGCTCGGCGGTGAATGCCGTCCACACCGCCGTCACCGAGCTCGTGGCGCAGTCCGGCGGGCGTGTGTTGCACGCGCCGCAGGTCTTTCCCCAATATCGGCAGCCTTACTTCTCGACCTTCTGGCTCGACCCGTGGGGCTTGATGCTCGAAGCGGTGTGCCATCACGATCGCGACTGACCCCGCTCAACGAAATCCGTTGCGACAATGCCGTCCGGCCAACGGTTCCCGTATTAGGTGGCGTAGTTTTCGACGGATTGGTGTGTGCAGAGACTAGGCTCAAACGGCAACGCGGCAACGTGATGCTGCTCCTCGCGTGCGCAGCGTCCAACCACCGGTATCAGGAGGCTTCATTGAGCACCCTCGAGCAAAGCCGCTACCTCGCCACCGCGATTCCCGGTCCACGGTCACAGGAGCTGATCGACCGTAAGAGCGCCGCGGTGTCACGCGGGGTCGGCACCACGATGCCCGTCTACGCCACCAGGGCGTTCGGCGGCATCGTCGAAGACGTCGACGGCAATCGGCTCATCGATCTGGGCTCGGGCATCGCGGTCACGACGATCGGTAACTCGTCGCCGCGCGTGGTCGCCGCCGTCCAGGACCAGGTCGCGAACTTCACGCACACCTGCTTCATGATCACGCCTTACGAGGGCTACGTCGCGGTGGCCGAACACCTCAACCGGCTCACGCCCGGCAGTGGCGAGAAACGGTCGGCGCTGTTCAACTCCGGGTCGGAGGCCGTCGAGAACGCGATCAAGATCGCCAGGACGTACACGCGCAAACAGGCGGTCGTGTCGTTCGATCACGCCTACCACGGCCGGACGAACCTGACGATGGCGCTGACCGCCAAGTCCATGCCGTACAAGCACGGCTTCGGCCCGTTCGCCCCCGAGATCTACCGCGCACCGCTGTCGTATCCGTTCCGCGACGCCGAATACGGCAAGGAACTCGCCACCGACGGAGCGCTGGCCGCCAAGCGGGCGATCGACATCATCGACAAGCAGGTCGGCGCCGACAATCTCGCCGCGGTGATCATCGAGCCCATCCAGGGTGAGGGCGGCTTCATCGTTCCTGCCGACGGCTTCCTGCCCGCACTGCTCGACTGGTGCCGCAAGAACAGTGTCGTGTTCATCGCCGACGAGGTGCAGACCGGGTTCGCCCGCACCGGAGCGATGTTCGCCTGCGAGCACGAAGGCATCGAGCCGGACCTGATCTGTACCGCCAAAGGCATCGCCGACGGCCTGCCGCTGTCGGCGGTGACCGGCCGCGCGGAGATCATGGACGCTCCCCACGTCAGCGGGCTGGGCGGCACCTACGGCGGCAACCCGGTCGCGTGTGCGGCGGCGCTGGCGACCATCGAGACGATCGAGACCGACGGCCTCGTCGAGCGCGCGCGCCAGATCGAATCGCTGACGAAGGACCGGCTGGGTCGGCTGCAGGTCGACGACGACCGCATCGGCGACGTCCGTGGGCGCGGCGCCATGATCGCGATGGAGTTGGTCACGCCCGGCACCACCGACCCGGACGCCGACCTGACCAAGGCGCTGTGCGCCGGTTGTCACACTGCGGGCGTAATCGTGCTGTCCTGCGGCACATTTGGCAATGTCTTGCGTTTCCTGCCGCCGCTGACCATCAGCGACGAGCTTCTCATCGAAGGCCTCGACGTTCTCGCTCTCGTCCTGGCCGATCTCTAACGACAGGAGTTGATATGACCAAGGTTCAGAATTTCATCGGCGGCGAGCTCGCCGACTCCGTCAGCGGCGCCACGATGGCGCTGGTCGACCCGACCACCGGTGAGGAGTACGGCAGCGCGCCGGTCTCCAACGAGGCCGACATCGATAACGCCTACGCCGCCGCGTCGAAGGCGTTCGCCGACTGGAAGCGCACCACACCGTCGCACCGGCAGAAGGCGCTGCTCGACTTCGCCGACGATGTCGAGAAGAACGCTCAGGCACTCGTCGAGGCGGAGGGGCGCAACACCGGCAAGCCCAACCACGTCACGATGGCCGAGGAAATCCCTCCGATGGTCGACCAGATCCGGTTCTTCGCCGGTGCGGCAAGGATGTTGGAGGGTAAGTCGGCAGGCGAGTACATGGAGAACCACACCTCGTGGATCCGCCGTGAGCCGGTCGGCGTCATCGGCCAGGTGGCGCCGTGGAACTACCCGATGATGATGGGGATCTGGAAGTTCTGTCCCGCGATCGCCGCAGGCAACACCGTGGTGATCAAACCCAGTGACACCACGCCGGTCACGACGGTGATGCTCGCCGAGCTCGCCGCCAAGCATTTCCCGCCTGGCGTGCTGAATGTCGTTTGCGGGGACCGGAATACAGGCGCTGCGGTCGTCGGTCATCCCACGCCGGAGATGGTGTCGATCACCGGCTCGGTGGCTGCGGGCCGTGCGGTGGCGGTCAGCGCGGGCGGAAACCTGAAGCGCACGCATCTGGAACTGGGTGGAAAGGCGCCCGTGATCGTGTTCGACGACAGCGACATCGCCGCGGCCGCAGAGGGAATCGCGACGGCGGGCTACTTCAACGCCGGCCAGGATTGCACGGCGGCGACGCGGGTGCTGGCGACCGCCAAGGTCGCGTCGGATCTGACGGAAGCGCTCGCGGAGCAGGCTCGGGGCGCGACGACGACGTTCGGCAAGGCGGCCGACGACGAGGACGCGTGGGTACCGCCGGTGAACAACGTGAACCAGATGGAACGCGTGCTCTCGTTCTTCACCGACGTGCCGTCGCATGCGAAGGTCGCCGTCGGCGGACAACGCCAGGGCGACAAGGGTTTCTACGTCGAACCGACGGTGATCGGCGGATTGCTGCAGGATGATCGGTTGGTCCAGCAGGAGATCTTCGGCCCGGTGATCACGGTGCAGTCGTTCTCCGACGAGGACGAGGCGATCGCGTGGGCCAACGGCACGGAGTACGGCCTGGCGTCATCGGTGTGGACGAAGGACGTGTCGCGGGCACTTCGGGTTTCGGCGGCGCTGAACTTCGGGTGCGTGTGGATCAACACGCACATTCCGCTGGTGGCCGAGATGCCGCACGGTGGTTTCAAGTCGTCGGGACACGGCAAGGATCTGTCGATGTACGGGTTCGACGATTACACGCGCATCAAGCACGTCATGGCCTACACGGGCTAGCCTTTCGGAACTGCTGCGGCCCAGAACTCGGTGAGCAGCCGGGCAATCCGGTTGTGGTCGACGAGTAACGGTGCGACGTGTCCGCCGCCCGCGACCTCCTCGACGCGGCAGTCCGGAATGGCGGCGCAGGTTCGGCGCGCCTCATCGGGACGCCAACCCATTGCGTCGTCGCGCACGGACATCACCAGCGTTGGAATGGTGATGCGGGGCAACAGGCCGTCGACTCCGCTGCGGTGCATCATCATCGACCGCATGGCATGCAGCATGCCGTCGCGGTCCGTCTCGGCGAACGACGCGATGACCGTCGCCGCCTGATCAGGCTGAGCTGCAACGGTTTCAGGTCCAAGCAGCGAATCGGAGAGCTGCTTCTTGAGGAAGCCGTTGGCGCCTGTGAACCGGTACATCTGGACCAGCGGCCAGCCCTTGGTCAGCTTCTCCCGCAGCGTGAACGCCTGGACCGGGGTGCCGATGGTTGTCAGCGTCCGCAACCGGGAGCCCGTCGCGAGGTGAATTCCGACATGGCCTCCCCACGCGTTACCCACCCAGTCGATCGGTTCGGTGAGGCCGACGCGGTCGAGGGTCTGCTCCGCTGCGGCGACGCACTCCCCGAAGCTGAAGTCACGGTGCACGGGCTCGCTCTTGCCGTGGGATGGGCCATCGATGGCGTAGACGGTCCTGTCGCGAGAAAGCGTCTCGACCAGTGGTGCCCAGCACCGTGAATCAACGAAAAGGCTGTGCCACAAGACGACCGGTGGCCCGGTTCCGGTGCGCCGGACGTTCAGTCGGCCGAGGTCGGTGCTGACGAAATTCGGGCTCGGCGTGATCATCGTTCCCCATTTACTTCGGAAACCGAAACTTCGGTTACCGTAGTATCCTCGGGTGGCAATGGCGAAGTCAAGAGATCTGCCGACGGACCGGCAGGCGGTCGGACAACTACTGGCGAGGCTGCTGCGAGAGTTCCGGCACGACCTAGCCGCTCCGCGTGGCGATGCGGGGTTCGGTGATATCCGCGACCCGCACATGCAGATCTTCGGCAACGTCCGGATGGGCGGCGTGCGGCTGACCGAGCTCGCGGATCGCGCCCAGCTGAGCCTGGCCGCCACGTCTGAGTTGGTCAACGACCTCGAGCAGATGGGATATCTGGTTCGCCGGCCGGACCCCGCCGACGGCCGTGCCAAGCTCATCGATCTGACCAAGCGCGGTCGTGACGCGATGGTCGCGGCCGGCGACCGCGTCACAGACATCGAGCGCCGCTGGTCGAAGCTGGTGGGCGCGAATGAGTTCGCGCAGATGTGCCGGAGCATGCAGAGCTTGCTCGACAAGCTCGACCCGGAGCCACGGAATTAGTCGGCGCGGGTGACGAGGGTGGCGACGATAGCGCGGAGTTCGTCGTCGGTGAGTTCTTCGCCGTCGATGCCCGTCTCAATCAGCTCGGAGAGCACATCGGTGCCGGGCGCTCGGCATCGATCGCCAATCATCACATCGACGTATGCGTGCAACTCGTCGAGCGCTTTCGAGTTCAAAGACTCGCCTGCCCAACGCCGGAAGAAGTGCCAGTCCCTGCGCGGGACGCCAAGTCGCTCGCACAGGCCCTCGATCGAATTACGGCGAACGGCTTTCAGCGGCTCGGTGGTGGTCATTTCGCCCTCCTTGGTCGGGTCGGAACGATTCCGACTATCCGGCGCTTCATGCGTCGGACCATCCGCCCTGGGGCGTAGATCTGGGCGGTGATGGGGCGCAAGTTCCGTCACTTCAGCCACAATATGCGGCGGCATGAGCGCGTGCTAAATGCGATGTCATCTGCGATATCACCGATTGCGCATGAAAAATGCGCCCCCACCGGCCGGTCCGGAGAAAAATGCGCCAAAGGGCGGATGTTTCCCGGTTCGCTGGGACCGCATCGTGGCTAGCATGAGCGAAACTGACTGGAGCGATCTCGATGTGACCGAGCTGCTGCCGACCGGAACGGTGACACTGCTGCTCGCCGATGTCGAAGGTTCGACCCAGCTCTGGGAGTCGCAGCCGTCGGCGATGACGTCCGCGGTCGCACAGTTAAACCGCACCGCGTCGAAGCTGATTGCCGAGCACGGCGGCGTCCGTCCGGTTGAACAGGGCGAGGGCGACAGTTTCGTGGCGGCATTCGCGCGCGCCAGCGACGCGGTGGCATGCGCACTGGACCTACAACGGGTCCGGTTGGCGCCGGTCAAGCTGCGCATCGGCCTGCACACCGGTGAAGTGCAGTTGCGCGATGAAGGCAATTACGCGGGCTCGACGATCAACAAAACGGCCCGTCTGCGCGATCTGGCGCACGGCGGACAGACGGTGATGTCGGCAGCCACCGAGGAATTGGTGGAGGACCGGCTGCCGGAGAATGCGTGGCTGACCGACCTGGGCCGCCACCCGCTGCGGGATCTGCCGCGCCCGATGCGCGTCGCACAGCTTTGTCACCCCGAAGTGCGCAACGACTTCCCTCCCCTGCGCACCACCAAAACCTCAGCGGCGAAACACCTTCCAACGCAGCTGACCACCTTTATCGGCCGCAACACGCAGATGGTCGAGATAGGGGACATTCTGGCGGACAACCGGCTGGTTACCCTGACCGGCGCAGGCGGCGCGGGCAAGACGCGTCTCGCGATCGAGGTTGCGGCCAGGACGACGGGCGCCTTTCCGGACGGTGTCTGGTATGCCGCCTTGCACCGGTGGCCCATCCCGAGGTCGTACCGGTCACTGTCGCACGGGCGCTGGGCTTGCCCGACCAACCGGGCAGCTCGATCACGGACACGGTGCTGCGCTATGTCCGCGACCGCCACATGATGCTGGTGCTGGACAATTGCGAACACCTGCTGGAAGCGAGCGCTGCACTCGTGACCGACATGTTGGCGGCCTGCTCGAAGGTTACGATCCTCGCGACGAGTCGCGAGCCGCTCCTCGTGCCGGGTGAGGTCAACTGGGGTGTGCCATCGCTGTCACTCGCGGACGAGGCGATCGAGTTGTTCAGTGACCGGGCTCGCCGCGCCAGACCGGAGTTCACCATCACCGACGACAACGCGGCCACGGTGACCGAGATCTGCCGGCGCCTCGATGGCATGCCGCTGGCGATCGAACTGGCCGCGGCACGCGTGCGAGCACTCTCGCTTGACGAGATTGTAGGCAGCCTGCACGACCGGTTCCGATTGCTGACGGGTGGCGCTCGCACGGCGGTTCGGCGCCAGCAGACATTGCGGGCTTCGGTCGACTGGTCGCACGCCTTGCTGACCGAGTCCGAACGAATCTTGTTTCGCCGCTTAGCCGTGTTCATGGGCGGATTCGACCTCGACGCGGCGCAAGCCGTTGCAGGCACCACCGAGGTGGAGCGGTTCCAGGTGCTTGACCAGCTCAGCCTGCTCGTCGACAAGTCACTTGTTGTCGCCGAAAACACCTCCGGTGCAACGCGATACCGGCTTCTGGAAACCGTCCGTCAGTACGCCCTCGAGAAACTCAGTGAATCGGGCGAAGCCGACAGCATACGCGCGAGGCACCGTGATTACTACACCGCGATGGCCGCCCGGTTGGACGCGCCCGCACGCGACGACTACGAGCAGCTCATCGCGCAGGCGGACACAAACGTGGACAACCTGCGTGCGGCGTTCACGTGGAGCTATGAAAATGACGATATCGCAAAGACATTGGAGTTGGCGTCGGCACTCCAACCACTGTGGCTGGCGCGAGGTCGCCTGGTCGAAGGGCTTGCTTGGCTCGAAGCTGCACTCACAGATCGCGACGGAAACCAGCCCGACCTGCCACCGGCAGCGCGCGCGCTGGCGCTCGCCGACAAGGCGGTCTTGAACTCATGGGTTGATGTGACCGCCAGCCTGGACCAGGCTCAAGAAGCGTTGACTATCGCGCGCGACGTCGACGAGCCTGCGCTACTGACTCGAGCGCTCACCGCGTGTGCGTGCGTCACCGCCCATGATGCCGAATTGGCAAGGCCGTACTTCGAAGAGGCGATCGGTATGGCCCGTGCACTGGGCGACTCCTGGCGGCTCAGTCAAATTCTCGGCCGACAGGCCTACGGGGCATTCATGGTGGGCGACCTTCTCGCGATAGAGTCGATCGCAACAGAAGGGTGCGCTCTTGCCGACGCCATCGGAGACCACTTCAACGCGCGGCAGTGCCGATGGGTTCTGATCAACGCGCAGAGTCTTCGGGGTGACCTCGTCGGCGCCCTGGCACAGATCCCAGACTTCATCGCCGATGCCACCGTCGCTCACGACGTCGTGAATATCGCGATCGGGTGGATGAATGCCCTGGCCCTGCAGGCGTGGCACGGTGACGCCGACGGCGCGCTTGCTGCGGGCAGGAAGTGTCTCGACGCGTGCGCGGAAATGGGAGGGCTGTTCGACCAAGGTGTCTACGCCACAACCAGTTTGGCATACCTGGCGGCCGGCGACACCGCCGCTGCATGGCAGGCGCTTCAGGATGCGCAAAACGCGCTCATAAACCCCCCGGCAGAGCTGGCGAACATGGTCTTCTTCGGGCAGACGGCCTTGGCGTGCGGCGAGTTGCCAGCCGCACGCGGCTGGCTCGATGAGGCGGTTTCAGCGTCGAAGGGCTGGTGGTTAGCCGCGGCGCTGGCAATGCGTGCTCGTGTTCACTTCGCTGAGAGCAACATGGCACAAGCCGAGTCGGACGCCTACGAGGCGCTGGCAATGGCCGCCGGGGTCGACGGGCAACTGACCATGCCAGACATTCTGGAGTGCATCGCCGGGTTGGCGTGCCACGGCGAACGTCATCGAGAAGCAGTCCGGCTCTACGGCACCGCCGATGCCGCTCGCCAGCGAATGGGAATGGTGCGGTTCAAGGTATTCGATGCCGAATACGATGGCTTCCTCGCAGCACTGCGGAATGCGTTAGGTGACGACGACTTCGATGCAATCTGGAATGAAGGTGCGGCGATGTCAACCGAGGAGGCGATCGCCTATGCACTCCGCGGCCGCGGTGAGCGCAAGCGGCCGCCAACCGGGTGGGAATCCCTTACACCGACCGAACTCGACGTCGTCCGTCTCGTCGGCGAAGGCCTGCCGAACAAGGACATCGCCACCCGGCTGTTCGTCTCACCCCGGACCGTGCAGTCGCACCTGCGGCATGTCTACAACAAGCTCAGCCTGACCTCACGCGTACAACTCGCCCAAGAGGCTGCCCGCCACGCCCTCGCGCCGAAATAGAATTCCCGGTCGTCAGTTGGGGGCGATAACGACCGGGAATTCTATTTCGCGGAACTAGCGGTGGGCCAGCCTGCGGCCGCGGCCACCGAACATGTTGCGCCAACCGCGGGGCCGCTCCTCGCCAGTCGGCTGGATCTCGGTGACCTCCTCCGACGGCGCCGGCTCAGCCTGCGCCGCAGCGACGTGACGCTGTTCGGCGTAGGGAGCCACGTGACGCTGTTCGGCGTAGGGAGCGACGGGGCGCTGCACGTAAGCGATATCGCGCGCGCTACGAACCGACACACGGCCCAGCGCGAGGGCGCCGAGGAAGATGATCAGCGCACCGAGCCCATAGAAGTAGGTCAGCTCCAGCCACACCCTTTTGACATCGGTGGCCGCCACCGGCGCACCGACATCACCGATTGCCAACGGTCCGGCCAGCGCGCGGCCAACGACAAACCACGCGCCGGCGAGCACCGTCAGCCAGCCACCGAGCATCGCGGTCGCGCGATTGCCCGATGTGAGCAGCAGTATCCCGCCTAGCACGGTCGCCACGCC
>Ga0207639_10002680_pt1 | contig 11952 bp, 7 predicted proteins | sample KBSCornC32_FD_184299 | JGI IMG/M metagenome (GOLD analysis project Ga0207639, IMG submission 184299) | Corn rhizosphere microbial communities from Kellogg Biological Station, Michigan, USA - KBS Corn C3-2 (SPAdes) (version 2) | ecosystem: Host-associated > Plants > Roots > Rhizosphere > Soil ...
GCAAGCCGTTGCCGAAGCGCCGCGCGCCGTCTACGACGGCAATTTCGAGATCGCGCGCCAACGCATAGTGCTGCAGGCCATCGTCGCTCAGAAGCAGATCGCACTGCGGATGCGCACGCAGCAACGCGGAGGCTGCTTCGAGGCGCTTCCGGCCGGCGAAGACCGGAACGTTGGAGCGGCGCGCGAGCAGCACGGGTTCGTCGCCGGCGACGGCCGGATCGCTGTCCGCGCGGACTTCCTGGACTTGTTCAGTACCACCGTAGCCGCGCGTGACGATGCCCGGGTGATAGCCGTTGTCCTTGAGAAATTCCGCGAGCCAGGTCACCAGCGGAGTCTTTCCGGTACCGCCGACCGTGATGTTGCCTACGACCATCACCGGCACGCGCACGCGCAGGCTGCTTCGCCATCCCGACCGATACAACGCTCGGCGCGCGGCAGCGACTGTGGCAAATATCAGACTCAGTGGGTAGAGAACTACGTGCGCGGGACGCACGCGGTACCACAAGTATTCGAGCACCCGCATACTCAACCGAGCGGCTCGAACAACGCCTTCACATCTTCTGCGGTGAGCGGCAGACCGGCTGGTCCACCTTCACCGAGGATGCCGGCGGCGAGTGCAGCTTTGGACGCCTGCAATGCGGCGATCTTCTCCTCCACGCTGCCCGACACGATCAGCTTGTAGACGAACACCGGCTTGTTCTGGCCGATGCGATGTGCGCGATCGGTGGCCTGTCGCTCGACCGCCGGGTTCCACCACGGGTCGTAGTGAATGACGGTGTCCGCCGCCGTAAGATTGAGTCCGGTCCCGCCGGCCTTGAGGCTGACCAGAAACAAAGGCACTTTGCCGTCCTGGAATCTGCGCACCGGGGTGGCGCGGTCGCGCGTATCGCCGGTCAGCTTGACGTAGGCGACCTGACGCGCAGCGAGCTCGCGCTCGATCAGCTCCAGCATGCTCGTGAACTGCGAGAACAGCAGAATGCGGCGGCCCTCGGGCAGCAGCTCCTCCAGCATTTCCAGCAACAGCTCGAGCTTGGCGGACTCCTTGACCTTTTTCGCACTGTCGATCTTGACCAGGCGTGGATCGCAGCACACTTGGCGCAGTTTCAACAGCGCGTCGAGCACGATGATGTGACTCTGCGCGAGCCCGCGTGCAGCGATCTCGGTTCGCACGCGCTCGTGCATCGAAGCGCGCACTGTCTCGTACAGGTCGCGTTGCGCGCCTGCCAGCTCGATCGGTCGCACGATTTCGGTTTTCGCGGGCAGCTCTTGTGCCACCTGCTCCTTGGTCCGACGCAGCAGGAACGGCCGCAGGCGGCGCGCCAGACTATTGCGGCGCGCCTCGTCGCCATGCTTTTCGATCGGCGTCCTGTACAGGCGTCGAAACGTCGCTGCATCGCCGAGCAGGCCCGGCATCAGAAAGTTGAACAGCGACCACAGCTCGCCGAGGTTGTTCTCGAGCGGCGTACCGGTCAGGCACAGGCGATTGCGCGCTTTGAGCTGGCTCACGACGCGCGCCGCTTGCGTCTGGGCGTTCTTGATCTGCTGTGCTTCGTCCAGGATCACCAGATGGAACTCGTGCCCCATCAGCGCTTCCTGGTCGCGCGCGAGCAGCGGATACGTGGTAAGGACAATGTCGTGCGCTGCAATCTGCGCGAAGAACGTTTTGCGCTTCAGGCCATGCGAGACATGCACGCGCAGCTGCGGCGCGAAGCGTGCCGCCTCCGCTTTCCAGTTCGGCAGCACGCTGGTTGGCGCTACGACCAGCGCGGGCCGGTCGAGTCGTCCGCTCTGCTTCTCGATGAGCAGGTGAGCGAGCGCCTGCACGGTCTTGCCGAGCCCCATGTCGTCGGCCAGGATGCCGCCCAGACCGTATTCGCGCAGGAATTGCAGCCATGCCAGGCCTTGTTCCTGATACGGGCGCAGCTGCGCATGAAAATCCGCAGGTGCCGGTACCGTCCTGATGCCGTCGAAATCGGCGAGACGTTTGCCGAAAGCCCGCAGGTCTGTGCCGCCCTCCCAATGCAGATCGGCGTCGCGCTCGAGATCCGCCAGGCGCACTGCATCCAGTCGCGAGAGGCGTACGCTTCCGGCCGGTGGTGCATCGAGCAGCTCGTGCAGGATCGAGATCATCGGCTGCAGGCGTGCGAGCGGGACCGGCAGCAACCGGCCGTCGTCGAGCTGCAAGTAGAGCGAGCCCGGCTTGGTGCTTTCACGCTGCGCTTTCGCGGTCAGCAGCTCCGGGCGCGCGCGCAACGCTGCGATCAAAACCGGCAGCATATCGAGGCGCTCGCCGTCGAGATCGATGCCCAGGCTGAGATCGAACCAATCCGGGCTGGCTTCGTCGACTCCCGCGAACCACTCTATGTGCTCTACCGGCTTGAAGCGGAAGTGGTCGTCGAAATCGATGCGCCAGCCCGCGGCCTTCAGTTGCGGCACGCGCTCGCAGACAAATTCCGGCCATGCGCCGGAATTGCGCAGCGAATAATCGTGCTCGTGCTGCAACGGGTAGTCTCTAAAGACGTCTTTCAATGGTGCCAAGCCGGCCCCTTTGAGCGTGTCGTGAAACCGCTTCTCGCTGCGTGCGTCGCGATGGACGTGTAGCAGGCGGCCGCCACTGAACGTTCGTACTTGGCGCGGACTGGTGCGGTCGACGCGAGCGCCGGCATAGTCGAACGTCAGGACCGCGACATCGAAAAAATGGCTGAGCGGACGGTAGCCGCGGCCGTAGGCCTGCAGCGTGATCAGCCGCAGGCATGGCGTGGGCGGTGTATTGCGGACTTCGACCGGCTCGAGTATTTGCGGCAGCGGAATGTCGACGCCGGGCAGGCGCTCGAGAATGGCGTCGCGGGCACGGGCCGCGTGCTGAGGCTCTACGCCCGGCGCCGCGGCGAGCGCTTCGGCCAGCCCCGGCTCCAGCTCGGTTTCGAGAGCCCCGCATTCGAGACGCTCGAGATCGAGATACCAAGGCGGTGCGAGAGCGAGGACCCGCTGGCTCGGTGGCTCGGAATCGCACGCGATTTGCTGAGTACCGTCTTCGAGGAAGCGCCACAGCAGGCGGCCGCGTCGGGCTGGACCTTCATGCAGCGCTTGCGCGTATTCGCGGACATGACAACGGCCGGTGCGCAAGATCGCGCGCAGAATCTGTGCCCCCGCTTGCCCGCTCAACACGAAGTTGTCCGCGCCTGGATGCGGCGCATCGAGCAAGAGCATGCGCAGGATGCGCTGGTCCTCGGCGAGCACGAACGCCGGCGGCTGATGCACGGCCTGACGCGCATGGCCCCACGGCGCCGCGGCGCTGTGCCCTCCGGCCTTCAGCCGTCTGGCGACCATCAGTTGCACGCGCGCGTTGCCGCCAGCAAAGGCGTCCGGGAGATGCAACACATAGAGCAGACGCTGAATGACATTCGGGCCGTAGTCGTCGTGGGCCGGGCTCGGCGTGCTGGTCTGCTGGGTGCGCGCGAGCCACAGATCGATCTCGAGCGGAAGCTGGGCAGCCGGCGCGCTGGTGCGATGGCGTGCGTCTCCTGGCGCGGGTGCGGTCCCATCGAGCGACGCGCTTGCGATGCGCTCTGGGTTGCGCAGCACGCCGAGCAGGACGGCCGCGACGTGCTTGCAGTTCACGCGCATCGGGCAGCTGCATAGGCCATAGACCTGCTTTCCGGTGCGGCCGGTTATGAGACGGACATCGACCGCGTACGGGCTCGATCTCGAGCCCTGCACGCTGGCCTGGAAGTGATTGCCCGCGGCCCGGCGGAGGCCGGATACGCGGCCTTTCTCGAGGTACTCCTCGGCGCGGTCGAGATACGTCGCCGGGATGCTGCGCTCTATGTCTTCGCGCGTGAAGGCGGCCATGCAAACGGAGATCGGGTTTCAGCCAGGTTGCGCGAAGACTGCGCGGCCGCGCGAGCAGCGATGGCGTAGGAGGGTAACTGGAAGCGAGTCGGCAAACACCCCGACCATGATACAGAACTTACCGGTACGGACCGCTTGCGCAGAACGCTCGTGGAGTTTCGCTGACGCGGTCAGCGCGACGGTTGTTGCGTGGTGAAGGTGATGCGCCCGAAACCTGCCATGCGCGCCGCTTCCATCACGTTGACGACGGACTGGTGGGTGGAATTGGCATCAGCATTGATGATGATCATCGGATCCGGGTTGCCGCGCGCGGCACGCTTCAGCTCGACACTGATGGCGGCCGGGTCGCGCGCGCCGAGCGGAACGCGGTCGACCACATACTGACCGTTCGCCGTGACCGCGACATTGACCTGGTTGGGCCGCTCCTGAACCTGGTTCGCCTCAGCCGACGGCAAGTTGATCTGCAGCTCGGAATAGCGCGAATACGTGGTGGTGACGACCAGGAAGATCACGATGACCAGCAGCACGTCGATCATCGGCACCAGGTTCATCTCCGGCTCTTCGCGCCGGGCGCCGCGGCGAAAGTCCATGCCTACTGCTGCCTCTCGCCGTGGATGATCTCGACCAGCTTGATCGCTTGCGTCTCCATCTCGATGACCAGACCGTCGACCTTCGCGCGGTAGTGGCGGTAAAAGATCATGCTCGGGATTGCGACGATCAGGCCGAACGCCGTGTTGTACAGGGCCACCGAGATGCCGTGGGCCAATTGCTGCGGATTGCTGTTCACACCGGTGCCGCCCTGCGAGCCGAAGATCTCGATCATTCCGACGACGGTACCGAACAATCCCATGATCGGAGCCAGCGAGGCGATCGTGCCGAGCGTGGTGAGGAACCGTTCGAGCTCGTGGACGGCCACGCGGCCGGCTTCCTCGAGCGATTCCTTCATCACGTCGCGCGAGCTTCTGACATTCCTCAAGCCGACGGCGAAGATGCGGCCGAGGAGCGTACCCTGCGAGAGCCGGTTGAGCAGATCTTGTGTGACGCCTTTCTGCTTGACCTCTTGCGCAACGTCCGGCAGCAAATCGCGCGGCACGACTTTGCCGCGTTGCAGGGACCAAGCCCGTTCGACGATGATGCCGAGCGCGATCACCGACGCGATGATCAGAGGCCAGATCGGCCAGCCCGCTGCTTCGATGATGTGCAACACTGGGAGTGTTCTCCGGGCGGGTTTCGAAAGAAGCGCGACTTTAAACTGCGCGCAGTGATTCGGCAACCGCACAAACCCGCGCAGAGCCCATGCATTTGCACCCGTAAGCGATTAGGACTTGCAAAAAACTTGTCCACAGTCTTTGTGGATAACGATGTGCATATTCTGCAAAAAGTGAACTTAAGTGGCATTCCCGCAATGCCTTTTGCTCGTACGCTTAAAAAATATGCAACATTAAATTTCATTATAATCAATAACCTACTTTGAAACACCCTGTAACGACGGGGCTTTGCGGGAGCACGCCCCCGCCAGCCCCGCCGGTTGTGGATGAACCGGCCGGCCGCCCGCAAAGCCAATGCCGGAGCGGATTTCCGGGCACCCGGAACTTTGGTGCGACAAGGTCGGCGGCGCTCCTGTCGTTCCCGGGCGACGCAGGCTGACTTGGGAAAAGTTCAACCATCGATGCAGAAAGATTTCGACTTCAACGGGACGACCGTCGCAACCGGTTCGAGTGACGAGGAGATCGATTGGCGTGCGCCCATCACCGTCAGCCAGCTCACGCTGATTGCCCGGCAACTCATTGAACAGAACATCCCGTTGCTGTGGGTGGCCGGAGAAATCTCCAACCTCACGCGCGCAGCATCGGGGCACTGCTATTTCTCGCTCAAAGATGGGCAGGCGCAGGTGCGCTGCGTCATGTTTCGGCATCGCATGCAGTACATGGACTGGAGTCCTGCGAATGGCATGCAAGTCGAAGTGCGTGCTAGCGCTACGTTGTACGAGGCACGCGGCGAATTCCAACTCGCTGTCGAAGTCATGCGTCACGCCGGGCTCGGTGTCTTGTATGAAGCCTTCGCGCGATTGAAGTCCAAGCTCGAACGTGAAGGCTTGTTTGCGGTGGAGCACAAGCGGCCGTTGCCGCCGTTTCCGTCGCGTATCGGCGTGATCACCTCGCTCGCAGCCGCGGCTCTACGCGATGTCTTGACCACGCTGCGTCGACGCATGCCTTCGGCGCGCGTGATCGTTTATCCGACCCCGGTGCAAGGTGAGGGCGCGGCGCAGCGGATGGCGGCGGCGATCACCATGGCTTCATCGCGCTCCGAATGCGATGTCCTGATCTTGTGCCGCGGCGGTGGTAGCATCGAGGATCTGTGGGCGTTCAACGAAGAGATCGTCGCGCGCGCTGTGTACGCATGCACGATTCCGGTCGTGTGCGGCGTAGGGCACGAGACCGACTTCACGATCGCGGATTTCGTGGCGGATGCGCGCGCGCCCACACCCACGGGCGCTGCTGAGCTCGTCAGCCCAAATCGGACCGAGCTGTTGTCGCGCGTCGCCGTGCTGCGTGCGCGACTGTTGCGCTCGATGCTGCGTCGAGTGGAGAGGCGCATGCAGCAAGTCGACTATCTGGGCCGGCGCCTCACGCATCCTGGCGCGCGCATCCTGGACCAGCAGCGCCACCTGGCGCATCTGGCCGCCCGGCTTCAGCGCGGAGCCGCGCACTCTTTGATCCGCGCCGATCTGCATCTCGACGCGTTGCAGCGTCGCCTCGCTGCGGCGGGTCCCGACGTCCAAGGGCTCCAATCGCACCTGCAACGGCTCGCGCAGCGCCTCGCCATTTCACTGGAGCGCACGCTCGAGCGGCGTGGCGCTGCGCTGTCGCGGCTCGCGGCTCACCTCAATGCACTCAGTCCGCAGCTCGTGTTGGAGCGCGGCTACTCGATCGTCGCGCGCGAAGATGGCCGCATTGTGCAGAGTGCAGACCAGGTCACCGCCGGAGAAGATGTGTCACTGACCTTCGCGCGCGGCGGCGCGATGGCACGCGTAACCCGGACACGCTCCTAGCGTTGCGCGACCGTCGCGCGGAGCGTATCGTATGTGCCCTCGCCCGGACCGGCACGCGATCGTGCATGTCCTTCAACAAGAACTTACTCGACCGACAAGGAGGAGTCATGCTGAAGCTCAAGACGTTGGCAGCTGCGCTGGTGGTGTCGCTGTTCGCGATGGTGTCGCTGTCGGTGAGCGCGCAACTCGCCGAAAAGAAAGCGCTCACGCTCGACGCAGCCAAGAAGATCGCGGCCGCAGCCGAGGCCGAGGCCAAGAAGAACAGCTGGAATGTCGTGATCGCGATCGTCGACGACGGCGGGCACCTGCTGTACCTGCAGCGCATGGACGGCACGCAGACCGGAAGCATCGATGTCGCGATCAAGAAAGCGCAGACTGCGATGTCCTTCAAGCGTCCGACCAAGGTCTTCGAAGATGCGATCGCCGGCGGACGCAATGCGCTGATCGCGCTGCATGGGGCGCTGCCGTTGGAAGGCGGCCTCCCGGTCACGGTCGGCGGGCAGGTCATCGGGGCCATCGGTGTGAGCGGCGTGAAATCCACCGAGGACGGCCAGATCGCCAAGGCTGGCGCGGACCTCGCAGCCGGGCTGAACTGATCGCACCAGTTTTGCAAGGGCGCGGAGAGCGATCCGTTCTCCGCACCGTTGCATCGGGGGGGTGCGGGCTAGCTCAGCTCCTTGCGCAGATGTTCGACGACCTGCTCGTTCAAGTTGTCGGCCAGGCAATCGAACCTCGCGACCCGCTCCCACGATCGAAGCCACGTGAGCTGACGCTTCGCGAGCTGCCGCGTTGCGGCCACACCTTTCTCGCGTAGAGCGGTCAGACCGAATTCGCCGTTCAGGTACTGCCACACCTGACGGTATCCGACCGCGCGCATCGAGGGCAGCGAGGGATTGAGGTCGAAGCGCTCGCGCAACCGGCGCACTTCGCCGATCAGCCCGAGCTCGAGCATGATCTCGAAGCGTTGCTCGATTCGCTCGTGCAGGACAGCGCGGTCGCTCGGCTCCAGAGCGATTGCGATCATGCGATAGGGCGGACCGCTTGTGCGTCCGCGCGCGATCAGCGCCGACATCGTCTGGCCCGTCAAATAGTAGACCTCGAGCGCGCGTTGAATCCGCTGTGCGTCGGTGGGCTGCAGCCGAGCGGCCGTCGCGGCATCGATGCGCTCGAGCTCGGCATGCAGCACGGCCCAGCCGGAATCCTGCGCCATCGCATCGATCACCAACCGGGTATTCGGATCGGCCGGCGGCAAGTGGCTGAGGCCCTCCTGCAGCGCCTTGAAATACAGCATCGTGCCGCCGGCTAGCAATGGAATGTTGCCGCGACTGCGAATGTCGGCAAGCACCTCGTTGGCATCTTCGCAGAACCGCGCGGCCGAATAACGTTCGTTCGGATCGAGAATATCGATCAGGTGATGCGGCGCGATCGCCAGTGTCTTGCGGTCGGGCTTGGCGGTGCCGATGTCGAGGTGGCGATAGACCTGCGCCGAGTCTACGCTCACGATTTCTACCGGCAGCACTTTGGCGAGATGCGCGGCGAGTCCGGTCTTCCCGGCAGCGGTCGGGCCCATCAGCAAGATCGCCGGCGGGCGTGCGTTGCGACTCGCGTCTGACGGCGTGGATGGATCAGCCGAGAATCGATCGGTCATGGCGCTCGGTGCCGATCAGAGCCGCGTGGTCTGCGAATCGTAATGCACAAAGCGAGGCCTCATTGCCCCCGCTGAAACAATCTGTCCAACTCGGCGAGTGTGACTTGTGTCCAGGTAGGCCGGCCGTGGTTGCATTGGCCGGACCGCTCCGTCACTTCCATTTCCCGCAACAGCGCGTTCATCTCCGGAATCGTGAGCATGCGATTCGCTCGAACCGCAGCGTGGCAGGCCATCGTGCCAAGCATTTCGTCGCGTCGTTCCTGCAGCACGCGCGTCGCGCCATACTCGCCGATTTCGCGCAGCACGTCGCGCGCCAGCTCCGCCGGATCCGCATCTTGCAGAGGCGCTGGAACACAACGGACCACGAGCGCTTCGGGACCGATCACGGCCATCTCGAATCCGAGCTGTAGCAATACGGCCGCATGCTCCTCGACTACCGCGGTATCGAGCCGGCTCGCGCGCAGCGTGGCAGGAATCAGCAGACTCTGTGTCGGAATCCGGTCGGCGTCGAGCGCTGTCTTCAGCTTCTCGTACATGACGCGTTCGTGCGCCGCATGCATGTCGACCACGACGAGGCCTCGCTCATTCTGGGCAAGCACGTATATGCCGGCGAGCTGCGCCAGCGCAAAGCCGAGCGGGGGAGTCTCGGTTGCCGCTGGCTGCTCGAGCGGTCGAGCGGCTGCGTCACGGCCGAACAGTACCTCGTAGAATGCCGCCGGCTGACGTGTCGCGAACGCAATGTTGCCCTGATGTGGTGCGAGTGCACCCACCGGAATGTGCCCAGTTCCGCGCGGTGCGGGCGCGAAGCCGGAGGGAGCCTCGGGCAATGAGCCGTCTCTCACGGGTAAAGAGAATGCTGTCGGCGCTGCGGCTGCCCCCGCACGAGTCTGGCCCAGCGCCTTGGTCAACGCGTGGAAAACGAATTGATGCACGGCGCGCGGGTCGCGGAAGCGGACCTCGCTCTTGGTTGGATGCACGTTAACGTCGACTTTGCCCGGGTCCAGCTCGAGGAACAGCACGAATGCCGGGTGGCGCTCCTGGTGCAGCACATCGTGAAAGGCCTCGCGCACGGCGTGCGCGATCAGGGGGGCACGCACGAAGCGGCCGTTGACGAAGAAGTACTGGTAGTCGCGCGCACTGCGATTGAAGGTGGGGGAGGCCACTAGGCCGTGCAGACGTATGCTGCCGGCGTTCTCGTCCAGCGCGAGACTGGCCGCATCGAAGTCGCCGCCCAGCAAGACTTGGGCGCGCTCCGCGAAGGACTGCGGGGAAAGACGCCATTGCGCGCGGCCGTTGTGCCGCAAGCCCATGGAAACGTCGGGTCGCGACAAAGCGATGCGTTTGAAGACCTCCTCGCAGTGACCGAGCTCGGTGCCTTCCGTGCGCAAAAATTTCCGGCGCGCTGGCGTGTTGTAGTAGAGATCGCGGACATCGACGACGGTGCCGGTGGTCGCGGCGGCCGGCTCCACAGTCGAGGTGTCCCCGCCGCTCGCCTGAATGCGCCACGCATGCTTGCTTTCGGCGGTCCGGCTTGTGAGCGTGAGATGCGAAACTGCCGCGATGCTGGCGAGCGCTTCACCGCGAAAGCCGAGGCTTGCCACCTGCTCGAGGTCGTCGAGCGTCGCAATCTTGCTGGTGGCGTGACGCTGCAGGGCCAATGGGAGCTCGTCGCGCTCTATCCCACCGCCGTCGTCGGCGACTTTGAGCTGCTTGACACCGCCGCTCAGCAACTCGACCTCGACCGCATGCGCTTTTGCGTCAAGGCTGTTCTCCAGCAGTTCCTTGAGCGCGGCGGCAGGACGGTCCACGACCTCCCCCGCGGCGATCTGGTTGACGAGCAGTTCGGTAAGCGGGCGGATCGAAGGCATGGAAGACGCGAGGAAGGTTGGGCGGATTATAGCTTGGGCCGCCCGATCGGCCGCTTGGTTTGCCCGGAGCGGGTCGCGCATACCGACCACTGCCCGCTCAGATGCTATGACCGGATCCGACCTTTGCGCCACCGAGGTGCCTGCCTAGAATCCGCGGCAACATTCTCCAATGACATGACGGCCTTAGGTGGTTTACGGGCGCTTTAACCCGCGAATCGACGTTGCCCGTCGCAGACCGACGTCCTGCGACGGCACGCCAAGTACCTCGCGAAGCCCGAGCTCGGCCGTGCCGGTGTCCCGAAAATGCTAAAGGTGAACGCATTTGACCCGACCCCTTGAGAGGGCACGGCAAATGCTTGTTGGGGTGACCAAAACCGGGAATCTCCGCCTATAATGTGCGCGGCGGTGGGTTCCCATTTTTCGTCCGCGGCCCGCCATCTAGCTCTCAGGGCAGATTTCAGCGCCAGGTTTCGTCTACCACGCAAGGGATAATGAATAAGACGACGGTATTCTCCAAGACCGGCAAGGGCCTGCTGGAGATCAAGAACAAGTCCAACCGCCTGTCGAAAGATCAGTTCAGAGTCCTGAACCTGGTTGACGGAAAGGCCACGCTCGACGACCTGGTCGAGAAGGGGCGCATCACCGAAGTCGAGCTGCGCAAAGTGTTGACCGCTTTGTCCGAAGGCGGCTTCGTCAAGGAATTCACGAACCCCGCGAGCGGCAGCGATTACACCAGCGTCACCATTCCGCCAGTGCCGCCCAGCACTTCCTACGTCGACGATCTCGACTTTACACAGATTCTGGGGCCGGCGAAGCCGGCCAAGCCAGGCTTCTACCAGAGCGCGCAGACGGAGCAGAAGCAGCGCGAAGAGTCCGCCCGCAAGGCATCCGAGGCGGCAGCGACCAAGGCACGCGAAGAGGCTGAGAAGCGCGCGAAAGAAGAATCTGAGCGCCGCGCCCGCGACGAGGAGGTCGCACGCCGCATTCGCGAAGAGGCCGAACGCAGGGCCAAGGAGGAGCAGGCGCGCCGCGAAAAGCTCGAAGCGGAGATGCGCTTCAAACTCGAAGAGCCCAAGCGCCTGAAGGAGGAAGCCGAACGCAAGGTGCGCGAGAAGCTGGAAGCCGAAAAGCGCGCGAAGGAGGAGGCTGAGCGCAAGGCGAAGGAAGAGACGGAGCGCCGCGCGAAGATCCAGGCCGAGGCAGCTGCGCGCGTCGAAGCGGAACGCAAGCGCCTGCAGGAAGAGGAACTGAAGCGCCGCGAGGAGGAAGAGCGCAAGCGCAAGGAAGAAGAGGAACGCAAGCGCCGCGAAGAGGAAGAGCGCAAGCGCAAGGAGGAAGAGGAGCGCAAGCGCCGCGAAGAGGAAGAGCGCAAGCGCAAGGAAGAAGAGGAACGCAAGCGTCGCGAAGAGGAAGAGCGCAAGCGCAAGGAAGAAGAGGAACGCAAGCGCCGCGAAGAGGAAGAGCGCAAGCGCAAGGAGGAAGAGGAGCGCAAGCGCCGCGAAGAGGAAGAGCGCAAGCGCAAGGAAGAAGAG
>Ga0207639_10002681_pt1 | contig 11950 bp, 8 predicted proteins | sample KBSCornC32_FD_184299 | JGI IMG/M metagenome (GOLD analysis project Ga0207639, IMG submission 184299) | Corn rhizosphere microbial communities from Kellogg Biological Station, Michigan, USA - KBS Corn C3-2 (SPAdes) (version 2) | ecosystem: Host-associated > Plants > Roots > Rhizosphere > Soil ...
CTCGGAAGCGCTCAGGAGGTTGGTTGGCGAATTCTAAAGAACAACGGTAATTACACGGTAATTGGCTACGATCGCAAGACGCAGAAACTATTTTTTGACCGGACTCATTCGGGGGTCACGACTTTCAGCAAAGATTTTTCGCACCGGACGGACGCGCCCCTCGTATTGCAGGACGCTATCTTGCGTTTGAATGTGCTAGTGGATCGCAATTCCGTGGAGATTTTTGCGGATAGCGGGCAACTCGCGATGACAAATCTCGTTTTTCCGCCCGCAGGCGCTGCCGGGATGGAAGTTTATGCCAAAGGCGGGCAAACTGGCGAGATCTCGGCACACATTAGCCGCGTTCGATCGATCTGGGCCACGGCAAAGTAAACCTAATCCTATTTTTCGCTCGGGCTGTCGTCCGCCTTCAGATCGCCCAGTGCATATTGAATGCCCGCCAGCATATGCGCCACAAACGGCCGTAAATAATAAACTTTCTCATCGTGGCCGTGGGCCTCGTAAAACATGCGGCCATTGCCGACGCGCTGAATGTAACTCAATGCGTAGTCGCCGTCGGTACGGCGTGTAGCGGCCGGTTCTTTGGCTTTATCTTCAGCGCTCATTTTCTTGTAGTTGATGCTGGTCAACACGTGGACACGTTTACGGCTGAACGAGTCTTGCGCGAACGTGTAGGTTTCATCTACGACCTCATAGCCGCGGGCCGGGAACATGGAAGTCAGCGGGCTATCCGGATCGTCGACCTTGACGGGAATCAGAGTCGGGTAGGTCCAGTGAAATTTGAAAAATCCACCAATCATTTCGTTAAATTCCGGCCAAGTGCCCGTAGGCGCATTTGCTTCCTCACCGGAGCCCGGGCGTGACGTAGTGTGGTACGAATCTGTCGCGGCGTGAATGCCAGCCAGCCCCTTTCCGCCCTTGACGAAGTCGAGAAGCGCCTGCCTGCGCGCCTGGGTTGCCGCTTTATCGTTGGGGTCATCTAGAAACTCGCCGGTGGTACTGTCGAGGAAAAGCGCATCGTATTGTTTCAAATTTTCAGCAGTGATCGCTGCAGGATCGTACGTGATAGTCGTCATCCACGCACCCGTCTTATCTCCCAGATATTCCACCATCTTCGATGCGAGCGGGATCGAAGTATGTACCCAGCCACTGGCTCGGCACAGCACGAGTACATGACGAAGACTCTGGGGTGTCGCCAGCGGTTTATCCGGCAGTGCGGCCATCATCCCCGAGATATCAGCCGGGTTGGCAAACTGTTTCTGGGGACAGCCGTGACTGAACCCTCCGCTAAATCCTTCCGGCGGACAAGGCTTTGCCGCCTGCGTCTGCTGCGCGGACAGAAGGCCGCAGGACACCAAAAGACTGCATGCGGAAACGCTGAGTTTCTTCATACTCGTGGGGAACTCCATTTTCCAGAAACTGTCTCGAATTCTACTGTCGAGCACAAGTGTTTAGTGTAGGCCATCCAGCGGCAAGGTGTTGCCCGAAAACGCAGGATTGTGCTGACTGTCAGGAAATGAGTGAGTTGTCCGTGAGGAGAGGCCTTCTTGCGCGGTGATCCAGGCAAACGTGGCATGCCGAGAAGAGGTGAATCGATTCGCCGGGGCGTGGGTTGCGATCGGAGCGATCCGCGGCGCAGATCCCGTTTCAGAACGTGTCGTGTGCAAGCCCTACACTTGGTAGTCGGATGCGAAAGCTAGCACTGACGTTCGAAGCGGTGCGTGCGCTGGGGCGTGAGTTCCCGGATTTGCACGAGAGCACAATGTACGGGTCGCCGGCGCTCAAGCTCGGCAAGCGGCTCGTGGCATGCCTCGCTATTCATCGGTCCGCAGAACCAGGGTCGCTTGTCGTCCGCACAGATTTTGAACAGCGCACGGCACTCCTCGACGACGATTCGGAAACTTACTACGTCACGGACCACTACGCGAAACACCCCGTCGTGCTAGTCCGGCTGGCCCGCCTACAGCACGACCAACTGCGCGACCTTCTCGCCGCCGCCCGACAGTGCGTTCTCGTTCACCGCAAGCGGTCCTGCAAAAGGACCCAGCCGAAAGAATATAAGGATCACCGTCCGAGACGATGACCACAGATTGACAAGGGACGTTTGTTGAACGCACGTGAGGGGTTCTGGCGGAAGCTCCGTAGCGATAGGTGTATTGGGGGCGGCAATTCCTGCCCGAATCGCATTTACCAACGACCACAATCAAAACGCGTGGGAACCAAAGCCGGAAGTAATGTTCAGAATTAGGAGGCGATAAGGAGGACGATAATCGTCCCTGCTGCGACCGCCATCTTCGCCCGTCATTCACTCCGCCCGGATCTCAAGCACGGCAACTGTATAAGGAGCCAGGTCGATGGAGAGGTCCTTCGAGTAACGCAACGGTCGGCTCACTGGCGCAAGCGCGTTCGGATGCTCGAGCGATGCGGAGTCCGTCAATCCGGCGTTGACTGTGTGCAAGGTGGCGATAGCCTTCTCGGGAGCGCTGGCGCCCTGGAGTCGCACGAGCAGGGTGTTCCGCTCCGCTCGATAGTTGACGGCCTTGATCACGATCCGGCGGCCGTCAGCGCTCGACGTAGCGATGGCGTCGATGGAGCCAGGAAGCCATTCTTCCGGCTTCATAATCGAGATCTGGGCAAAGAAGCCCTTCCGGTCGGGAATGTCCCGAAAGACCCCGGTCGTGGAGGCAAGGTACCGTTCCGCGTAGTGCGCGCGAAAAAGCTTCTCGACCACATAGCCCGCTCCCGGAAACCAGGAGACATGGTCGTGATAGATGAATGAGGTCCACGTCGGGTCGTCCGTTGTGTTTCGCATGAGCAGGGCGGGGCAAGTCATCGCCAGACTGGGGCTGAGTTCCTCGTAGAGGATCAGGCTGCCTGCGGTATGCAGTCCGGCGCGCCAATCGTAGGTGTGCTGGAGGCTCCACTCGAGCACTCCGATCTCGATGCTCTGGTGCTTCGAGGCGCGCACGTAGTCTCGCAGCTTCGTAAGGTAGTCGCGAATGCGCCTCAGCCCCGTCTCGAAGTTCCCGGGTTCGTACTCGTAGTTGTGACACCCGAGAATGTCGAAGTTCTCGCCGGCGAGGTCGATGACCTTCTCGCTCCAAATCATGTCGTTAGACCGCTTCTGCCCGCACGCCACGATTCGCGACTGGGGAGCGATGGCCCGCAGCCGGCGCCCGTAAACGTTGACGATTTCGGCGTACTTCTCCGGCGTGAAGCCGTTGTTCATGGGCTCGTTGTCGATCTGGAAGAACTTTACCCCGTAGGGCTCGGGATGTCCGTTGGACGCCCGCAGCCGTCCCCATTCGATCGTCGGCGGGTCGTTCAGGTAGTGGACCCAATCCATGGCGTACTCAACTTGCTCAGGGTTCGTGCCGGGCGCCCCCAGCACAATAAGGGGTTCGGCGTTGAGCTTCCGGCAAAGTCCCAGGAACTCCTCCGTCCCAAAGCCGAAGTAATCTGAGTAGCCACCCCAGAACGTGTTGGGATGGTATCCGCGCGAGGCGTACCGTCCGATGCCCTCTCTCCACTTGTATGTAGACGCGAAGGAGCCGCCTGGCCAGCGGATGAAAGACGGAGCGAGACCGCGCAAAGCCTGTAGCAGGTCGGGGCGCAGCATGCCATCGTGACGGACGTCGGCGCGCATCATCGAGATGAAGTCGAGCAATAGGGCGCCACTTCCGGCTGCGGCAATCTCGACCGTCGCCTGCGTGTCCCGTACCGGGCTGGTGAACGAGTAGGGAATCTCCTGCCAGCCCGAGTCCTTGAGCGCAAGCGGTATCGAAGCGATCAGACCGCCCTGGGCGGTTTGAACGCGGAGCGTCAACTGCGGCGAACCTCCGTCGCGTTTGACCCAGAGCGACCCGTCATATGTGTACCCCGCGTCGAGGTACAGACGCCCTTGCCGTATCCCCGCGCGGCCGCCCTCGGCGCTGAGGCGCACGCTCTTTTTCCCGTTCTGGAACTCAACTTCGGCGATCTCGACTCTGCCGCCGTCCGAGAACGACTCCCAATAAGCCTTGAAGTCTTCTCCCTCGAACCCGGCGCCACGAATCTGTTCGGCGAACAGCCCGTCCTCGACCGAATGGTTGATGTGCTCGAGGAACTGGCCGTAAATCCGCCCGTCGATCGAAGCCAAGACCTTTTCCGTATCAACGAGCAGGACGGCGACTCTCGTGTCACCCATGGCCCGAGCGGCGCTCGAAAGAAAAGGGTACGACACCGCGGACACGGGGATCGCGGCAGTGGCCGCCATCGAACTCATGAGAAATTTGCGTCTATTCATGCGCGATGTCGAGTCAGCCGGGCACGGATCAGTATATACACGTGTCGCGAACGATAAATGCCTTTTGCACTCTCGATCACTTGATCACATATCGCGCGAGAAGACGACGCCGTTCTACGGTAAGTAAGGGAAGCGGCCGTTTGCCGTTCTGGCTATCTCAGAGCGCCGATTCTCTGAATCGCACCTTCAAACGTGTCCAAGGCGTCGCGGAAGAAGTGATCGCTCGCTTCAATCCATTCAAGGCTCTTCGGTTCTGGCAGACTCTCGAAAAATTCCTGGAACGCCGGCTGGGGTCCGAATTCATCGTGAGTGCTGTGCACGAAGTATTTCGGGATCCGGACCTGGTACACGAAATCGCGTTCGGCGATTCGGGTCGGGAACCCGGCCGCAATGACTCGCGTGATGGCCGCTTCCTGCGAAGCCAAGCGCAGGGCCACCCGCGCGCCGAACGAAAACCCCGCCGCCAGCAAGGGCAAGCCCGGATAGCGCCGCTCTAATTCGCGCAGGGCCTCGCGTGCATCGTCCGTTTCACCGATGCCGTCATCGTATTCGCCTTCGCTCAAGTTCACACCGCGGTAATTGAAGCGCAGCACGACACACACGCTCTTGCGCAGGCCGCGGGCGAACCGGTATACGACTTTGTTGTGCATCGTCCCCCCGAACTGCGGGTGCGGATGGCAGACAATCGCTGCCTCGACCGGGTCGGCATCCTCCGGTTCTTCCAGCAAAGCTTCCAGACGCCCGCTAGGTCCGGCAAGAAACAGCGTCTCGATACGCCGAGCCATTAATTGGTGCGGTAATTAGTGAACTGCATGTCTATGCCGAAGTCTTTAGTTTTCAGCAAAGCGATCGCCTGCTGCAGCGTATCGCGATCCTTTCCACTGATGCGAACGGCGTCCCCCTGAATGCTCGCCTGCACCTTTAGCTTGCTGTCTTTAATCAGCTTGACGATGTCCTTCGCCTTTTCAGTCGCAATGCCCTGCTGCAGCATAATCTCCTGACGCACGCTGCCGCCCGAGGCCGGTGTGATTTCGCCATACTGCAGGCCTTTGAGCGGCACACTGCGCTTCACCAGCTTCTGGCCGAGAATTTCCGTCACCGCCTTCAGCTTGTACTCGTCCGAGCTGGCCAGCAGAATTTTGTTGTCCTTCTGATTCAGCTCCACGGAGGAATTGCTGGCCTTCAAGTCGTAGCGCGTCTGTACTTCTTTCGCGGTCTGCTGGACCGCGTTCAGGACTTCATTGAGATCGATTTTGGAGACAATATCGAAACTGTTGTCGGGCATGCGCAAATTCCCCCAAGCTTCATGGTAGACGCTACTTGCGATGGGACAAGGCCAGCACAACCCGTTCGGTCAGCTCTTCGATCATGGTGGGCATTGCGCTATCGAGCGCGAGCGTCACGGCCGCGCGAATACTGTTTCTGTCCAAGCCGCCGCCGGGAAGCGCGCTACCGTCCTTCTTTCCGGCGGCGCTCTTTTCGAGCAGTTCCTGGACCGCACCCAAAAGCGTCGACGCCTCGAACGGTTTGCGCAGGACGACGTCCGCTCCGGCATTCCTGGCATCCTGCTCTTCGAAAACATCGGCCGGCGCGGCGGCGAACACGATCGGGATATCGCGATACTCGGGCTGCGCTCTCATGTAGCGCGCCAGCTCGAATCCGTTCTTGGTGGGCAGGTAAACGTCGGTAATGAAGAGATCCGGGTTTACATCGTTCAGCCGGCGTAAAGCGATGGCGCCGTCAGTGACACTGACGACCTCGATTCCCTGCCCCCGGAGGATCTGTTCACCGAGGCGCAATGCCTGTGGACTGTCGTCCGCCAGCAGGATGCGGCTCATTCCTGTTGCGGGGTGGGGCCGGGTGAATTCGAACCTTGCGGAGTGGTTGCAGCCGGCGCCGGCGCAGGTGTGGCAGTTACCGGGCTTTGCACCTGTTCTTCCGGCTTCGACTTCTTTTTCTTCTTATTCAGCTTTTCCTGCTGCTTGGCCTGCTTCTTGCGCGCTTCTTCCAGCTCTTTATCGCGATTTGTCGGCAGCGGCTGCGAAGCGGCGGCACCTGCCGCTGCGGCCGGCGCTGCGGCTGCGGTCGGCGCCGCGCCAGCGGGTTTTTCGCCGGTGTCAGTGCGCGCATCCGGCTTGGTGTCCAGAGCGCTGCTGCCCGTCACCGGTGTGGCGCTGACATCCGTGGTTCCGGTGCCCTGGGCAGTACTCGCCGTCTCTTCGTTGTTGACGACCGGAATACTTGCAGGAAGTGTTTTCTTCGGGTCGGTCATGGTCGGATCGCCCGATTTCGCAGCGTGACTCAGATCGGGTCCACCTTTGATCCATCCGAACGATCTCTGACTCATGCCGGGGTGGTGATAATTTTCTTCTTCCCACTTTTCACGCTCGAGCGCCGCCTGATTTACCGGAGGTACCGGTAATTCCATATCCTGAAGCCGCTGCTTGGCCTCCTTCGCCCTCGCGCTCAGCGGATAGTCACGCACCACGCGGCCGAACATCTCACCCGACTGCTTGCGGAACCGCGGACCCATCTTCGAATAGGAATCACCGGCCTCATACAAGGCTTCGCCGGACTTGCTGTAAAGCGGATACTGATCCACCAGTGCATTCAGCCGATTGGCAGCCGCCGGATTCATTTCCCGGCGCCAATAGAAGTTGCCGACGACGTATTCATGCTCGGCCAGACTCTCCTGAATGTCCCGCAGCTTCTGCGCGGCCGCCGGCGCAAACTTGCTGTTCGGATAACGAACCAACAACGCACGGCACTCGGTTTCCGCGCGCAGAGTCTGCAGCGAATCGCGGTCGCTCTTATCCATCTGCTTGTAGTGGATATCGCAAACGCGGCTCTGCGCCTGCGCCGCTTCTTCCATGTCCGGATAAAAAAGCTGAAAGTCTTTATATTCGGCTTCGGCCTGCGCCATACCGTTGCCGCCGCCTTCTCGGAACCAGCTATCCGCTACCGCCAATTTGGCTTTCGCCAGATACTCGCTCGATTCGTACGTGTTCATCAAGGTGTTGAGCGAAATGCGCGCGACTTCATAACGGCCGCGCTCGATATCGCGTATGGCCCGATCGAAAAGCACCTTGTCCGGCTGCTGGGTGTCCTTCGTGATGGGCGTCTCATACTTTTTGTGAATGCACGAGGCGAGCAGCACGAGCGAGAGCGCCGCTGGTACCGCCTTCTTGGGGAAGCGCGGCAAGAACTTGTTAAAAACCATAGAAAAGCTATACCCTGACTGAAAGCGCCTCTTCGGCGGCTCGCTGCATATCGCGGACTGCTTGCGCCGGATCTGGCGCGTGGAAAACCGAAGACCCCGCCACCACCCAATCTACTCCGGCCCGTGCCACATCCGCAATATTTTCCATTCCCACCCCGCCATCGATCTCGATGACAAAACCCAACTTACGCTCCTCACGCATTTGTACTAGCTCGCGCACCTTGCGCAAGGAATTCGGGATAAACTTCTGGCCACCATATCCCGGATTCACGCTCATCACGAGTACGTAATCTACTATGTCCAACACATTTTCCAACTGCCCGACCGGCGTTGCCGGATTGATCACCACGCCCGCTTTCGCGCCGTGTTCCTGGATCATATGTAAAGTCCGATCCAGATTCCGGCAGACTTCCTGGTGTACGCTGACGCAGTCGGCGCCCGCCTTGATGAAAATAGGAGCATAGGTATCCGGGTCTTCGATCATCAAATGATGATCCAGTTTGACGTGCGTGAACCGCCGGATGGATTCAGTTATCGGCGTGCCCATGGTGAAATTCGGGACGAAATGGCCGTCCATGATATCCACATGGATCATTCCGGCGCCGGCTTGTTCGACACGCCGGATTTCCTCGCCCAATCGTGCAAAGTCCGCCGCGAATATAGATGGAAGGATCTGCACTGCGTCGAAGTTAACTGAGCTCTCGTTTGAGCGCCTGACCTAGCCCCCTGCGCGAGCTTTGTGTTTCTGGATTCAATCCAGCTCGATGCACCCGCAGTTCACCTTTGTTTGCCGCACTTTGGAGCTACCCGCATAGTAGCACGAAATATTCCGGCGTTGGGTGAGCCTTCGCCGCGCAAATTCGCGCGGTATTGGGTGGAGGAGTTATGAAAAAGCAGTATCCGTCAACCCGATTGGCTGCCCTAGCTTGCACGCTCATTGGCGACGCGTATCTCTGGTTCGCTTTTCTCCTCCTGTAGGGCACTCGGCCGGGCGAGTGGGCGTCGGCTCCTTGAGTCGGACGGCATAAAATGAAATACTAAGCAATATCTTGATGCCTGCTCGCCGGGGACCAGCAGCATGACCACTGACCCGCTATCTCTCCCCCCGGAAGGACAGGCAGACACCACCGGCAGCCGCTGGGCCGCTATCAAACAACTCTTCGAGGCGGCGCTCGCATTAGAAAGTGCCGAGCGCGACACCTTTCTTCAACGGGAGTGCGGCGGCAATGAAGAAATCAGGCGGGAGGTGCTGTCGCTGCTGGCGGCCTACGAGGAGACAGGCGACTTCCTGGAAAGCCCGTTGGGCTCGGCCCGGTCGCTGCTCGAAACGCCCGTACAAACTGCATCGGAAGAACCGGTTGTATTGGGAACCCGCCTTGGAGCCTACCGGTTAGAGAGCGAGATTGGCCAGGGTGGAATGGGCGCGGTCTATCTGGCCACTCGCGCCGACCGCGAATTCGATAAACGTGTAGCCATCAAGCTGATCCGCGAGGGCGCCGCCAGCGAGTTCGCCATCCGCCGGTTTCGCAACGAGCGGCAAATTCTCGCCCGGCTTGAAAACGGCTATATCGCACGGCTGATCGACGGAGGCACCACCGAAAAAGGACTTCCGTACTTTGTCATGGAGTACGTGGACGGCCAACCGGTGACCCAATATTGCGATGCTAATTCGCTTCCGGCCAGAGACCGCTTACAGCTGTTTCTGAAAATCTGTTCCGCCGTCCAATACGCCCACGAACGCAACATCGTACATCGCGATCTGAAGCCGGGCAACATCCTGGTGAAACGGGACGGATCCCCAAAACTGCTCGATTTCGGTATCGCGAAAATCATGGGGGCGGAGATTTCCAAGGGCAACTACGAAGCGACGATCGCCGGCTTCCGCATGCTCACGCCGGCTTATGCCAGCCCCGAACAGATGCGGGGCGATCCGGCGACTGCAGCGAGCGATGTCTATTCACTCGGTGTGATTCTATACGAACTGCTGTGCGGCACGCGGCCTAATCTCAGTACTTTCGAAAGCCGTGTTTCCGATAGCGACCGCACCCAGGACGCGCATCTGTCGCTGCATCTGCGGACGATTGTGTTCAACGCGATTCGCCTGGATCCGCGCGAAAGATATCCCTCGGTAGAAGCGCTTTCGACCGACATCCGGCGCTACTTGAGCGGCTCGCCACCACAGAGCGCTTCGCACGCGGCGCTTGCCCGGCAAGAACAGACCGGCAGGGTTTCGATAGCCATTCTTCCGTTCCGGGTATTGGGAGATCAGAGCAACAGCAACGGCTTTCTCGCCTCGGGCGTAACCGATGCTTTGATTACCCGCTTGAGCCGCCTGGAGCGGCTCTCCATCCCGCCGCCCAGCGCAGTCTTGAAGTACTCAAACGGTATTGAGGCCGTCCGCGCCGCCAATGACTTGCATGTCCAATATGTGCTCGAAGGCTCGATTCACATGGCGGGCGAGTATGTGCGCGCCAGCGTCCAGCTCGTTTTCGCAGAGGCGGGTATCGCCGTCTGGGCCGCGCAGTTCGACGAGCAGGCGAAAGACCTGCTGAAATTTGAGGATTCGATTGCCGAGCAGGTGGCCAACGCGCTGATACCGCATCTGACCGGCGAAGAACGGGAGCAGTTAGCTCGATCCGGAACGCTGAGCAGTCGCGCGCATGAAGCTTATCTGCGCGGCCGTTGGCACTGGAGCCGCAGCGCAGCCAACCAGGAGGAACTGGCGAAGGCGCTGGTGTGCTTCATGGAAGCGATTGCGGATGATCCGAAGTATGCCCGCGCGCACGCCGGCGTGGCGGATTACTACCTGCGCCTGGGCTTGTGGGGCGGTTTACCGCCCGCTGAGAGTTTTGCGGCAGCGCTCCAGTCGGCTGAAACCGCTGTTCAGCTTGATCCGGGCCTCGGTGAAGCGCACGCTTCGCTAGCCTTTGCGCTCTGGGCGTATCGCAGCGACTATGCGGGCGCCGAACAGCATTTCAACCTAGCGATTATCCGCAATCCCGATTACGCCAGCGCACATCACTGGTTTGGCCTGCTCAATTCTGCGCGCAATCGTCCGGAACTCGCCATCGCGAACCTGGAGCGCGCTCGCAAGGTCGACCCCAACTCACCGGTGATTGCCGCCGCACTGGGCTTCGTGTACTACAACGCGCGGAACTTCGATACGGCACTCCGGCTGTTGCTGGATGCCGCGCGCGAATTGCGAAAATCGCCCGTAATTCAGGAGATGCTCGTCTGGTGCTATTTGCAGACGGGCCAGAATGTGCAGGCACGCGAAGCGGCCAGACGGGCCGCGGAATTGAGCGACCGCAGCGCCGCCTCGCTGGCCGCGCTCGCGCAAGCCGAAGTCGCCTGCGGCAATTCGCCTGGTGCGGCAGTCCTGCGCGATGAGATCGAAGAGGCCGCGAAACAGCGATATGTTTCCGGCTACGATCGAGCGGCGGCGTTTCTGGCGGCCGGCCAGGCGCAAGACGCTCTTCGCTGCCTGGAGCAGGCGGCGGGGGATCACGATTGGTGGGTGAGTTGGCTAGCGGTTGATCCGCGTTGGGATCGGCTGCGCGGCGAGGCCCGCTTCAAGCGACTTGTGGCAAAAGGCCAAGCCCAGACAAATATCCGGCGGGCACGCATCTCCTATACCGGGTGGGCGGCTATTGCTGCATTCCTGGCGATCGTTTGCGCCGGTATTTGGTGGACTGCGGATCGCGGGCCTGTCCCATTTTCCGACTTGAAATTCACCAAGTTGACATCGAACGGTATCGCTGATGCCGCCGCCATTTCGCCGGATGGCAAGACTCTCGTCTACTCTACAATGCACGGAGCCTCCACCGGAATGTTGCGCCGAGATTTAGCTACGGGACGATTCACAGAGCTTACTCCGCCGCTATCCGGGAACGTGAGCGGATTGGGCTTCACCTCAGGCGGCACGGAAGTGGCGTTCGTCAATTTTCCGCCTAAGCAGCCCGCAAACCGCCAGCTCTACATCGTCCCGCTCACAGGCGGAGCGCCGCGCCGTGTATTGGGAACTTTCCCCGGACCAGTCTCGCTATCGTTCGATGCCAAGCACACGGCTTCGGTTGAAGGAAACGAACCCGAGGGCCAGGACGAACTATGGATCTCGGACACGGACACAGGCCAGCGCCATATGCTCGCGTCCTACAAGTACCCGGAACGCTTTGTCCGAACGGCCAAACCTGCCTGGTCGACGGACGGGCGGTTCCTTGCCTATGCGGTGGAACAGCGGGATGCCAAGGGCTTTCTGGTGCGGATCTTCGCGATTGACGTCAAAACCGGTACAAAACATAACGTGAAGTCGCCCCGATGGCAGATCGTCCAGAGCATGGTCTGGACTCGCAACAAGTCGGCTTTGGCGTTGGTCGCCCAGGAACAGGAATCCTCTTTTCAGCAGATCTGGTACGTGCCGTATCCGCGCGGTGAGGCCCGCCGTA
>Ga0207639_10002682_pt1 | contig 11949 bp, 8 predicted proteins | sample KBSCornC32_FD_184299 | JGI IMG/M metagenome (GOLD analysis project Ga0207639, IMG submission 184299) | Corn rhizosphere microbial communities from Kellogg Biological Station, Michigan, USA - KBS Corn C3-2 (SPAdes) (version 2) | ecosystem: Host-associated > Plants > Roots > Rhizosphere > Soil ...
TTCAGCAGATTGAAAGTTCTTCTCCCGAGGTACTGGATGCAGCGGTTGGAGCGGCGGATCCAGGTCTCCAGGCCTCCAAGCAGCGACTTCTGCAACTGCAAACTGACTATAATTCGCTGACCCAGACGTATGGGTCAAGTTATCCGCGCGTAAAGACGCTAAAGGGTGAGATTGAGCAACTGCAGAAGGCGCTGACCTCGCAGGAAAGGGCGGAGGTCACGCGCTTTCAAAAAGAACTTGAAGCGGCCCGCAGCAATGAAGCAAAGCTCCGCGATGCCCTGATCAAGCAGGAAGAGGAAGCGTTTGGGATGAGTGAGAAGGCGATGCAATATGAACTCGCTCATCGCGATTACGAGACCAATCGGTTGTTGTACGACGGCCTGCAACAGCGCCTGCAGGAAGCTGGGGTCATTTCCAGTCTTCATTCGACTGCCGTCCATATAGTGGACAGCGCGGACACACCCGTTGCCCCCAGCCATCCTAGGAAGAATTTCAATGAGGCTATTGGAATTGGAGGCGGACTCTTCTTGGGAATTTGTTTGGCCATCATTCTTGAGATGATGGATACCAATCTGAAGACGATGACCGACATTGAAGATGGCCTTCAATTGCCGCTCGTCGCCGCGATCCCCGCCGTCGACTCAGAGCATTTGCTCCCAGGAAAGTTTCGGGAGTTTGCTGCATCGCCCGGAGTTTCGTCGTGGTCCAAGATCGCAGAAGCCCTTCGCGGCATGCGCACGTCGATCCTGCTTTCAAGTCCCGGTTCTCCCCCCAAAGTCATCATGGTGGCAAGCACCAAGCCAGGTGAGGGCAAGAGTTCGGTTGCCAGCCTTACCGCGATTACATTTGCTCTCAATGGCTCGAAAGTGCTGCTGATCGACGCTGATTTGAGGCGCCCTGCCATTCATCTCCGCTTCCGAATCGGAAAGGGACTTGGCCTTTCTTCCGTCCTGTCTGGCAAGGCGCCGTTACACGAAGCTGTAATTCCATGGAGCGATTTGCCAAACCTGCACATCCTGCCTTCGGGCCCCATTCCCCCGCTGCCTTCTGAGTTGCTCGGCTCTGAAGAAATGAACAACCTGCTCACCCAAGTCCGCCAGCAGTACGACTTTGTCATCGTTGACACGCCTCCTGTGCTTGCCGTAACCGACGCGTCCATCTTGGGGCGGCTTACGGATGCGGTCATCCTCATCATCCGTTACGGCACGGCTCGCAAGCAGGTTGTGCTTCGCTGCATTGATTTGCTCGAACGTTCTGGGGCACATTTGCTCGGCGTTGCAGTCAACGCTGTCGATTTCACGGCCCCGGAATATTCGGATTATTACGGCAAGAAATATTACGAATACTACGGCGAACGTAGCCCGAACGAATAGGGCCCCGCCGATGCGCATTCGTTCTATCACTTTTCTTGAACCCGGGATCGCATGACATTGACAACCAATATGCGTGTATCACGGCGTCAGCTGCTTACGAGGCGGACTGCCGCATCGGGCACAGGTTCCCGATTTGTGTCGCGCGTTGCAGATGTCATGGCATTCGCCATCGGACTGACCGCCACGGCCACGGTGCACTTTGTTGGCGATCTCCCGGTCTCTGAGGTAATCCTCCTCGCCATTCTTCCCGTCATCCTGGCCATTCACGGACGTAGAGTGATGAAGCAGGAGTTCAAAATTCTTTTCTCCCTCCTGGCGCTATGGCTTCTAGGTCAGATGATTTCGGATATATACCGCCATACTGCCACGGTAGATTGGATACGAGGAGACGCTGCCATCATCTTCTTTGGCCTCGATCTCCTCGGACTCGCCGTATTGCTCAGAAAGAATGAACGGCGAAAAACCATATTTCTGGCGGGAATCGCCTTGGGCTCAATTCTGTTCACATATCTCCAACCATCTGACTACGCGCTGGATCAGCCATGGAAATTTGGATATGCAACCGGCGTCATTTACCTGACAGTACTCGTCAGCTGCTTCTTCTATGCGCGGCGTATGTATGCCATAACGGCCCTTCTGATTCTAGGAATCGCGGCCGTTAACCTGCTGGAGAACTATCGTAGTCCGGTCGCCGGCCTCCTGCTGACCATCCCCCTCGTTTTCCCTATCATTCCCGAACGCTTCGGAAGACTTAGAGTAATGCCGAGTCAGGGCGGCGCAATTCGAGTCGTCATTCTTTTAACGCTCGCCCTAGGCGCCGTTTGGGTTGCCGGCAGGCTTGTTGACTACGTTACCTCCGCGGGACTTATCAGCGAAGAGGCCAGGGAGAAGAACGAAGCGGAAAAGAAAGGCGGCTCGCTCCTCGGAGGAAGGCCGGAGATACAAGTCTCTCTTCAGGCCGTCAAAGACAGTCCTATCATTGGCTTTGGCTCCTGGCCCCAAGACCCAAAGTACACCGAGATGTTGATTCAAATTCAAGTCGAACAGGGCGTCATCGAGAGTGAGGACATGCAGTTATGGGAGTCATATTTCATTCCTACCCATTCTCACCTGATGGGAGCATGGGTCTGGGCGGGCATTCTGGGAGCAGCTTTTTGGTTCTATATCCTCTGGCTAACAGCCAGGGCAACCATTCGAGTCGCCGTGCTCCGTCCCCCGCTCGCTCCTATCTACGCCTCACTTGTGACGGGTATGTTTTGGCAAGTCTTGTTTTCTCCCTTCGGCTTGAATGCGCGAGTCTATGACGCTATTGCCATCGTGATTATGATTGACCTTCTGGAAGTGCGACCCCCTCACGTTAAGAAAATGTTCGTTGGTGTCCGCAGGCGCATCATGGATAATCGTCCTCGCCGTATTCCCAATCCACGCTTGTTTCCAATGCCCCGATGAGCATGGAGTTCGCAGTTGTCCGCTTCACCTTCAGTTTCCCCTCACAGGAGCCAATCGGTAATGACGCAGGTCAATAAACCGGCGGAGAATTCTGCCTGGCTCCGGTTGATGCCGAGGTTCGTGCAGGCCAAGCTATCTGGCCGCAGCAATCTACAGGCAGCCCTCAGCAATACCAGCTGGCTGTCCATGAGCACGGTCCTTCGCCTGGGACTGGGACTACTTGTTGGGCTTTGGGTAGCTCGCTATCTTGGTCCCAGCCGCTTCGGCCAATTAAATTACGCGATTGCCCTCACTTCACTTTTTGCGGCCCTCGCTTCATTGGGCTCAAACTCTATCGTGATCCGAGAGCTCGTAAAGTCCCCAGAACAAAAAGATGTTCTTCTGGGAAGCGCGATGACGCTTAGGCTCATCGGTTCAGCACTGGCGATGCTTGTTGTCATCTTCTTAGTGAAGTTGATGCGCCCGGGCGACACGCTCACATTGTGGCTGGTGGTACTCTCGGCTGTCGGTTTTATTCTTCAATCGATCAATGTTATCGATCTCTACTTTCAGGCAAAAGTTGAGTCTAGGTATACGGTATTCTCGTCCCTCGGCGCATTTGTGCTCATGGGCTTGCTGAAGGTCCTGCTCATCTCAATAAGAGCGCCCCTTATTGATTTCGCCTGGGCTGGTCTGGGCGAAGGAATCCTGACGGCGGGTTTTTTATCACTTGCGTTCAGCCTCAAGAATCAGAGCATGCGCAAATGGCGTCCCGACTTTGCTGTCATGATGGCAATTTTGAAGGATAGCTGGCCGCTGATTCTCGCGGGCATATCAACGATGATCTACCTGCGCGTGGATCAAGTCCTTATCGGCCAAATGTTGAACGATAAAGAAGTAGGATTGTATTCGGCGGCCGCGAGAATTAGCGAGATATGGTATTTCATTCCTGCAACAATTTGCAGTTCCACACTCCCAGCGCTTATCGCGAGTAAGAAGCAGAATCCTGCACTCTACTTCAGCCGGCTGCAGAAGCTTGCTAATCTCCTCGTCCGGGTAGCCCTAGTCGTTGCTGTCGTAATGACGTTCCTGTCGAAACCAATTATTACCCTGTTGTACGGCCACTCCTACGAGGGCGCGTGGCCGGCACTCAGTGTTCTCATCTGGAGCGGGATCCCCTACTCATTTGGCGGTGCTTGGGGAAGCTGGATGACGGTGGAGAACCGTACGGGAACGATATTCCTTTTCCACGCCAATGCGGCGGTAGTCAATCTGCTTCTGAATTTCATTTTGATTCCTCGCTACGGAATCGTCGGCTCCGCATATGCAACGCTGATCTCTTATTGGATTGGCCATACCGTTCTTGCGGCGATTATGAAATCACAACACGAAGCGTTATTAATGCTTGCAAAAGCATTAATTCCAATCCCTTCGCTTTTCAAATCAAAATTGACCTGAGGCGAAGCGATACTGCGTCTCCGACAGTTACACGGCGTTCGGGTGCTTATGGGAAATGAAATGCAGGTCAACGTAGTGTTCGGGGCAGACAAAATATTCGTTGAGCACCTTGCCGTTGCGATCTGCTCGCTCTTCGAGTGCAACCCGAACTTGAGCTTCAGTGTTTACGTGCTTAACTCAGATATTGATAAAGAATCTTGGAGCAAATTGGCAGAGCTTGCTGAAAAATATGGTCAGAGCCTTGCCGACGTTAAGATCCTGGACCACGATGTGGAAGGGCTGATCAGGTCGGGGAACTATTACACCAAAGCTACCTATTATCGGTTGTTCATTCCCGAAAAGCTGAATGTCGACAAAGCTCTGTATCTTGATTCAGATATCGTGGTCAACGGTTCGATCGAGGACCTCTATAACACCAACATCGACCAATATTACCTGGCAGCGGTTGCAGACTGGACACAGGACCCACACAAAGACTTGGAAATGTCGGAGCACGCCAGATACTTCAACTGCGGCGTCATGCTCGTCAACCTGCGAAAGTGGCGCGAAGATCGAGTCAAGGAGAGAGTAATCGATCTGACTCGAAACAAGCCCTGGGCCATGCGCTGCGCAGATCAGTGCGGCATCAACTCGATCGTCAATGGAAGAGGAATGGAACTTCCCCCTAAGTACAACGCCCAGGCGATTTTCTTCCAGATCAGGTTTGAGCACATCCGGTCGGAGTTGTACTCAGTCGGTCAACTCCGAGAGGCAGTCGAGAATCCCGTGATCATCCATTACTCGGGCAAGGATAAGCCTTGGCACCTTGGCTACAAGCATCGCTTCCGAGGCCTCTACTGGAAATACTTAAGGCAGACGCCGTTCGCCAGTAATTCTCGAGCCGAACGTCCATTCACGAATGTCATGGTGTTGTGCGCCAGGAAGTTGAACAGGGAAGTCAAGAAACGGATACTTCGTCGGCCGTGAGTAAGCAACGCCGGTTTGAGTGGAGCGTCCCAAGACGTTTTTGTCCAGGCGCTCTTGGCTTGCATGAATGTCTACTCCCAAAAAGAGCCGATCAACCACGCTCCCTTTGCCTCCGATAGGAAGCTCAAGAACACTCGCAACCTGCGAAAAGGATCTTAGAGAAAATGAACTTAGCCAAAAAAGTAATTCGAGGTGCCTTTCGACGAGCAGGCTTCGAAGTATCTCGAATTAAGAGCAACGAAGAGAGGGAGCGATTGCGGTCGGATTTTGACGAAGCGACTCAGCACTTATGCCAATTCGTGCGCCCTTTTACTATGACCAGCCCGGAGAAAATATTTGCATTGCGTCAGGCCGTAATGCATGTGATCCAGCATGGGGTTGAGGGAGACATGGTGGAGTGCGGCGTATGGAAGGGAGGAAGCATGATGGCGATAGCTCGGACGCTGCTTGAGTCAGGTGCTGCCGAAAGGAACCTCTATCTGTTTGATACGTTTGAAGGAATGCCAGCGCCCGGAGACGAGGACGTCAGCTTCGACGGCAAACCCGCACACCAGTTGTTATCGGAATCAGATAAGGAGTCGAACTGGGTATGGGCCTATAGCGCTGTTGAAGAAGTTAAGCGCAACGTCCTATCCACTGGTTACCCTGCAGATCGCATATCTTTTATAAAAGGAAAGGTCGAGGAAACTATTCCGTCGAAAGCTCCTGCCAAAATTGCGCTTCTACGACTAGACACTGATTGGTACGAGTCGACATACCACGAGCTTGTCCATCTATTTCCGCGACTGAGTTCGGGAGGAATCCTCATCATTGACGATTACGGACACTGGAAGGGAGCTCGAAAAGCAGTTGACGAGTATTTCTCCCAACAGAAGCTAGACCTCCTGCTACACCGCATCGACTACAGTGGTCGTATGTGTGTCAAGCATTAGGTCATTGAAAATCGCGTGCCTGCAAAGGTTGATGCGCCGTTTGGTCGATTCGATAATTCATGATTGCAAAGCGTACAAACAGTCGCGGAGGATCGTCGGCCTTAGCGCCCGACCGCAAGTTTTTCTCCTTTGGATCCCTGCGCAGGATTACCACCTCAGGAAAATACATACCTGAGATTGATGGCCTGCGCTTCGTCGCCATCGCTGCGGTGGTACTGTTTCACCTTCCAGTTCAGCTTCCGTTGCACTCCCCAGCACTGGATAAAACAGACGCTTTGTGGCACTTGATCTCACACGGCGGGCGTGGCGTAGAACTCTTCTTTCTGATCAGCGGCTTCATTCTTGCTCTGCCATTCGCGTCCCAATTCTTGCTCGGGTCGAAACAGGTCAACCTTCAGCAGTACTATTTGCGCAGAGTCACTAGGCTTGAGCCGCCCTACATTGTTTCCATACTCGTTCGTTTGCCCCTTCTCGTGCTGGTCATGCATCAGCATCTCGCGCAAGTGGCTGTGCACGGTCTTGCAAGTCTCGTGTACCTTCATAGCCTGATATTCAGTTCTCCAAGTACGGTTAATCCTCCCGCTTGGTCTTTAGAGGTTGAGATTCAGTTTTATTGCCTGGCGCCTTTATTTGCCTGGGCCTACTTCTCGTTACGTCCCAAGTGGTTTAGACGCGCATGCGCGATCGCCTTCATCCTGCTTGCCGGCATTCTGCAGATTCACTTCTTCGGCGACGTGGGTAACACGCGAGCATCGCTCAGCATCCTCAATTATGTGCAGTATTTCTTTTCCGGATTTGTGCTGTGCGATCTGTATCTGACCGATTGGCAGCGCTTGCCCGCTCATTGGGCTTGGGATATCGTCTCCACGATAGCCTGGTGTTGGATTTTCGTTGCAGACGGCAATCAGGTGCAACTATTTCTGCCGCTGGTCGCTCTCGTTGCCTATATCGGTGCATTCAAGGGCGCCGTGTTCCCATGGTTCTTTCGTCTTCAGCTGGTCAGCCTGATTGGTGGTATGTGCTATAGCATCTATCTCACTCATAATCTGGCAATCGCCGGCGCCCGGTCTCTGCTTCATCGTCTCGTTCTGTCCGCCGTCACCCCAGTCTGGGAAAAAACGTTAGTTACATATGTGATCGCAGCAATGATGGCCCTCGTGCTCGGCTTCCTCCTATACATCACCGTCGAAAGGCCGTGCATGGATAAAGCTTGGCCGACTAAGCTCCTTGTTTGGTTGCGAAGCGGGAGATCATCGGTCCCCACGATGCACGAGCTCCCTGGCGAATGAAGCTGGCAGCTCGAAGGGAGCCCAAAAGGGTGAATCACAATGGCTACATATGACTCTCTGGACGCGACTCATGACTGCTTTCCAGGAGTGTAACTGCTTTCTCGAAACCCTAAATGATCTTTGGAGAGATGCATGGAGAAGCTTAACTTCGGGTGTGGAACTCGCTATGCACCCGGTTGGACGAACATAGATTTTCACGGCGATGGAACCTATGTGAAGCGCGTCAATCTCCTGGCAGGCTTTCCATTCCCCGACAACAGTTTCGATGTGGTCTACAGCAGCCATGTGTTGGAACACTTCATGCCGCAACAGGCCGCCTATCTAGTCCGTGAATCACACCGCGTGCTCAAACCTGGTGGCATTCTTCGAACTGTGGTTCCAGATCTGGAAGCTTCGTGCAAGGAGTACCTCCGAATACTCGCTTTGAATGACTCCGATCCTGATAAGGTCAAGCTCTACAACTGGATAAAGATTGAGTTGCTCGATCAACTTGTTCGGACTTCAAGCGCAGGTGAAATGGGACCGCTCATTTTAGACGTGATGAAAAGCAACGATCAGAGCATGATTGAGTACATCCGATCCAGGGTCGAAAGTAACCTTAATCCTCATTCAGAGCCTGAAACCCTCATGCGTCGATTCGCAAGAATCACTCCAGGAAAAGTGATGACAAAATTGACTTACGTCTATTTGGATTTGGTGAGCCGTTTGGTTCCCGGGAATTTACGGCCGATGGTATGGAGCGGGACATCGATAGGGGAGAAGCATCGCTGGATGTACGACAGATTTGGCCTGGCTCTATTGCTTCAGGAGTGTGGCTTTGAGAACGTAAAGTTTCTGGCCTTCAATGAGTCTGATGTACCGGGCTTTTGCGAGGCTCGTTTGGACTCACATGCGGACGGCAAGCCTTATAAAAATGTTTCGATCTATTGCGAGGCAGCAAAACTAGAAACGCCACAGGGCAAAATCGCAGAGGCGCCGCTTGACCAGGCCGCGAACTACGCGCGATGACCCCGCAGGACACTCCCGTTGTACTTATCGTCTTTAATCGCCCCGAGCCCACGCGGCGCGTATTCGCTGCCATTGCGAAAGCTCGTCCTGCCAGGCTTCTGATCGTTGCGGATGGGCCGCGTTCTGATCGGACAGGTGAGTCGGAGTTATGCGCTGAAGTACGGCAGATCGTTTCCAATGTTGACTGGCCTTGCAAAGTCGACACTGACTTTGCGCAAGAGAACATGGGTTGCCGTGGACGAGTCGTCTCCGGTCTGAACTGGGCATTTTCCTTGGTCGAGGAAGCTATCATCCTGGAAGATGACTGCCTACCCGATCAAAGCTTCTTTCCGTACTGCAGCGAACTACTCAATCGTTACCGCGATAATCCGCGAATCGGAATGATCGCAGGATTCAATTTCGAAGGAAGTTTTCGTCACCCTTCCAGCTATTACTTCAGTCCGCTCGTGCCAATATGGGGATGGGCCACCTGGAGACGTTCATGGCAGCAGTATGACGAGCAAATGAGCGGTTGGCCGGCGGCCAAGCAAAGCAGCATGCTGCGAAGGCTGTTCCCTGACCGCAGAGTCGTTGCTTACTGGGAGGACATATTCGATCGAATGGTGCATGGAACAGGTCCGAATACATGGGATTATCAATTGGTCTTTACGTCATGGAGTCGAGACTGGTTGAACATCGTGCCCACCACAAACCTTGTTCAGAATATCGGTTTCGGTCACGATGCCACCCACACAATAAAATCAGATTTGCTTTCGGCCATCCGTGCAGATCAGGTGACTTTCCCTCTTCACCATCCTTCTGTGATCGCGCCATGGCAGGCTCGTACCATGAAGTTGCAGAGAACAGCTTATTTGCCTTCGTTCTTTAAAAGAGCTAAACAAAAAGTCACTAACATCCTAATGAGCCACTCATAGAACTCTTATAAGGATCAGACCTGACGAATTTAAGACGACCAATTGAGGAAACAAGATGCGGGTTGTGCATGTAAGCTACAGCGTGGATGGAGGTGCGGGAAGATCTGCTCTACGATTGCACCAGAATCTCCTGGATCTGGGCATAGACTCTTTGATCTTTGCCTTCGACGAGGCGACGACATCTCCCCCATCGTTTGATCCTGTAACTATAGATAGAGTTCTAGGACGCTACATGAGGAATATCGACAAGCTTCCTAATAAGTGGCGTGGCAGCCCCGTTACGGCAAGCTGGAGTAATAACTGGGCTCCTAACTTTACTCTCCAGCGCGTAAGCGAATTAAAGCCGGACATCGTGCACTTTCATTTCATCGGCGCTGGCACCTTCCCCGTTCGCGACTTCAAATCTGTTCCATGTCCGATCGTTTGGACGCTTCATGACATGTGGGCCTTCACCGGCGGTTGCCACTATACCGGCGGTTGTGTGGGATTTTCTAAGAAGTGCGGCCGCTGCCCAACCCTCAGGTCATCCACTGAAGATGATCTCTCTAGAACGAACTGGTCTAGAAAGAGCAAAGAGTGGGAACACGTAAAGCTCACCTTGGTAAGCCCCAGTAACTGGTTAGCAGACCAGGCACGTCAAAGCAGCCTGATGGAACTCCAGAAGGTTATGGTTATCCCGTATGGCATCGATTTGAAGCGCTTCAGTCCTAAAGACAGAATCAAAGCGAGACAAACGTTCGATGTCTCGAACGACAAATTCGTCATCGCATTTGGTGCTGCGCGTCTTACCGATGCGCGAAAGGGTCTGGATCTGCTCTGGGCAGCGATCCGGTGTTTCAACGCAACGATCGCCACCGGTAATTGCGAATTACTGGTATTTGGAGGTGGAGATTGGAATCCATCCGATTCACCAATACCAATTCGCAACGTTGGCATGATCGAAGACGATCAAAAACTCGCCCTCCTTTATTCGGCCGCAAATGTCTTTTGTGCTCCTTCACGCGAAGAAAATCTTGCCAATACGGCACTTGAATCCTTGGGGTGTGGAACTCCCGTGATGGCATTTAGAATTGGCGGTTTCCCCGACATCATCGATCATCGCCGGACCGGCTATCTCGCAGAACCATTCGAGGTAGATGGTCTGGTGGATGGGCTAGAATTCTTGTATTCCAGATACCTGGCCGGCGAAGATTTCATATCTAATTGCCGCGATAGAGCCGAGCGTCTATACGATGGAAGAATCAACGCCAATCAATACATCGAGTTGTACAAAGCTCTGAGTAATCTAAACGCGGGCCAAACCAGCGTTCCGTTAGTGTCGCGTTAAGTTGCATCGCCTGTAATGCGGTATTTTGTGACTGCTAGTATTGCCCACAGATAGATGTTCAACATATAAAGTCCCGCCCTCTTCGTAACTTTTGTTCTATTCAGCCAATGAGACTGCTGCGCGTAATTCGTCAGACAAATCTCGAATCCGGCGGCCCCATCGAGGGATTGCTGCGTAGTTCCGAGGCCTTAATCCGCCACGGACACGAGGTCGAAGTCGTCAGTCTGGATTCACCTGACGAGGCTAAATCGCGTGCATTCAACTTTCCTGTTATCGGCCTCGGTCGCGGCGTTGGCAAATACGGATATAACCCAAAGCTCACGTCCTGGGTTAGGGAAAATGCGCGCCGATTCGATGCTGTTGTTCTTCATGGACTGTGGAATTACTCCTCGGTAGGAGCCTGGCGAGGCATGAAGAATCAGTCAACTCCCTATTTCATATTCATTCATGGGATGATGGACCCATGGTTCCGAGATAGACATCCGATCAAGCACATCTTCAAATCGGTGTATTGGCAAATTGCTGAGGGACGTGTTTTAAGTGAAGCCGCTGGTGTCCTCTTTACTAGCGAAGAAGAGTGCCAACGAGCTAGAGGGGTGTTTTATGGGCGGCCTTACAAAGAGCGAGTTGTCCGATATGGTATCTCAGGTCCGCCTGCGGCAGAACAAATGCAGCGAGAGGAGTTCTCTTCAGCATTTCCCCCGCTTCGAGATAAACGTTTCCTTTTATTTCTAGGTAGGATCCATCCGAAGAAAGGATGCGATCTCTTGCTCCAGGGTTTCGCAGAGGCTAAAAGCGAGATCGACCCTGAAATTCAACTTGCAATCGCAGGACCCGGCCCATCCAGCTATATTGCTGAGCTCAAGCGGCTGGCGCATCAATTGCAAATATCGGATCGAGTACATTGGGTGGGTATGCTGCGAGGAGACCCTAAGTGGGGTGCGCTTCGATCAGCAGAAGCGTTCATCCTTCCCTCTCACCAGGAGAATTTCGGCATCGCAGTCGCCGAAGCGATGGCTTGTTCGACTCCCGTCTTGATTAGTAACAGGGTAAATATTTGGCGAGAAATTGTTGCGTCGAATGGTGGATTGGTTCAGTCCGACACTGCGGAAGGTACACGCGACCTCGTTCAGCAGTTTTATCGCATGCCGCAACAACAGCGTGTGGATATGGGTACATCGGCCCGCGAAGGCTTTCTGCGCAATTTTGAAATAGAGGCTGCCGCACTCGACTTCGCACGCATAATCGGGTTTG
>Ga0207639_10002685_pt1 | contig 11937 bp, 11 predicted proteins | sample KBSCornC32_FD_184299 | JGI IMG/M metagenome (GOLD analysis project Ga0207639, IMG submission 184299) | Corn rhizosphere microbial communities from Kellogg Biological Station, Michigan, USA - KBS Corn C3-2 (SPAdes) (version 2) | ecosystem: Host-associated > Plants > Roots > Rhizosphere > Soil ...
GACCCCGCTGCCGCGCAGCTCAGCACGGGCCGCCTCGCTGATCCCGACCACGGCGTGCTTGGTGCCGGAGTAGGTGGCGATGCCGGGGAAGCCGCCCTTGCCGGCCTGCGAGGCTAGGTTGACGATGTGGCCGTGCCCGCGCGGCTGGAAGCGCTTGATCGCCAGCTGCATACCGACGATCACGCCATAGACGTTGATGTCGAGCTGGCGCTTGATCGAGGCGTCCGACTCCTCGGCAAACGGCGTCACCGGCATGATCCCGGCGTTGTTGACGACTACGTCGAGCGGGCCGAGCTCGCGCTCGGCGGCGTCGAGGAAGGCCGAGAAGGAGCCGCGGTCGGTGACGTCGAGCGGCAGGGCGACAGTGCCGCCGCCCAGCTCCCCCGCCGTGCGCTCGGCCAGCTCGATGTCGAGGTCGCCGATGGCGACGCGGCAGCCCTTGCGCACCAGCGCCGTCGCGGTCGCTTTGCCGATCCCGCGTGCACCGCCGGTGATCGCCACGACCTTGCCGCTGAGGGACTGCCGCTGCTTTGCCATCGGGACCTCCTCCTCTCGGCGGCCGCTAGGCCGCCGGCTTGTAGACGGTGACCACGGCGGCGCCGCCGAGGCCGATGTTGTGCTGCAGGGCGGTCTTGGCGCCCTCGACCTGCCGCTTGTCGGCTTCCCCGCGCAGCTGCCAGGTCAGTTCGGAGCACTGCGCCAGCCCAGTCGCGCCCAGCGGGTGGCCCTTGGAGATCAGCCCGCCGGAGGGGTTGACGACGACCTTGCCGCCGTAGGTGGTCGCTTCTTCCTCGACCAGCTTGTGCGCCTCGCCCTCGGCCGCGAATCCGAGCGCTTCGTAGGTGATCAGCTCGTTGGCGCTGAAGCAATCGTGCAGCTCGCAGACGTCGACTTCCTCGGCGGCGACCCCGGCCTCAGCGTAGGCCTCCTCCGCCGCCTGCTTCGACATGTCGGAGCCGACGATCTTCATGCAGTCGGTGTCCTCGGCGAAGGTCGAGCTGAGGTCGGTGACCATCGACTGACCGGCGATCTCGATCGCCCGGTCGCCGAGGCCGTGCTCTTCGACGTAGCGCTCGGAGGCGACGATCGCACAGGCCGAGCCGTCTGAGGTCGGCGAGCACTGCAGCTTGGTCAGCGGGTCGTGAATCATCCGCGCGCCCTTGATGTCCTCCAATGTGTACTCGTCCTGGAATTGGGCGTAGGGGTTGTTGACCGAGTGCTTGTGGTTCTTCCAGCCGATCCAGGCGTAGTGGTCGGGGTTTGAGCCGTACTTCTGCATGTGGTCGCGCCCGGCATTGCCGAACATCTGTGGCGCCGGCGGCGACTGCTCGGGATCGCGGATCTCGAACATCCGCATCGCGTGCTTGTCGAGCGCGTTGGTGCGGTCGGTGTACTTGACCCCGAGGCTGCCGGGCTCCATCTTCTCGAAGCCGATCGCCAGGGCGCAATCGGCGAGGCCACCCTTGACCGCCTGGCGGGCGAGGAAGAGCGCCGAGGAGCCGGTCGAGCAGTTGTTGTTGACGTTGACGACCGGGATCCCGGTCAGGCCGAGCTGGTAGAGCGCCCGCTGGCCGTAGGTGGAGTCGCCGTAGCAGTAGCCGGCGAAGGCCTGCTGCACGTCCTCATACGGAATGCCGGCGTCGGCAAGCGCCTTCTCCCCCGCCTCCTTGGCCCAGTCGGGGTAGTCGCCCTCCTTGGTCCCAGGCTTCTCGAACTTGGTCATGCCGACCCCGATCACGAACGTGCGGTTGCTCAAAGTCTGCTCCTGTGTCGCCGCGGGCGCCTGCCGCGGTTTGGCTGGTCAGCCAGGAAATCTACCGATCGGACCGGTGCAGTGGCGATACTGGGGCCAGTGATCGTTGATTGCGGCGTCTACGAGAAGGGCCGGCGGCGAGAGGAAAAGCTCGGCCTCGAGCAGGCGCGCGAGGCGTCCCGCGCCGCGGATGCCTTCGTCTGGCTCGGCGTCGTCGAACCTTCGGCGGAGGAGTTCGAGGGAATCGCACGCCAGTTCAGCCTCCACGAGCTTGCGGTCGAGGACGCGATCAAGGCGCAGCAGCGGCCCAAGGTCGAGCTCTTCGGCGACACCCTGCTGGTCGTCGTCAAGACGATCTGCCGGCCCGACTCCAGTCACCAGATCGAAGTCGGCGAGCTGCTGCTCTTCGTCAACTCCGACTTCATCATCACCGTCCGCCACGGCGAGGGCGAGCTGAGCTCGGTCAGGGAGCGAGTCGAGCGCCGCCCCGACCTGCTCGCCCACGGCACCGGCGTGGTCCTCTACGCGATCCTCGACCATGTGGTCGACGGCTACGGCGAAGTCGCCCAAGCCGTCGACGGCGAGGTGCAGGTGGTCGAGCGCGAGGTCTTCTCGGCAGAGCGGACCAACCCGGCGGAACAGATCTACAAGCTCGAGCGCGAGGTCCTCGACCTCTACCGGGCCGTCTCCCCCCTGCTCGAAGCCGTCGATGAGATCGGCGAAGGCCGCTTCGAAGCGATCCCGAGCGAGCTCGACGACTACTTCCGCGACGTCCACGATCACCTCCAGCGGGTGACGGGTCGCGTCGCGGGCTTCCGCGCCCTGCTCGACAGCGCCCTGCAGGCGAACCTGACCCAGGTCTCCGTACGCCAGAACGAGGACATGCGCAAGATCTCGGCCTGGGTGGCGATCGCCGCCGTGCCGACCATGGTCGCCGGCATCTACGGGATGAACTTCGACCACATGCCGGAGCTGCACTGGCGCTACGGCTACTTCACCGTCCTCGTCCTGATCGCCCTGGTCTGCCTGGCGCTGTACCGGCGCTTCAAGCGCGTTGGCTGGCTGTAGGGCCGGCCGCCAGCCCTTCGCCGCGGTTCGGCCAGAGCAGGAAGGAGGCGGCGGCGATCGCGATCCCGATCGCGGTGGCGAGCGCGCGCTGGCCGGCCGCGTGCAGGGCCTCCTCTCCGATCGAGTCGGCGAGCAGCACGGCGTAGGTGGTGATCGCGGCGGTGAAGAGCGCGTACTGGACCGTGAGCAGGCCATAGGCGAAGGCGGTCGCGGCGGTCAGGGCGATCGCGACGGCGACGCCGCTGCCGCCGAGCCACTCCGCCAGAGCGGTCGCCAGCATCAGGCCCAGCGCCGTCCCGACCGCGCGCAGGACCAAGCGTCGGAACGTCTCTTCTTTCTCCGGGCGCAGGACGAAGAGGATCGTCAGCGGGATCCAGAAGCCGTGTTCGTGCATCCCGATCAGCCAGTAGACCGAGACGCCGGCGGCAAGGGCGGCGCCGAAGCGCAGCCCGTGCCGGAAGCTGGTCGAGCTCAGGCTCAGGTTCGAGCGCAGGGCGTTCAGGGCGGCGCGGCTGTCCCACCCCTTTGCCCCACCCTCCTCGCTGCGGTCGCCGGCGACCCAGAGGCAGGCGGAGAACGCCGCCTGCAGCAAGCCGCCGGCAGTCGCGAAGAGGAAGGCCGCACCGATGTCGCCGAGGTCCAGCGGCAGGTCCTGGGCGATGACCAGGGCAAGCGCGACTGAGAGCCCGGCGATCGAAAAGCGCAGCGAAACGGAGAAGCAGTAGCCGGCGGCGGCCCCGATGACCGCCATCGCGGCAATCGCCGGTAGGGCGCTCGATCCGCTCAGCACGCCGAGCGCGGCGGCGAGGCCGATCAGCGGCGCGCAGGCGGCCTGCCAGGCGGCTCGGGTGCGGGCGGGCGCATCGAGTCCCGGGAAGCCGGCAAGCAGGGCGCCAGTGCCGATGGCGCCCTTGGTCGCGCTGCTCAGCCCGAGCTCCAGCAGGAGCGCCAGGCCGACCGGCACCGCGACCAAGGCGCCGCGGCGCAGCGCCGGCCCGGGCTCGCTCGGCCCGATCGCCAGCAGCGGCGACGCTCTCAGCCGGCTGGCGCCGCCTGCTGCGTTGAAGAGCTCCACGCCGCAAGTCTCTCGCCCGGGGCGGCGGCGATGGCAAAACTCAGCGCGTACGGCAGGTGCTTCTTGCGGTAGCAGGGACAGGGATTGTCCTCGCAGGCGACGCCGTCATCGTCGCCATCGAGGCGGTCGGGATCTTGCTGGGGGCCGCCGTGCTTGAGGAAGAAGAACTGGGCGGCTCGCTGGCTCTTGAAGTCGGCGCAGTCCTTATCGGCAGCCGAGGCCGTTGCCGGCAGGCAGACCACCGAGGCAACCACCACAGCGGCGAAGATGGCGACAAACGAGCTGCGCAGGGATAAGCGCACGATCGAACTCCTTTCGTTCCTGGACAGGGCCGCATGCGATCTTAAGAGCCAGCGCGTGTGACGAGCGCTCCCAAGTACCCTGGTGAGCCGTGCTTTTCGCCGCCCTGAGCACCGATCCGGCCGCCGGAGTCGGCATCTTCGCCGCCCTCGCCGCGGGGGTCGTCTCCTTCCTCTCCCCGTGCGTGCTGCCCCTGGTCCCCGGCTACCTCTCGGCGGTCAGCGGCGTCTCGGCGGCCGAGCTCGAGACGGCTGGCTGGCGGCGCATCCTCGCTCCCAGCCTGCTCTTCGTCGCCAGCTTCTCGGCCATCTTCGTCGCCGAGGGGCTGACCGCGACGGCTCTGGGCTCCGCCTTCCAGGACCACGAAGAGCTGCTCAGCAAGGTCGCCGCGGCGCTGATCATCGCCATGGGCGTGCTCTTCGTCTCCTCGCTCTTCGTCACCCGGCTCAACCGCGAGTGGCACGTCGACGCCTTGCTCGAGCGGGCCGGCAAGGGCGGTCCCATCGTCGCCGGGGCCGCCTTTGCGATCGCCTGGACGCCTTGCATCGGCCCCACTCTCGGCGCCATCCTCACCGCCGCCTCGCTCTCCGGCTCGGCCGCCCACGGCGCCCTGCTGCTCGTCGTCTACTCGGCCGGCCTGGCGATCCCCTTTCTGCTCACCGCAATCGCCTTCTCGCGCATGACCACGGCCTTCGCGGTGGTCAAGCGCCACTACCAGGCGATCGTAGCCACCGGCGGCGTGATCCTGATCGCGATGGGCGTGCTGATCTGGACCAACGAGCTGACGCAACTCAACTCCGAAGCCCAGCGCTGGCTCTCGGGCCTCGGCCTGGATTTCTGGAACAGCGTCTAGTTGTTGACGACGGGCGCGGCGGTCTCCATCTCCTGCCCGATCGCCTCGGTCTCCTCGAGCCTCTCGCCGTCGAGGTCGCGCGAGCAGACGATCCGAAACCGCCCGGTGCCGATCTCCGCGTCAGGCACCACCGGCAGCCCCCGGATCTGATCCCAGCCCAGCCGTTCGACCTCAAACGGGTTCATCCGCACCTCAGCCGCCGGGAAGGGACAGTTGGAGTTGTGCTGGTCGATCGCCTTGGAGATCGCCTCGAGGTTCTTCGCCTCAGGAGAAGCCATGACGAAAGCCTAAAGGCAATCTTGCCTCGAGAGCCAGAGCCGGCCGCGAGGCTCGCTAGATTACCCATCACGGTACGGGCTGGGGCCTGCAAAGGCTCGCCTGTCAAATCTGCTGTAAAGGGAATGGGAGCTGTGTCTGTTACACGCCGTAGAAAGGCCCTAAAGGGAAGCTCAAATCGCCTTCTAACGACTATGGCGATTGTGCGTTCGAACGCCGAGACCGATCGAGACTACATTTCTAATTTCGAGCCATTTGCAACAGATTGCCTTAAGTCCTGGCCGGCAGGCGAGGCGATTGAGCCCGAGGCCCTATCTGAGGCAATATGCGCTGGCTGGGGCATCCCGTCACTGCCTACGGCCGTGGGAAAGATTCTGCTGCGACGGGCAGAGGAGCGAGACGAAGTATTAAGGCTTGAGCGAGAGCTCTTCCCGAATGTTGAAAAGCTGTCCTCTGTCCCTGAGCTCGCAGTCGATAAGAACTTAATGCTGTCCGGTATGAAGGCGCTCGAACAAGCTGTGGTTGCCTACGCACGCGAGGTTCACGGTTTGAGTTGGTCAATAGCTGAGGCCGCGAATGGCCTCGAACGTCTGGCTGATGAGTTCGGTGCCGATTTGGCCCTTGCAAGACATCAGGGAGGCCTCGACGACGCGAATCTCAATGATGACGAAACCCTATCTGTGGTTTATGGATTTGCCAGAAGCGCAATAGAGTCAAACCCCACTCATTTCGCCTACCTTGAGGAACTCGTACAAGGCACGATGCTAGTCAATGCTGTCTATTTCCCAGACGTAGGCCACGTTTCTAACAGGCTAAAGGTTCTTCGCGTCTATCTTGACACGACACCCATCCTCCGTGCGCTCGATCTTGCGGATGAGGCTGTATGCAGAGCAACTCGGCAAATGTTGTCGCTGCTCCGTGAGGATTTTAAGGTTCCACTTTTCGTATTTCATCATACGGTGGACGAGATTGACGGAGTTTTGGACGGCGTAGCAGGCACTCTCAGACGCGGGACCCGAGGCGCTTCCATGCAAGCCGGCGTGGGTGGAAGAAATCGTGAGGCCATTGACTCGCTTGTGAGGCGCGGAGCCACCGCTGGAGAGATCGAAGCTCTCCGCTCGCAGCTTGAGAAAAGAATGCTAGATCTAGGAATTCACATCACAGAAGCTCCCAGCCATGTCGAGAAGGAACATATCGACGAGGGAAATTTTGATGAAGTCTTGGATGAAGTTGTCTCGTACCGATCAAAGGGTCCTCGTGAGAAGGATCTGAAGTCCCTTACCGCCATTGACCGATTGCGTGCTAGCACAAGACCAAGAGATCTTTCTCAGGCCAATTCCCTGTTTGTCACCGCGAACTCCAAGTTGGTTCAAGCGAGTCGCGAATTTTTTGGTTTAGAAGATCGTGCGGCTCTTGTACCTCACGCCATGCATGAAACAGCTCTCACTGCACAACTATGGGTGAGAGCGCCGCATCCACCGCCGGATCTACCTCGCCATCTTCTAGTTGCTGATTGCTATGCGGCGCTCAATCCTAAGCCGGAGCTGTGGGAGCGATGGGTTCAACACATTGTCAGGCTTCAAGAGCGCGGCGAGGTGTCAGATGAGCAAGTTCAAAATCTGATTTACCATCAGCAGGCAAAGAGCAAGCTTTTTGAGGTAACGCACGGTAGTCCGGATGCTGTAAATGACGAGACAGTTTCAGATGTGCTCTATCGATTTGAAGCCGAGCTTAAAAAGCCAGGTAGGCGAGAGGCAGACGCCGAGCGAAAGAAACGGGAAGAAGTTGAGGCGGAGCGGGACCGCCTCCGTACGGAGATAGATGACCTCAACAGCTGGCGTGAGGACCAAGAGGCGCTATCTGCCAAACGGCAGGAGCGCCGCTCTAAAGCGCGCGCTCTCTCGGGCTATTTTGGGGCTGCCCTGGCTATCTTGATCTTCCTTATATTTGCCGTTGCGGCTGACGACCTTCATGGCAAGTTGGCCTGGGCTATCAGTGCCACGGTTACGGTCTTTGCCGCTACGGGTGCTTGGGCTTGGGCTGCGAGGCGCGGCTGGAAGTTTCCATTTGCGGCGCTAATTTTTGCCGGAGCTCTTTCGACGCTATTTGTGAATGTATTCAGCCTGGCTCCATCTAGCTAACAACGCAGGCGTAGCGTCATGAAAGCGTGCCGCTAGAGGGTGCCGCCGGTGTCGTATGCCTTGCCTGGCGTTGCGCCGAGCGCCAAGAGCCGAAGCCCATGTGGGCCAGCCACGATCTTCCGCTTCACGGCGGGGCCGACGCGGACGATGTGGTTGGGGTCGAGCCGGTAGGTCTCGCCGTCGGCTTCGAGGGTGCCCGAGCCGCGGAGGACCACATAGACCTCCTCCTGGCCCAGCTGCTGTGGCCGCTTGGTGAACATCTCGCCGCCGAGACCGTCCTCGGAGTGATCGTGCTCCGGGTATTCGTCGGCGCCGGGGGCCAGCTCCTCGATCGAGATGCCGAAGGAGCTGACTCCGAGGGCCGCTGCGGCTCGGCGCATGCTGACTCGCTCAAAGCCCTGCAGCGCCTCGATCTCCTCGATCTCGATGTGGGTGACGTCGGCCACGCGCACACGCTACCCACCCCCTCGGCACTCGAATCGCCGTCCCCCCTCCCTCCTACCATCGGACCGTGGCCTTCGAGCGGACCGTCGCGCACCTCGACATGGACGCGTTCTACGCGTCGGTCGAGTTGCGGCGCCGGCCGGAGCTGAGGGGGAAGCCGGTGGTGGTCTGCGGCTCGGGGCCGCGGGCGGTGGTGACGACGGCGAGCTATGAGGCGCGCAAGCTGGCCGGGATTCACTCGGCGATGCCGGCTGCGGTGGCGCGGCGCCGGCTGCCCGATGCGATCTATCTGCAGCCGGACTTCACCGCCTATCGCGAGGCCTCGGTTCAGGTGATGGATGTGCTGCGCAGCAATGCCGAGACGGTCGAGGTGGTCGGCCTCGACGAGGCCTACGTCGACCTCACCGGGATCTTCTCCCCCAAGGCGACGATGCGGCGGATCGCCAGCGAGATCAAGGAGCAGACCAGGCTGACCTGCTCGGTCGGCATCTCGGAGAGCCGCATGCTGGCCAAGATCACCAGCGAGCTGGGCAAGCCGGCCGGCCTCGTGGTGCTCTCGCGGGCGGAAGCGCTGGAGCGCTTCGCCGGCGACTCTCCCGGCCTGATCCCCGGGATCGGACCGAAGACCGTGATCAAGCTCGGCGCGATGGGCATTCGCACGCTTGCCGATCTTCGCGCTCGGGACCCCGCGATGCTCGAGCAGGCATTCGGCCCCCGACAGGGGCGCTGGCTGCACCGTCGCGCCCACCTCGAAGACGAGACGCCGGTGACGGTCGTGCGCGAGACCAAGTCACAGTCGGCGGAGACGACCTTCGACGTCGACGTCGGCGACCGCGCCGAGCTGGAGGCCCACCTCGGGCAGCTCGCCGAGGAGCTTTGCCGGCGGCTGCGCAAGCGCGAGCTGCGCGGACGCTCGATCGGGATCAAGGTTCGCCTCGACGACTGGACCAACGTCACCCGCTCGCACAGCGTCGCCGAGCCAACCAACGATCCCGCCGTCGTCGGCCCGGTTGCCCTCGACCTGCTGCGCGCCTACGCCCCGCCCCGACCGGTGCGTCTGCTCGGCGTGCGGGTTGCCTCCTTCGAGAGCGAGGCCGCGGAGGCGGTCGAGCCCGAGGAGGAGCGCGATCAGCTGCAGCTCGGCTTGACCGCCTGAGAAGTCTCTCTCCTCGCGGAGGAGCCCTTCAGTCGTGTGCGAAGATTGCTCGCGTGAGCGCGGACAGACTGAGCGGACTCGACTCCTCGTTCCTGCACATGGAGCGCGCCGGCGCCCACATGCACGTCGCCTCGACCAGCATCTTCGAGGGGCCGGCGCCGAGCATCGACGAGTTCCGCGACCACATCGCTTCGCGGCTGCACCTGGTGCCGCGCTTCCGCCAGAAGCTTCGCTTCGTCCCCTTCGGACAGGGGCGCCCGGTCTGGGTCGACGATCCGTATCTCAACCTCGAGTACCACGTGCGCCAGACCGCGCTGCCGGCGCCGGGCTCCGAGGAGCAGCTGCGCAACCTGGCCGCGCGGATCTTCTCCCAGCAGCTCGACCGCAGCAAGCCGCTCTGGGAGCTGTGGCTGGTCGAGGGGCTGGACGGCGACCGCTTCGCAATCGTCGGCAAGAGCCACCACGCCCTCGTCGACGGGATCTCCGGCGTTGACATCACCACCGTGCTCTTCGACGTCGAGAAGGAACCGGACAACCCGCCGGCGCTGCCGCCGAAGTGGGCGCCGCGGCCCGAGCCGACCGACCTCAAACTGCTCGGCGACGCCCTGCGCGAGCGCGCCACCAGCCCGCAGGAGATCGTTCGCGGCGTGCGGGCGGCGCTGCGCGGACCGCGCCAGGTCCTGCGTGGGGTCGGCGCTACCGGCAAGATGGTCAGCGCCGGCATGGCGGCCCCCTCGACCCCGTTCAACGTCGAGATCGGCCCGCACCGGCGCGTCGCCTTCGTCCGCAGCGACCTAGCCGCGCTGAAGCAGATCAAGAACCAGCACGGCGGCACCGTCAACGACGTCATCCTCTCCGTCGTCGCCGGCGCGATCGGCAACTACCTGCGCGCCCGCGGCCACGACACCGAGGACCTCGAGATGCGGGCGATGGTGCCGGTCAGCGTCCGCGCCGAGGAGGAGCGCGGCGCGCTCGGCAACCGCATCTCGGCGATGATGGCGCCGCTGCCGATCTGGTGCGAGGACCCGGTGCGGAGGCTGCACCTGGTCAGCGAGATCATGGGCGACCTCAAGGGCTCCGGCCAGGCGGTCGGCGCCGAGATTCTCACCCGCATCGTCGACTTCGCCCCGACCACGATCGCCTCCCAGGCCGCTCGCCTGCAGCCCGCGCAGCGGTTTTTCAACCTCGTCGTCACCAACGTGCCGGGGCCCCAGTTCCCTCTCTTCGTATTGGGGCGGGAAATGGAATCGATCTTCCCGATGGTGCCGCTGGCCCGCCGCCAGGCGCTCTGCGTCGGGATCATGTCCTACAACGGCCAGGTCGACTTCGGCCTGATCGGCGATTACGACGCGATGGCCGACCTCGACAGCTTCGGCCTCGACCTCCAGGGAGCGATCGCCGAGATCGCCGGGGCCACCGGCGTTCAGGGCAGCCGCCGCGCCGAGACGCGGAACGGCGCGCTGTCGGTCAAGTAGGCCCAATCGAGCCGGCGGGCGCTGAAGCCCGAGGCCCTCGTATCCGCGTTGACCAGGACGGCGGTGAGGCGTTTGAAGCGGCCTGGCCGAGAGAGGCGCACGGACATCCGACCGCCGCTCTGCTCGAAACGGAGCGTGCTGATCACGTGACCGTGGCGCTCGCTGCCGGTCCGCCCGACCAAGGCGAGGCCGGCGGCGACTCCCCGCGGCGCGACCGCGTGGACGACGACCGCACGGCCGCCGCTGGCGTGCACGCGCAGCAGTTGGAAGGTCGCGTGGTTGAGCGAGCGGGAGAGGACGCGGCCGTCGAGCGGCAGGCTGCCCTGGCGCGAGACGTCGGGATATGAATGACCCTCGGGAAAGACCGAGTCGGTGCGCCACTCGGGCAGGTCGCGAGCGAAGCGAGCGAAGTCGCGGCTGAAGTTCGACCTGCCGGCCGCCTCGATCGCCGAGTTGTAAGCGCTGACCGAGAAGCCGCCCGGCCTGGTGTGCACGGCGCGTGACCAGGCGCTGCGCACGATCGTGCGCCCGTAGCGGTGGGCCAGCCACTTGTTCCAGACCGCCGAGCCGTACTCCTTGATCGAGTTCGCAGTCAGCGGCGTGTCGTAGCGCTTGACCCAGCGGCGCACGTAGCGCAGGTAGTCGTTGATGCCGTTGTAGACCTCGTCCTCCATCCAGACCGCGCTCGACTCGGCGAACCAGGCGTCCTGGTAGGCGTCGTAGCCGAACTGGAGGATGTGGTCGTACTCGTGGGCGATCGTCACCTCGAGGTCGTGCTCGGGGGTGGTGCCGGGGAACTCGCTCGCGGCGTAGTCGTTGTCGAGGACCAGGTAGCCGTGCAGGTGGCGCGGCAGCCGGTGCGCCTTCGTGCTCTGGCCGCGGTCCGGCGCCGCGTAGCCGAACAGTTCGCCGCCGATCTGGGAGAGGTAGACGTCGGTCTTACCGTTGCGGCCGCCCTGGCGCCCGTCGCTGCGCGGCTCTCGCCAGCCGAGCTTCTCGTTCTCGATGTCGTGCACGTGTTCGGCGACCCGCAGCACCCGTTCGACGAAGTCGGGGATGCCGTTGCCGTTGCGGTCGGAGAGGTTGGGGGCATCGAGGCCCTGGTCGACCCAGTGGACGCAGAAGTGCCGCGAGCAGGCCGGCGAGTTCTTTGCCTCCGGGACTGAGTAGGCGTTGCGGTTGGGGTCAGGTTTGTCGGTCGGCCGCGGGCGGTCTTCGGTCGGCCGCGCCTGCGGCATGATGAACGGCTTCTGCGATTTCGAAGCCGGGGCCGCTTCCGCAAGGTCGGGAGCCGCGTGGGCAGCAGGGGTCACGGCGAGGGCCAATAGCAGCGCCGCCGAGGTACCGACCAGGTGGCGCCGGCGGTTCCGCATGCCTCGAAAACCCTACTGGGAGC
>Ga0207639_10002690_pt1 | contig 11929 bp, 11 predicted proteins | sample KBSCornC32_FD_184299 | JGI IMG/M metagenome (GOLD analysis project Ga0207639, IMG submission 184299) | Corn rhizosphere microbial communities from Kellogg Biological Station, Michigan, USA - KBS Corn C3-2 (SPAdes) (version 2) | ecosystem: Host-associated > Plants > Roots > Rhizosphere > Soil ...
CTTGGGCGCAGCCGGCGCTGGCGCTGGAGCGGCCGCCGCCGGGGCGGGTGCGCTGTTTTCGTCGGAGATAATTCTGCGGATGGAGGCGAGAATTTCCTCCATCGAGGGCTCTGGTGCCTTAGCTGCCGGTTTCGACATGGCCTCGTGTCTGTCTCCAAGCCGCAGCCGGCAAAACCACCGCGGCGCGAATCGCTACAAAATATAGCGTTTGCGGAGTATGGCATTGCGGGCAAGCGCCGCCAAACAATGCCCTAAAAAGGTTGTGCGTTCGTTAGTTAGCGGCCGTCGGGGGTGCGCAGCCCGATCCAGGTATCCCGCACCTGCTGGTAGTGAACCTGCGGATCATAGGTGATGACATTGAGGTTCAGGGTCGAGGCATCTAAGTGCCCCATCGCCCCCAGCACCGCGTAAGAAGCAACCACCCGGTCGCGCTGGGAGTTCACGAGGTTGCTCTGCGCCTGCACGAGCTGCGCCTGCGCGTTCAGAACGTCGGTGATCGTGCGCTGGCCGACCTTGTATTCTTCGGTGATGCCGTTCAGCGCGATTTTTTGCGCGTTTACCTGAGTCTGCGCCGCCTGAATGCTCGACTTCGCGGCCTGCAACTGGCTCCAGAACTGCACGATCAGCGCTCGCACCTGCTCGCGCGTCACGTCCATCTGGATGCGGGTCTGGCCGAGCACTTCCTTCGCCTGGCGGACCGCCGCGTATTCGCCGCCGCCCTGATAAATCGGCGCGGTCGCATTGAGGCCGATCGAGGCTTCGGTCTGGCGCGCAAGCTGGCTCGTCGGCTCGTTCGCGCGCGAAAGCGTTCCCTGCGCATTGACTGAGGGAAGCAGCGCGCCCTCGGCGACCTTCACCTGCAAGGCGGCATAATCGATCGTGTATTGCGCGGCGACGACCGCAGGATGGCGGTCGATCGCTTCGTTCACCGCCTCACCGAAAGAGTGCGGCAGAAGCGGATCGACGGGGCGGCCGGGCGTGAGCTTATTCGGTTCGAGCCCGATCACCTGCCGATAGACGGCGCGCGACGAGCTCACCGCCGACTGCGCCTGAATGAGCGATGCACGTCCGCCGGCTTCGGCGGCTTCCGCGAGAGCCGTATCGGTGCGCGTCACTTCGCCGACGGCGAAGCGATCCTTGGCGGCTTTCAACTGCGAGCCGAGCGCCTGCAAGTTTTGCTGCTGCAACTGGAGAAGCGCTTCGTCGCGCAGCACGTTCATGTGCGCGGTCGCAGCGTCGAGCAAAACCTGCTGCTCGGTCTGCCGCAAAATCTCGCGCGACTGCCGGACCTGCGCTTCGGCCGCGCGCGTATTATTCGCGGTGCGAAATCCGTTGTAGAGATTTTGGGTGATCGTGATTGAGATCGTCGACTGATTGAGGACGTTGTTGCTACTCGTCCTCGGGACGGGCGTGCCGAGGATTGTCTGCGGCTCGGTGATCGTATCGAGCGAGGTTTTCGCCGCGCTCGCCGCGCCGGTGATCGTCGGCCGGTAGCCGGATAGCGCGCGCGGGACGTTTTCGTCCGCGGCGCGCGTGCCCGCGCGTTGCGAATTCAAGGTTGCATTAGAGCCGTAAGCGGCGACGAGCGACTGCTCCAAGGACTGCGCCGACGCACTGCCCATGGCCGCCGTCAAGATGAACGCCGAACCCAGGCCGGCAAACGCCGCCTGCTTCATTCCGAGCTTAAGCATTCAGTGCCTTCCGCCCCCGCCGGCTGGCCCGGCTGAGATTCGAGATTCCCTGTTGGCGCGCAGCATAAACGCCCAACGCTCGCGAGGAAACATAGCGAAAGGCGCTATTTGCCTAGCCTGTCATGCGTTTTTTGGATGGCGCGGCGTTACGGCAACAGGTCCGTTGACCGCAGGGCGAACGGCTAGAATACGAATTGTGGCGGACGGCTGAAGCCAGGCAGCGGAGGAATCGCGGCGTCAAAAATCGGCCGGGGGCTGACATTATCGCCCGAGCGTACATAGACGAGCGCCTTCGCCGAGCGGCCGGTTCCCACCACCGCCGCAAGGCGTCCGCCGTCCCTGAGCTGCGCGGTGATCGCTTCCGGCACGAACTCAACGGAACCGTCGATCAGAATCGCATCGTAGGGCGCGGCGTAAGGCCAGCCAGCATTCATTGAGCCGCTGACGACGGTGATGTTCGGCTGGCCGAGCAACCGGCGCGCCACCGCGGCCAATGCCTCCTCGCCTTCCAGCGCGACGACTTCCTGCGCGAGCTTGCCCAATAGCGCGGCCGAATAGCCGGTCGCGCAGCCGATCACCAGCGCGCGTTCCTCGGGCGCGATTTCGAGCGCCTGTACGAGCTTTGCGAGCACCATCGGCTCGGTGAGAAAGCGCGCGGGCGCCGCGCCATGCGCTTCGCGAATCCGGAGGTCCTCGTCGATATAGGAAAGCGCGGCGAGGCTCTTCGGCACGAACTGCTCGCGCGGGATTTCGAGCATCGCCTCGAGGATGCGCGGATCGGTCACATCGTTGACGCGAACCTGGCCATCCACCATGGCCTGCCGCTGGCGGGCGAAATCAACCATTGAGCCTCGAAAACATCACCGTTGTAGCCGGGGAGAGGAATGATCTACCTCCCCCCGAAATGCAAGAGATAGGGCGGCAAGGCTTGGCTAAGCGCCGGGCCGTTATTGATTGCCCCTTCAGAACCACTTTGCTATCACCCGCCGTCTCCGCAATGCGGGGGTTTGGGCCACGTGGCGGAGTGGTTACGCAGCGGACTGCAAATCCGTATACCCCGGTTCGATTCCGGGCGTGGCCTCCAACCCCTTCTTCTGAAAATAAATGGCTCCGCGGGCAGGATTCGAACCTGCGACCGATCGATTAACAGTCGATTGCTCTACCACTGAGCTACCGCGGAATGGGGCCGCTTCGGCCGTGCGAGGCTATAAACCGCGTATCGCGCCTTGCCAAGCCGCTTACCCATGAAATACGCGAGGCCAGCCGGCAGGCAATGAGCCTATGCCTTGCGCGCGGACTTTTCCTGCCAATCGTCATAGAGATGCGATTGGCCTTCCAGCCGAACCGGCACATAGGCGATTTTCATCGACTGCTCTGAGAACGGTTTTGCCAATTCGGCATAAACCGCCGCCGTCGAGAGGCCATAGGGCTCGCCGTCGTCGTTGGAGTACGCAAAAGCGACCTCCCCGATCCCGGCCATGCGCATCGCCGCCATGCACATCGGGCAAGGATTGCCGCTCGCATAAACCGTGCAGCCCTCAAGCCGTGGCGAACCGAGCGCCTGGCTGGCGGCGCGGATCGCATTCAGCTCGGCGTGCGAGGTGGGATCGTTGGTCGAAAGCACTTCGTTGACGCCCGTCGCGACGATCTTGCCGTCCTTGACGACTACCGCGCCGAAGGGTCGGCCGCCCTTTTCCACATTCTCGCGCGCAAGCTCGATCGCCTCGCAGAGGAAACGCTCAGCGTTATTCATGTCCAAACTCCTTTCAGCGCGCGCCTTTCGCGGCGAGGATCTTTTCGATCTCCGAAAAGCCGCGCTTTCGCGCGTGCTGCAGCGGCGTGACGCCGTCGCCATCGGCGAGATTCACATTCGCACCGGCATCGGCCAGTAATTTGACGACCTCGACATGGCGCCGGCCGCCGTCGCCGAGAATGATCGCTTCCAAAAGCGCCGTCCAGTTCAGCTTGTTGACGTGGTCGACATCGACTCCGGCCCCGATCAGCGTGCGCACCGTCTCGACATGGCCGCGCTCGGCGGCGGGGATCAGCGCCGTGCCGCCATAGCGATTGGTGCTTTTGAGATCGGCGCCATGCGCGAGCGTCATCTTCAGTATCTCGAGATGGCCGCGCGCGCCCGCATAGAGATACGGGCTGTCATTGATTGAGTCCTTCGCATTCACGTCAGCGCTCGCTTCGATCAGCACCTTTGCCGCCTCGACGTGGTTGGCGTGTGTCGCGATCAGGAGCGCCGTGCGGCCGCTTGCGTCGCGGGCATCGATCTCGGCGCCCTTCGGCAGAAGGTCACGAATGGCTGCGGCGTCGCCTTTCGCTGCCGCAGCGCGCAGTTTGCTCTGGGGCATGTCATCTCCGGCTGCCGGCGGCAAAGGCCAGATCAGAAAAAAGAAGACGAATGCACAGGCGAACAACCGCCGGGCCCAGCTCATGTTCATATCTGCACATTCCAGAATTGAACGGTCGAACGATAATGATAATGTTGCGCGGTTCATGCGGCTTTTGCATCTAACATTTTTGGGAATGCTCGTTGTCGCGGCCACGGATGCCCGCGCCACAAGCTTCGATTGCCGCAAGGCGCGCACGCCGGACGAGATCGCCGTCTGCAACCACCACGATCTGTCGCTGCTCGATACCGAAATGGGCGCGCTCTGGTTCGCCTACCGGCAACTGCCGTTTCTGATGGGCATGAGCGCCGCCCGCCGCGACGACGAAGGCACTTTCCTGTCGAAACGCGCCGCCTGCGGGCCGCGAGTCGCGTGCCTGCGGGAGCTTTATCGCGAGCGGAATAAGTCGCTCAAAGAAGGCATCACCGCCGCGCTGCGGGAGCTCGGCCGCGAGCAGGAAAGGTAAAAGGCGTCGTTTACCTTTCCCGGCCATTGCCGCAGCAGGGCGGAAAATGTGCTCTTTGTCACAGCCTCTTTCCGCAAGGCTCAATTAAACTTGTTCGCAACTGGCGCGGCGGGTGTCTTTTTTTCGGTTTCCGCCTTGCTAGATTAAGAGCCTGACTCGCCGGTTTCGCGCCTAGCCTTTTCGCTTCCTGCCGACACCCGGGAAATGCGGGCTCGGCGCATCGAAAGAACCGTATGCGTATTCCTTCCCCGGAAAAATTGGTTGCAATGCTGGGCGCAGCGGCTTCGCTTGCGATCTTCGCCGGCAGCGCCAGCGCGCAATACGATCCGCGCTACGATCGCTACTACAGCGGCCGGTATGAGCGCTATTACGATCGCTACGACCGCTATCGGCGCTACGATCCTTACGACGAGTATTTTGCCCGCCGGCAGATGCGGCGTTTGCCGCCCGACGAATTGCCGGTGCGGCACAAGAAGCCGAAGCACGAAATCGCGCCGACGAAAAAGACGGAGGAAAAACCGGCGAAGGGCCCCTTCCAGATCGTCATCTCGATCGCCTCGCAACGGATTTACCTCTATGGCGCGAATGGCTTGATCCGCGAATCCAAGGTCTCGACCGGCATGCGCGGCCACTCGACGCCGACCGGCGTCTTCAGCGTGATCGAGAAGGATTATTATCACCGCTCCAACATCTATAGCGGCGCGCCGATGCCGCTGATGCAGCGGATCACCTGGTCCGGCGTCGCGCTGCATGAAGGCGTCCTGCCCGGCTATCCGGCATCGCACGGCTGCATCCGCATGACCGCCGATTTCGCGAAATTTCTCTGGCACACGACAAAACGCGATGCACGCGTGATCGTGGCGCGCAGCGAGATTGAAGCCCCCGCGCCGATCGCGAGCCCGAAATTGTTTGTGCCAGTGAAGAAACCCGTCGAGAAAATCGAAGCCGCGACTTCGGCCGCGAAAGACGTTGCCAACCAGGATGCACCGCTCGTTCAGGTCGCATCTGCAAGCGATCAGATCACTGACGCGCAGCCGATTGAAACCGCTCCCACGGTAAGCGCCACGCCGAAGCCTGCGTACAAAGCGCCCGTGATGCCCGCGCGCAAGGGACAGGTCGCGGTCTTCATCAGCCGCAAGACCGGAAAACTCTATATGCGCTACGCCAACACGCCTTTGTTCGAAACGCCGGTCGAGATCCGCAACAAGGATCAACTCATCGGCACGCATGTCTTCACGGCGATCGAGCCCACCGAAGACGGCAAGCAGATGAAATGGCTCGTGGCGTCGATCCCGACCCATGCCGCGCCGCCGGAAACGCCGCGGCGGAAATCGCGTGACAAGATCGCCGACATCGCCGGAAAGCCTGCGATGCCCGATATCGGCACGCAGACCGCGGCTTCCGCGCTCGACCGTATCGAAATTCCCATGGATGCGAGCGAACGGATTGGCGAATTGCTTTCGCCGGGCTCGTCGCTCACGATTTCCGATTACGGCATCAGCGAGGAGACCGGCGAAGGCACGGAATTCATCATCCTGACGCGGTGAGCCCTACTACTTCGTGCCGAAATGCCAGGTGGCGCCGCCGCCATAATAGGTGTTGCTCGTGGGGCTGTAATCGACCTTGCCGCCGGTTGAGACGCCCGGCAGTTTGTTGTCGTAATTGGAAAGCCCGGCGAAGCCATTGAGGGAGAGTTCTTCCGAAGGCTTGTAGGTGACCTTCGCCTCGCCATTCGCGAGGTAAGGCGAGGTCGATTCCGAGCCGCCGCCGCTCGCGGACGACAACGACACGTTCCGGGATGCGCGGCCGTAGCTGCCGCCGAGGCCGAACGAGACTTCCTTGCTGACATCGTATTTGCCGTTGAGCCCGACTTTCGCGCCGGTGTCGCGCCAGCCGAGCGCGGAAGCGCCGCTGCCGCTGAAATTCTGTTGCGACTCGCTGTTGAAGACGGTGACCGACGGCGTAAGCGTCAGCGCATCGAACGTGTAGTCGCTTGCCGCCTTCGCGCTCATTTCCGTGGCGTCGTAGCCGGAGATGCCGCTACACGTTCCACAACCGCCGAGCGCGATGCCGTTATAAATGCCCGCGCCAGCGGTGCCCGAAAGCGGCATGTTCGCGGTCGTTTGCGAAAGACCGAACTCGGTGCGCACGTTCGAGCCGAATTGCGGCGACAGCGTACCGGAAGGCATGATGTAGCCGACCGCGCCGCGCGTCGTCGCGCTACTCGCGGCGGGAAGCGGCGAGTCGGGGGTGAGCGCCTGCTGCGTCGAGGCGGAATTCTGCCCGCTCTGCGCGTTCGGATCGGCGGGCTTGTCCTTCATCGCGTCCCATGCGCCGCCTTGGCCCCACATGTAAAAACCGCCGAGCGATTTCAGCACGGCACCGGAGGGAACATTGACCGGAAGGTCGGCGGGTTTCGTGGTCGCATCGACCGGCGTCGTCTCTATTGTTTCCTGGGCGTGGAGGGAAACGAGCGACGCCAGGAGTATGGCGACTGTCGCGAGCAATTTAACTTTCATCGTCGCCGGCCTTGAATCATGGGGGGCAGAGTCGGACCTATCCCATGGAGTTTTGGCAAAGTTTTGACATGCGAAGTTTACGAATGTGACAAAATCGCCGCGCCCGACCTTTGACGGATGCTCACCTCGTCGGCGAGCGTGGAACCCGTCAAGAGTTTCCCGCTAACGGTTTTGGCCGGATATGGACAAATCTCGTCCCCCTTCCGCTTTCCCGGTAAAAATTCCGAATAATGAAATTCAAGGCCGTCGAGGCGCCTCGAAGCCTTTGGGAAGACGAAGGAATAGCCGATTGCCTCGCCCCGCGCCGTGATTTACGGTCTTCGCCACATTCCCATCACGACACAATTCCCCATGGATTTCCGCAAAGACACGATCGAAGCCATCGGCAACACGCCGCTCATTCAACTCTGGCGCGCTTCGCAAGAAACGGGCTGCAATATTCTCGGCAAGGCCGAGTTCATGAATCCGGGGCAGTCGGTGAAAGACCGCCCTGCCCGGCAGATCATCCTGGAGGCGGAAAAGCGCGGCGATCTTCAGCCCGGCGGGCTCGTGGTCGAATCGACCGCGGGCAATACGGGGATTGGGCTCGCGCTCGTTGCGAACTCGCGCGGCTACCGCACGCTGATCGTGATCCCCGAGACGCAGAGCCAGGAAAAGAAAGACATGCTGCGGCTCTTAGGCGCCGAGCTCGTCGAAGTTCCGGCGGTTCCGTATGCGAATAAGAACAACTACCAGCATATCGGGCGGCGGATCGCGGAGAAGATGAAGAAGACCGAGAAGCGCGGCGTGATCTTCGCCGACCAGTGGAACAATCTCGATAACCGCCGCGCGCATTATCTCACCACCGGCCCCGAAATCTGGAAGCAGACCGACGGCAAGGTTGACGCCTTCATCTGTTCCTGCGGCACCGGCGGGACGCTGGCCGGGGCATCCACATTTTTACGCGAGCAGAAGAAGGACATCATTATCGGCTGTGCCGATCCGGAAGGCGCCGGCATGTATAATTTCTTCGCGAATGGCAAAGCCGACGCGACGCCGGGGAATTCCGTCACCGAGGGCATCGGGCTCAATCGCGTCACCGATATCGTGAAAGACGTGAAGGTCGACGAGCCTTATGTCATCCCCGACACCGAAGCGCTGCCGATCGTGTTCGATCTTCTGGAACACGAAGGGCTCTGCATGGGCGGCTCGTCCGGCATCAACGTCGCGGGCGCGATCCGGCTCGCGAAAAAACTCGGACCCGGGCACACCATCGTGACGGTGCTCGCCGATTACGGCACGCGTTATCAATCGAAGCTCTTCAATCCGAAATTCCTGCGCGAGAAAAAGCTTCCCGTCCCCGATTGGATGGGCCGCAAGATGGAAGTTCCGAATGTCATGGAGTAATCACGCCACATGAGTATTACGGGTAACAAGAGCCGCTGGCTCGTTTCCACCGACCAGCTTGCCGAGAAGATGAAGGACGGCAATGTCGCGGCGGTCGACGGCTCCTGGTATCTGCCGCAGCACAATCGTCAGGGCTTCGAGGAATATCTCGCGCACCATATTCCCGGCGCGGTGTTCTTCGACATCGACGAAATCTCCGATCACTCCTCGCAGCTGCCGCACATGCTGCCGCCGGCGCACACTTTCGAGCTGCACATGACGCGGCTTGGAATTGCAAACGACATGGACGTTGTCGTCTATGACGGCATGGGGCTGTTCTCGGCGCCGCGGGTGTGGTGGACGATGCGCGTCTTCGGCATGAAAAACGTATGCATCCTCGACGGCGGCTTTCCGAAATGGATGAAAGAAGGCCGCCCGGTCGAGAAAGGAATGCCGAAGATTTTGCCTTCCGACTTCGCGGCGAAGTTCGACGCTTCCCTCGTCGCCGATTACGGCCGCGTGGCGGAGACTCTCAGCGATCATTCGGCGCAGGTCATCGACTCCCGCCCCGCGGCCCGCTTTCGCGGCGAAGCGCCGGAGCCGCGCGAAGGCGTCGCCTCCGGCCACATGCCGGGCAGCCTGAACCTGCCCGCGAGCGATGTCGTCGAGAATGGCGCGCTCGCCTCGAACGAAAAAATCGAAGCCGCGGTAAAGAAAGCCGGCGTCGATCTCTCGCAGCCCGTGATCACGAGCTGCGGCTCGGGCGTTTCGGCGGCACTGTTGTGGTTCGCACTCGACAGCATCGGCAAGCCGCCGCAGGCGCTCTACGACGGCTCCTGGACCGATTGGGGCACGCGCGAGGACGCGCCGGTGGCAACCGGCAAAAAATAGGCATAGGATTCGCCCACTGGAGGCGCGATGATTTTTCGCCAGCTTTTCGACAGCGTCTCGGGAACTTACACCTACCTGCTCGCCAGCCGGCACGGCGGCGAAGCGCTCATCATCGACCCGGTGCTTGAGAAGGTCGATCGCTACCTGCAACTCATCAACGAGCTCGACCTCCGGCTGGTGAAGGCCGTCGATACGCATATCCATGCCGATCATGTCACCGGCCTTGGCGCATTGCGCGATCGCACCCACTGCATCACGGTGATGGGCGAAAACAGCAAAGTCGACGTGGTTTCGCTGCGCGTCGCGGAAGGCGACAAGCTGACCGTCGAAGGCGTCAGCCTCGACGTGCTCTACACGCCCGGCCACACCGACGATTCCTACAGCTTCCTCCTGAAAGACCGCGTATTCACCGGCGACACGCTTCTGATCCGCGGCACGGGGCGCACCGACTTCCAGAACGGCGACCCGCGCAAGCAGTACGATTCGATTTTCGGAAAATTATTAAAACTGCCGGAGGAGACGCTTCTCTTCCCCGCGCACGACTACAAGGGCGAAACCGTTTCCACCATCGGCGAAGAAAAGCGCTTCAATCCCCGCCTGCAGGTGAGGTCGATCGACGAATATGTCGACCTCATGAACAATCTCAAACTGCCGAACCCGAAGATGATGGATGTCGCGGTGCCGGCGAATTTGCGCCAGGGGTTGCATCAAGAGGAAATCGCGAAGCGCGGCTGGGCGCTGCCGATCTCGCAAGCGATGAAGCTTGTCGGCGACAACGGCATCACGCTGATCGATCTGCGCGACACCGCCGAGCGCGAAAAGAACGGCACGATCCCCGGATCGGTGCACGCGCCCTATCCCAATCTTGCGCCCAACCTTCAGCCCGGCGGCATGTTGTACGAGTTCGCCCGCACCGGGAACCGGCGGATCGTGTTCTATTGCGCTTACGGCGAGCGCTCGGCGATGGCGGTGAAGATGGCGCAGGACGCCGGCATTCTCAGCGCCTGCCATATCGAAGGCGGCCTCGACGCGTGGAAGAAGGCGAACGGGCCGGTCGAGCGATCAACGTCCCACTAGAGCCGACCAAACGATCAGTGCAAGATTTGCGAGAGAAATAGCTTCGTCCGCTCATGTTGCGGATGCGCGAAGAATTCGTTGGGCTCGTTCGCTTCGATGATTTGCCCCGCGTCCATGAACACGACGCGGTTCGCAACCTGACGCGCGAAGCCCATCTCGTGCGTGACACAGAGCATCGTCATGCCGTCCTTGGCGAGCGAGACCATGGTGTCGAGCACTTCCTTCACCATTTCCGGATCGAGCGCCGAGGTGGGCTCGTCGAACAGCATCACTTTCGGCTTCATGCAGAGGGCGCGCGCGATGGCGACGCGCTGCTGCTGCCCGCCCGAAAGCTGGCCGGGATATTTTTCCGCCTGCTCCGGGATTTTCACGCGCGTCAGGTAATGCATCGCAAGCTCGTCCGCTTCCTTCTTCGGCATATGGCGGACATAGATCGGCGCGAGCGTGAGATTTTCCAGAACGGTGAGGTGCGGAAACAGATTGAAGTGCTGAAACACCATGCCGACTTCACGGCGGACTTCGTCGATCTTTTTCAGATCGCCGGTGAGTTCGGTGCCGTCGACAATGATCCTGCCCTTTTGATGTTCCTCCAGGCGGTTGATGCAGCGGATCATGGTCGACTTACCGGAGCCCGAGGGGCCGCAGATCACGATGCGCTCGCCCTTCAGGACGTCCATGTCGATGTCGCGCAGCACGTGGAATTGGCCGTACCATTTGTTGACGCCCATCATCTGCACGACGTGTTCGTTTTCGGCCATGCCCCGCTCCTAACGCCTGCGCCCGGCGGACGTGCGGCGCTCGATATACATCGAGTAGCGCGACATGCCGAAGCAGAAAATGAAATAGACGACGCCGGCGAAGGCGAAGCCCGTGAACAATGTCGTCGGCGTCGCCCAATCCGGATCGGAGAATGCCGCGCGAATCTGCCCGAGAAGATCGAACAGCGCGACGATCAGGACGAGCGTCGTATCCTTGAAGAGCCCGATGAAATTATTGACGATGCCGGGGATCACGAGCGTGAGCGCCTGCGGCATCACGATCCTGCCCATCGTCTGCCAGTAGCCGAGCCCGAGTGCGTTCGCCGCTTCCGTCTGCCCCTTTGGGATCGCCTGCAGGCCGCCGCGCACGACTTCCGCCATGTAAGCGGCTGAGAAGAGCGCGACGCCGATCAGCGCGCGCAGGAGACCGTCGACCGTGAGCCCACCCGGCAGGAATAGCGGCAACATGTAAGTCGCGAAGAACAAGACCGTGATCAGCGGGACGCCGCGCCAGAACTCGATAAAGCACACGCTGAAAATGCGAACGATCGGAAGATGCGAGCGGCGCCCGAGCGCGAGCAGAATACCGAGGGGGAGCGACGTGACGATGCCGGTGACCGAAACGACGAGGGTCACGAGGAGCCCGCCCCATTGCCGCGTCTCGACCGGCACGAGGCCGAAATCGAAATCAAGCGCGAGGAGAACAGCGCCGATGCCGATCAATAGCGTAGCCGCCGCGCGCGCGGTAAAACCACCCTCGGCG
>Ga0207639_10002692_pt1 | contig 11922 bp, 12 predicted proteins | sample KBSCornC32_FD_184299 | JGI IMG/M metagenome (GOLD analysis project Ga0207639, IMG submission 184299) | Corn rhizosphere microbial communities from Kellogg Biological Station, Michigan, USA - KBS Corn C3-2 (SPAdes) (version 2) | ecosystem: Host-associated > Plants > Roots > Rhizosphere > Soil ...
GTCATCGCCAAATTCTCCGGCGACGACCTTCCCCAACCCATTCCCGGCGAGGTCAAGCTCGAGCTGATCGACTTTGGCGGAATCCACGACACAGCCGATCAAACCCTCTCGGGCGATGACGATCCTGCAGAAGCCGATACGGCTGAAACGGATATCGAATAGCAAGGCACTCGGTCGCTCGCTACATCACGATACAGTTCGCAATCCCATTTCACTGCTCAAAGTTCTTTTTTGCGCTATCTTGTACTCGATACCGGAGGAAAAGCAGATGAGATTCCGATCGATCGTTTTGATCGTTATGGCGCTGTCGAGCAGTTTGGTGGCCGCCGGACAGCAGGTCGAAAAAGATATCTTGAAGTCGCAGGGCAAGGAACGGGCGTATTATCTTTTCGTGCCGAATAACCTTGATATCTCAAAGCCAGTTCCGATGATCGTGATGCTGCATGGCTCGGGACACAATGGGTTATCGCTTGTTGAAAAGTGGACGACGCTCGCGAAAAAGGAGCGGATAATTCTCGTCGGGCCTGACGCGTCTGACCCGGCGCAGTGGAGCGTGCCACTGGATGCTCCCGACCCGCTTCACGATCTCGTGGAGCTTATCAAGAAAAAATATCCTGTCGATCCGCGGCGGGTGTATCTGTTTGGGCACTCCGCCGGGGCGGTCGTGAGCTTTTATGTCGCCTTGATGGAGTCGGAATATTTTGCCGCCGCCGCAATCCATGCGGGAGCGATGGGGCCAAAAGATACCGCCATCATTTCCCAGGCGAAGCGAAAGGTCCCGATCGCCGTCTGGGTCGGCACGAACGACTCATTCTTTCCTCTAAAAGATGTCAGGGCCACAGTCGACATGCTCAAGACGCGCGGCTTTGACGTCCCTCTCACCGAAATGAAAGGCCGTACCCACAACTATTACGAGCACTCCGACGAGGTCAACGACATGGCCTGGGCATTTCTCAAGGACAAGAGTCTCTCCGCTGATCCACATTACGAGCAATACCTTTGGAAGAAATAGCGGAGAGCTCGCGACGAGCTACCACCCATCACAAAAAAGAGGCTGCCTTGCGGCAGCCTCATGAGGAGGAAACATCCGGACCGCAGCATTACTGCTGATTCGGCTTGTTGGGGTTGGTCGCGGCTTCCGGACGGGCCATTCCGGGAGTTGAGGGGAGACTCTGAGGCTCGCCCTTAGCACCCGGCATGAGCGGGTCCGAATTCGATGGCGGATTGCCCATCGGCACCGGCTGAATGATCGTCGGGCTGACGGTGTGACCGCCGCCGGCACTCGTGTCAGGTCGCGTGATGCGTGGCGTGATAAAGAAGAGGATCTCGTTAGTATTCCGCTCCACACCCTTGCGGCTAAAGAGGTTCTTCAGGATCGGGATACTTCCGAGACCCGGCGTACTATCCTTGTTTTGCCGCTCGTCGTCAAAGAGCACACCGCCGACGACCGTCGTTCCGCCATCGGGCACGGTCACACGGGTCTGCATGTACTGTGTGTTGATCGCAGGCACGGCCGATCCCGTGATGGCTGCCGTCGAGGCATTCTCTGCCGTGACGTTTAGGACCACCGTTCCGAGATCAGTGATCTGCGGAGTGATCTCGAGACGAAGCGGGACGTCGACGTAGGTCGTCGTGGCAACAACCGTCGCACCGACCCCGCCGGGCTGTACCGTCGTGATAGGGATCTTGGTACCGCTCTTGATCTCGGCTTTTTGATTATTCAGTGTCGTGACGCGTGGGGTCGCGATGACCTTTGCCTGTCCCTGCTGCTCACCCGCGGAGATGATCGCGCTGAGTTGGGCCGTGCCGAATACACCGGTCGTAAGGCCGATCGCGGTGTTGGCGATCTTTGATACGAGATCGTTGCTGATCGATGGGATCGGCTGTCCCGGTGGGATCTTGAGCGCCGTGGTTGCACCCGGAAGCGTTCCACCACCGAGACCGCTGCCGTGTGAGCCCGTCAGGATAGCTCCCAACTGGACACCTATGTCGCGGCTAAAGTTACGCGTGGCGACCACGATTCGGGCTTCGATCTCGACCTGCGGCTCGGGCTGATCGAGAATGTCAATCAACTGGCGAATGGCACGCAAATTCGCGGGAACATCCGTAACGATGAGCGAGTTGCTGCGGGGATCGATCTCGATCGAGCCACGACGCGAGAGGCGACGCTTGATGATCGGAAGCAGACCGCTCGCGCCACCGCCGGCCGCCGCTCCACTGGAACCGCCTGAATCTGACGGACCGCTGGACGGCGTTCCCGCGGATTGTGAACCCGCGCTTGAAGCGCCGGCCGCCGTCGCATAGTTCAATCGAATGAGCTGCGTCTCGAGCGGTGAGGTGTCGAGCTGATTGTTGTTTCGCTCGCGGATGAGCTCGCCCTCGGCGGCGAGGATCTTATTGTCCGCGATCCGCAGAATGTTGCCGTTGACCTGCACGCCGAGCTCCTGCGATTGCAGTACGGACTCGAGCGCGACATTCCACGGGACATCATTCACCTTGACGGTCACCGGCACCGAGCCGACGGACTTGTCGATGACAAAGTTGATCCCGTACTGGTCGGTGATGTAGTTGAGGATGTCGCGAATGTCTGCATTGACGACATTGAGATTGATCGGCTCGCCGCGAAATCCGGGGTCGCCAAAATGTTTGCCCTGGCTGGACGGCTCCGTCTGCTGGGCAGCAACGGCGACCGCGAGGGCGGCTGTGACAGTGAGCGCCATTCCAAATTTGCGAATCGTGGCGCTGAGTGAGGTAAGGGACTTCATGTTTCCTCCGTTAGAGTCTGTACGATGGGAGTGGTGATCTGTTGTGGGCGGCTATTTGCCGTTGCGGGCGACCTTGGCCGGCTTTTTGGCGGGCTTGTCGTCCTTTTTCTCGGGCTGCGAGTTCATCTCGTCGAGGGGCGAGAGGAATGGATTGGTCGGCGCCTTTGCCTTTGCAGTCTTTGGGGCAGGAGCGGCGGAGCCGTCGGCGGCGGGCTGCTGAGCCGGGGCCTGATTTGCCTCAGCTACAGTTTTCTCCACCTTGTCACTGCTGCCGCTCGCGCCGGTCGGCGCGGTTCCGGTGGCCTGCTCGCGAGTCGTGTACTGTCGTAAAGGTTTGTTCTCGACCGATGCGACAAACTTGCCTTCACCGACCTTCGTCACTCGTTTGAAGACAAGGCGGTTCTCCTCGATCGCGACAAGCTGCCCGTCAAAGAATTTTTCGCCTGGATAGATCGTGTACGAGAGGTTGATCGGCGTCGCCTGCACCATCGCGGCCCAGCCGCGGGGCGTCTTAAATATACCCGAGACCGACATCTCGCTAAGCGTCAGAACGCTTGTCACCTTTGGCACGGGATGTCCCGCGGCGACGGCCTGCTCGCGAATGCGTTTGTAGTACTCGATGCGGGCGTCGATCGGCGGCGGGCCGTAATTCACCGGCACGGCCGGACCTGCGCCCTTTTTGCTGCCGACCACCGGCGTCTTGGGCGTCGCCCAACCGGCCTTTTTAAAGGGATCGCGCTGGGCGTTACAGACGCCCGCGACCATAAGCATTACCGCCGCGGCGAGAGCCGCAATTGAGGCGTGGCGGATTATGTTTGAAGGGTTTGTCATGGCTTTTGTTACTTTGCGTGTAAGGCGTGAGACCTAGCTCTTGGCGGGTGCAGCGGCTGCGGGTGCGGCAGGTGCAGGAGCGGCGGCGGCTGGTGCGCCGGCGGCCGGAGCAGCGCCGGGCGTTCCCGGTGCGGGGGCGGGCTTGGCGTTGATATCTGTCGGAGCGGCGTAGTAGGCCGTCAGCAGAAATTGCGCATGCAGCGTGCGGTTGTCCGACTGCTTGTCGGTCTGATTGAGCTTAAAGTCGGTTACCGATACGATTCGCGGCAGCTTGGCCATCGCGTCGAAAAAGGCGCGAAGATTGTTGAAATTCGCATCGACCTCGACCTCGACCGGCTTCGCCATAATGGCGTCCACCGTCGAATCGTCACGAGGCGTGAACCGCATCACGATCAGCCGGCTGCTATTCGCCGTATCCTGCAGACCCGAGAGGACGTTGGTGATCTCGCGCTGCTCAGGCAGCAGGACCTTTAGCTCGTCGTACTCCTCGGTCTTGCTGGCAAAGAGAGCACGAAATTCATTGATCCTTTGCGTCGCTACGCGGGCCGTTTCATTCTTGGCCTTGAGCTGCGACACCTGGTCCTGGAGCTGGGCTACCTCGTCGCGGGTACCGCTTGTGACGAAGTACCACACCGCCATGTAGACCACCGCGCCGACGGCAGTGAGAAGGACGAACTGGAAGTACCACTTTAGATTTACGATCTTGTCGAACATGTTATTTCTCCTCCGGTCGGGCGCTTACTTTTGGGCCAACTGCTGCGGTGTCAACTGCTGACCACCCTGCTGTGCTGGCGGCTGCTGCGGTGCGGCCGGCGACTGTGCGGAGGCCTGTGCGGGATTGGCTGCGTTGTTGGCCGCGGCGGATTTGGACGGCGTGTAGGCACACTTGATCGTGAAATTCACGAGATGTATCTTGCCGGCGTCCGGGTCCGCGGCTGTCGCGGTCGAGGCTTTTTGCGGAGCCTCCTGGTTCTGGACCTCCGCCCGCTGCGTCTCGATGCTGAGATTCGAGAAGAGACCATTCGAGAATTCCAGACTGCGGCCAAACTGCGTGACCTGCGACTCGTCGGGCGAGTTGCCCTTGATCGTCATCTGGTCGCCAGCCTGCTCGACGCTCTCGAGATAAAGGCCGGGCGTCATCAGGATCCTGTCCTTTAGCGCCTCGAGGACGGCACTAGGTCCGGCCTGCGAATCGCGAAGCTTCTTGATGGCGTTGATGCGGGTGTCGATATTACCTATCTTCGCCTCGAGGTCCTTTTGCTCGTTTTGGACGGCCTCGAGCTCGGACGCGATGCGCTTTTGCTCATCGAGCTGCTGCGCGGCATCGGTCTTGGCCATATTCGTCGAGATCACGTCCCAGCCGATAACGGCGCCCATCATGACGGTGACTACCACGGCCATGAGCATGAAGCGAGACCTTGGACTCGAGACCTTGCGGTCGACGGCGGCGACAGTGCTGTTCTGCCGATCTGTGACGGAATTGAGTAGATTGATCTTTATCATTGTTATACTCCCCGGACTGCCAAGCCGACAGCCACCGCCATCTCGGGCACGATCTCGTTAAGATAGTCGGGGTCGAATTTTTTAGCATCGACCTTGATATTGCGGAAAGGATTCAGTATCTCGACCGGCAGCTCAAGACGCTGCGAAAGCTCCTGAGCTAACCCCGCAAGCTTGGAACCGCCGCCGGAGATGAGGATCTTTTGAACGACTGTGTCGTTGTCCTCGGTCGTCGCACGATAGAAGTCAAAGGTCTTTTGGATCTCCATCGCGACGATCTCTGTGACGTTATTCATCAGCGGCTCGATCGATTTTTCCTCGAGTCCCTCGACGGCATCGACGACACCACGCTTGACGGCCTCGGCCTGTTGGAAGTTGAGTCCCAAACTTCTCTGCAGCACGTCTGTGAACTGACTGCCGCCAACCGTGATGTCGCGTGTGAAGAGCGACCGTGTGCCTTTGACGATATTTACGTTCATCGTCGAGGCACCGATGTTGAGCAGCGTTACGACGTCATCCTCGGTGGGGTTGTAGTTGACCTCGTAGCAATTTTGCAGGGCGAATGTGTCGACGTCGATCACAACCGGCGTCCTGCCCGCAAGCTGGATGGCCTGCTTGATGTTGTCGATCCTTTCCTTTTTGCAGGCAGCAATAAGGACGTTCGTCGACTCAGGAGTCTCGGCCGTGACCTGATAGTCCAGGCTCACGTCGGCGAGGTCGTACGGGATGTGCTCCTCGGCATGCCAGTCGATCGACTCCTCAAGCTCCTCTTTCGACATCGGCGGAAGAACGATGTTCTTCAGGATCACGGAGTGTCCGCTCACGCCGGTCACGACATTCGTCGCATTGACCTGGTGATTTGTGCAGACGCTCTGAATGACGTCCGAGACAACATTCAGCTCCATGATCTGTCCGTCGATGATCGTGTCCGCCGGAAGGTTTTCATAACCGAGGCTGACAAGATTGAGGTTGTTCAGCTTGCCGTCAAGCTCGACCATCTTGATCGAGCTGGAGCCGATATCTAGACCGGCCACACTTTTCTTTTTACCGAACATTATTGTTGCTGCTCCTTAAAACTTGGCGGGTTGTTTTTCCATCCGAAATGCAGGGCTTGGCTCGGGGATCCGTTTGCCACCTACAGAATCACGGAAAAGAGGCGAGGCGAGAGACAGGTCAGTCAGCGAGAAGTGTCAAGGGCCTGCATTTTCGGATGTTTTGATCGCAAGGTCGCGGTCAAGGAAAAACGTTTTCTTCAGAGAGATTGCCGCATCGGTGGCGGAGATGTTACGACCTGAAGAAGTCGTACATTTAGAAACTACAGGAATGCACAATATCTGTCAACAGATTTTTACAATGTTTTACATCAAGCTGGTGTGAATTGTATCAGCTTGAATGCAGTGGCGGTCAGATAGACGTGTCGGCGAGGATAAGCTCCCAATAACCGACGTCGATCCAGCGGTCGAATTTGCGTCCAACCTCCCGAAAGTGCGCAATCTTTGACATGCCGAATTTCTCGTGCAGGCACACGCTGGAGTCGTTGGGCAATGAAATGCCGGCTATAACGGCGTGGACACCCGAATGTGCCAACTTGTCGAAGAGGGCCGCGTATAACGCGGTGCCCATGCCATTCGCAGTCGCTGTCGGGCTGACGTATACGGAGATCTCTACCGAGTGCTGGTACGCCGCACGCGGCTTGTACGGCTGTGCGCACGCGTAGCCGCGGATCTCGTCATCTACGACCGCGACGAGGAACGGCAGAGCGCGAGTGAGACAGTTCTCGATGCGCCGCTCCATCTCATCGATCTCGATCGGGTCGACCTCGAACGTGGCGTGCGAATTTAGGACGTAGTGGTTGTATATCTCGGCTATCGAGATCGCGTCGTGGATGCCGGCGTCACGGATCATCCTTTTTTGGGTATTCGGCGGCGTTGGACCTAATTCCCTGCCGTGCGATCGCGCCACGACTGCGGTGGGCCGCCGGCGTCGATACGCTTCATCGTGATCGCACCGGGTGCAGGACAGATGAGATAGCAAAGATTGCAGCCGACGCATTCTTTTTCGATGACGTGCGGATAGCGGACTCCGTCGATGTGCTGCCAATCGAAGCTCTGGTGTGCGCCATCCTCGCACGCGACATAGCAGAGATTGCAGCGAATGCAATTCTCGGGATGCACCTCGGCGACGACGTCGTAGTTGAGGTCGAGATTCCCCCAATCGGTAACATGGCTGACACTTTTGCCGATGATGTCGTTGACCGACGAAAACCCTTTCTCGTCAAGATAGTTGCTCATCCCGTCGATCATGTCCTCGACTATCCGGTAGCCATAGTGCATGACGGCGGTGCAGACCTGTACGCTGCCAGCACCGAGGAGCATGAATTCCACCGCGTCACGCCACCCGTTGATGCCGCCGATCCCTGAGATCGGAATATTGAACTCATCGTCACGCGCGAGCTCCGAGACCATGTTGAGGGCGATCGGTTTGACCGCGGTGCCACAGTAACCGCCGTGGGCAGCCATGCCGTTGACGTTCGGATACGGAACGAAAGAGTCGATATCCACACCAATGACAGAATTGATCGTATTGATCAACGAAACGGCATCGGCACCGCCTTTCTGCGCGGCGCGTCCGGGAGGAACAATGTGCGTCACGTTGGGCGTGAGCTTTACGATCACCGGGAGAGTCGAGACCTCTTTAACCCATTCGGTGACCATGCACGTATAGTCGGGCACCTGACCCATCGCGGCACCCATGCCGCGCTCGGACATGCCGTGCGGACAGCCGAAGTTCAGCTCGAATCCGTCGCAGCCGGTGTCCTGAGTTTTTTTGACGATCTCATGCCAAGCCTCGCGTTTTGACTCGACCATCAACGAGGCAATGACCGCGTTATTCGGATACTTCTTTTTGCACTCGTATATCTCTTTGAGATTGACGTCTAGTGCACGGTCGGTGATCAGCTCGATGTTGTTGAGGCCGATCAGGCGGTTTGAGCCGTAGTCGAGGCCGCCGAGACGCGAAGCGACGTTCACGATCGGCTCGCCCAACGTCTTCCAAACAGCGCCGCCCCATCCGGCGTCGAATGCGCGCTCGATCATCGAGCCCATATTCGTCGGCGGCGCGCTAGCTAGCCAGAAGGGATTTGGTGACTTGATACCGGCGAAGTTAATCGAAAGGTCTGCCATAAAGAGATTGTAGCCGCAGATAAACGCGGATCACGCAGATAAAACTAGGCTCCAGCGCCTGAACTTGATGGCCGTTTTCTGTCGTTTCCGAATACCAAGCGTTTGAACTCGGGTTTCGGACCGAAATTCAACAGAAGGCCAACCTCGATGTCTGTTGCTTTTAGGTAGTTTAGCAATTGCGAAATATGAGCTTGTTCGATGGCCCTGGACGATTTGAGTTCAAGAATCACAGCTTCCTCAACCAACAGATCAGCATCGAAATCGCCTACCAAAGCACCTCGAAAGTGAACAGGGATTCCGACTTGTTGAAGAACCTGAAGTCCCGCGGATCTTAGTGCCAAAGCAAGAGAGTTCTCGTAAACCTTTTCGAGGAAGCCGTGGCCGAGTTCGTTATAAACATCATAGAAGACACCAATGATCCTTTCAGTGAGCTCAAAATGTCTAAACTGCTCGTTCGGCATGACTAAGGCGGCGTATTTCAACTCTATAAATCAGCGTCATCTGCGCCCATCTGCGGCTAAAGCTCCTCAGTGTGGAGTTGTATCGACGGGCGCCTTTGGCGGCTCGCGTAAGACCGCTCCGGCAAACTCGACCTTTTCTCCCGTGAGCGATTCGTGAATGCTCATTGCAGCGAGTTTGCCCATTTGAGCGGCGTCGACGGCCTCTTTGCCGCCGTTTGCGCAATCGCCGCCGGCAAAGATCTTTGGGTTGGACGTCTGCATTTGGTCGTTGATCTTTACGCGGCCCTTTTCATCGGTGTCGACGCCGGCGACGTCTTTAAAGAAACTCGCCATCTTTGTTTGGCCGACAGCCTTGATCACCATGTCGGACGGGATCTCAAATAGCTCTAGCGAACCGTCCGTCCGCTCGCACCGCAGAGCTGAAACGCGTTCGCTGTCGTCGCTAAGGATCCCGATCGGTGCGGACTGGAACGAGAATTCGACGCCGTCCATTCGCGCGAGGTCCATTTCGTAATCGTAGGCTGGTGCGTCTTTTTCAGTGCGGCGGTAGACCATGATCACGCGCCCTGCACCGAGACGCTTTGCCTGCGTCACGGCATCGACCGCCGTGTTGCCCGCACCGATCACACAGACAGTCTTGCCGAGCGGCACGGATGCCCAATCGCGGGTCTTTACCTTCTCGATAAACGCGAGCGCGTCATAAACGCCATCAAGGTCCTCGCCCGGAATGTTGAGGCGGTTGGTCGCACCGAGGCCGACACCGAGGAAGACGGCGTCGTGTGCATTTAGCAAAGACTTGAATGGTATGTACGAAAGAACCACCCCGTCCGCCGAAGCGGCGTCCACCCCTCCTTCGTAAGGAGGGGAGCCGTTGTTGCCGACCACTGCGGTACTCGTTTTGAAAGTGACGCCTGTCTCTCGGACGTGTTCAGCCTCAGCTAGCGAGACACTCTGCGGCATCTTGTACTCGGCCATACCGTAGGTATCGAGACCACCGGCTTTTTCGCGGCGTTCGTAGACGGTGACGTCATGACCGAGTCGCGAGAGATATGTCGCACAAGAGAGCCCTGCAGGACCGGAGCCGACAATTCCAACGCTCTTGCCTGTTGCAGGCCCGCGCTGATAGATCTGGCGCCCATTGGAGAGTGCATGGTCGGTCGCGTAACGCTGCAGCCGGCCGATCTCTATAGGCTTTTGAAGAAGCGTATTCTCGACGCACGCGCCTTCGCAAAGTGCCTCTACCGGACAAACGCGGGCACAGGTCGCGCCGATCGGATTCGCATCAAAGATCACTCGTGCCGAGCCGATGAGGTTATTACTCGCGATCTTTTTTATGAACCCCGGCACATCGATGTGCGTCGGGCATGCGTGCATGCATGGCGCGTCAAAGCAGTAGAGGCAGCGATTCGCCTCGTGCATCGCCTCCGCCTCGGAAAGCGCGGGATGAAAATCGGCGAAGTTTCGCTCGATCTCTTTTATATCTAGCGGGGTGCAGTAGGTCGTACTCATTTGTCTTGCAACATTCGTCGCACGGTTTCGGCGAGTTCGGGTATTCGAGTGGTAACGACGTCCCAGACGATCTCGTAATCGACGCCGAAGTACTCATGGATCAGCTTATCTCGCATGCCTGCGATCGATCGCCACGGTACTTCAGGATACTTCGCCCGTTCCCCCTCCGGTATCTGTTTGACTGCCTCGCCAATGACCTCAATACTCGTACGAATGCGCGCTTACAAGCGTCATCCTCTGAAAATCGGTCCTCATCCAAAATCGCAGTCTCGCGTGCGAGGAATTCGGTCTCCTCGAGAATATGTCGCAAAAATTCTTCAATCGATAAGGCCATATTCGACCTCGGCGAGTATCTTTTGTCCGATATACGGGCTTAGCGATTCGCGGGTGAGAAGGTCCACTTTTCTCCCCAGGAGGTCCTCCAGCAAGAATGACAACTCCATAAACCTGTCAAACGATTTCTTGCCCGCATCGAAGTCAACTAAAAGGTCAATATCGCTCTTGTCATCTTGCAAGTCTTTACTAAAGGAACCGAACAGTCCAAAGCGCTGAACTCCCAAGTCTCGAAACTCGGATCTGTGCTTCTGAAGCACCTCGACCAATTGATCTCTGTTCTGAACCGACATAAAAACAAGTGGTCTTAGCTGACCTTTACAAAATACTTCCCGTTGAATTTGTACGTGATGAACTTGTTGGTGACGCGGCCGTTCGGGCTCTTGTCGTCCTCGATCACGATTGGAAAACGAAAGCTCTTTTCCGCCGTGTTCCAGTAAACGAGCTTCACTGGTCGCTCGGGGCGGTCGACGACCGAGAAAAAATCGTAGCCAAAGCTGATCGAGTTGGTCAGGCCCTTTGCGGTCTGGATCACATTCGCCTTTTCGTTGAGCTTATCGCCCGTGACGGTGAAAGCCTCGATGGTTTGGCCGTTGATAGAGGTCGATCCGATGAATGTGGATACAGCGAGATAGATGGGCCCGCGAGGCGTGTCCGTTTGGAAGATGTCGGTGTAGAATCCACCGCCGCCGTCGGTCTCCTCCGGAGCCCATACGTTGACCTTTCCACTCGAGCCGAGATACTGCACAATGTGATCGAAGTCATGCATCGTCCCGCCGTCCTCGAGGTCCCAGGAATAGATCCGAAATCGCTTATCGGGTGACGTTGCGATGTAGATCTTGTCCTTGAGAGCCGGAAAGGAGTAGGTCAGCAGATCGCGTCGTGAAGCGCTTTTTATCAGCGTCGCGCGAAATCGAGCGGCGTTGTCGCTCAGCTTCTTATCGTCATAACTGCCGCCGTAACTCCCATATTTCGCCATGTTGTCGAGGTAGCCCGACAGCTCGCGCTCTATCGACGCCGTCGTTTGTGCAGAGGCGGCGAGGGCAAGCAGCAGAACGAATGGAGCTATCAGGAGCGGCTTCATACTTCTAGTCGGCAACGATCGCGTCGTATGTATCCGGACGGCGATCACGAAAGAATTGCCACGTATTCCTGACCTCGCGGATCTTGTCCATATCGAGATCGGCGACGATAAGCGCGTCCTGATCACGCGGGCCCTCAGTGATGATCTGACCGCGGGGGTCGCAGAAATAGCTCTGCCCATAGAATTCGCCGATGTTCCACGGTGCCTCGGTGCCGACGCGATTTATCGCACCTACAAAATATCCGTTAGCGGCCGCG
>Ga0207639_10002693_pt1 | contig 11921 bp, 3 predicted proteins | sample KBSCornC32_FD_184299 | JGI IMG/M metagenome (GOLD analysis project Ga0207639, IMG submission 184299) | Corn rhizosphere microbial communities from Kellogg Biological Station, Michigan, USA - KBS Corn C3-2 (SPAdes) (version 2) | ecosystem: Host-associated > Plants > Roots > Rhizosphere > Soil ...
GGTCGCAGTTTGGTAGTCAACGAAAGCCGTCCTAAACAAGAAGGTGGCGGCGGCGGTGGCGGCGGCTATAAAAAACGCAACTTCGGTGGAGGTGGTGGCGGCGGCTACAACAAAGGTGGCGGCGGCGGCTACAATAAAGGTGGCGGCGGTTATAATCGCGGTGGTGGCGGTGGCTACAACAGGGATTATTAATTACTATCCAAATACATCTTTGTTATCAAATCCTCTCAAGGTTGAGAGGATTTTTTATTTGTCAAAAGGGGCGCCTTCAAACAATAGCCTGATCTTTTTATAATTGTCCCCGCAGACTAAAATGAGTTGCGAGAGAAAAAAAATATGCAGCCATCTTATTACCAATCCTTTCTCCTGAAACTCTTGTCACAATCAAATCGCCCTCACACTGATAAAATTTATTACCAACTTCAATCGATAAATAAACACGACAAAGCTGTCGCGCAAACAATTTATTTGGGTTCAATACCCATGCAGGAAAAAGAAAAATACCAGAAACTTAGCGGAGAATAGCTATTGTTTAAGACTGAAATAGAAAGAATTTTATGCAACAAAGTTATTGACTAGCCGAAATCACTTGCATACTAAATCCTTACCATCCTAAACTCTATAAGATTTTTTTTCCTAAAGAAAAATGCTTTTTTAATGATAACTCGACGTAAAATCTCTTAGACCGGGGCAAGGTTTTCCGGAAAGTATCAAATAACCATAAAAATCTAAAGTAGAATGATTGACCGTAAATCGGATCGATGGGCTATCCCGTTGAATAGCTATCAAACATACTCTTCAAAAACTTGTCCCGGAGACATTTCGGTAAGTCCTCTTTATGCCACCGCTAATAAACGATCATGAAAAGAACACTACTATTTATCTGCAGCGCGCTAGTCTTCACATCTTACTCAATTGCTCAACCCTGCGGTCCTGTTAATACCTGGCTTGGGATCACCGTCGATTGGTTCACCCCGTCCAACTGGTGTAGTGGAGGTGTGCCTGTTTCTACAACAGATGTCAACATTCCATCCGGTACACCGAACCAACCTGCTATTAGTGCTGCGGGAGCAGTATGTCATAGCATCACTATTTCAACTGGTGCATCATTAACTATAAATGGGAACAACGTTCTATCAGTTTCCGGCGACTGGACAAATAATGGAACATTAAATGCAAATAGCAGTACGGTATCATTTACTGCAAATACTGCAATCACCCAAACGCTTACAGGGAATACAACCTTTTTCAATATTTCAAAACCCAACGCAAGCTCAACATTATCATTTGGAACGAGTACGACAACAATAGGAAATAATTTGAGCGTGAGCGCAGGCTCAATGAGCGGAGGAACTTCAACAATAATTTTTATCGGAACTACAGCGAGCCTCCAGGGTAATAGCACAAAAGATTTTTATAACCTGGAAATAGGCAATAGCGCCGCTCTTACGCAAACCGCGGGAGCGAACATCAACATCAATAATTCCTATAAAAACAATGGAACATTCACTCAAAACAATACACGCACGATCACATTTCAAACTGCTTCGCAGACTCTTTCCGGATCAGGTGTTTCAACATTTGGAAACATAACCGTTGCGGGCACGATCACGCTAAATGCCGGCACACACGATTTTTCAGTCCTTGGTACATTTAATATTCCCGGTGCGTCCGGAATCTTCAATGGAGGTAGCGCCAAAACAACCTTTGCAGGTTCCACCTCAGCTTTAGGAGCAGGACCTGGGACAATTAATTTTAATAACATCACCATCAACGGCACGCTTTCTAATGCAAACAACAAAAGCTTCGGTATAACAGGCAACTGGTTAAACAATGGTTCTTACAATGCGGGAAACGAAACAATAACGTTCAACGGTAGTTCGCAGATAATAGGAGGAAGTACCTCAACTGAATTTAACAATCTCAACATTGCTGGGAGTGCGGACAAAACGCTTGAGAGTGACATTACAGTGAACAACACTCTTGCATTGACAAACCGGAATATTGATGCCGATGCAAATTCAAGGACAGTCTATGCAAAAGGAACTGTAACAAGAAATACAACAGGCCACATAATTGGCAACCTAAAAAAGGACATATCTGCAGGTTTAAATATCACGAAATTTTTTGAAGTTGGTTCGTTAGCCTATACGCCGGTAATAATTAATCTTTCAACAGTTACAACTGGTGGCTCACTAACGGTAAGAACTGATAACGGTGATGATCCGAATATTGGAACTTCTAATTTGGATGCAAACAAATCAGTAAACCGTTACTGGACACTTGCCAACAATGGAATTGATGCCGGCATGTACGATGCTACGTTTGAGTTTGTCGAAGCTGATGTGGATGTCGGCGCCACTACCAATAATTTTAAGATTGGTCAATTCAGCAGTGGCGCCTGGACATATCCGACCACAATACCTGTGGATGAGACACACATGAAGGCGGCAAGTGTAAATGGATTTAGTGATTTTGCCATCGCCGAAGCAGCCTGCACGCCGCCCTCCATTTCAGGTCAGCCCCTGGCATCACAGATCATTTGTCAAAACGAGGTATCAACAGACCTGGTACTGGTAGCAAGCGGTGATGATTTGCTTTATCAATGGTATGTTGATAATGATAATACCGGTTTTGATGGTGAATCTGTTGGTTCAAACAATAATTCATTCACTCCACCCACAACAATTACTGGCACATTCCATTACTATTGCACAGTAACGGGATCCTGCGGGGCAAGTAGCTCACAATATGCTGCTGTTTTCGTAAATGCGCCATTGACATGGTATCGCGATGGAGATAGCGATGGATTCGGTGACGCAACAAATTCAACACAGGCTTGCTCAGCGCCCTTCGGTTATGTAAGTAACAACAGCGACTGCAATGATGATGACAATACAGTACACCCGGGTGCTTCGGAGATCTGTGATGGAACAGACAATGATTGCAATGGAGCAATCGATGAAAATGTGAAAATTACTTTCTACCGAGATGCAGATGGCGATGGATTTGGTGACGGAGCCAATTTAGCACAATCTTGCTCAGCACCTTTGGGTTATGTAAGTAACTATACAGATTGCAATGATAATGACAATTCAGTCTATCCAGGTGCAACAGAGATCTGTGATGGAAAAGACAATGATTGCAATGGAACCATTGATGAAAATGTGAAAAGTACTTTTTACCGCGATGCAGATGGCGATGGATTCGGTGATGGAGCAAATTCAACACAATCTTGCTCCACACCTTTGGGTTATGTCAGTGACAACACCGATTGCAATGATGATGACGATACAGTGCATCCCGGTGCAGCGGAGATCTGTGATGGAAAAGACAACGATTGCAATGGAATGATGGATGAAAATGTGAAGATCACCTTCTATCGGGATGCAGATGGCGACGGATTCGGCGATGCAACAAATTCAACACAGGCCTGTGGCTTACCACCTGGTTACGTAAGCAACAATACTGATTGCAATGATGATGACCCGACTGTGTATCCGGCTGCGCCAGAAATTTGCGATGCTAAGGATAACGATTGCAACGGATCGATCGATGACAATACAGAAATAGTTACGTTCTATCATGACGCAGACGGTGATGGCTATGGCAATTCGGTCGGCCAGCCATTGCAATCATGTTCAATCCCTGCAGGTTATGCAAGTAATAATGATGACTGCAATGATGCAGACTCAGCGATCCATCCCGGTGCTATCGAAGTATGTGATGGAATAGACAATAACTGTGATGGTCAGGCCGATGAAGGATTCGATGCTGATGGCGATGCATATACTGTATGCGAAGGCGATTGTAATGACAACGATGCAAGTGTTTACCCAGGCGCTCCTGAAGTTTGTGATGGCAAGGATAATAATTGTAATGGCCAAATTGATGAAGGAGCAAAAAGCACTTTTTACCTCGATGCCGATGGCGATGGTTATGGTGATGGATCGATCGCGGTACAGGCTTGCTCTCCTCCGGATGGTTACGTTAACACCGATGGGGACTGTAATGATGCAGACGCGGTTACACATCCAAATGCGACTGAGATCTGTGATGGAAAAGACAACGACTGTGATGGCCTCGTTGACAATAATGTAATAACGATGACATGGTATAAGGATAGCGATGGAGACGGTTATGGAAGTTCTGACAACCCCATTCGATCCTGCTCCCAGCCACAAGACTATGTAAATACAAACGGTGATTGTAATGACACAAAGGCCACTGTTTATCCCGGCGCTCCAGAATTATGTGATGGGCTGGATAATAATTGTGATGGACAAATAGATGAAAATACAACCAATACTTATTACAAAGATACAGATGGCGATGGTTATGGCAATCCTTCAGTCGGCGTAAGGGCATGCAGCAAACCACCCGGCTATGTAGCCAATAACACTGATTGCAATGACGCAAACAAAAAAGTGCATCCGGGTGCATCTGAAATTTGTGGGAACGGGGTTGATGAAAACTGCAACGGTCAAGCAGACGAAGGATGTATTACAACAGCAAAAGTTTGCATCTATAGTCAATCTTCCTATGATAACAATAACGTTACCTGCGTACCAAACGGCCTCTCGCCGACTGGACAGATTATGGTAAATGCTGTAGATTCTCAACCCGGAGATTCAGTGACGTTTGGATTAAAAGCATCCGGAAGATTTTTCACCCTAAAGAAGTCGGACATCCAAAATGGATACATCTACAAATTGATCCCGGGGGGTGGACCATCCAAAGCCTTAAAAGGTTATTCGACCTATACAAGACCTTCAACATGGAGCAATGTGCCATTGACCTTGGCCGGTACCATCCAAAATGAGTTACTGGCACAGACAATGACCTTATTCTTCAATCTCCAGCTTTCGCCACAATTAAGCTCATTGCCATTAACAACCAATTTGAGCATTCGCAAACTCGCTTTTTGCGTAATCCAGGGAAATACTATCCAGGTAAAATTTATGGCAAAAGCCGCAGTGGTGAATTGCTTGCAAACAAAATACGGGAATCCTGGAATAACAATCGGTAACCTTTATAAACTTGCAAATGAACTATTGGGTAACACTAACACTTGCAACCTGAATTTCGCGGATGTAAACGAGGCAATAAAGAACGTCAATGGATTATTTAACGGTTGCGTTTTGGTCAGCATGCCAAATTCTGTTAACAACAATACCCAAACCCTAAATGTCACACTGCCTGACATTGATCTAAAAGAACCTGGTGGAATGAATGACGCACGCGAGCTAAGAGTGACGACTTTTCCCAATCCTTTCCGTAACAATGTTCGCTTTAATATTGTTTCACCGGAAACAGGTAAACTTAAAATCCTGATCTATGATATAAATGGAATAAAACAAACCGAACTTGAACATGATGTCATCAAAAACATACCGGCAACAATCTGGTTTAGGAATGGGCAGTTGAGACAAGAAGTGTTGTTCTACCGAATATTAATTAACAACAAAACCGCCACAGGAAAAATAATGCAGGTGATTTAGAAGGTTTATTGCAGGGTTTCAAAAAGACAGGCGTAAAGCCTGTCTTTTTCTTTTTTTGTTTGTATGGGATTGTTCCTTTCCTAGGAGACAATCAGGCCGATTATTACTGTGTCACTCTCACTACTCCGGCCCCATTGTAGGAATGATATTCTCCGTTATACATAGCATCGGCGCTCACCGGTCCCATTTTGTAAATGCCGGGTGATACTGCACGAACAGCATAATAATACGTTTGGGGCCGGTAAAACCTCAGGTCTACAAAGAAATGAATCCGGTCATCGCGGACATCCAATGCAGTTGGCTCATCCATGTTCTTTATCCAATCCATTCCCGGAATTTCCTTGGTTCTTGGGTTTTCAATCTCAAAGCCAGCAGGTAACAGGTCAGTGATCACAATATTGTCCACTGCAGTTGTATATGCATTTTCTAAACTAATGCCTACAATGATCAGCTCATTTTGTTTGAAAGTATTCCCTGTAATTGGATTTCCAAAGCGATCATAGAAACGTTTCCTTACTCGTATATAGTTGTCTTCTTCCTTATATTTTCCGCTCGCACTGATTCCCTCCGATTGCCAGTAATAGTACAATCTTCCGTTGCCGTTGGTTTGGATTTGAATATTATTAGCCTTCAACACGGAAGCATTGCCATTCCATTGGCCATTTGAAATCTTAGCAATCGTCTTGCCATTCACTTTTACTTCCGCCGTTACATCCGATTTGTTGGCAGTCCTCGCCAGTTTGCCCAGCGCTAAAAATGCGAACGCCCTCTCTTGTGTGCTGAGCCAATAACGATTTTTTAATTTATCGCTGACATGCTTCGCCATGGTGCCAATTTGTGAATTAGCCGGATCAACATCGATCAATGCGTTCAACGCGATCGCTTCATCACGAATGTCAGAATAGTAACTTCCCCCTGTTTGCGCTATTGATTCTTCACCGCTGAATGACGTTGGCAACATAGCATTGAAGGATTTTTTATCCCCCGCTATGGCGTAGGCCGAAGCCAATAAATATTTACTGTCCAACGCAAGAATACCCTGTGTTGATTTGTAATAATTCATGGCAGAAATGTTGGATCGCCCCGCCAACGCCAATACGTACAAACCATACGCGACCTCCTTGGGAGCGATCTTCCTGTTTTGATTTCGGTTGTAATAATAAATGATGAGTTCCCTGTTTTTTAACCGTGTCGCAATATATGAGAGCATTGTTTCGATCAGGCTGTTATCAACATCGAACCCTGCCTTTCGTGCTTCCAATAAAAAATGTGCTGCATAAATTGTGACCCACCAATCTTCCCGATCCACATTATCCCACAGTGTAACAGCACCATTGTACAATTGGCGCATCTTTATTTTTCTTATGGCCTCAATAATATTTGTATTTGCATTCAGTTTATTTTGTCCCCTTAGTGACCGGGATTGATTCAATCCTGCCAGGTCGGCCAGGTCGCCATAATATAGCTGAGGAAACGCAGCAGATACAGTTTGTTCCGTACAGCCATAGGGATACTCCACGAGGTAGCGTAAATGATCCGTTAGCTCCAAAGCAGGTGAGCGACTAACTACTAATTGGTAATTGATACTTCCGGGAATGAAATCACTTGTATTGATAGTCAGCTGTTGTGTACTGCCACCGGCAATTGATCCGCTACCAGAAATTTTTTGTAAAGTGGACGGTGGTCGAACAGATATTTCCGTTTCATCAGTGAATTTTTCTCCAAGCCCACTCACTGCTACTGAAATTTTTCCAACTGCAATAGCGGGATCAGCCACAACCTGGAATATTGCCCTGCCTTCACTATTTGCATTCAGTGAAAGAGATTGAGCAGTGCCTCCAATTATTTTCAAAGGACCACTTACTTTCAAATTGGCGGATACATTTGTTGCTTTTGAAGTTGTATTGCTCAATGTTACAGGGACAGTCACTGTATCCCCAGGGCTTAAAAATCTTGGCAAGGCTGTGCTGATTACAATGGGATCAGCGACTGTCATCGTATTTTCAGAAGAACCAAAACTCTGATCCTTGTAGGCAACTGCCATCAATCTTACTTCACCGCTGAACTGTGGGACATCAAATTCAAAATTTGCTTCGCCACTTCCATTTGCTTTAGCAATCCCGCTCCAATAACTAAGTATCTTGATTCGCTTCGCCGGCATTGGGTTCACTCTTTTCTTCATTTCAAGATCGGCGTCACCACCTGTGCTGCTCAGTTTTGCTCTAACCTCCGGAAACAACAACGGATACAGGTCATAGGCATCCACCTGCAAAGCTTTCTTCTGGTAGAAATAATCGTAAGGATCAGGTGTCTTAAAGTCACTGACCTGCAATACGCCGTTGTCAACTGCAGCCAGTGTTACAAAACTTCCCGGTGCGGCTTTTACTTTCAATTTTTGATGAGTACGTGATCGAACTGATTTTTGCGCACTGATCTCAACAGGCATATTTCTGCTTTTTTCCTCAACCTTTACATTCATAAAACCGTGCGCTACAGTTAAAGGAATATCTGACATATCGTGAGGCTTTATAAGCGTCGCAGTGATGTAAACATTAGGAACTTCCTCACCAGACATTTTAAGTTCGACACTTGCTGTTCGCTTATCAACATTTACATATTGGTACGAAAGCACATGATCGGTTTCGGTTGTTACAAGCAGGCGGCCGCTAAATGGAGTTTTAAACAACGCCTTTACCGTTTCACCACTGTAGTATGATTTTTTATCAGGTTCAATATCCACGTGACCTTCATTGTTTACTTCGAATGTGCTATTGTCGCCCCAGCTCCAGCTGCCATAGCTGTAGAAACTTCTTTTGACATAAGAATTGGATCCGGGATGATAAACTCTCAATTCGTAATCGCCCGGCGAACGTGGTATGTACGAGTAACTCGCATTGTTTCCTATACTTATCTGGTTTTCGATCATCAGCTTGTCTTCTTTTTGCGATTCGTACCTGAAGTAACTTCCGCTTTTTGCCAGTACGGTTTTGTATTCATGCTTTATCACCTGCACCTTCGCTGTTGAATTCACTTCGTTTCCATATTTATTCACCGCTGCCAGCTGAAATTTCACCGGTTGGTTTAATGCATAGTAATAGAACCAATCTTCTTTAATTCCAAAAAATACATCTTGCGTCACCAAATCAACTGAGGAGGCACGACTAACCGGTCTTCCGGTCTCATCGAAAACTGTTGTGTAAAAATTGGCCTGCAGCAATCCATTGTTTGCATACATTTTATCAAACACGAATGTTTCCGTCGCACGGCCATCCGCATCCGTCTTTCCTTCTTTCACTTGTTTTTCAATAGTAGTCTTTGGATTAGCAAGGCTAAAGTCATAGTCATAAAATTTCTCTGGCGAAAAATATTTCTGCTTTACCTGGATCTCGCATTCGTAGTTCCTGTTGGCGGCAGGAGGGCCGAAGAAATTAATTGCTGAAATATCCAATGATGTGGACTCACCCGGCTTGAGAAAACTCTTATCCAGTTTTGTATTTACTTTAATTCGATCGGGAACGAATTCCTCTATCATAAAATTTTTGGAACCAAGCAGTATATCATTTGAAGTATAGACTTCCAGGGAGTAGCTGCCTGTGATTGCCGAAATATCAATCGGGATGCTCCCTTCAAGAGAACCTTCTTCATTTAAGTTTTTACGGAATGATTTTAACTCTTTGCCGTTTGGCAAAAGAAATTTCAGCTTCACCGGGATATCGCCTGGGCTTTTCCATTGCCTGCCACGAATAATAACTGAAAAGTTTATTTTCTCACCGGGACGATATATGTCTCTCTCTTCATAAATAAAGGCATCGAGACCCGTTGTATTATTTCTCTTTCCACCCACATTGAAACGTGAAGTATTGACAGCAGTATTATTGAAAGGAAGATAGTTATAATCGTCAGCTGTTTTTGCAATGATCATTGCCGGCTTAAAACCACTAAAATCTCTTTTTGTATAACTGATCTCAGCAACTCCATCTGCATTGGTCGCGCCAGTGCCGATCAATTGGTTGTTGTTGGCATACAGAGAAATATTCACACCATCAACAGCATTTGTTGTTTTAATGGAATTAGCAAATACAAAAATTTTGTCATCGCCCTGCTTTGCGATCAAACCGATATCAGAAAGGGAAATAAATCTTGAATCCCGAACCCAGTAATCTTTGGTTGAGCGGATCATCACGTGATAGATACCTTTGAAATCAGGCAACCGGTCTTCAAATTGGGAGAAGTTAAGCAGTCGCCCCGCCCCGCTCTTTGGCAATGATCGTGTATCAACTTCTTTCTCATAGATGACATCACCCATTGTGGCTTCATCGACCCTGCTGGCATAATCATAGTTGTATGCATCGTCCCCTTCATCATCTCCCGATCCTTTTGATTCACGCGGATAATATCCATACCTGTTTGACACTAACAGGTTGCTTTCATAGATCTTCGAGATCACAATTTTCACTTTTGGAACGTTCGTGATCTTTACTTCAATATTCTTACCACCCTCTTTTGATAGATAAACCGCTTTATTATTTGTAAAAGCAATATTGGCCTCCAACTCTCCAAATGCAACGCTCCCATTATATTCCTCTTTTAACACACCACCGATTTTTCCACGGAGACCTTGTACAATAGTTAGTGCATAACTCTTTTCAACATCAAAGCCCGAGCTGCGGATCATAAACCCATTATCGGTTACCTCAGTTGTGTATTTTATCTGTGGTTCAAACTTTACAAAAGAGGAAAGGTTTTCGCCGGTAAGTTGTTGGCTTGTTGTAATGGTTACCACGCCGTCCGTTCCGTCATGTTCTGACTCCACATTTTGTATCGTAAGTACATATGGCGATGGTATCGATAACGAGGAACTAAGTGCATCAGTTGTCACATTCGTCCCATCTTCGGGTTTCAGGCCTTTATCAATCACGATCCTGGCCTCATGATTCTTATCTTCTGTTTTTGCCATGCCGTTGAGCCGAAGCGATATTTTATTATCCGCCGAAAGTGTTTGCAGGCTATATTGTGCCGGCTTTCCATCCACTTCAACTTTTAATTTATCCTTTAAGTCATTCGGATCGATGCGATAGTTGAAATAAAGATCAACCTGTGGGACCGGTATTCGACTCTGTTCATCTTGCAAAACCCACGTCACCTGGGCGTTGTCCAACGTAAGCGCAGGCGTATGAAAATTGATACCTTCCGCATTTTTTATAGCTCCATATTTGCTATGTCTCAACACTTCACTGCCGATCTTTGCTTTATATGAGGTAGCCCCCATTAGTTGTGTAGAGGGAGAAAAAACCAATTGATCGGGACTCTCCCAGCGGAAACGCCCTTTTATAGATGGCTCGAATGAAATGTATTCAGTAGAATCCCATTGATTGAGCATGGAATCTTTCACCAGCGAATTACTAAACCGGAACACAAGATTTCCCAATTGGGGAACTTCGCCTTTGGCATTTGTATAGTCAAGTTTTACAGAATTGCGATTACAGGCAGAAAAAAAAACGGCAACCATCCCGATTACGATCGGATTAGTTACCGAAAGAGTTTTGATACGCATATAGATTATAAGTTATGCCCGCCCATACCGAGCATGTTGCATCGGGTTTGGTTTATACACAGTACGTTCGGGCGGGGTAAGCTTTGAAAAATTAAGTTAAACAAATTCAGTCAGGCAAAAAATTTCGCTTATCATTCTTTTTCACAAAGAGAAAAACAGAATTTAGTATTGTCGAATTAACTAAGGAGGGATGTCGCGTGTTGGTCTTGACGAGTCTGAAGAGTCCATAAAGAAGGAAAAAAAATCCCTAGTGAAAGTTAATATTGAAAAACCACCGTTCGCAAATTTGGATAGATAAATATTTGTTAAGCCAGTCGTGCCACGGGTTTAAAGCCCTGGCACACTGGCGCAGGATAAAAAGGTTTTATGGAATTTCTTGCTAATGAGCTTTACCATATTTATAATCGTGGCAACAACAAACAAATAATATTCTTTAGACCCGAAAATTATTTGTACTTCCTTGAGAAGGTAAAACGATTTCTTCTGCCTAATTGCGATCTGCTTGCATATAGTCTCATGCCAAATCATTTTCATTTTCTTATCTATTCAGACAAACGAACTATCTCGACCAGGCTCATTAGCGGAAAAGAAAAAAACCTGCTTTCCGAAGGAATAAAAAATCTCTTAAGCAGCTACACACAGGGTATCAATAAACAAAACAATTCAACTGGCTCGCTGTTTCAGCAGAACACAAAGGCTAAAGCCATTGTAAACGGGGGCGCAAATTATGATCTGATCTGCTTTCATTATATTCATCAAAATCCACTGAGAGCAGGACTGGTGCAGCAATTGGAAGATTGGGATTTTTCTTCCTTCCCGGATTATGCTGGCAGAAGGAATGGCACGATTTGCAAGCGAGAGTTAGC
>Ga0207639_10002697_pt1 | contig 11915 bp, 7 predicted proteins | sample KBSCornC32_FD_184299 | JGI IMG/M metagenome (GOLD analysis project Ga0207639, IMG submission 184299) | Corn rhizosphere microbial communities from Kellogg Biological Station, Michigan, USA - KBS Corn C3-2 (SPAdes) (version 2) | ecosystem: Host-associated > Plants > Roots > Rhizosphere > Soil ...
GTACTTCCCCGCTGGTACGGCGACGCAAATTTTATGACCTCGATCGGCCAGACACGAACCATCCCGGAGTCACTTCACGACACGTACCAAAAGCTGAAAGGAAAGCTTTAGAGTCGCTGCAACGCAGCGTCGCGGATCAGGCGCGCTGATCCCGCGGTGCGAGAACATAGGCAACGAAAAGTGTCAGGAATATCAACCCCGTGACGATGATCGGTGGCGGAAAAGTAAAGATCAGCATCACAACAAAACAGACGCCAAACACGAACAGATTGATCAGAATGATGCCTTTTATCAAGTCGGCAGCCGCACGTTTCCAAAGAAGGTATGCCAAGGTCAACCCGCCAAGAACGCAAAGCAGCGGAAAGCAGGCACTAAGGGCGGTAAAAAGATTCCAGAACGACGGGTGAAATCCCAATCCCATCTCCGGATGATATGTAGTGATCAGCTCGTGAAGCTGCCGCTCGGTATCGTTATCAAGTTCAGGTTCGACGAAAAAGCTGACCGAATGGATAGCCGCCGTGAGGAACTGAAGCACTATTGCAGCCTTTAACCAAAATGTGTAGCGTCTTAGCATAAAAGTTCTCTTCTCCGACCGGGAACCTCGGTTATCGAAGGATCGAAATATGTTCCTCCACACCGAAGCCGATAATCGATCTCAGTCTGATCAATCGACCATTAATAAATGAACAAAGAAGCCACCCGACAAAGGTATGGAACGATACTGCACATATATAGAGGATTTTTCCGAGGAAGGTTAGAGCATTGCCAACAGGTTCTGTGTGGGCACCCGCGAAGATCATAATGAAAATAAGCGGGAACATCGCGAACGTTAAAACCAGATGGACTATAAAACCAAAAGCGAGCTTGGCAAGTATATCGATCTTTTTCACGCCGTCAATATAAACCTTATACGCTGAAACAATAAGCGATAACGGAATTCCCCAAACCAAACACAACCAGACTAAAAAAATGACCACTTCCATATTTGGTTTTCGCAGGTCAGGATAACTTTGCGGTTTTTGCATCCGCCTTATGCGGTTCGTGCGAATGCTCTATTGCCTCGTCTTCAACCTCGCCGCCGGGGCTGATCGGGACCTCCGTCGGGCTGTCGTAATGGAGGCCGCGTTCTTCGCTGTCGAGCGGGATGGCGTCTGCGGGAATAATGATCCGCGGGTTCGAGCTTGGCGGGATGTAGCCAGGGTAATCTACGCGTGAATGATAAATTGCAACGAGCGATTTGATCATCGATTCGCGAATTTGCGTCAGTTCCCGCAGCGTCAGGTCGCATTCGTCAAGCTGATCGTCGGCGACGATGGCGTCGATTATTTTCGTTACGATGAACCTGATGTTTTCGGTGGTCGGTTCCGAAAGTGAACGAGCAGCCGCCTCGCAACTGTCGGCGATCATCATTATTGCGGCTTCCTTGAATTGCGGTTTTGGGCCGGGATAACGAAAATCGCCTTCCGAAAAGTCTTCGCCCTCACGTGCCTCGCCCTGAGCTTTTTTTAGGAAATAATGCAGCGTCCGCGTGCCGTGATGCTGCGGGATAAAATCGACGATGCGCTGCGGCAGACCGGTTTCCCTTGCAAGCTTTAGGCCGTACGTCACGTGGCTGATGATGATCTTTGCGCTTTGCTGGGGCTTTAGCCGATCGTGTGGATTTTTCCCAGACTGGTTTTCGACGAAATGCTCAGGTGCCGCCGTTTTACCGATGTCGTGATAAAGCGCTCCGATCCGCGCCAAGAGGCCGTTCGCTCCGACAACACGGCAGGCTTCTTCTGCAAGCTGGCCGACGGCGTGCGAATGTTGATTCGTGCCCGGAGCGCGCAGGGCAAGCTGTCCAAGTATCGGCAGATCGGCGTTCGACAGTTCAAGCAGTTTTACATCTGTTAAAATCCCGAACAGCGATTCGCAGATCGGCATCAGGACCGAGGTCATCGCCGCCGTTAGAACACCACTTGCCAACCCGCATGCGATCGCGAGTAGAACAGTGTTCAAAATGAATGGCTGCTGCGTGTAAGCGATGAACGCAAGCGCAAGACCTGCGCTCGCGACACCGACGAGGCAGCCGGCGATGGTTATCGTTTGACGGCTGCGATACGGGCCGATGCCGTAAACGGCTATCGACGAAGAAATAGCCGAATATATCGCAAATTCGAGGCCACGCGGAGCCAATAGCCCGGCAATAAGTGAGGTGAACAACCCCGTGAACAACGCCGTCGGCCGGTCGGCAAGCAGCGTCATCAGCAGACTCGCTGACGCGAACGGTATCGCAAACGCCCAGATCGTCGGGTCGTTGAGTGGTGCTTTTATATTTTGCAGCGCGGTAAAATCGGCAAGGCGAAACGCTAGCGCCATCATCACCGTCTGAACGACGACGATAAATCCGAACAGCGCGAACGTTTTCTCTTCGGACAGCGCAAGCCGCGGCACCATTCCGCGATGCTGTACGTATTTCCACGCGGCCCAATATAAACCGCAGATCATCACCAGCAGCCCAAGAAAGCGGTTAAATTGCCGTGTCGATGAACTATAGCTCTGAATAGCCGCTATCTTTGAAATGATCTCCGGAGTTATAATGTCGCCTTCGTCGGCGATCTTTTGCCCGCGTTTTAGCGAAACGGTTATCGGCTGCACACCCGCGGCTATAGCCTGACGTGCGTTTTCGGTCGCGGCACCGTCGTAAACGACGCTCGGTTGTATCAGCGGAGCCAACGCAGTGAAAAAAGCGTCGGCCTCCTTTTGGGAAAGGCTGTTGATCTGTTCGAGTCCGTTTTTAAGTTTATTTCGCGCAGCCGACAAAGATGTCATGCTCGATTCGGGCATCTGCACGACTGATTGCTGGTTCGGTTTTTGCCGATCAACGAGGTTGATCTCGTTGCCAAAATACTGAGCGTCCTGATCGCCGTAGATCGAACCTTCGGCGTTTTCGCGAACCACGCGGGTCACAGCGTCCAGCTCGTTCGAGCTGAATTTCCTCGCAGCATAAACCTTGCCCAGATCGCCGGTGGCCGCTTGTTGATTTTCGTTTCGCGTATTCGTGTTTGAGCGAGAATTAGCGTTCGCCGATTCGCTTTTTCGCTGCAGGCTTTCCCACGATGAGCGAAAGCTCTGGACGGCCTCATCAGCTCTGTTCGATTCGTAGGTAAAGATCGGACGAACGGTGTCGCGGGCGCTGGCCTTTATTCGGTCGGTCTCGACCGAGTCGGTAAAATAAATATCAGCAGGTGAGATGATGGCTTCGCGAGCGATGTCGCCTTCCTTATACGCGGTTTCGCCGGGACCATTCCACAGCGGATTGTGGATCAAAAGTGTCGTCAACAGGCACAACGCGGCAAAACCCAGCCAGAATCGCTGCCTGCCGGTAAGCCTTGAAAACGGCCCGGATAGCCGTTCGCCCAAGCTGCGGCGCAGCTTTGTTGACGGGGCGGTCAAATCCTGGATTCTTTTACTCATCTGCGGTTAAGACTCGTCTTAATTACCGGTTGCGAACTGCATTTGCGACATTGCAGGGTCGCCGAGTACATCTCCAATTTTCGTTATCAACGGCTTCAGGGTATTTGGCTGAATAGCTGAAATTGCCACGCATTGCGTGTCTTTGTCAAGGCAGATCTGCCTCATCTGTGCCTCAACATCCATTTTCGCAATAAGATCTGACTTATTCAGAACGACGATCTGCGGAATGTTGTTGAATCCGAGATCGAGTAAAATCGCATCGACCGACTCGATCTGCTGCATCAATCTCGGATTAGACGCGTCCACAACGTGCACAAGCAGGTCACTGTCGGCGATCTCTTCCAGTGTCGCCCGAAACGCCGAAATTAAAGCCTTTGGCAGATCACGGATAAATCCCACGGTGTCGTTGATGATGACCTCCTGATCGTATGGCAGCCGCAACCGGCGCGACGTCGGATCGAGCGTCGCGAACATCTTTTTCTCGGCGTAAACCTCACTTTGCGTCAGCGTGTTCAGCAGCGTGGATTTGCCTGCATTCGTGTAGCCGACGAGCGATATGATCGGCAGATGTTTTTGCGAACGGGTTTTGCGTCGCTCCTGCCGTTGGTAACGCAAGTTTTCAACCTGTTTTTCGAGCTGCGAAATGCGGTCGCGAACCCGCCGCCGGTCCGTTTCAAGCTTCGTTTCACCGGGCCCGCGTCCGCCGATGCCACCTGCAAGCCGCGAAAATGCCGAATTTTGACCAACGACAAGACGCGGCAGCAGGTACTTTAACTGTGCAAGCTCGACCTGCAATTTACCTTCGCGTGATTGTGCCCGCTGGGCAAAAATGTCCAAAATAAGCTGCGGCCGGTCGATGACCTTTAAATCGGTAGCCTCGGACAGAGACCTGACTTGTGCGGGCGAAAGCTCGGTGTCGAAAACAATAAGATCGGCTCCCAACCGCATTGACCGGATCAACAGATCTTCCAGTTTGCCGCGTCCGAGCACCGTCTTCGGGTCGATCTGCGGCCGACGCTGTATGATCTTATCAAGCACAACAACTTCCGACGAAACAGCCAGTTCTTCTAATTCATTGAGCGATTCTTCCTCATCCAAAACGGAACCTGTCGTCACACCAACCAGGATCACACGATCGCGGTTTGCGTCTCGATGGCGCGCCGTCTGACGGATACGCGCCATTTCATTCTCAAGCGAATTTATCAGCGCGGTAAAATTTGGATCGAGCTGAGACGGGATGTTCGGTTCGAGGAATTCGTATGGCGTTTTGCCGTCGGCCTCGATCCCTTTTGCCGTCGTTGGCAGCAAGTGTGCAGAATAAACCAAACCCGGCAAGCCGCTTTTTTCATCAACCTGGACGATCGACATGAGGTCGAGCCGCAGCAGCGCAAGGTCGGTAAGATCATCTTGTGTGAGCTTTTCGCCGAGCAGATGCGTATGCACGCACCGCAGGCCGCGAAAACGGTCCGCCGACACGCGGGCACGTCCAAAATCCGGCATCTCGATCTGTTTTGCGTTGCCGACCATTACGTAATCGACCTGTCCTTTTCTGTTTATCAGCACGCCGACCTGGCGTCCGGTCTCGTGCGAAAGTTCGGTCATCTGCCGCGCAAGTTCGGGCGAAACTATCTGGTCTGGTGGTACCCGCCGCGTACCAAGCCGCTCAATTCGGCGAAGCTGATTGTGTTTAAGCCCTTTTGTAAAGCCGTATATATTACTAATAAAGCGCTAATCCTCCGGTAAATGCAGTGTTAATTATATCAAAAGCAATGAATGGTGGGGAGTAGTCAGTTTTCCATCGGTACTGGCGTCCGTTCTCACTTGTCACACGCCGCTCCTAACCGTACAATTTTGAAAAATGCAAACACGAACGCGTCGGCAAAAAGAAGTCCTCGATTTCATTACGAGATACATCGACGGCCACGGCTACGAGCCTTCATATCAAGTCATTGCACGTCACATCGGTGTTTCGTCCAAAGCCGGTATTGCGAAGCATATAAAGGCTTTAGAAGAGCAGGGATGTCTTATCCGCCGTGTCGAAGGCCGCGGCTTTTCGATCGCGTCGCCGAGCGAAAACACGGCAAACGATTCGGTCATACGGGTTAAATGGCTTGACGTACCCAACGGCAGCGTTTGGCCGGAAGACTGGCCGCGCGAATCGTTCACGCTGCCGCGATTCCTTCTCGGCCCGAATTTTGAAGGAAGTGTTTTTGCCTACCGCGTGCCGGACGATTCGCTAGCTGAAAAGAACATCTGCGAGGATGACATCGCATTGATCGAGGAACGTTCGTTCGTCCGCGATGGCGACATAGTAATAGCTGTCCTTAAGAAAAAAGAGGCAGTATTGCGCATCTATTACCGCGACGGCTCAAAGATCGAGCTCCGCACCGCCGCCGATCCGCCAGAGATACTAAAACTTTCATCCGAAGCCATCGAGATCCGCGGCGTCTTCCGCGCAATGCTACGTCCGGTATCTTAAATGTGAAATTAATACGATTTTGCGCGACTTGTCCTTACAAGGCTAGGTGCGGTGAAAGCCGCGTTCGATGTCTTTCATAGTTAGACGCAAGATGACGGGGCGGCCGTGGGGACAAGTGGTCGGGGAGGTAGTTAATAATAGCCGGTCTATGAGCCACTGCATCTTTTCGTGAGTGAGTTTCATATTGATCTTGACGGCGGCTTTGCAGGCGAGGCTGGCGGCAATGTCGGCTCGTAAGGTTGCTTTGGCTCCGCCGCGTTTTTCGGCATCGACGGTGTCCAGTATCTCGGAGAGGAGATTTCGCGCCTCGGCGACGGGCAGGTCGGTCGGGACGCTTTTGATCGCGATGGTTCGGCCGGACAGACGCATAACATTAAAGCCCAGCGATGCAAGGTCGCTCTCGATCAGGCTGAACGCTTCCGACTGAGCGGGTGACAGGTCAATGGTTTCAGGAAGGAGAAGATTTTGCGATTCGATAAGACGTGCGGCTTCGCTGCGGCTGAATTTGTCGAACAGGATGCGCTCGTGCGCAACGTGCTGGTCGATGAGCAGCAAGCCTTCGTCATCGACGGCGATGATGAAGCTGTCGTGCAGCTGGCCCATTGGTTTGATCTTGCCGGATGAAACGTCGGTGACCTCGGCGGGTTTTGCGAGCCGGGCGGCGGAGTTTAGAGGAGGAAAAGTCTGTGGAGCCTCGAAAGTCGAGACAGTCTGGGAAACGGCGGACTGTTCGAAGTCGGAGGAGAATATCTCGGGTTCGAAGCGGGTTCCTTCGAAATCGAGAGTTCCCGTCACCAGCGGTTCTGGTTCTGACCGTGTAATGGCTTCCCCCACTTCCCTCCTGAGAACCCCGTAAGCCGAAGGGGCTGCCACCCCTCCTTCTAAAGGAGGGGTCCTCGGAACATCCGCATTCCGCAATCCCAAATCCGCAATTGTATGCGCGGGGGCAGGCTCGTCTTCCGGACCGTCCATGGCTGGGGGGTCTCCCTCTTCTCTTAAACCACCCGCTACCGCAACTGATAGATCCGCAGTCGTGGCTCCGCCCGTTACCATCGGTGGTTCTGACAGGAGGCCGGCCTTGGCGAGCGCGGCCCGGACGACTTCGGCGATTACTTCTTTGACTGCCTCGGTGCGACGAAAACGGATCTCGGTTTTGGCCGGATGGACGTTGACGTCGATCTCTTCGAGCGGGATGTCGAGAAAGAGAAACGCGACCGGATAGACACCATGCGGCAGGACGGAGCGGTAGCCTTCGAGCAAACCGCCGGCGATCGTTTTGTCGCGGACGAAACGGCGATTGACGAAAAAATATTGTGCGTCGCGGTTCGTGCGTCTTTCTCGCGGAGCAGAAACAAAGCCCGACACCGTTACAAAATTTTCATGACCACCGGCAACCGGCAACAGGCTGTCGAGCAGGCCACTGCCAAATAGCTGAAACGCGCGTTCACGCAGATCTTTTGCGGGCGACGCCTGCAAGACTTCGCGACCATTGTTCGTCAGCATAAACGCTGTCTCAGGATGAGCGAGCGCATAGTGCGTGACGATGCTCGCGAGATGATAGTTTTCGGTCGCTTCGGACCGCATGAATTTGCGGCGGGCGGGCGTGTTGAAAAAAAGGTCGCGAACGGACACGGTGGTGCCGGTGTCACGCGCGGCGTTTTTGATATCGATCAGTTTGCCGCCTTCGATCTGCACCTTGGTCGCGGCCGCGTCGTCTTCCGTTTTTGTGACGAGCTCGACTTTAGCGACGGAGGCGATAGACGCCAGAGCTTCGCCGCGAAAACCGAGTGTACCGATGGCGGCGAGGTCTTCGAGCGTGCGAATCTTCGATGTAGCGTGGCGCTCGAATGCAAGGATCGCGTCGTCGCGCTGCATCCCGTGGCCGTCGTCTGTGATACGCATCAGGCGTCGGCCGCCGAGCTCGACATCAACCCGGATGCGGGTCGAGCCGGCGTCGATCGCATTTTCAACCAATTCTTTTATGACGGAGGCCGGACGCTCGACGACCTCGCCGGCAGCGATCTGGTTTGCGAGATTTTCGGGCAAGACCTTGATGCGGTTCATTTATAGATAGATGAGGCGGTGGCCTTTGTCGTCCAGGTCGATGGCCTGATAAACCCAGTCGACGAAATTTTCGCCGTAACGGTTGATGAAATGCGTGACGTTCAGCGTGCGTTCCTGCAGGTGTTTGTGCGGCAGCAGTGACGTGAATAACCCGTCGATCTGGTGGCTGATCGTCTGGTCGCGACGGACCTGAACGTGGTGAAATTTGTTGCGAAGCGCCGCGATATGATAAAGAATTTTGCGGCGGCGCTTTGCCAGATTTTCCACCAATGTTACGTCGACCTGCGACAATTCCTGATCGAGCCGGTTAAGCTCGGTGTTAATTTTTTCTTCGGCAACGGCGAAAACCTTTGCGGTGTCTTTGTTCAGGTATTGTTCAACTATCTGCGGCAAAAGATCTTCCTCACCGGCAAACAAGTCGGTGAAATCGAGGTCGTAGCGTTCGAGCGTTTTAGCGTGTTTTGATTCGATAACAGTGAAGCTCTGTCGGTGGAGGATCGGCGTAACCGGACGGCCAAGAATGCGGTAAACTTCGCCGCTCTGAGCAAAATATGCAACCTCGGCTCCGCCGCCGAAATAACACACTGTCGGGAGGAGATAATCCTGAACCACCGAGCGAAGAACGACGCTCGGGCTGAAGCGACTGGGTTCATTTGTCGCAATGGCAGCGAGTTCGTCAAGCGTGAATTCGCGTTCGCCGTCTTTGGTGCGAAACGTTCCGGTCTCGCTTTTTTTGAGAGCGTTTCGCGTGTGGTCGCGGGCCTGCCAAAAGAGCGGAAAATAGTCTTCGGTGATGTGGACCTGCGCGGCGAAACCTTTGTTTTCGAGTTCGGCGCTGCGCTTCATTAAAGCCTCAACGATCTCGCCGGATTTTTTTATCGCTTCGACATAAACGGGCGATGCAAGCTCCTTCAATTTTTTGTGAAGCGGACACAAAATGATCAGGCCGTATTTGCCAAGCAGCTGTGTAAGTAACCGTGCAAATGCGTCCCCGAAATAAGTTTTTGGCGTCCAGGCTTCGTCGATAAGTCGGCGGAGATGCGGCGTGAATTCGGTTTGCGGCAGGTCGTTAAATAACTCTTCGACGGTTTCTTTGATCGAATTGTCGAGTTTGATATATCCCACAGGCAGATTTGTATAACAGCGTTTCGGCTCGTTTTTCAGCTCGGCGACGTTGTCATGACGGTCGAGCACGAAGGCTTTGGAAACTTCTTCGAAATCGTGGTCCTCGGTCGCAACCCAGAAAACGGGCACTGCGTTAATGCCTCGCCCGCGCAGACATTCGACCATTTTGATCGCCGACAACGCCTTGTAGATAGTATAAAGCGGCCCGGAAAACAGGCCCGCCTGTTGGCCCGAAACTACCGCAACGGTATCAGGCTGACGGAGCAGCTCGATATTTTTGAGCGTGCATTCGGTCGCGCCGAATTTACGGTTCATTGCTTCGAGTGCCTCGCAAAGGACGGTGCGGTCCGCCTTGTAATTTGCGAGAACTTCGGGAATTCGCTCAGCGACTTGCGTATGCGAGGTCAGGACGTTCGGGTAAAATTCGCGCTTCGCCGCGGGGTCGCTTTGATATTCGGTAAAAAGGCGTGACTGGCCGGGAATCTCGGAAAAGGGAATGCTTTCGACATGCAGAACGACATTCCCTTTGGTGCCGGGACAGGCGATTTCTTGCTTCACGCGGGTTTCTCCTTGGTACCCAAAGATTATAAAATTTGAAACCGCTTGTGCCAAGTTGGAAATAAAGAGACGGCCAGGCGACCGTCTAATAATCAAAATAATTTGCCCGCGAAACACGCGAAAATAAGGTCGATATTAATTTTCGCATGTTTCCCGTATTTCGCGGTCTAAGTTTTAATTCCCGTTCGTTGCGATGCGCGGACGCGTTGTGCTTTCTTTCGCGGTATCCGCACGGCGGTCGATGCGATATATGCCGGAGGCGTGCGAAGCGGCAAAAATGCGATTCGGGTCGGTTGGGTCGAACACCATCGTCCAGATTCGGCGGCTGGGCAATTTCATATCCTTTGAATCGACCCGCCTCCATTTTCCGCCGGCATTATCAGAATAGTAAATTCCGCCGTCCGATTGGAGCGAGCTCGAGACAAATACTTCATCGGTGTTGTTCGGGTCGATCAAAATACTTGTGTAACTTCCGAGCGGCAGATCGTGTCCGCGTCCGATCCACGTCTTTCCGCCGTCGTGGCTTCGGTAGAGTGACTGAACGGTGCCGACATAGACATAGTCCGGGCGTTTTGGATCAATAGCGATCGATGTTACAGGAACGCCTGCGGGCGACGCTTCGGTCTTTGTCCACGTCATGCCATCATCGTTTGAAACGAGAACGCTTGAGGTTTCGGTGCCGACCCAGATCTGCTCAGGCCGCTGCGGCGAGATGTGAATCGAGAAAATGTTCTGGTTGACACCATCACCGAGCGTGAGTTTTTCCCACCCTTTTGTTACGTCGTAGCTGCGATAAAGTCCGGTATCAGTACCAGCCAGAAGGCCGTTCCGGCCGTCTTCGGTAAACGCAAGGACCTTGACCTTTTCGGTCAGTGCCGGAACAAGGACAGGTCCTGAGTCTGCGGCCGGCGTGGAGGTTTTGGTCGGTGTTTTTGTTTTAGCAACAGTCGCCTTTGATCGGGCGGCCGTCCGTCCGCGACGTGTCCGGGCTGTCTTTACGGGTTTAGGCGGTGTCAATAACTTCCATGTCGCGCCGCGGTCGGCTGATGTAAAAATACCGAGATTCGTCCCCAAATACATGGTGTTGGGGTCCGTTTTGCTTTGAATGAGCGAAAAGGGCGAAACGCGGTTGATGTCGAGATCTTTCGCCTGCAGCCAAGTGGCTCCGCCGTCGTCGCTGGTAAAAAAGAATCCGCCCGACGTCGCCGTATTATGCGTCATTGCGTACAGGCGATTCTGGCGCTCGGTGTCAGGCGTGATCGAATAGGCAAAACGGCTTGTAAAGTTATCGTTCGTCGGAACGAAGTTGCGGCCGCCGTCGTTCGAGACCATCACGCCGTAATTGTTGGTGCCGATAAAAACGCGGTTCGGTGCGTCCGGAGACACTGCGATCGAGTTTATCTCAAGATTTCGCTGCGTCGTTAATATCCACGACTTGCCGCCGTTTGTAGTCATCCAGAACCCCTCCGTAGTGGCGGCGTAAACGGTTCCGGGAATTGTAGGGTGCTGAACAATGTCCCGCGTACGGCGGGACTGGGATGGAATGCCCTGAATCTTTGCCCATCGTTCGCCGGCGTTTTTCGATTCGTAGATGCCGCTGCACGCGGAGGCGATAATGTGGTTCGGATCTCGCGGATCAAGCGTTACGGCAAAAACGTCCGAATCGTCGATCATTCCGTCCTTGATCAGTTTCCAGTTTTTGCCTTCGTCAGTTGTTTTATACGCACGCCACCAGGTACCCGCATAGATCGTGTCCGTGTTTCTCGGATCGACGGCAAGAGCGTCAATGTTCACGGGCATGGTCGAAGATGAGACCTTTTCCCAGTTTTCACCCGAATCTTTTGAGATCCAGATGCCGGTAAGCGTCCCGACAACCAGCGTATTCGGGTCCTTTGCCGACTGTGTCATCGAGTGTATCGATTCATTGCGAAGTTCCTTAGATTCCTTCCACGTTGCTCCTCCGTCTGTCGTGCGGAAAAATCCGCCCGGTGACTTGTACCGATGGCCGGATGTGTAAATGATGTTCGAATCACGCGAATCGACCATCAACTGGTCAAGAATAAGCTGCGGCTCGTTCAGGTTGACCAGCAGCCGCCACGACTGGCCGGCGTCCGTCGAGGTGTAGATCTGCCCGTCAAGCGTGCTAATGAACAGATGGTCCTTGTTTCGCGGGTCGATGGTTACGACGCGCACGTCGCCGCCGCTTGGGCCGACAACCTGCCAGCTTGTGAAT
>Ga0207639_10002709_pt1 | contig 11882 bp, 9 predicted proteins | sample KBSCornC32_FD_184299 | JGI IMG/M metagenome (GOLD analysis project Ga0207639, IMG submission 184299) | Corn rhizosphere microbial communities from Kellogg Biological Station, Michigan, USA - KBS Corn C3-2 (SPAdes) (version 2) | ecosystem: Host-associated > Plants > Roots > Rhizosphere > Soil ...
GCTGCCGCTTCCCCGGGGCGCGTCGATCCGGGTGCGGTACGGCGATGCGCGCGCGACACTGGCGAAACTTCCGGCCGGGTTGAGAGGCGCGGTCGACGTGCTCGTCGTCGACGTGTTCGGCGGGGCGCGCATCCCGGCCCATGTCACGAGCGTCGAGTTCTACCGGGAGTGCGAGGCATTCCTCTCGGCAGACGGCGTGCTCCTGGTCAACGTGGCCGACGGCTCGGGCGCCGCGTTCGCGCGCGGGCAGGCGGCGACGCTCCGAATGGTGTTCGGCGACCATCTCGCGGTGCTCGCCGAGTCGCAGGTGCTTCGCGGTCGGCGCTTCGGCAACTTCGTGCTGGTGGCATCCCCCTCGCCGCTTCCTCTGGAGTGGATGCCGCGGCTGCTCGCGAGCGGACCGCACCCGGCCACGCTCGTGCACGACCGCGAGCTGCGCGACTGGATCGCCGGAGCCCCGGTCGTCACCGACGCCACCGCCCTGCCCTCCCCACCCCCCGGTCGCAGCGTGTTCCAACTGCGGCCCGGCGATTCCCGGGCCAGCGACGGCGCCCGCGAGTAGCGTCGGAGCATGGCCCGCATCCGCCCCCTTGCCGCGCTGCTGGCGCTGGCGCTGGGCGTCGGCGCGCTCACCGGGTGCTCGGCGCCGACCGGTCCCGCGACGGGCACGCCCGCGGTGAGCCGCACGCCGAGCCCGAGCCCGACGCCCGCGGGGGTGGCGCCGACCGGCACACCCCACGACGTGGTGACCGGACTGGCGAGCCCGTGGTCGATCCTGCGGGTGTCGTCGCAGCTGACCCTGGTGAGCGAGCGCGATTCCGGCGTCATCGAGCGGCTGACGCCATCCGGGGCGGTGCAGAAGATCGGTACGGTGCCCGGGGTCGTGCACGACGGCGAGGGCGGACTGCTCGGCCTGGCCTTCCTCGAGGCGAGCCCCGGCACACGCACGAGCTGGTTGTACGCTTACGAGACCACGGCCAGTGACAACCGGATCGTGCGCATGACGCTCGACGATCAGTTCGCGCTCGGGCCGCCGCACGTCATCCTCTCTGGCCTGGTCACCGCGAACCATCACGACGGCGGCCGCATCGCGTTCGGTCCCGACGGCATGCTCTATGCCACCGTCGGCGACGCGGGCGACACCTCGCACTCGCAAGACCTGAAGAGCCTCAACGGCAAGATCCTGCGGATGACGCCGACCGGCGACGTGCCCGACGACAATCCCTTCCCCGGCTCCTTGATCTGGAGCTACGGGCACCGAAACCCGCAAGGCCTCGCCTGGGACTCGCACGGCCAGCTCTACGCGGCCGAGTTCGGGCAAGACACCTGGGACGAGTTCAACAAGATCACCAAGGGCGCCAACTACGGCTGGCCGATCGTCGAGGGCATCGCCCACGACCCGCGGTTCGTCGATCCGCTCGTGCAGTGGCCGACCGACGACGCCAGCCCGAGCGGCCTGGTGTACATCGACGGCACCTTCTTCTTGGCGGGGCTCGGTGGCAGACGACTCTGGGTGATCAACGTGGATGCCGCGGGGGCGGCGACGGCCGCCGCGCTCTACGCCGGCACCTACGGTCGGCTCCGCGACGTGGCGGTCGGGCCCGATGTCGGGTCGCTGCCCTCCCTGTGGATCCTGACCGACAACACCGACGGGCGCGGGTCTCCGCACCCGGGTGATGACCGCATCCTGCAGGTCGCCCTGGCGGCGACGCAGTGACGCGCGTGACGGCGGCGTGCACCGAGGCGGAGAGCTGATGGCCGACCTCGACCGCGTTCGTCGCTGGGCGGATGCCCTCATCGCCCTGCACCTCGACCCGAGCGTGTGGTCGTTCGGCTTCGACCGGGCGACGACGCGCGCCGGGCTCTGCTCCTATTCCACGCACCGGATCACGGTGTCGCGGCACCTGGCCTCCCGGTACGACGACGACGAGATCCATCAGGTGCTGCTGCACGAGGTGGCCCACGCGCTGGCCGGCGCCCGGGCCGGCCACGGGCCGAAGTGGAAGGCCATCGCCGCCAACCTCGGCTACGAGGGCAAGCGGCTGCACGGCGGCGCGATCGCCGACGAACTCGCGCCCTGGGTGGGCAGCTGCCCGAACGGGCACCAGCACTTCCGGTACCGCAAGCCGACCCGCGCGCTCTCCTGCGCCAAGTGCTCGCGCCGATTCGACCTGCGCTTCCGGATCGAGTGGGAGCGCCGCGAGGTGCCGCGCGCCGCGGCGAGCCGGCCGTGACACTCGCGCCGGTCCTGCTTGCCGCCAACCAGCCTGCGGACCGCTTCTATCGCGGCGGCCCGCGCCTCGCGGCGTTCCGCGGCGAACGGGGCGCACCGGCATCCGGGGACCACGTCCCGGAAGACTGGATCGCGTCGGTGACGACTCAGGCGGGCGAGACATCGGTCGGGCTCACCACGCTGCCTCCGACCGCGGCGGGCGAGCGGCGCCTGCTGCGCAGCGCGATCGCGGCCGACCCGCTGGGCTGGCTCGGCTCCGCGCACGTCGTGGCGTTCGGCACCGACCCGATGCTGCTGGTCAAGCTGCTCGACCCGGGGCAGCGACTGCCGGTGCATGCGCATCCCGACGACGACTGGGCAGCCGCCCATCTCGGGCAGCGTCACGGCAAGGCCGAGGCCTGGTGCATCCTCGATCCGGGCGAGATCTTCCTCGGCCTGCGCGAGTCGGTGACTCCGGCGCGGCTGCTCGAGCTGATCGCCGCGCAAGACACCGGCCAGCTGCTGAGCCTGCTGCACCGGCGCGCGGTCGCAGCCGGCGACACCGTCTACGTGCCGCCGGGCGTGCTGCACGCGATCGGCGAGGGCGTCATGCTGGCCGAGGTGCAGCAGCCGGCCGACCTGTCGATCCTGCTCGAGTGGCGCGGCTTCGAGGTGGATGGCGCCGCTCACGGCCACCTGGGCGTCGGCTTCGACGAGGCGCTCAGCGCGGTCGAGCTGACGGCTCGTTCCGACGCCGAGGTGGACGCCTTGATCACCCGTGCCGGCCCCAACGGCTCGCTGCTGCCGACCGAGGCTGCTCTGTACTTCCGCGCCGAGCGCTACACCTTCTCGGGCAGTCAGAGACTCGACAAGGGATACGCGGTGCTCGTGGTGACCGGTGGCAGCGTCGACCTGACCTTCGTGGGCAGGCGGGTCGCCCTCCAAGCCGGCGACACTGTGCTGGTTCCTTACGCCGCCGGACCTCTTGAGCTCACCGGCTCTGCGACCGTGCTGGTGTTCCGGCCGCCCGCTCCGGGGGTGGCCCGATGAGTGCCGGCCGCTGGATCATCACCGACGGCGCGCGCTGGTTCTTCGACGCCGGCGCCGACAGCCTCGACTTCACCTCTGGTCCGGATTCCGAGGTGCGCCATTGGCTCGCCGAGCGATTCGACCGGCTTCCGATCGGTGAGATCGGCGAGCGCGAACTCGTGGATGCCCTCGGCCTGCGCGCGGCGATCAGGCGGCTGGCCGCGGCGGCGGCCGACGGGGTCGCACCCGCTCCCGACGACGTGGACACGCTCAACCTGTTCGCCGCGACACCCGACGTGCCTCCGGTGCTGGCGGGTGGGCGGCGTCAGGCAGGGGCGGGCAGCATCCGGGTGGGCCAGGCGCTGTCGTCGCTCGCGCGCGATGCCGTCGCGATCCTCAGCGCCGCCGCGGTCGCAGAGGGCAACGGGCGGCTCCGGCGCTGCGACGCCGCCGACTGCCGGATGGTGTTCCACGACGAGTCGCGCACCGGCACCCGCCGCTGGTGCTCGATGCAGCGCTGCGGCAACCGTGCCAAGGTGCGGGCGTTCCGCGCCAAGGCGAGCGCGTAGTCCCGCACTTCTGCCGGAACTAGCTGACCTTGACCTCTTTCCAGAAGGCCACGTAGTTGCTGATGTCCTTGCCGACGCGCTCCGCGGCGCTGGGGTACGGGTGCCGGTAGGTCCAGGCGCGGTCCTGCAGCAGGTCGCCCGATGCCGAGTCCTTGACCGAGAAGTACTGGCACTCGCCCTTCCACGGGCAGGTGTAGGGCGTCGCGCTCTCGACCAGATACTCGTTGTTCACGCTGGCCGGCGGAAAGTAGACATTGCCCTCGATGTGCAGCACGTCCGATTCGGGTGCGTCGGCGAGAACGGTTCCGTTGAGTACGGCCTGGGGCATGACATCCTCCTGAGGATCTGAGTCGTTGCAGGAGGAACCCGCTCACGCTCCGGAGGATTCCCGCCGTTCCCGTGAACTCGCTGAGGCCGAGATCAGGTGGCGTGTCGCATTCTTGAGCCCCGCGTAGGCGGATGCCGCCGCGGCGGCCTCGGGCGACTGGTGATCGATGCCGACGTCGGCGAGCGCGTCCACGATGGCGCCGGCCGCGAGCAGGTCTTCGACCGCGAAGCGCAGGCTCCCGTCTGCGCGAGCCGCCCCGGCGGCCACCACCGCGATCACGCACCGGCCACCCAATTCGGTCTGGCGGCGCAGGGCGGCGCTCGCGACCTCCTCGGCCTCTTCGAGGGTCGCGGGCATCAGCTCGACGCCACCCGGGGTGCCCCCGAGCACCGGCATCAATTCCGATGCGCCTCCGGCTGAGGTGAGCTGATCGACCCAGACCACCAGATGAGCCCCGTCGGCGATCGCCGTCGCACCCGCGGCTCCCCAGTCGAACCGCACCTGGTAGCTGCCCTGACCGTGCGCCGTCGCGAGATCCGTCACCGCATCAGGGTACGGGAGGATGCTGCGGACCGGGATGCCGTGCCCTCTCCGGTTTCGATCGCCGGTTCGCGGCAGACTGAGCACCATGACTCCGCTCGATGTCGCCGATTGGCGCCGCCGCGTCTTCGCCCTCTACGAGCAGGTGCGGGCGACTCCCGATGCCGCCGCGGCGCACGCCCTGTGGCGCGACGGCCGCAACGACCTGTTCGTGCACCACCCGGCTTCGGCCCTCATGGATGTCGATCGCCCGAATTTCACCGGACTGCCCGTCGCCGACTACGACCCGACGTGGCGCTTCGAGCTCGAGATCGAGCCGGCCGAGCCCGGCCACTTCGACTTCGAGACCGGCACCGACGGAATCGTGCCGTTCGAGCGAATCGGGCTGGTGCGCATCCCCGAGGTCGGCACCCTCGACGTGTGGCGACTGACCAGCTACGGCGGCGGTCTGTTCGTGCCGGTCAAGGATGCGCTGAAGGGCAGGCACGGAGGGACCTACGGCGGGGGACGCTACCTGATCGACACGATCAAGGGCGCCGACCTCGGATCGGATCCGGCGTCGAACATCCTGGTGCTCGACTTCAACTTCGCCTACAACCCGTCGTGCGCCTACGACCCGGCGTGGGCCTGCCCGCTCGCGCCGGTGACCAACACCGTCGCGGTCCAGATCCCGGTCGGCGAGCTGTACTTCGGCAACTACTGAGCGGCGTCTGCTAGCCTGACAGCACCCGCACGGCGACGCGTCGAAAGACCCACTGCCCTGCGTGCGTCGTAGAACGCTTCCCTCGCCGCCCGGCTGCGCTGTTCAAACACCGCATTCGGATGTCGGCTGACATTACTTCTCCGGCGAACGGATGTGGCCATCGCCACCTTCGCCATTCATCCCCCGGGATTTCGATACGCCGCGCTTCGCGTGGCTACTCAATCCGCGCGGGGACGCAATCCCGAAAGACACAGACACTCATGCCTGACATCACCTTCAGCACGCTCGGCGTGCCCTACCCGCTCGTCGAGGCTCTGGCCGCCGACGGCAAGTCCGATGCGTTCCCGATCCAGGTCGACACGCTGCCCGACACCCTCGCCGGGCGCGACGTACTCGGCCGTGGCAAGACCGGATCCGGCAAGACGCTGGCGTTCGCCATCCCGATGGTGGCGCGCCTCGGCACCCGCCTGGCCGGCGGCGGACGCCGTCCCGGGCGACCGCTCGGCCTCGTGCTCGCCCCGACGCGCGAACTCGCCACCCAGATCAACGCGGTGCTCGAGCCCCTCGCGGCCGCCTACGGACTCAAGACGACCACCATCTTCGGCGGCGTCTCGCAGAACCGCCAGGTCTCGGCTCTCAAGGCCGGCGTCGACATCGTCGTGGCCTGCCCCGGCCGTCTCGAAGACCTCATGCAGCAGCGCTTCGTGACGCTCGATGCCGTCGAGATCACCGTGCTCGACGAAGCCGACCACATGGCCGATCTGGGCTTCCTGCCCGGCGTCACGCGCATCATGAACGCGACCCCGACCGATGGTCAGCGCCTGCTGTTCAGCGCCACGCTCGACAACGGCGTGGACAAGCTGGTCGCCAAGTTCCTGCACAGCCCCAAAGTGCACTCCGTCGATGAGGCGAACTCGCCGGTCGCCGCGATGACCCACCATGTCTTCGGGGCGGCGGATGCCGACACGAAGAAGCAGCTCATCGAGGCGCTCGCCTCGGGCACCGGTCGCCGCATCCTGTTCATGCGCACCAAGCACCACGCCAAGAAGCTGGCGCTGCAGCTCACCGCCGCGGGCATTCCCGCCGTCGATCTGCACGGCAACCTGAGCCAGCCGCAGCGCGACCGCAACCTGGCCGCGTTCGGTGCCGGTGACGTCCGCGTGTTGGTTGCGACCGACGTCGCGGCCCGCGGCGTTCACGTGGATGACGTCGAGCTGGTCGTGCACGTCGACCCGCCCATGGAGCACAAGGCCTACCTGCACCGCAGCGGCCGCACGGCTCGCGCCGGATCCGAGGGCGATGTCGTCACGCTCGTGCTGCCGACCCAGGAGAAGGATCTGGCGATGCTGATGCGCAAGGCCGGCATCCAGGCTGCGACACAGCGCGTCACCCCGAACTCGGATGCCGTGGTCGCCCTGATCGGCGAGCGCGCCGAGTACGTCAAGCCGGTGCCGCGCGCGGCTGCTCAGCCGCCGCGCGGCGGCGGTCGCTCGCAGGGTGCGAACGCGCAGCGCAAGCGCGCTCAGCGCGATGGTTTAGCGCAGCCGCGCGCCGACCGTTCTGGTCGACCGGCTCGCTCGGGCTCGGGACGCCCGGCCGGCTCCCGCGCAGGATCGGGCGCCTCGGCATCCACTCGCGGCGGCTCGTCGAGCTACTACAGCACCTCGACCGGCGGCACCTCGCAGAGCAACCGCGCGGCGGCGCCGACCGGCAACCCGCGCCGTGGCGGCCGTCGCGCGCAAGGCTGACCAAGCGATTCGTTCCACAACCGTGACCGGGCGGCCGCGCCGTCGTCGATAGCGTCAGCATCGCGGTATTCGACGTCTCCCGACCCCTCCGGCTCGGGCTCGCGGCCGGTGCGAACGTGGTGATCGTCATCCTGGGCTTCGTGGCGCCGCCGTCGCTGTTCGTCCTGTTCCGCCTGGTGGTCAAGAGCTGCACTGGAATCAACTTCCTCGCGCTGCCCTGGCCGGCGCCCGTCGAAGTCACGGTCGCGATCCTGGCGGCCGTGCTCGCCGCCGCCTGGTTCCCGTCGATCGTGTGGGGCTACCTACGCCCCGAACTCCGAATCGCGGCGATCGTCTCGACCTGCTGCGCATTCCTGTGGACGGGACCGGTTCTGATCGCCATGTTCCTTTCGGTGTACGGCGACCCGGGGTTGAACTGCGTCCCGATCTGACCGGGGCCACCCGGTGGTGAAATGAGAAGGCCCCGGGGAATGTCCCGGGGCCTTCCTTCATGCGATCGTCGCGAGAACGCGACGGGGAGGGGGCTTAGTGCGTCGGCGACGTGCTCCGTCGCCGACGGCCGATCGCCGCAACCGCGAGCACCATGGCAAGTCCGATCAGCAGGAACCACCCGGCAACGGCCAGCGGTGCCTCGATCTCGACGCCGGTGGCTGCGAGGCTTACGCGGGTGAACTGCGCGTAGAGCACGTCGTTCAACGCCAGCGTGTAGAGGTCGCCGAGCCCGTACTCGGTTCCCGAGCCGTCGGGCATGGTGTTCCAGCCGACGAACGTGAACCCGGGCCGGGGAACCGTGGTCATCGGCAGGTGCACCACGCCGCTCCCGGTGATCGCGTCGACTGTGCCGGTCCCGCCGTTCACGTCGAACGTGAGCACGGGCAGCGCGCTCCACTGCGCGAACATCGTGGCGTCCACGCCGAAGCCGAAGGTCGCGGTGTCGGCATAGGAGGTTCCGCTGCCGTTCGCGGCCGTGTTCCAGCCCACGAAGTTGTATCCGACGCGGGTGAACGCGTTGCCGGTCAGCGCGGCCGGCACGTTGTTGACCTCATCAGCGATCGAACCCGATCCACCATTGCTGTCGAATGTCACCGTCTTGGTCGGGATCGCGGTCCACTGAGCGAACAGCGTCGCGTCGCCGGCGAACGGGTAATTCGCCGCATCGGCATACGCGGTGCCGGAACCGTTCGCAGCCGTGTTCCAGCCCGCGAACGTGAAGCCCGGTCGGGTGAACGCGTTGCTCGTCAGCGGGGTCGGCACGTTGTCGACCTCGTCGGCCATCGAACCGGTGCCGCCGTTGTTGTCGAACACGACCGTGTGGTTGGGCAGCGCGGTCCACTGCGCGTACATCGTCGCGTCAGCCGAGAACGGGTACGACGCCGAGTCGGCGTAGGCCGTGCCCGACCCGTTGGCCGCGGTGTTCCAACCCGAGAACGTGTAACCGAACCGGGTGAAGGTGTCAGCCGTCAGAGCGGTCGCGACGTTGTGGACCTCGTCCGCCATGCTGCCCGTTCCCCCGTTGTTGTCGAAGGTCACCGTGTGACTCGGCAGCGGAGTCCACTGCGCGTACATCGTCGCGTCAGCCGTGAACGGGTACGACGCCGAGTCGGCGTAGGCGGTGCCCGAGCCGTTCGCAGCCGTGTTCCACCCCGAGAACGTGAAGCCGAAACGAGTGAACGTGTTGTTCGACAGGGCCGTCGGAACGTTGGTGACCTCGTCGGCCATCGATCCACTGCCACCGTTGTTGTTGAACGTGACGGTCTTCGTCGGGATGGCGGTCCACTGGGCGTACATCGTCGCGTCAGCCGAGAACGGGTATGAGGCTGCGTCCGCGTACGACGTACTGGATCCGTTCGCCGCCGTGTTCCACCCGGAGAACGTGTAGCCGGGTCGGGTGAAGCTGTTCGACGTCAGGGCCGTCGGAACGTTGGTGACCTCGTCGGCCATCGAGCCGGTACCGCCGTTGTTGTCGAAGGTCACGGTCTTCGTCGGGATGGCGGTCCACTGGGCGTACATCGTCGCGTCTGCGGCGAACGAGTACGACGCCGTGTCGGCATAGGCGGTACCCGAGCCATCCGCCGCGGTGTTCCAGCCCGAGAAGGTGTAGCCCGCTCGCGTGAAGCTGTTCGACGTCAGCGGCGTCGGCACATTGGTGACCTCGTCGGTCATCGAGCCGCTGCCACCGTTGTTGTCGAAGGTCACCGTCTTCGTCGGGATGGCGGTCCACTGGGCGTACATCGTCGCGTCAACTGAGAACGAGTAGGACGCGGTGTCGGCGTAGGCGGTACCTGAGCCATCCGCGGCCGTGTTCCACCCCGCAAAGGTGTACCCGGCGCGCGTGAACACGTTGCTCGTCAGCGGGGTCGGCACGTTGGTGGCTTCGTTGGCCATCGACCCGGTGCCACCGTTGCTGTCGAACGTGACCGTCTTCGCCCCGATCGGCGTCCACTGCGCGTACAGGGTCGTGTCGGCGGTGAAGGGGTATGACGCCGCGTCCGCGTACGCGGTACCCGATCCATTCGCTGCCGTGTTCCAACCGGAGTAGGTGTAGCCGACGCGCGTAAACGTGTTGCTCGTGAGCGCGGTGGCGACGTTGTTGACCTCGTTGGCCATCGACCCGGTGCCACCGTTGTTGTCGAAGATCACCGTGTGGTTCGGCAGCGCCGTCCACTGCGCGTACAACGTCACGTCAGCGGTGAAGGGGTATGACGCCGCGTCCGCGTACGCGGTACCAGATCCGTTCGCCGCCGTGTTCCACCCCGAGAACGAGTAGCCGGCACGGGTGAAGGTGTTCGTAGTCAGAGCTGTCGCGACATTGTGGACCTCATTCGCGATGGAGCCGGCGCCGCCGTTGTTGTTGAAGATCACGGTGTGGTTCGGCAGAGCGGCCCACTGCGCGTATAGGGTCACGTCGGCGGTGAACGGGTAGCTCGCGGAATCGGCATAGGCGGTGCCTGAACCGTTCGCCGCAGTGTTCCAGCCCGAGAAGGTGTACCCGGCTCGGGTGAAGGTGTCCGTGGTCAGGGCTGTGGCGACGTTGTTGACCTCATTGGCCATCGACCCGCTGCCGCCGTTGTTGTTGAAGATCACGGTGTGGTTGGGCAGCGCCGTCCACTGCGCATAGAGCGTCACGTCAGCCGTGAACGGGTACGAGGCCGAGTTGGCATATGCCGTACCCGATCCATTCGCCGCAGTGTTCCATCCCGAGAAGCTGAAGCCGGCGCGGGTGAAGGTGTTCGTGGTCAGGGCTGTCGCGACGTTGTTGACCTCGTTCGTCATCGACCCGCTGCCGCCGTTGTTATTGAAGATCACGGTGTGGTTCGGCAGAGCGGCCCACTGGGCATACAGGGTCACATCGGCCGTGAACGGGTAGCTCGCGGAATCGGCGTAGGCGGTGCCCGAGCCGTTGGCAGCCGTGTTCCATCCCGAGAAGCTGAAGCCGGCGCGGGTGAAGGTGTTCGTGGTCAGTGCTGTCGCGACGTTGTTGACCTCGTTCGTCATCGACCCGCTGCCGCCGTTGTTGTTGAAGATCACCGTGTGACTCGGCAGCGCTGTCCACTGGGCGTACAGCGTCACATCGGCCGTGAACGGATACGACGCAGCGTCGGCGTATGCCGTGCCCGATCCGTTTGCCGCAGTGTTCCACCCCGAGAAGGTGTACCCGGCCCGCGTGAACGTGTTCGTCGTCAGCGCGGTCGCCGCGTTGTTGACCTCGTTCGTCATGGACCCGGCGCCGCCGTTGTTGTTGAAGATCACGGTGTGGGTCGCGGCAACCGTGGTGAAATTGAGCACGTTGCCGAAGGCTTGCAGCCCGGTGGAGTTGGTGGCCTGGATCTGGAAGTAGTAGGTCGTGCCCGATGACAGTCCGGTCACGGGCAGCGTGACCGCCGTCGCCGAGGTATTGATCGCGAGCGACCCCGGCGTCGTGACCGCGCACACCGGACTCACCGACAGCGCGCCGCTGACGACCGTGCTGCTCGTCGAGTAGCAGATCTTGATCCCATTGCTCGGCACGTCCGAACCGGTCGGGATGCCGGTGGCAACGGTCCCGTTCAGGCTCGCGGTCGTCGTGGTCACCGAGGTCGCCGCCGTGGTCACGACCGTCGGCGCCAGCGGGCTCGACGCGGTCGGGCAGCTCGCGCCGTCGTTGGGCGCGACGAGCGAGTTGGCCTGGGTGACCGCGATCGCCGCGGGCGTGGCGTTTGCAAGGTTCGCGGCCGAGATCTCGACCAGCTTGAACGTGGTGTTGTCGAAGAAGTAGACGTTGCCCGCCGAATCGACGTAGGCGGCCCCCCACCGGTCGGTCGTGGCCGCGGCCGAGCCGCTGGTGGGCTTCGTGGTGATCGCGACGCTCGATGTGCCGGTCACCTTGCCGATGTAGAGGGTCGTCCCGTCCATTCCGTAGACGGTCGTGTTCGTCGGGTTGTACGCCAGGTCGAATGCCGCCCACGAGGTGCCCGTCGCGGTGAAGGCCGTCGCGACCTTCGTGGTGACGTTGATCAGAGTCCAGGCCCCACCGCCGGTCGTCAGCAGTTGGTTGGCCGCGATGAAGTCGCCGCCGGTGTTCTGCGGGGCGACACCGGTCACGGCGGATGAGGCGACCGAGCTGCCGTCGTTGGCGACCTTGTACAGGGTCGACCCGGTGCCGACTCCGTAGATGTAGTTGTCACCGGTGTTGTATCCGATGCCGTTGAGTCCCGAGATCGTGGTGCCGCTGGCCATCAGCGAGTAGGTGTTCGACGCCACGGAGTACTGGTAC
>Ga0207639_10002711_pt1 | contig 11877 bp, 12 predicted proteins | sample KBSCornC32_FD_184299 | JGI IMG/M metagenome (GOLD analysis project Ga0207639, IMG submission 184299) | Corn rhizosphere microbial communities from Kellogg Biological Station, Michigan, USA - KBS Corn C3-2 (SPAdes) (version 2) | ecosystem: Host-associated > Plants > Roots > Rhizosphere > Soil ...
CCCCGCGCGCGCCGCAGTCAAGTTGGCCGGCCAGGCGATGATCCACCTTCAGAGCCCGGATGCGGGGTGGGACGAAAGTCCCTTATTCCGCCGACTACCGGCGTGGACTGTCGTCCCGCCCCGCCGCTCGTTTTGACGGGCGACTGTTCTTTGACATCGCCGGCAATGGCCGGCGGGGCACTTCCGTTCGCCTGCTGTCTAGAACAAGGCTCTAGAAGGTCAGCCATCGATCCCATAGACCATGAGCTCGCGGCCATGGAGCCGCAGCCATTCGCGTCCGCGCTCCATTGTCGGCAGCGTGCGCTCGACCACGGCCCAGAAGCGGCTCGAATGGTTCATCTGCAGCATGTGCGCCACTTCATGCGCCGCCACATAGTCGAGCACGTAGGGCGGCGCGATCACCAGCCGCCAGTTGAAGTTGAGCTTGCCGCTCGACGAGCACGAGCCCCAGCGCGTCGATTGCGAGCGCATCACGATCGAGTGGATCTCGACCCCGAGATTGTTCGCATGAACTTTCACGCGCCGTGTCAGATCCTTGTGCGCTTCGGCCTTGAGCCAGTCCGTCAGCCGCCGCGCGCGATGCTCGGGGGCGCCGGGTACCAGCAGCGCCAGCTCGCCATCATGTTCGCCCACCTCCACCACGCCCCGCACCCGGCCCGTCGGCACGATCCGGTGATTGACCCCGCGCAACGGCACGATCGCGCCGCGCACGAACGCCACGGGCTTGACCGATTGCTCGATGCGCTCCGCGAGCCACGGCGTGTTCTGGTCGAGGAAGGCCTTCGCCTCGGCCCAGCGGCCATAGCGCGGCACCGTCAAGAGCGGCGCGCCGCCATGCGGCAACGAGAGCTTGTAGCTTCGCGCGCGCGCGGAAACTTTCACCGCGACCTCGACGGGTTCGCCGGCAATGTGCACATGCGCTGCGGGTGGCCAGCGCTTTTGCAGAAGCGCGATCATGGCCGAACGCTAGGACGGATTTTTGAGCCCGCCAATATCTCAAAAAACGAAAAAGGGCGCCTTCCGATGGAAGACGCCCATTGCAAGTCCCGGAAAGCCCGAAACTGCGTCGGGAGCGCGCGAAGGGGTCGTGCGCTCCCGTTTGGCTTACGCCTGCTGGCTGCCGCCATTGGGGCGGTTGCCGCGCTCGCGCATGTAGCGGTCGAACTCCTCGCGGTCCCGAGCAGCGCGGAGATTGCGCATATACTCATGGAACTGCTGGATTTCTTCGTCGAGGCGCCGGCGCTCCTCGTCGAGCCGCTTGAGCTGCTCGGCCCGGTATTCGTCGAACGCGGCATTGCCGCTCGACTGCCGCCAGTTACCCGGCCCGCCGCCGTAATAGCGGTGGCCATTGCCCTGGCACCAGGCCTTCTTCTGGTTGATCCAGGCCTCGGCCTTTTCCGAAGTGCCCCCGAACATCTCGCCCCAAAGGATGTAGGCGAGCATCGCAAGGCCCAGCGGCCAGAAGATAACGAACCCCAAAACCATCAGGGCGATGGTCAAGGGGCCCCATTGCGGTTTGATCATTGCGGTGTTCATTGTCTTCAACTCCCAGTCACGAACAGACGGGATGTGGCCCCCTGGCCGTCGGTATCAAGCAAATGCCTGTCCGATTTCGCCTCTTGAAAGCGCCACGGCCCGTCCCCATGAAACGGCTGAATCGAGCCGAGAGGAGGCCATAAAGTGAGCGTTTCGGGGCTCGATTTGCGCCCTTCGCCATCGGGCAATTGGCGGCCTTTGCGGCTCGCAACCCTTGTCGGGCTGCGCTGGCTGGCCGTCATCGGCCAGACGGCCGGCGTTCTTTTTGTCGCCCTCGGTCTCCATTATCCCCTGCCGTTGGCCGAATGCCTGACGCTGATCGCGCTGTCGGTGGTGGTCAATCTGCTGCTGATCCTCCGTTTCGGCTCGACCGCCCGGCCGTCGGTCGCCGTCTCGACCATCCAGCTCGGCTACGACCTCATCCAGCTTGCCGGCCTGCTCTCGCTGACCGGTGGGCTCCACAATCCGTTCTCGCTTCTGCTGCTCGCGCCGGTGTCAGTTTCGGCGACAACGCTGCCCCAGCGCTCGACCCTGATCCTTGCGGCCATTGCCATTGTCGCCGCCTCGTTCATCGGCGTGGTCCACCTGCCGCTGCCCTGGGACCCCGATCAGCCGATCAGCTTCGACCGTATCTATGTGGTAGGCATCTGGGTCAGCCTCATCTGCGGCGTCGTCTTCATTGCCGCCTACACCAACCGCGTCGCGCATGAAGCCCGTCAGCTCGCCGATGCGCTCACCGCCACCGAGCTCGCGCTCTCGCGGCATGAACAGCTGAGCGCCCTCGATGGCCTCGCCGCTGCGGCCGCGCACGAGCTCGGCACGCCGCTCTCCACAATCGCGCTGGCGGCAAAGGAGATGAAGGCCGATATCCCGCCCGGCCCGCTCGCCGACGACATCGATCTCATCATTGCCCAGTCGGCCCGGTGCCGGGCGATCCTTGGCAAACTCCGGTCGCTCTCGAGCGGGGAAAGCGGCGATCCCTTTGCCGCCGTCCCGCTCGGCGATCTGCTCGAAGAAGTCGCCCGTCCGCTTGAGGGCCAGGGCAAGCCCATCTTCGTCGAGATCCCCGAAACCCTCGACGAGCCCGTATTCAAGCGCAATGTCGGGTTGATCTACGGCCTCGGCAATTTGATCGAAAATGCCACCCAATTCGCCGCCTCCCGAGTGACTGTGGCTGCAAGCTGGGACGGCGCGCTGATCGGTGTGGTGATCGCCGATGACGGCCCGGGTTTTGCCGAAGAACTCATCGCCCGCCTGGGCGAGCCCTACCTCACCACGCGGGATCGGAGCGCGGGTACCGACACGGACAGCCCGGGCGGCCTCGGCCTCGGCATCTTCATCGCCAAGACCCTGCTGGAGCGGACGGGCGCCCGGCTGAGTTTCGAAAATGCCGATGATGGGGGCGCCAGAGTCCGAATTGCCTGGTCCCGCAACGTAATTTCCGCCTGAGTTTTTGACCTTTGGACCCGGAAAGCCTAAATCCCCCGACAATGAGCACGATCGAAGAGCTCCTCGAAGGCGACCGGACCCTATTGCTGGTCGATGATGACACCGCTTTCCTGACCCGCCTCGAACGGGCGATGGAAAAACGCGGCTTTGCGGTCAAAAGCGCCGGCACCGTCGCCCAGGGCCTGAGTATGGTTGAGGCCCAACCCCCGGCCTATGCCGTGGTCGACCTCCGCCTCGAAGACGGCAACGGTCTCGACGTCGTCGACGCCCTCCACCGCCGCCGCCCCGATGCCCGCGCCGTGGTCCTCACCGGCTACGGCAACATCGCCACCGCCGTCACCGCGGTGAAACTTGGCGCAGTCGACTATCTCTCAAAACCCGCCGACGCAGACGATGTGATCAACGCCCTGCTCGCGACCGGCGAGGTGCCGCCCGCGCCGCCCGAAAATCCGATGTCCGCCGACCGCGTCCGCTGGGAGCACATCCAGCGGGTTTATGAGCTCTGCGACCGCAATGTCTCCGAGACCGCGCGGCGCCTCAGCATGCATCGCCGGACGCTCCAGCGTATTCTCGCCAAGCGCGCTCCCAAATAGGCCGACCTCCAGAGGACCCATGACCGTCACCATCCACTTCCACGGCGCATCGGGCACCGTGACCGGCTCCTGCTACCGCGTGGTCCATCCCAAAGGGCAGTTCCTCATCGATTGCGGCATGTTCCAGGGCAACAAGACGGTCCGCGATCTGAACTACAAGCCGTTGCCCTTCGAGCCCAAGACCATCGACTACGTGCTGCTGACGCACGCGCACATCGATCATTGCGGGCTGCTGCCCAAGATTTCGAAATTCGGCTACCGCAAGCCGATATGGATGACGGCCCCGACTGCGGGTCTGCTCGAATATCTTCTCCCCGATGCCGCTGGTATCCAGGAGAGCGAAGCCGAGTTCGAAACGCGCAAGCGTGGCCGCAAGGGCGATGCGCCGCTCGAAGCGCTCTACACCATGCGCGATGCCGAAGAGGTCCTCACCCATCGTCAGACCACCGACTACGAGGCCTGGGTCAGTCCAGGCCCCGGCGTCAAGGCGCGCTACTGGAACGCCGGCCACATATTGGGCTCGGCCTCCATCGAAGTTGACGTCGAGGACGAAGGCGGCAAGACCGTCACCATTCTCTTTTCGGGCGACCTCGGCCCGGACGAAAAGGTGTTCTACAAATCCCCGAACGCCCCGGCCGGCTTCGACTATATCTTGTCGGAATCGACCTATGGCGGCCGCGATCGTCCGCCCTACACACTCGACCAGCGCCGCGAGGAACTGAAGACCGAAATCGTCGATGCGCTGTCGCGTGGCGGCAACCTCGTGATCCCCGTCTTCGCTGTCGAGCGCAGTCAGGAATTGCTGCATGACATCGGCGTGCTGATCAAGAACAAGGAGATCGCGCCGCAGCGCGTCTTCCTCGACAGCCCGCTCGCAAGCAAGGTCACCGCCGTCTATCGCAAGTATGAATCGATGTTCGACGACGTCGAGCTCAATGCGCAGGAGCTGTTCAACGACCCGAGCTTCCGCATCGTCGAGAGCGTCGACGACAGCAAGGCCATCAACCAGATCAAGGGCGGCGCGATCATCATGTCGGCCTCGGGCATGTGCGATGCGGGCCGCATCAAGCATCACCTCGCCAATAATTTGCCGCGCGCCAACGCCACCGTGCTGTTCGTCGGCTACCAGGCTCCTGGCACGCTAGGCCAGATCATTCTCTCGGGCTCCAAGACCGTCAGGATCAATGGCGAAATGATCCCGGTCCGCGCCCGCATCCGCTCAATGGGCAATTACTCAGCCCACGCCGACCATTCCGAGCTCATGGACTGGATCAAGAAGCGCCTGCCCGCTCACGGCGCGATCTTCCTCACTCACGGCGAAGACGAAGAGCGTAATGCCCTTCGCAATGCCCTCCTTGCCGGTGGCATTGCCGGTGACCAGGTGATCCTCCCGCAGCTCGATGATGCGGTGGAACTGCAGGCCGGTGGCGCCCGCGCCATGCTCCAGCCCGAGACGCGCCGCATGGACCTCAATCAGCTCAACGCCGACTGGTACAACGCCTATTCGAGTTTCGTCATCGATCTCAGCAACAAGCTCAAAGCCGCACCCAGCGATGCCGAGCGGCTGAAGCTCATGGCCAGTCTCAAGGATAAGCTTGGCGTTCCGCCCGTCATCCCTGCACCGACCCCAATCACACCCGTCAAGGCAAGTGGAACAGTGATCCACGAGGAGGCATCGGAAGACTAGATCGTGCCGGCCTGCGGGTCCATCAGCAGATGGACCCGATCGGCCCCAAGCCGCACGAGCTTCAGCATCATCGCCTTCCGCCGCGCCGGAGCCAGTGGCGTATCCTCGCCCTCGCGTATGATCTCGGCGCCATGCGCATCGGCGACGATCAGCCCCTCATCCTTGGGGAATACATCCTCGAGCTCGGGCGGCTTGGCGAAATAGAAGCGGTCGCAATAGTCCTTGTAGTTCGGCCATTTCGCATCGACCCGAAAATCGATCAGGCTCGACTTTATCTCGATGATCCAGATCTCGCCCTTCGGGCCGACACCGAGCACATCGGCGCGGCGACCATTGTTCAGCGACACCTCCGCGTAACAGCAGAAATCGAGCGTGGCGCGTAGATGGCGCATCACACCGCGTTGCACGCGCAGCGCAGTTGGCGACTGCCTGAGATCGATGATCTGAGGCAGGTCGCCGTCGCTCATTCTGCCGGGCTCTCGTGGGGGACCGGCCGCGACCCAAAGGCGCCGGCCAATGCAAAGCCAAGCACGATCAGGGGCAGGCCGATGCCATAGCTCCAGCGGATGCCCAACTCCTGCGCGATGCCTCCGAGCAGCGGGGGACCCAGCAGGAACACCACGAAGGATGTTTGCGCCAATGCCGCGACATTGATCGCCGCAGGCCGATCGGTACGTTGTGCAGCCGCCGACATCGCCAGCGGAAAGATCACGCTCGTACCAAAGCCCAGGAGCGCGAAGCCGACCAGCGAAACCTCCGGCATCGGCGAGAAGAAGACGATGAGCGTCCCCAAGGCGAGCACCGTCAGCAATGCGCGAGCGACGCCTGTGGGCGAGTAGCGCTCGACGAAGCGGTCCGCGAAGAACCGCGTGCTCGCCTGAAAGAAGGCGAACACCGCAACCGCGATGCCGGCGACGAACGGGCCGGGATCGAACAGATTGCGCATATAGATGGCCGACCAGTCCGCACTCGCGCCCTCCATCAGCATGGCGCAGAGCGTAACACCCACCAGCACCATGATCGGACCTGATGGGGCGGCAAACCGGGGCACCGTTTCGGTGCTGGTGCCGGCGCGATTGGGCGACGGTTCGAAGCGCCCGAGGAACAGCAGCGTGCCGATCAGCGACAGGGGAATGACGATCAGCAGATGCACCTGAGGCGACAGGCCGAGCTGGCCCATCGCGGCGCCGAACAGTCCCGCTGCGAAAAAGCCGATACTCCAGAATGCGTGCGCTCGGTTCATGATCCTGAAGCCCACCGCATGCTCGGTGCGGTCGGCCTCTAGGTTGATCATGAGCTCGATGCTGCCGATCAATAGTCCCACCGGCACGAGCAGCGCGAACAGCACGATCGGGTTCGGCGACAGCACCGCAAGGAAATAGAAGACGGACAGCAGCGGTATGGCCCCGAGCAGCGCTCGCCGATACCCGATCCGGTCGAGCAGGGGCGCGGCAAATGTCAGTGCGATAAGGGTGCCGATCGGTGTCCCGATGAGGCCGAGACCGAGTGCCGCCTCACCCACGCCCATTTGGTGCTGGATTTGGGGCAGGCGCGGAAAGATATTGCCCAGTGTGAAGGAATAGACGGCAAAGGCCGCATAGACCCGGTGCTGCGGGGCGAGGTGAAGGCCGAACTGCATGGAAGACTCGGTGAGGTGCGTGCGGATTGCTTAGCCGCCGCCTCAAGGCGAAACAATGGCCTAGAGCACGACCTGGAAATCATCGCGCAGGACGTCGACGCCCGCATCCGTCCGGACGATCTCGATCTTGCGGAACTGCCCGCCGCCCCGGTCGCTGTCGAGCGAACGGCTCTCGCCCATCCTGTTCCGTCGATCCGGCCCGAAATAGGTGGCCGTCTCATAGTAAGTCTGCGTCCGCCCGACCTGCCGCCCGATCCGTTCGCCCAAATCGCCCGATGCATAGGGCAGGGCGATGACGTCGTCGAAGCCCATCTGGATGCAGTCCTTGATGCACTCGATCGAGGGCTCCGGCGAAAAATAGATCAGCGGCAGAAAGCGCAACCGCATGTCCGTCGAAAAGCGCACGGCGTCGGCAATCGGCTTGAGCGCCCGCGTCTCCCTGACCGGTGCGCAGAGAAAGAAAAGCAGCGGCGTCTTGTCTACCTGGCGGGCCGCGTCATCGAGGCCGTGGTACTCATTGATCGGCGCAAAGCCGATCCGTCTCGCCGCATCGGCAAGCATGCGCCCCGCCTTGTCCGGCGGGCCAACGATCAAGGCTGACGCTCGCACCAGCATCTTCCTCCATCACGTCCGTGATGCTGTCTTCCCACCGCGGCATGACCAAGCCGTTAAGATTGCGATCCGTCAAACAAACAGGTCCGTGAAGCCGAAGCGCGTAACGTCTACCAGTCCGAGATCGGTCAGACGAAGCTCGGGGATGACCGGCAGCGCGATGAACATGTGCTGGATGAGCGCATTGTTCAGCGTGCAGCCGCACTGGACCATCGCCACGCGCACCGCCTCGGCCTTCTTCGCGACGATCTCGGCCCGCTCGTCCGACATCATGCCGGCGATCGGCAGCTCGACCAGCGCCAGCTGCTCGCCGCCGCTGACGACGATGAAGCCGCCGCCGACCTCCTGCAGCCGGTTCGCAGCCAGCGCCATGTCCTCGAGGTTGGTCCCGACGACGATCATGTTGTGGCTGTCATGGGCAACGGTCGCCGCGACCGCACAGTCGGCGGTGTAGCCGAAGCCGGACACGAAACCCTTTGCCATGCGGCCGCTTCCCGTGTGACGTTCGATGACGGCGGCGAGCGAGACGTCCTGACTCTTGTCGGCGGGAACGATTCCGTCCTCGACCGCCAGTGTTCGCTCGAGTGCACGCGTATTGGTCTTGTTCTCGATGATCCCGATCACGCGGGCGGTAACCGAATTGCGGCCCTCGGGCGCTGCAATCTTGAAATCCTCCGCGACCAGCCGCCGGTTCGTCTTGACTGTGTTGCGGGCAAAATCCGGATAGGCGTAGGGCGCAATCTCCTTGCTCAGCTTGCCGCGCTCGGCCCAGACTTCGCCATGCGCGAGCACCAACTCGATAGGCAAGGTCACGAGATCAGAGCTGATGATGAGGTCCGCGCGACGTCCCGGCGTGATCGAGCCGAGTTCGCGTTCGAGCCCGAAATGGCTGGCCGTATTGATCGTCACCATCTGAAGCGCTGTCAGCGGCGGCAGACCCTGCTTGATCGCGTAGCGCACGATGTCGTCGACATGTCCGTCGGTCATCAGCGTCGTGGCGAAACGATCATCCGTGCAGAGGATGAAATTGCGTGGATCGAGCCGATGCTCGGTAATCGCCTTGATCTGGGGCGCGATGTCGTACCAGGCCGAGCCGAACCGCAGCATTGCGCGCATGCCCTGCCGCACGCGGGCGATACCGTCTTCTGTCCGCGTCCCCTCGTGATCGTCGGATGGTCCTGCCGCAACATAGCCGTGAAATGGACGGCCCAAGTCGAGGGAAGCGTAGTGCCCGCCCACGGTCTTGCCCGCCCGCTGTGTTGCCGCGATCTCGCCCAACATTTGCGGATCGCCCATCGTGACGCCCGGAAAATTCATCATCTCGCCGAGCCCGATGATGTTGGGCCAGCCCATAGCCTCCTGCACGTCCTCGACGCTGATCGTGGCGCCGGCTGTCTCGAGTCCTAGCGCGGCGGGCACGCAACTGGGCATCTGCACATAGACGTTGGTCGGCATCGCCGCCGCTTCATCGTGCATCAGCCGTACGCCCCTGAGGCCGAGGACATTGGCGATCTCGTGCGGGTCGATGAACATGCTCGTCGTGCCGTGCGGGAGCACTGCGCGAACGAATTCCGTCACCGTGATCATGCCGCTCTCGACATGCATGTGGCCGTCGCAAAGGCCCGGGACGAGGTAACGGTCCCCGGCGTCGATGATCTTGGTAGCGCTCCCGGCGGTGTAGCCCAGATCACCACCGACCGCCGCGAACCGCCCGGATTTGATGGCGACGTCCGTTCCCGCAATGATTTCGCCCGAGTGAACGTTGACCCAGCGGCCATTGCGCACGAGGACGTCCGCGGGCGCGCGGCCCATTGCGACATCGACCAGCTCGGCGGCCGTGTCGGGCCAGGTTCGGATCGGCATGGGGTTCTCCTTGGACGCTCTTTAGAAGAGGCGGCACTGTCCATCCGCGTCAAGCCTTTGCAACGCTCGCACGTGACTCCGGGCCGTTTCACCCTTTAGTCTTGTCGCAACACGCCTTTTTGGGAGTTTGGCAATGGAGACCTTACCGGCTCCGCTGTTCTGGACATTGATCCTCTACTCGCTGTCCTTCCCGGTCCTTTGCTTTGTCATGGGCTATGGGCTGGTACGCTCGAGTGTTCGGCGCTGGGCACTGCAGCGCCGGTTCCGCGGTGTGATCGACAAGGAGGCCGAAATCCAGCGTATCGAAGCGGTGCATCGCGACGAACTTGCCAAGCTCGCCAAGGATGCCGAAGCGGCGCGGGGCAAGATCACCGAGCTCGAGGTGACCTATCGGGACAAACATGCGCTCTATAACGAGATGCTGCGGCAGGTCGCCATCTTCGATGACTCGATCGCCTATGCCGGTTTTGGCCTCTACGCCCCGCATTTCGATTTCGCCGATGGCGAGGCCTACCGCGCCCAGATCCTCAAGGTGCGCGATCAGCAGAAGGCGATGATCGCGGCCGATGCCGCCGTCGTCTGCCCGAAGGCGCCGGAGGGGGCCTCTCGCGGCGAAACGCCGGTCAGCCGCGCCATGAAGCTCACCCTGCGCGCCTTCAACGGCGAAGCCGATTCCGCCATCGCCAATGTCCGCTGGAACAATATCGGCGCAATGGAGCAGCGCATCATCCGTTCGCGCGAGCAGCTCGACCGCCTCAATGCGCCGCTTTCGATTTTTGTCTCCGCCGACTACAGCGCCCTTAAGCTCAAGGAGCTCTACCTCACGCACGAGCATCGCGAGCGGCTTCGCGGAGAAAACGACCGTCGCTCCGAGATGGCCCGGCGGGCCGGCACCGAACAGAAGCTCAAGCGCGATCTCGACCTTGCGCTCGACGACGAGGAGCGCTTCGGCAAGCTCCTGGCGCAGGCGCGCCTCGAGGCGTCCAAATTCGTCGGCGCCCGCCTCAAGACGTTCTCCGAGCAGATCGCAACTCTCGAGCGCGAGCTCGCCGCCGCGCAGGCCAAGGTGCTGCGGGCCCGCTCGATGATCGAAAAGCAGACCGCGGGCTATGTCTATGTCGTCAGCAATGTCGGCTCGCTTGGCGAGGACGTCATAAAGATCGGTCTGACCCGCCGTCTCGACCCCGCCGACCGCATACGAGAATTGGGGATCGACGCTGTGCCCTTCCCCTTCGACACGCACGCCGTCATCCAGAGCGATGACGCGACGGGCCTTCAGAAACGCCTCCACAACGCCTTCGATGCTCACCGGGTGAATGCCCGCGAGGCGGATAACGACTTCTTCCGCGTTCCCCTCAAGGATGTCGAGTCAGCGGTGAAGCTTCTGGCGCCCGGATCAGAATTCACCGCGGTCATCGAGGCTCAGGATTTCCGCGAGACGATGGCGTCCCGGGGAGAAGTGGCGCCGGCGACGGTCAGCTCCATCCTGCCCGCCACCCTCAAATAGAGAGGGCCGCCTCGACAGGCGGCCCCCGCTTGTCTGCTGCGAATGCGGATCAGACCTTGCTGATGCACACCGGCCCGGTTCCGGCGGGGATGATCCCCAATTGCCGGCCGGCGGCTTTGCTGAGGTCGATGATGCGACCCTTCACATAAGGCCCTCTGTCGTTGATGGTGACCTGGATCGATTTGCCGGTCTTCTGGTTCACCACCCGGACCACCGAACCCAGCGGCAGGGTCTTGTGCGCGGCGGTCATGGCGTTGGGGTTCATCCGTTCCCCATTTGCGGTCCGCTGGCCTGGCAAAGAATACCAAGATGCGCTGCCGCATTGATTGTTCGCCGCTAGACTTTCCCCGGTACCGAAAGAACAACAACCCGAGGCAAGTGCCACAGCAACAACGATGTGCTTAATCAAACAACTTACTCACGCTAGTTAACGACGGGCGAACCTAAAAAGCGCGAGGTGGCGAGATTATGAGGAGATTCTGGCAAGCAAAAATCAGCTAGCCGATGTTGCTATTATGTCCCCATCCATTGGCTGCGGTGCCGGCTCTATTCATGTCGGGAAAATCGCCTTGAATCCGCGACTTACGCGGATTCCTGAACGGCGCCGGAACAGCGTTAAGCATTCGTTGCGGCAGGTCGTCGCAGTTGCGGAACGGATCCAAAATGCCCCATTTGCCACAGGCACTTAAGGCCAGCGGGCGGATTTGGCCTATTTCAGCAATTGCTCGAGGGCGCTCATGTCGGCATCGGCGCCTGACGGCAGCGCCGCCAAGTCTCCCGATGCGGATTGGCCGTCGCCGCCCATCGATTGCAGCCCGAAATAGAGCAGCATTATCATGCCCACGAGCAGTCCTGCTCCGATCACGGTCGAAGCGAGCCCGCGGCCGAAAAAGCGCGTCGGGAACAGGATGACCGGCACGAGCGGCACCACGACGCTGACGATGAGCAGGAGTGCGTTCATCGGGCGAGACTAGAAGATCGCGATAAAGGA
>Ga0207639_10002713_pt1 | contig 11874 bp, 15 predicted proteins | sample KBSCornC32_FD_184299 | JGI IMG/M metagenome (GOLD analysis project Ga0207639, IMG submission 184299) | Corn rhizosphere microbial communities from Kellogg Biological Station, Michigan, USA - KBS Corn C3-2 (SPAdes) (version 2) | ecosystem: Host-associated > Plants > Roots > Rhizosphere > Soil ...
CGCTCGCGAATTCGTTCTTGCGCTCCTGCGGCTTTCGGATGCTGCCGATGAATTCCAGCGATTTCGCAAGCGCCTTCTCGAACGGCAGATCCTTCGCGGCATGAAGCTTCTTCAGATCGATCTTCCGCTTTGGATAGATCGTGCCGACGACGTCCTCGCCAAGCCGTAGCATGTCCGCGATCAATGCAGGCTCGTAGCCCATGTCGTCGTCGATGAAGAGTAGATGGGTGCAGTCGGGAGAGTTGTAGTAGAAATCCGAGATCAGATAGTTCCGCGCGATCACGACATCGGCATAATCGAAATACGAATACTTGAAGCCGACCGTCTCCTTCGCCGGCGAGGTCAGCAACATGAACAGGCTAAGCACGTATTCCGCGGAGAAGCTGCTGCCGTAAGCAGGTGTGCCGACATACAGCTTGTACTTGGTCTTCGGATTCTTGATCGTGATCGAACCGGAGATCGTCTGCTTCGGCTTGGTCGGCTCCGCCATTACGCGCGCTCCAGCGTCTCAACGAAGCGAACCGGCTGGCCCTGCCCTTCGGCAGTAAGCGCGTGATCGCGCATGACCGTGCGGCCGCGCAGGATCGTCGCCACCGGCCAGCCCGTTGTCATCATGCCGTCGAACGGCGTCCAGCCGCAACGCGACGCGATCCAGCTATTTTCGATCTTCCGTTTCTTCTTCAGATCGACAATTGTGAAGTCGGCGTCATAGCCGCGCGCAATGCGCCCCTTGCCCGCGATGTTGAAGATGCGCGCCGCACCAGCACTCGTCAGATCGACGAACCGCTCAAGCGTCAGGCGGCCGGCGTTCACGTGATCGAGCAAGATGGTTGCGAGCGTCTGCACACCGGGCATCCCCGATGGCGTATCGGGATAGGTCTTGTCCTTCTCCTCGCGCGTGTGCGGGGCGTGGTCAGAGCCGATGACATCGATCAGACCTTCCTGCACCGCTTTCCACAGCGCCTCGCGATGCTCCGCGCTGCGGATCGGCGGATTCATCTGCGCGTAGGTGCCGAGACGCTCGTAGCATTCCGGCGCCGCGAGAGTCAGATGCTGCGGCGTTGTCTCGACGGTCACGAAATCATGCGCATCGGCGAGCAGCGGCAGTTCATCGAGCGTCGTGACGTGGAGCACGTGCAATCGACGCCCCGCCTGCCGTGCAAGTTTGATGACACGCTCGGTCGAAGCGCGCGCAGCTTCAGCATCGCGCCACACAGGATGTGAGCGCGGATCGCCCGTAATGCGCTCGCCCTTGCGGGCCTCAAGCCGGTCTTCGTCTTCCGAATGCACCGCCATGCGGCGCGTGCCACTCTTCAACGCGGCGAGAATGTCATCGGGATGGCTGAGCAACAGCGTGCCCGTCGAAGACCCAAGGAACGCCTTCACGCCGCACACACCCGGCATACGTTCGAGTTCGCCCAGCGCGCCGACATTACCGGGCGTGGCGCCCGCATAAAACGCGTAGTCGCAGTGCATCCGGTTCTTCGCGCGCGCGAGCTTGTCCTCGATCGCGGCGCGCGTCGTCGTCGGCGGATTGGTGTTTGGCATCTCGAACACGGCGGTGACTCCGCCCAGAACCGCAGCACGGGATCCGGTCTCGAGGTCTTCCTTGTGCTCGTTGCCCGGCTCGCGGAAATGCACCTGCGTGTCCATGACGCCGGGAAGGACATGCAGCCCTTTCGCGTCAAAAGTTTCAGCAGCCTTCGCGCTGCCCAGAGAACCGATGGCGGCAATTCGGCCGCCGCGGACGCCGACATCGGCTTCGGCGATGCCATTGGGTGTGGCGGTGATCCCGCCTCTGATCAGGAGATCGAATGTTTCCGACATGCGATAAGGAGTAAGGCGGCGGTCCCGGCTTGGCAATCGTGGGCTTAGGGATTACGTCGGACCCATGACCCAACCCATGCTCCTGGAAGACCGCAGCGTCATCGCCGTCACCGGCACGGAGGCGCGGACCTTCCTGCAAGGCCTCATCACCAACGACATCGAAAAGGTCGCGCCGGGCAAGGCGGTCTATGCGGCGCTGCTCACGCCGCAGGGCAAGGTCCTGTTCGATTTCCTCATCGTCGAAGGCGACGCGGCTCTGCTGATCGATTGTCATCGCGATGTGCGTGACGTCCTGATCAAACGGCTGTCGATGTACAAGCTCCGCGCCAAGGTTCAGGTCGAGGCGCGCGAGCAGCTCGCCGTATTCGCCGGTTTGAGCGGACATGCGGCGGAACGCGGCGTGACATTTGAAGACCCGCGCCTCCCAGCGCTCGGCCATCGCACCATTGGCGCACGCGCGGAAATTCCCGACATCATTGCCAATGCAGCCGCCTATCACGAACACCGTGTCGCTCTTGGCGTGCCCGAAGCGCGCGATTTCGGCAGTGACAAGATGTTCGCGCTCGACGCCGATCTCGACGAGTTGCACGCCGTCAATTTCGAGAAGGGCTGCTATGTCGGTCAGGAACTCACCGCGCGCATGAAGCATCGCGGCACCGCACGCAAGCGCCTGCTGCACATTGAAAGCGACAATGCGCTACCTGCATCCGGCGAACTTCGTTCGAATGCGCACAGTATCGGCGAGATCATTTCCGCTTATGGCACACAGGGTTTTGCGCTCGTTCGCCTCGACAGGCTTGAAGACGCGGGCGACGCAACCATCGATGTCGACGGCGTTCGCGTGCGTGTGAAAAAGCAGGCGTGGCTTTCTTCTTGACCTAAGCGTTGGGAACGTGAGAGTCGCGTTCCAAGAAGGAGACCCCCATGCTTCATCATGTTTCTGTCGGCGTGAAGGATGTTGCCCGCGCCGCGACATTTTACGATCCCGTTCTTGCGACACTTGGATACAAACGCGTCGCCGATTACTCGCCGGGCGCCATCGGCTATGGCGAGCGCGAAGGTCAGGCGCAGTTCTGGATCGGCCTCCCCCACGACAAAGGCGCAGCCAGCATCGGCAATGGAACTCATGTCGGGTTCATGGCGCATAGCAAGAATGCCGTGAACGCATTCCATGAAGCCGCGCTGAAGGCCGGCGGCAGCAACAATGGCGAGCCGGGCCCGCGCCCGGACTACGGCCCCGACTACTACGGCGCCTTCGTTTACGATCTCGACGGCAACAAGGTCGAGGCGACCTTGGTGGGCGTTACGCCTCAGGCCGCTCGCACACCGGAAGCCAAAGCCGCACGCAAAGCCGCGCGTCAGGCGCAGCGCGTTACCGGAGGCGGCCCGCTGAGCCCCAAGAAAGAAAAAGATAAGGAAAAGGGCAAAGGCGGAAAGCGCGGCAAGAAGGCAAAGCGCGAGGAAAGACGAGCGAAGAAGGCCGGCAAGGATTGAGTAAGCCGCTTATCCGCTGCGCCTGGCCCGGCGAGGATCCGCTTTACGTCGCCTATCACGACAAGGAATGGGGCGTGCCGGAATACGATCCGCGCGCGCTCTATGAAAAGCTGGTCCTCGACGGCTTTCAGGCGGGGCTTTCCTGGATCACAATTTTGCGGAAGCGCGAAAACTTCCGCAAAGCGTTCCACAATTTCGACCCAGAGAAGATCGCGCGCTACGGCAAGCGCGACTTCGACCGGCTGATGAAAAACGAAGGCATCATCCGCTCCAACGCCAAGATCAAGGCGGCGATCAAGGGCGCGCAGCTCTATCTCGATATCGAAGAGAAAGAGCCCGGCGGGTTTAGGGAATTCATCTGGAAGCACGTTGACGGCAAACCGGTCATCAATCGCTTCAAAGCCATGGGACAAGTGCCCGCCAAAACGAAGATGAGCGAAGCGCTATCAAAAGATTTGAAGCAGCGCGGCTTTAATTTCGTCGGCCCCGTAATTGTCTATGCGTTCGCGCAGGCCGTCGGCATGGTCAATGACCACATCACCACCTGCCACCGTTACAAAGCGCTCGGCGGGAAATAGCGCGTGACGGTCCCTGACCTGCTTGGCCTTATTGGCTCCATCACAATCGCGCTGACCTATTTCGCCAATCTGCAAGGCGCGGTGAAGACCGACGGCTGGTTCTATTCACTTCTGAATTTCGTTGGCGCATCGCTCACTCTTCTATCGCTGTACTGGGCCTGGAATCTGCCGGCGGCCGTGATGGAAGGTTTCTGGGCGCTGATCAGCGCTTACGGACTGATCCGCGCGTTCGCGAAGCGCTAGGCGACGAAGGACTGCTTCACACGCGCGTTGCCGTTAGCGCTGATGTAGTCCTCTTCGGTGAAAGGCCGTTCGCCGATGACGGAGCGCCAGAACGCGATGGAATCCGTCTTTGCCTTGTACTGCGTCAGCGTCCATGAGCCGGGAAAGCGCGCGACAACCGTGAGCGCAAACGCGCGGCCGATACGGAAGCGACGAAATGCTGGGCGGATATAAAAGTCCGACATGTCCGTGACACCATCTTCCGGATGCGCGATTGCAAATCCGATGATCTCGCCTTCGCGCATGCCCCAGAACAAGGTGCGCTTTTGATCGCTCCAGAGTGTGACGAAGCCGGGATACGCATACGGACCTTGCGGCGCCAATGCACGATCGAACGGGGCAAGCTCCAGGATATAGTCCTGCAGATCGTTCCAGAGAATTTCCTTGTCGGATTCGGGAATCGGCACCAGGTCCGGCGCACTCATCCCCTGCCCCGATACGGCGCGACGCCAGGATCGGGGAGCCACACGCCGCTCGGCAATTTTCCGGTCTGCCAGAACACGTCGATCGGCATACCGCCGCGTGGAAACCAGAAGCCCGCGATGCGCAGATATTTCGGCTTGATCGCAGCAGCAATGCGCTTGCCGATCATCACTGTCGTGGATTCATGGAACGCGGCGTAATTGCGGAAGCTGCCGAGAAACAGCTTAAGCGATTTGGATTCGACCAGCGACTTCGCAGGGCAATAGTCGATCACGAAATGCGCGAAGTCCGGTTGTCCGGTCACCGGGCAGAGACACGTGAACTCTGGCACCGTGAAGCGCGCAACGTAGTTCGTGTCCGCATGCAGATTCGGCACGGAATCGAGCACCGCATCTTCCGGCGATGCGGGGAGCGCGGCCTGACGTCCGAGTTGAAGTTTCTTCGCCATGCGCCGCGTTTGGCAGGCTTACGCGTGCGCCGTCAAGAGACGGCGGCGAGCGGCTCGGGCATTTCCTCAGCATGCGCGCGGGGAAAACGCACCAGCACCGTCGTGCCCCTGTCCGGCTCGCTGCCGATGGTGAGCGTGCCGCCATGCAGTTCGGTCAAGGATTGTGCGAGCGGAAGACCGAGGCCGGTACCGTCGTATTTGCGTTCCAGCCGGTTGTCGACCTGACCGAAGGGCGTGAGCGCGATCTGGATTTCTTCCGCGGTCATGCCGATACCGGTGTCGGTGATCTCCACCCACTGGAAACCGCCGCCGCTGCCCATCGACACGCTGACCGAGCCGCCGCGTTCGGTGAATTTGACCGCGTTGGAGAGCAGGTTGAGGAAAATCTGACGGAGCTTCGCCTTCTCACCAGAAACCAGAAGCGGGGCGTCTATTTCCTTGAGCGAGAACGCGATCTGTTGCGATGTGCATTGATCGGCGAGCATCTTCTCGCAATCGACCAGCAGATAACGAAGATCGACATCCTCCGCGATGACCTTTTGCTTGCCTGCCTCGCTGCGCGAAATCTCAAGCACGCTATTGATGACGTCGAGCAGATGGCGGCCACTGCGCGTGATGTCGGTGGCATACTCGGCGTAACGCGCGTTGCCGACAGGGCCGAAGATCGCGCCACTGATGATCTCTGAGAAGCCAATAATGGCGTTGAGCGGCGTGCGCAGCTCATGACTCATGTTTGTGAGGAAGCGTGTCTTCGCGGCGCTCGCCGCTTCCGCCGCGTCGCGGGCCTTGCGCGAGTTCTCCTCACGCTCGCGAAGCGCGCTGATATCGCTGACAAAGAAGATGAAGCCGCCGTCGTCGGTACGGCTGCCAACCGTGCGGATCCAGCGGCCGTCGTTTAGGAAGCGCTCCGCACTGCCGAGCGAACGCGAACGGCGGCCGAGGCCAAGTTCCTGCGGCGTCGGCAACGCGGCTTCGCCTGCAACGTCGGCGGCCGCAATCTTCGAAATTTCCGCGAACGACATGCCGACAACGGTGCTTGGGTTCACGCTCGGGAAGAAATTGAGCATTGGCTTGTTCGCGACAAGCACGCGTCCGTCGGGTCCAACGAGCAACACGCCTTCAAGCGAAGTATCGAGCGCGCCAGCCAATCTGCTTTCCGCCGAGTGCGCGCGTGCCTTCTCGCGCTCCACCAGCGTGCGGATATTGTCCTGCATCACAGTCATCGAGTGCAGCAGGACGCCGGTCTCGTCCTTGCTCGCCTGCGGGATCTGCGTTTCGAACTCGCCGATGGCGATGCTGTTCGCGGCCTCTACTGCCGATTTCAAGGGCTGCATGATGCGCCGCGCAAGGAACACGGTCACAAGCAACGCAAAGATGAAGGCGCAGGCCGTGAACCACCACAGCGACGATTTGAAATCCTGGATTGCCCACACCGCCTTGCGCCGCCCTACGAAGCTGTGGTCGGCGTTCAGCTCGATCAGCATGTCGAAGCGTTCCATGATCTTCGCGTCGAGTTCCTCGAGCGCGGGATCGGTGCCTTCGCTCTCGCTCTTGCGCCATGCGGTCTGCCACTGTTTCACCAGTGGGCGGATCTGCTTGACGATGGCCAATTCGTCGGGCGACTCGAGACGCTCCTCCGCAACATCGAGGTCGTCGAAGAACGTGGACGTGTACTCGTCGATCTGCTTGTCGAACTTGGTATGCTCTGCACGCGTCGCGAGTTTGCGGTTCAGGACTGCGCGTTCCATCTGCACGAAATCGACGCTGGCGGCGCGTGCGTAATTGATTGCCTGCAGCGGGCCGTCATAGGTGCGCGTGACCATGTCTCCGGCGGAGGTCAGCACGCGATAGCCATACCAGCCGAGGCCAACGATGATCACGCTCATGGCGAGGAACGCCACGAAGATCTTCGTCGATATCGAATGGCGTAAACCGGCCCGCACGAACAATCCCTGCCTAACCCGGTGCACACATGGCACAATCCGGCGGCTTAGTGTCAGGTTGTGGTGGTTGACAGGCGCTTAAGGCACATGCCGAAAAGGCAATAAAATCCGGCTCTTGTGCCTATTTCACGTGCACGGTGAGCAGCATCTTGGGATGGATGTGGCACTTCACCGGGAATGTTCCAGCACTGGGGAACGCGATGTGAAAGACCTGCCCCGGGTTTTGCTCAGCAGAGTCATAGTTGAAACCCGGCGTGTCCACGTAGATCTGGTGGATGAATTCGTCCTGATTGTTGAAGTTCAGCGTCGCGCCGTGATTGATCGTGATCTCAGTCGGACGAAACGCGCGGCCGTTCTGCACGATGGTGTTCACATCGTCGGCAAGTGCCGCCGCGCACACCAAAACCGTTACCGCTGTAGCGGTGAATGCCACGGTATAATGACCGCTCATTTCGTCACGATGTCGTGCTGCATCGGCGCGAGACGCGCGAGCAAACGGGTCTGCGTCGCGTAGGACACGCCGTTCTTGTCCATCGCCTTTTCGAGATCTTCGACCACGGCGTTGAAGTCTGCGTTGCCGAGGTGCAGGCCCTTATGCGTGTCCTTCATGTTGCGGCCGGTATAGGTGCACGGCCCGCCGGCGACGACACAGAACTGATCGCCCAGCAAAATCTTGAAGCGATCCATGTTGGTATTGTCGAACGTTGCCTTGATGCGCGGATCGGCGAGGAAATTGTCGGCCGTATCGACGGCAATCTTGTGGATCGCATCGACGCCACCCAGATCCTGCCACAGCATATCATCCGCGCGCGCAGCGCCTGTGAAAGCGAACGAAGTGAAAGAAACGGCAAGAGCCAATTTTGCGAAGTTCATCGTCATATTCCTTTAGAGGCCGACCTGTACCGACACATATTCGCCGCGCTGTTCACCGACGAGCACATTGCCGAGATCGACATAGGCCGCCGTCACCGAGATGTTCTTGGTGAAGAAATACGCGGCGAAAACGTCCCACGCATCCTGTTCGCGCACGCCGATATTGTCGGGCTTGGTGCGGAATTCGGCACCGACCGCAAACTTGCGCGTGAAGAGATAAGCGGCCGAGCCTTCGAACTGCGCGGAGTAATCGTCATGCTTGCCACCGCCGAAACCGAGCAAACCGAACTCGTTGGCCTTGGTCTCGCGCCACGTCGCATTCAGCAACAGGCTCTGCGCAAGGAACACCTTCGTGGCCGACACATAGTAATCCGTGCCATCAGACTTCGCGCCGAGGAGGTTCACAAGAAAGCCGCGGTCATTGTGTTTGTACTGCACGCCGGCAGCGACCTGCGGGATCCAGGAATCCTGATCGTAAACAGCGTCGCCGATGATCTTGACCTTCGCGCCCCAGATGTCCTGGTCGATCTTGAACCCGTCGCCGAGACCAAGCGCACCGCCGATCTTCTGCGTGTCGAACGTCTGACGCGCATAGGAAAGCTCGACGCGATCGAACAATCCGATGGCAACGCCTTCCGTCCACATCGCGTAGTCGGTGGTGTTGATGTAGGTGAAATGGCCGTTCACGCCGATGCCGTCGCGCGAGCCATAGCCGGAGATTAGCGCCCAGGTGGCGAGACCGCCGCCGCCCGCGCCTTCGACGTTGCTTACGCCGCCGGTCGCCAGCAACTTGCCGGAATCGAACATCGCCATGCCTTTATCGAGCATCGAGCCGCTCGCTTGCGCGGGCTCATCGGCGAAGGAAGTGGTGGAAAAACTGGTTGTGCAGATCAGAGCGAGAAATGCAGAGCGCCAGCCGCGCATAGGTACTCCCGAGTATCGTTCGGGACCGTACCTAGCGCAGGGATGGTTAACAAAGTCGGCAAATGATTGAATTCGTTACAATTATCACGTAGCAGTTGTAACATTTCCTGTCAGCAACTGCGAATTACACGCAGTTAGTGCGCGGCTTTCCACTTCTTCACCGCGTCCATCGCCATGTCGACATGCTTGTCCGGATTGAGGTCGGTGTAGACCATCAGAATCCTGCCATTCGGCGAGATCACATAGGACGTGCGATCGGAATATTGCGGCGCCTTCGTGAGCACCGCGTCGTATGCCTTGACCACGCGTTGATCGGCGTCGGCGGCGACCGCGAACTTGTTGCGGCATTCGACGGAGGAGAACTCCCTCACGCGTTCTGGATTGCCCGATGTAACGCCAATCACCGTTGCGCCAAGCGCAGCGAACTTATCCGTCGCTTCGGCGAACTCATGCGCTTCAACGGTGCAGCCTGGCGTAAACGCAGCTGGGAAGAAGTAAAGGACCACAGGCCCCTTCTTCAGTTCCGCCGCGAGCGAGAAATTGAATTCGTTGCCAGCCTTCGCGGCTTTGAGCGCAAAATTGGGCGCCTTTGCGCCAACGGCCAGCGACGCGTGCGCCGGCATTGCGGCGACACACGCCAAAAGCAGCGCGGTTCCTAAAATACGTTTCATGGGTCCCTCTCCCTTTTGTTTACTGAATGCACCATAGCGGACTTGAAACTGGGCGGAACCGTGCCAACCTCAATTTACGCAATAAAGCTCGGGGAGCCCCATGCGCACGGACCTCAAGGACCTGTTCTCGAAGGAAAATCTCAAAGCTGCGTGGGACTATGTGCGAGAGCCGGTGATTGTCGCGGGCGTGCTCCTGGTCTCGACCACCGCGATTGCGCAGCCTTTCTACATCCCCTCCGGCTCGATGGAGCCGACCTTGCAGATCGGCGACGGCCTGATCGCGACGAAATACGATTACGGCTACAGCCGCTATTCGGTGCCGTTCGCGATGGGCCCCGCGTCGGAGACACGTCTTCTGCAGAAAGCACCGGCGCGCGGCGACATCGTGATCTTCCGCGAACCGAGCCAGCCGTCAAAGACATTGATCAAACGCCTGATCGGATTACCCGGAGATCACGTGCAGATGGTCGAAGGCCGCCTCTGGATCAACGGCAAGCAATTGCCGCTGAAAGAAGACGGTGTCGGAACAGCCGAAGCCGAAGGCGGCGGCATGTACGAAGTCGCGCGCTATATCGAGACGCTTCCCAACGGCGTGAAGCATCCGATCTTCAAGCAGGGCTGGGAGGGACAGCTCGACAACACCGAAGAGTTCGTCGTGCCGAAGGATCACTTCTTCATGATGGGCGACAACCGCGACGATTCACTCGACAGCCGTGTGGCCGCGAGCGCAGGCGGCGTCGGTTATGTGCCGATCGAAAATCTCGTCGGTCACGCGCAAGTGGTGGTCGGCTCTTACGACTATCTCGGCGGATTGTCGGAAAAGGGTCTGTTTGAGCGCCTGCGCGCAAGCCGTTTCTTCAAGACGCTGTATTAGTCAGCCCAGCTTGCGCCAAAGCGTGAGGTCTGCGGCAGCACGGCCTCGGCGATATCCTGCTTGAACTGCTCATTGGCGACGATCTTGTCGACGATCTTTCCGATCTTGCGGCGATCGAACTTCGCGAAGGCCTCGGTCGTGGCCGGCGTGGGCCAGAAGAAAGTGCGGCCGACGAAGGCGTCCAGTTCCTTCGCCCACAATTCATGCTCGCGGGCATCTTCGCCGAAGTACTTGCGGCGCTTGTGCACCAGGATCGGCAGATGCGGCTCGACCAGTTCATAGACTTCGCTTTCGAGCGAGCGCTGCGGCTCAAACGTCGCGGTGGCGAACAACATCGCGATGGCGTCTGCGAACGCATCACGGATGACCTGCGCCAGTCCTGTGGCGGAGTGCGCAGGCGAGAGAGCTGACATCCTGTCCATACCCACAGCATGCGCGCACACCTCTTAATGCGGGCCTGAGAAAGCTGGTTAGAGAAGCGTTGGAAAATGCCAGAGCGAGGCGGGGCCAACCGCGACATCGCTTCCCGGGTTATAATGTTGCGCCGCCCCCTCCCCCATGCTATCTGCCTCGCGCGGAACGGAAGCGATTCCCTCCGCAAGTAAATTTCATAGACTTTTCAACGTGTTATCACGGGCGCGCAGCTCCGGAAAAGCGCGCCAAAGACGAGAGAACGCGAGTGGCTGACGAGGCACATAATTCGGGTATCGCAGGGCGCTATGCGACCGCGATTTTCGATCTGGCGACGGACATGAAATCGCTCGACGCCGTGGCGTCCGATTTGGCGACCTTGAAGCGCATGATGGCCGAAAGCGCCGACCTCACCCGCCTCGTCCGCGCGCCGGTGTTCGGTGCCGATGAGCAGAAGAAGGGCATGCAGGCCCTGCTCGACAAGATGGGTGCTAACCAGCTGACCGGCCGCTTCATCGCGCTGCTCGCGCAGAAGCGCCGTCTCTTTGTGCTGAAGCAGATCATCTCCGCCTTCGAAGCGATGGTCGCCCGCCAGAAGGGCGAGATGCGCGCGGAAGTCACCTCCGCCCGTCCGCTCAAGGATGGCGAGATCGAAGAGATCAAGCGCGTGCTGAAGGCCAAGCTCGACCGCGACCCGCAGATCGAAACACATGTCGATCCCACATTGTTGGGCGGCCTGATCGTGAAGATCGGTTCGAAGATGATCGACAGCTCGCTGCGCACGAAGCTCGACGGCATGCGCACCGCGATGCGCGGCCACTAACGAAATTCTCCGGGCAACCGGAAAGACGGAACGAACGAAGGAAGCAAGACCATGGATATCCAGCCCGCCGAAATCTCCGCGATCCTCAAGCGCGAAATCCAGAACTTCGGCGCAGAAGCCGAAGTCAGCGAAGTCGGCCAGGTTCTCTCTGTCGGCGACGGCATCGCGCGCGTGTACGGCCTCGACAATGTGCAGGCCGGCGAGATGGTCGAATTCCCGGGCGGCATCCGCGGCATGGCGCTGAACCTTGAAAGCGACAATGTCGGCGTCGTTATTTTCGGCAACGACTCGACCATCAAAGAA